>OBEQ011553962.1_pt1 | contig 31173 bp, 49 predicted proteins | sample 1670901 | NCBI WGS metagenome assembly OBEQ01 (sample SAMEA104232315, study PRJEB22302) | groundwater metagenome | biome: forest; feature: aquifer; material: groundwater | place: USA | collected 2011-08-07 | depth 5.4 m | reverse complement strand
CGCGTACACTGACATGTTCGACCAGCCCTACTACACCAAGAAAACCGCGCATTCTGGGCCCATCGGGCGCTTGGACGGAAAGATCCTTGCGGGCACCTACTTTGGCGTCACCACCGTGAAACCCCCGCAGGGACCTACCTTGTTCATGCACTTGTCATGGCACAAACCCGCCTCGCCGTTGCGTGACGCCCTGCAGGATCTGTTCTGCGACGACGCGCGTTTGGCATGGTGGCACAACCATGTACGGCTCCACATCGTGGATCGTGGAGCCAATGGTGACCCCGTGCTGTCGTGGTTGTGGGCGTGGGAGATTCCGTACCTTACGATCGGCCACAAGAGCGCAGAGTTGTGGCGTTTTCACGCACCTACGGCGCGAAACGAGTTGGGACTACCGTTGTTGCTACGTGCCGATTCACGCTTGGATGGCACCGTCGAAGACGGTCCATGGGAGTTGGTGGTGCCCGCGGATCCAGAGGACCCTGAAGCGACGAAGGGGATTCGTTTTCGTGCTGGAGTGGCGATGACGGTAGGAGATCTTGCGGGTCTGAACAAATTGTACAAGACGCGCTGGCCCTCGATGGAAAACGAGCTCAAGTCGGTCCAATCGCGGGGCTTCGGCCGAAACCGAACACGCTCATTGGAACTCACCACGGGGCGGGGCACAGATGGCGAGCTGACACGATTGCAGGACAAAGAGTCCTCCGCGCTCACGCGGGTGAAGGACCTCCTGTCGGAGGGAACAACCGAGGCCAGCGAGAAGCTTCCCAAGGCGGTCCAGAAAGTGAACGAGTTCCGTGCCGATCAAGAGCAGATGTTGCTGGATGCGCCTCTGAAGTATGCACGGGCGCAGGGAGGTTCCGAGTGGTTGGGCAAGTGGCTTCACCTCTTGACCCACAACGAGTTGGCTCTGGTGCTCTGGAAAAGTGAGGACGAATCTGTGCGAACCATGAGCCCCACGTTGCTCTTCGACCTGCTGCTCGGTCTCCCCGCGCTCACTCACGTGCAGGGAAACACCCTCACCATGTGGATCGAAAGGCCCGCCATCGCGGAGGACCAGCGACGCCAACAACTTCTGCTCGACCTTTTCAACAATCTTCAACTCCGATGCTCCGGGCGACTGGTCAAAATTTGCCCGCACGAAACATCTGTAAAAATGGCCGCATGACGGTATTTACGCTGTTTGCCGGAACCCTGCTTGGGCCGCCGCCGAGTGGGGTTCGAGGAGGGCTGCGACGATGGCGTCAACCGAATCCACCCGAGGTTTATGTTGGGAGGTGGTGTACTCCGTGCCCTTGACGCTCTGGCTGTCGATCAGCCCCAAGCTGGGCTCAGGGTCACGGCCTGCCGCGACACGGACCTGCCCTCGAAGCGTCGCATGAATCCCAGTCAAGGTACCGTCAACACGCCATCGACGAAAGCATCCCCAGACGCTATTCCAGTGCGGGAAATCCCCCGGCAGATCACGCCATGGGCACCCCGTCTTGAGCACGTAGAAGATGCCGTCCACAATGTCACGACGATGCCAGCGGGAGGCGGCCCCCCAGCCCTTGTCGATCAATGGAGGGATCAGTGGCTCAATCAGTGCCCATTCGGCATCATCAAGGTCACTCGCATAGCGTTTCCGACGTAGGAGCTCCGGCATCTGCATAGACTGCATCAAACTACGATGTTGTCAACCGTTTACACAGCCTCTAAGAGGCGCGATCACGATGGAATATACGGACTAAACAACTGGCATACGTCGAACAGCACGAGAGAACTCCTGAATTGTATCAGTGACACCGCCACGGCCAGAGGCAACGTCAGTATATACGCAGTGCCGGCAGCGTGCGATATGATACGCGGGATATTGCACCTATGTTCGCCCAATGACGTCGAGCCGTCGCTAGCGGTAGAGGCAGTATCAGAATGGTATGCTGGCAATGCATCTGCAAACGATGTGGCGCGCCGTATGATCGCACTGTCTGAGCAGTTGCAGAGATACTACGAGAACAGAAAAGAGACTCCAAAAGGAGTGTGCACGAGAGACCGACAATAATAGGAGAATAGAGATTGATCGTGCATTGGAATCTGCCAAACTGTCAATCGTGATCTATACGGCGGCGCACAGCCTATGTGACTATGTTGCCAGCGTAGTGTCTATCAATCCAACGATGGCCAGTAGGCTGTCTCACTCCGTTCTAGCCATCTTAGAGGCAATGAAGATCTCTGCCATAAACAGCAATGGCGTACACTCGCCAGCTGACATTGTCGCCGATGAAACAAAGATTTGCGACATCATACGCAAGTACGTAAAACTACCAGACGTATGCTGGCCTGTGGCTGCTGGAGTCGCGTAGGAGTAGGAAATGAAGTCGAACTGGGACAGGCTGAAAGACATATTCAAGTCGCACGGTGAACGCGACATGAACTCAAGTTCCATTACAGACGGCTCAGAGCCGGTAGACCCACGCTTCGCGGCGCTTGTCGATCGCGGTGAGGCGCAGATGCCGCGCATCCTAAGTATGACCACGATCATCGAGTACGTGGCTGACGATGAGCGTGGTTATAACGGCGAGAGCACCTTCGCCGTGGAGGTGGCTACCGATACGGAGACAGGCCTCCACCATATCGTATCGCTGCAGATTCATTCACCGTACGAAGGCTACGGTGAGATATGGCCGTGCTACGAAGGCGAGCTACCGGAGCACGCCAGAGTTGTAGCCACGAAGGTGTGATATGACTGCGCGCATATACGACCTAAGCGTTTACAAGGGCATCACAGGTAGCAACTATGCGAACGGAACCCATAGCATAGGCTACGAGAGCACGACGGACGTGAAAGAAGCTATCGCATGGGTCAAGAAACCATCGATGCTGGCGCACTGCAAGCCTGGTGACATCTTCGCCGCAACCTATGAGGACGACCTCGTCGAGCACACATCTGATGACCATAGCGACGAACCCAGACGCATCACACGAGCGATCGCTGCAAGTAAGCTCATCGCCAAGACAAGCAATAGGGCAGCTTTGGTAACGTGCACGGCGCAAGGATTTCACGCCAACGTCGGAAGTCTTAGGCCAGCATCAAGCGCAACAATGGCACTGCCTCACTATAAGACCGCTGGCAATGGCAGAAGCGCAGATCTTACCATCGGATCATGGCTTGATAGCTCACACGCTGACCAATTGGTTGAACTTGCGTCGACTCTTGGAGTGCCTAGGCCACTAAGGATTATGGCTCTACATGCTGCCGTCGCGACTTGCTTTCATAAGCACCGAGATAGAAGGTCGGCGGCTGTCGGCTGGACTGGTATGATGTGGGCTGAAGAGGTAAGTGCAGCGCTAGAATTTGTGAGTCAAAGGGTTGTCGCTTTGCGCCAAATGAGCGACGCAGACAAGGCCGAAGAGAGAGGTATCAGTAATGGTCTTGACCGTTGCGCTCGTGCGTATGAAGAATACGATAGCACAATATACCTTATTGCTAGAGCCACAATGCGATTAAGCAGAATGACTGGATCACTGATGGTGCCAAGCGGCGGCGTCCCACCTCTTCTTGCGGCGGCGGATCGAGAGTCTGTCAGAGACAAGTCTACCTTCTTGGAGCGAGAGGCAACTGAAGGGTCGTCGTACGCCGAAACATGTGTCGCCATCCGCTCGGTCATCAAGCTGCCAGACCTATGCTGGTACCTTCTGACATCGCCGGTCGGCGTCTGACAATCTCCCTCTCAATACCTGTCGAAATCGCCTATATCTGCCCAGCCCCACGGCTGCGGCATCTCTTTGTCTAGCAGCAACATGTCCTCAACTGACCAATCGTAATTAACGACGACGATCATCCCGCCACAAGGCACGGCAATGTCGTTGCGTACCACCCTACGAACATCACGCGAAAGCCTGACCGCGGCTGCAATAGCGGCATGAGACAGTCTTGCGCCGCGCTCGGTAGCCCATGTCTCAAGCATTAGTACGTCGGCTCGAGTAGCCACTACGCCTCGTCGAGTTCGCGCATTGTCAACAGTCTCTCTATAACGACAAGCCCAGCAGCTTTAGCTCGCTCCACAGTATATGCCGTGCCTCCACTAGTGCTCCATTGTGCGCGTAGGGCCAGAACGCGCACGCTACCACGCTTCTTCGCTGCAGCGATCATGGCTCGATCTCGAGCTAGGCACCTGGCGGCCCACAGCGCTCGGTCACCAGGAGTGCCGGCTCGTGGTGGCACCGTGGCTTCCGTCCAGCGCGAGAAGGTGGTAGTGCCTCCATCGCGTGCTGTCTGACCGTAGCCAACCACAACCTCACCCGCGACTGTCCATCGAGCAAGCTGCTTGTCGTGCTGCGCGGCGACTTGCGCGGCGGCCGCATCGGCACCGCTGGCGTCGCCAGTCCAGACGCCGACGTATGGCATCGCCGCCAGTTCGTGACTTATCTCTGCCACCGCCCAGCGCATCGCCTTCTCGTAATCGACCAAGACGCGAGACCCAGTAACGAGAAGAACGTCGGTCATGGCTTTGTCTCGTGAGACATAGCCATCTGCGCGAACAACAACGCCATTGTGTGTTTCTTTTCTCCACTCATAAGCCACCTTTTGCTCTTACAAGTATCTCACCCGTCTTGCCCCAAAGCTCTCCATCGATAGGCGGTGAAGGACATCCGTAGATAGGCACACCAGCATATTGGTCTTCGACTGGGTTGGTTGCTTCTCTGGTCGCATTCGGCCACACGCACGGCGCACCCGTAGTGCTATCTAACGGCCACCACCTAGTTACCATTCCAGCGTTACGGTAGGTGGTTGCGTGCGTCAGAGCGTACCGCCCATGCAGCGTGACCAGATCGCTCTGGGTGGCGCACAGCCAACTCCCGCCAGCGAGTTCGTGGATAGCAAGCTCCGCGTCGGTGGGCGGGGTTATGCGACCAGCTAGTACTACCCTGAGCTCGATGTTTTCTCTCTCAAGTTCCTTAATCTGTGCCATCAGTTCCGCGTGCTTCACAGACACCTCGATATATCCTTTGCTCATTTTCTCATCACCTTTCTTCGCTGCGCTCTGTTGGGCTGTGGAATAGTCGGGTCAGGTACAGTCTCCACCCAACGCTCCTCTTTTGCCTCGTGGTGGATGCCATGACCGAATTCCAACTCACACCTGTGACCTCCGTAGGCCGCTGGACAGCGCCATTTGATAGACGTGTCGGGCTTCATGTCACTTAACGCCTCGGATCGCCTTCGCGCAATACAGTGCCGCACCCGTTGCGCTGTAATCACAGGTAACTGAAATATCTTCGCAGAGCTTCGCGCACCGCTCACGCTCCCTGCACATCACTGTCGTATCCTTCGCTATCAATTCTTTTGTGGCGAACTTGAGTTTTGATTCAAGCTCCAGCACCCTCGCAATCAACGTCCGAATGTCAGTGCGGGCTGCCTCTCTGGCAGTCCACGTTGGAGCTCCGTACTCAGTCGCGTTACAACGGGCTTCAATCTCTTCAATCTCTTCTAGGTCGATCATTTGATGAGCGCCCGCACCGCGTCAATGGCTTGTTTTCCTTCGACGGTATCCCACGCGGCTGCAACCTCGTCGCAGATCTTCGCGCATCGCTCGCGCTCTTCTGCCTTCCCAGACGCGACACCTTGGTTGTAGGCGCGTTCACCCGCCAGCGTGTCTTCTACGTCGTCAACAAATCCCATTTCAATTACTCCTTTCGCATAAAGAAAACTTCTTCCCAACCAACCCGCCTCTTGATGACACGGACACCCGCAAGGCACAATCCCGTTTTTGTCACAAGCAACTGGATCGGTTGTTGAGCATCCATCAAGGCACTCGATCATCTCCGCACCTGTGGGCAAGTATCCGATATTGCATTTGCAGCTCCGCAAGCCCCGCCTTCAGTTGTTCGTTGTCCTTCTCAAGCGCCTCGATACGTTGGACGAGGGCCTCTATCGTTGCAACGTCCTTCGCCCTCGCAGTCGGAATGGCTACGTCGCGTGTGACTTGACTGGGATGCTCCCACGGTGGACAGCCGAACACAGCGCCGATCTCGTCAAGAGCTACTTCTGCCGCACTTTTCGTCATCTCTGTTCTCCTATTGGCGGTACGGTTATCGTGACCGCATCTTCTGTGATGGAATAGAGGCAGGAACCAGAGTCCCATAAGTCACAGGCTGACTTGATCGTGGTGGGAGCGCCTGTCGCCAGAACCAGCACACCTCGGCGTGAGAGCGATCCGACGCCAGCGTCACGCCACGCGGCGGCATCGGCTGGACGACGCTCCCCAACTCGCCACACAACCCTCTCGGTCTGCGAATACCTGTACCTGTACTCCCGCAGAGCACGCACAGTCTCCCGCGCAAGCTCCTCGGCCCGCAGAATCGCTGGGATGCCGAGCGATGCCCACGCGACGAGATGGGGGAGGGACGGTGGATATTCACGGTTGACGTTCAATACGTTGCACGTCTTGTCTGGAAACGGGTTGAGCATCTCTTCGACGAAAGCCCTCCGCACGTCGTCCTCTGGTGCGAGGCCACGCACCTGTAGAATCTCAAGTGCCTCCCGTGGGTCGGTGGTTACCCATTGGAATCCACCATGAAATCCCCGCACTTCCGCGCAGGTTTCGCCCACGACGATGCTGTCAGGAGCGTGCAGCGAACTCCAAATGCCAAACGTGGTGTCAGTCAGCGCCCCTAGCACCGACGAAAGATTGATTCTCTCGGGGCTCATGGTCGCACGCCCTTCGGTGTTGACACTGCACACTCTGGCGACCAACCGCGCTCCAGACGTTCTGCAACAGATGCCCGATGCATTCCAAGCCTGGATACCCACTCGGCAAGCGTAAGAGTCTCTCCGTGATAGGAAATGTGAATGTTGGAGCGCTTGTTTCGGTTTTGCTCTGTCACGGTTGCCCACCGACAATTCAGTTTTCGTTCCATAGGCCCGCAGTCTGAACATTCCTCTTTTCCACACCAGTACCCGCTCGCGCTATCAACCCTGTCAATGGAACTCTTATCGGAAGGACGGTTGCCCATATCTGCAAGGAAGTGTGCAAAGTCGGAACGCCATCGAGCGCAGATGGTGACGCCAGCAGCCCCGTATCTAGCAAAGCTCTTGTTCTTGCTATTCTCACATCGCGAGACAATACTGTTCCACGTCCTGTATTCTATGGAACCAGCTTGACCATGCCGCGTATTGAATGCCACTATCCTCGCAGTTGACACGCAGCCGCAGGATGTCGTATGGCCTTGCCTCATAGCAGTCCCAAGAACGACCAGGGTTTTGCCGCATCTACACAAGCACGACCATCGCCAACCTCCGGCGTCAGCGTGATGTGCGGAAACTACGGTCAAATACCCAAAAACCATTCCTGACATATCTACGGTTGGACCACGCAACCCATAGCGGATGTTTCTGCCGAGGTTGGGGCGTAACGGAAGGTCACTCATCGCTCACCCTAGCCCGAGGGCTCACGATCTTGTAAATGGGCAAATGCCCTCCCGCCACACCGACCACAGCCATGCCCACGGCTTGACGGTCTGTGTAGCCTTCATGGCAGCGGAACGGCCCGAGCTTGCAGCCTTCCACCGTTACGATAGTGCGAAGATCGTGCTCGTCGGTCTTGCGCTCTACGGTCACATTCACCACCCGGCATCTCGTGGTGACGACTTTCCAGTGTCTCTTCGTGGCGGTCATTTATCTTCTCAGTTGTTGATTGGCGGCACGGTAACTAGCCCAGACGTGTACCAACTCTCGGATGATATCAGCCCAAACGTGAACCAACTCTCCCACCTCTCGGATGATATCGAGGTCAGTGCGTCGAGCACCGCCGCGAGGTCTGAGCGTAGCGGAAGAACGCTCACGGCCTGTCTTCAGCAAGGTGCGATAACCGCTCTTGCGCTTCCGAGACTCTGCCAGAAGAAAGACTGTTGAGTACGTCCATCACAGCCGAGAGCAGACTTGAATCGGAACCCTGCGCTCCGTTTGCTACTGCGGCAGCAGCCATGCTCAGCACAAGGCGCTCGTGCGTAGTTGTAGTGATTCGGTGGTTCTGCGTCATGACTTCAATCCATCGTCTGATCGAGCCAAGTTTCCTCTTTGTCACCCGCTGTTCTGTATACGTCACCGCGAACTTCTCTTTTAAAGATCACAATGACGACAGCGCCTTTGGGCACTATCGTCACCAACTCCCATCCCTCTGCTCCATACATGTTGAGCCTATCTACCAGATCGGCTGTATCAGCTAAGACTCCTTCGCTTGCTCTGTGCTCCCATGTCTTCATGTGGGCTCAGCTTTCTTGGATGCGACCGACTCGTTTGATGTGATGGTGCACGTAGTTAGCTTTTGTCCGTCTGGCAGTTCTCGCGGCTGTGCAGCCTCCGTTGGCACGTCTTTTAGCACTGTAGCCATAACTTCGCGCAGTGGCCCCATGACCAATTCGGCCACGACATCGCCCAGCCCTGCCAATGAACTCACGCGCAGTTCTCGCGACAGCTTCTTGGGTATTTCACCAGCCATCGGCATGGAGGACAGAGCTGCAGCAAGAACAGCCGCGAGAAGCGTGGTGCCGAGTTCTGTCTGCAAGAACACACCAAGCCTTGCTCGTAGAGCGGTATCGTCAGGCCCAAGATGCCGCGACAGAAGTGCCGCCAGCGGATCTCTAGCGAGCTTCACCATCTGCCGAGCACCTACCCGCCACGCCGCATTCTCTGCGTCTTGCTTCAAGGCTTCGACCAACGGACTTCGCGTCGTCATGTCTTTCTTGCTCCTTATTGAACCAGTTACGGCTAGGTCGCCAGTTACGACTAGGTCGCCAGTTACGACTAGGTCGCCTTCAACCTCAACGAGATTTTTTTTGGTCGTGCCAACGCTAGCCACAGCATAACTGTCAAGTTTTAAGACATCGCTGTTGGCAGATGAACCAGTACTGAGCGTTGCGTTTTCGTAACTATTCGCAAGACCATAACCAGAAATAGCATCACTGCGGCCAGTTATAGTGGCTTGCAACGCATTGGCGTAGTCGGCAGCAGTCACAGCATGAGCTTGCTCCGATGACGTGATCTTTGCTGCTATCTTTGCTGCTATCAAGTCGTGTGCTGTCTCATTCATTTCTCTCTCGCTATCGCGCCAACCACTGTCGTTTCACTAGGAGCTTGGCAGTCTCTCGACGGTCTATTGTTATCAGACAACCTAGCGATCTAGTAGGCATAGAAGGCCTACCACTTATTCTTCTTTCATCAGCACTACGGTTGCCTCTAGCAGTTCGCAGCGCACTAGAAGACTCGCGCTATATGACTCAAGTTCTCGCACACGAGCCACTAGAGCTGGCACATCAGTCCGAGCGGCTAAGTAGAATGCCACCGCCTTAGACGGCAGGGCCGTGATATCCCACTCGTCGTTCATCACAACTGCGTGGCGCGCGAGTATGGCATCGAGATCGACTTCGCCGTCACTACTCATGATTACTTGCTGAGCATCTCAGTCAGCACGTCGAAGGCAGCCGCTTCGGTGATCTTGCCAGCACCACGAAGCATGATCAGAGCTGCTGCCATCTGCTTTGGCGTCACAGACTCAGCGGGTGCTGCCTTCACTCCTCCGCCGTTCGCCAACTCAGTTGAGGCGACCTTCGCGCCTCCGCCGTTCGTTACGACTTCATCCTGTGGCCTCTGCGACGCTTGCTTGCGACCTACTGACTTGGCTACCATCCGCGGCGCTGCCTGTGTCGATGTAGACGCTATCGGTACCGACGCTATCGGCAATGGTGGCGACGGTGGTGCCACTATCGGCGGCGGTGCTGGCGCAGCTACCGCCGCGGTGACAACCTCTGGCTTTGGCGGCGCAGACAAATCTGGCAGCGTCACACGGAACCTCTCAAGGGCATCTGGTTGCGAGTATAGCCGTCGCTTCCCTGGTTCTGTATCTACGCCCTTGATTGGTCTACGCCTTCGAATCGTCCCGTCTGCTGAATCGTGGTAGATGGACGACACGTCTTTGTTGCATAGCTTCGCCAGTCTTATAGCGCTGATGTATGGATCGCCGGTCGGATGCGCGCCGTGCTTCCTCTCACCTACCTGTGCGGCCTGTGTGGCCTGTGCGACTTGCGCGGTTGCCGCATTCTCGGTCACGGCGTAATTCATGACTGTCTGCGCGGCACTGCCATCTGCAGCAAGCAGCTTGTTGTACCACACAGAGAAAGCATCACGAATACCATCAGAACACATATTGTGACGGTTCATGGTGTTGATAGCAGCATAGACAGCGCCGCGAGTACGGCTAGTACGGCGAGTTTTCGTTTCTCCATTTGCAAAGGCGAGATAGAGTTCTTCGATGTCTTTCATGTTCGCATTCCATGGCAGAATGTCGGTCAAGGCCTTGAGTGATGCGGTCTCTTGCGTAGACCATGTTCTCGTCGTCTTCATACTTATCCCTTCTGTGAGTAACAGTGCTCTAGAAAATCCACCCGGTCACTACGCTCTTTGAGCGCAAGAGTTAGGTCTGCGTTGGTCGTTTCAAGCTCCTTCACTTTGTGTAGCATATTCGCGAGTTCAATCATGTCGCCGCCGAGTAACTCAAGGATGTGTGTGCTACCACGACATAGCCCTTCGTTCTCAGCTTCGAGTTTCCCGATCATCTGGGCGTTCTCTAGCCCAGATGCATATAGTTGTTCATTCTCTCTTTCAAGGTCTCGTACTCTTGAGATCAGCGCCGGGATGTCAGTCTTGGCGTGAGCGATAAACTCCGCGTCGGCTTCAGTGCGAAATTGATCTTCGTTGTATCTGGTGTCGGGTTGGTCTACGATGACCTCGGCGTCGGAACACACCGTCCAGCCATTGTCCATTGCATTCATCTCGCTTGGGACGTACCACGGGCCTTCGGTGGCAGCGTTGCAACGCTCTTCGATTTCTTCAATGTTTAAGATTCTCATACGTTACCAGCAGTCGATACGTTTTTGACGATCTCGCTGTCGTCTGGCCAGTGCCAGCACATGAAGGAAGATGACGCGCTGTACGGCACGCTCGGTATGAAGATAGAGTGTGTAGGGTGAAGCACGAAGAGGCCGACGCTACCCGTGTACGGCTCTGACACTTGCGTGACAATGGCCGCGCGAATAGGCGTAGGGCCGCTGTATAGCGAGTCAATGTCTTTGTAGTGAACGACATCGCCAAGCTTCGGCGCTGAAGGCTTAGGACGGTCGTTCATTATCGCACCTGATGGACAGCCTTGGATCGTACCTATCATAGTCCAACTGCGCTTCTGAACTGGTGATGTCGCACAAGCCGCTCACTACCGCAGACGACAGAGCGTACTCTTTCTCGCCATCGCCGGAGATGCTGGCCTCGTCAGCGATATCAGCGTAGTCGCCACTGTCGGTGCCGCGGTCAAAGGTTGTTGCCAAGAAAGCGACAGCTGCAAATAGCTCTTCTTGCGTACCATTCCACTCGATCGTTACCTTCGTCACAATGACCTCCTTGTCAGTGGCAGCTTCCTAAATGCCTTGAGTTCGTCTTGAGGAAGAGTCTGCGCGATCTCACGTATCTCACTGTCAATAACATGCGTCTCTGCCAACAGAAACTGGTACTTTCGATACGCTAGATCGCTGGCGAGATAGATGTTTTCGCGCTTCTTTAGAAGCTCGGTAATCTTGTCGTAAGCATCACTCATCAGCGTCGTCCTCATCCTCTTGCTCGTAGACGACTTGTTGCCGTTTTGCTACCGCGCTAGGCGCTACTGACGCCTTGAGTGCGCGATCCAAGAGCACCTTCCAAGCGAGGCAAGCCACTTGCGGGACAACGGCGTTGCCGAGCGCCTTCAAGCGCGCAGCACGGTCCTTGATCTTCGTCGCTACCCGCGGAGCTTCCCAGTCCTTCTGCGCTGCGTTAGGACCGGAAGGCCATCGTCCATGGGTGATGGCTCGCTCATGTCCGTCCAGCCCGCTGGAAACCCTTGAAGGTTCTCCACCCAAGCTGGGTTCAGCGTGCCCTTCACCTTCCGAGCTACCGCCGCGTTGATCGTCACTTGGACCTTCCTTCCGTCCGCCATAGCTCCACTCGCCGATGACCCGCGCTGACCTGTTCGCCCTTCTGTGCCCATCGAAGCGTCCGGTGTCGGCCAAAGGATCGTCTCCTGAGATGTCTCCATCACCGCTTCGTCTTCCTCCGTACCCATCACCATCGACAGGGTCAATTCCTTCCCAATCTCCATCCGACGCCTCACCGCTGGAGTATGCATATTCCCGCGGTCTCTGTTGTCGCTCGCTACTGGTGTCGGCCAGTTCGCGCCTAAACTCTGCAACTGTCTCGGCAACGTCGATGGCGAGCCCACTCTGGCCATGTCCGAGGCTATCCGCACCGACAGATCGCCAGTATCCTTCCAGTCGCGCGCCATCGGCGTCATCCATGTCGATCTCGCTACTGATTCTTCCACGATCTTCGCAGCGACCGCCAACGGCATCCCCGCTCCATTGCCGTTCTTGTGCTGCTCCTGAAGGGTGTCGGCCCTCGCCATCCATACCTCTGGATCTTCCTCGAGGTTGTGACATGTCGTCGTTGGTGTCGGCCACTCCTCCAGCGACATCAGCCTCTCCACACGCGCGTTCGTGGCGTAATGCACCTCCGCTGACAGATGGCGGCCGTGCGTCCCATTCAGCACCGACGGTGCTCGCTTCTGGGTGCCGTTGGCTGTCACCGAGGCCGTCGGCGTCGGCCACTGCTCGTCTTCTATACTCTCGGATGGTATCTGAGCCTTTGAGGTATGCGAGGATGAAGACTCGTTCTCTCTTGTGAGGTGCGCCCACGTCGCTTGCCTTGAAACGATCCCAGACTGCATCGTACCCGAGCGTGGCCAATCCACTGAGTATTTCGCCGAAGTCCCAGCCACGGCTACTACTAGAAAGCCCTGTGACGTTTTCCACGAAGACGATGTCGGGTCGTATTTCAGCAACGATCCGTCGATACTCGCGCCAGAGTCCTGACTTTGACTCGTTGGCGAAACCTTCACGCCCTCCCGCCAAAGACACGCTTTGACAGGGACTGCCTCCGCAGATAACGGAGACGCGCTCGAGGTTTGCTTCTCCAACGGTTCGAACGTCGTCATATCGAACAACGCTCGGCCAGTGCTTCGTAAGGACATCTAAACAGAACCTTTCTTTCTCGACTTGCCAAACAATCTTACCGGCGCCGGCTCCCTCAAGACCCAGCTCTAGACCGCCTATACCAGAAAACAATGAGCCGATCTTAATGTCGTCTGTCACGTGCTCACCGCGTCGAGCCTTTCCCAGTATGCATCACAGTCACGATGCGTAGACCCGATGTCACGAGCCCACAATACGGAGTCGCCGCGCTTGTAATCTTTGCTGCATGCCATGCAGACGCCGTCGTATCTTGAAGAGATCACGCGCACCTTGTTCCTTTGGATACCAGATATAGACGGCTTGTTATCTGCTGCGACAAAGGCGAACTCTCTGTCGACGGGTGGCGCGGGTGCCACTGCGGCCACTGCAGCCACACGAGCGCCGATGGGTTGCCTTGCCACAGAGACAACTGGTTGGCTCACTGCAGTAATTGGACGCTGCGCCGCAGAGACAACTGATGACGCAATGGCCAGCGCCTTCGCAGCCTCTTCAATAGCCACCTGTGATTTACTGATAGCCTCGGCGACGGCAGGAGGCACCGACGCGGAGGCTCTCGTTGCGAGCTCGCGATCAAGAGCTTCGATCCTTATGCGAGCGCCGCGCAACTGCGTTTCAAGTTCCGCTCTTGCCTTGTTAGCGAAACCGAGCGTAACTGTCGCAGCGGCCGCCTCTGCGTTTGCGCGGATCACTTCAGCAGCTGCGACCTTGGCATCAGCCTTCGCCTTCGTCGCGCCACGCTCTAGCGACTCGACCATCGCCGAATACATCGCCACCTGACTCTTGAGCCTAACCTCTGTCGCCGTGGGCGCGCCGCGACCGAACGCGGCTGGGATGCTCACCTTCTCCTCCCGCAACATCGCGCAAGCCATGACAGCCGCGGTGCGCGCCTCGTCTGGCTCAGGTGAGCCAGCAAGCGCGATGAGGTTCGTGATGCGCTCGATGATCCTAGACTTGTCCTTGCTCATGTCGGTCACGGCGCGTGCGACTCAGCTAGCACCATGGCGATGTCTGAGATCAGCCTATGCCCATTGCCAATGTCGACGCCGTGATCGGCCAGACCAGACAGGCACGCCAGTGATCTCGCGAGCAGAGGAACAAGTCGTCTATCAACGCTGCGACGCTCGTCGATCCAGCGCTCCAGCCGAATGGCTTCGCGCTCATATCCAGCCTTCGCGCTAAGGGCTTTGCGCTCCCACTCTCCGTGATCAATCCGCGGCGTCTTTCGCCTCGTCTCGATCTGCAAGGATATTTTTGCAATCGCGCCTTGCTTCTCATTCAGAAGCTCCTCGGCCTCCTCGCATGACACAGGCTCAAGCCAGCCACGCTGGGCTCTGTCTTCACAAGACATTGTCAACCACCTTTCCATATGGGTCTCGACCCAGAGTCGTACCTTTGCCTCTGCAACCAAAGCAGATGTCGCACTTGCCTGCCATGTGTACGAAGTGCCCACTGCCTCCGCATCGCGAGCACTTGAGCGGCGATACCGGCGCTAGGCCACGCTCAAAGGCCAGTATGTCGTCTCCAAGGCTAACTGTTCTCGCGACCAACTGGTAGTCGACAGGACGCAAGGTAGACACGCCCTCACGAATCTCAGCTAGACGGCACCTAAACGACGATATGTGCGTGTCTAATGCGTCGGCGTAGACGGTATGTCCTTGCCAGTCACCTTCGGCCATAAGGGAGACGGATGCGCCGCCGACCTCAAGTTCCTCGCCGACACGGAAGCCACGCCGTGGGTACTGCCGCGTGTAATCAACGATCGTAGCTGGTTGGCGGATGCCTGTAATCTTAACCGTTCCGCGCCATGGTCGACCGTCGATCTTGACCAGTTTGCCGACATATATGCCGTTCGCCGCGGTCCACGCCACGACCGAAGCGGCATCGGCAAGCCACTTGTCTGCCGTCTTTCTCGTAGTCATGACTACTCACCAGACGCCTTCGCGCGAGGCGCAGACTTGGTGAGGCGACCTTCTTCGCCGGCGCGGATGCTCTTGGCGACCGCGACGACCTTTCGGAAGTTGGAGCGGTCCATGCCAGCGAGACGTGCCGCCGTGGCAATGTTGCCGCCAGCGCGCTCGATCAAGGCCTCCACGTACTTGACCGTGAAGTCGTTGTAGCACGCCTGAAAGGCGTCGCGGTAGACTAGCGAGATGTCTACCTCGATCTCAAAAACGTCGTCGTCTCTTCTGTTCATCATCTCTAATCCTCTCAAACGTCGATCTAGCACGGCATTTTCGCTGTGTCAACACTGTCGCTATGTGTCCAATACGATTCCTGCCTTTTGCCGCCTCGATACATATGGTAACCTCGGCCCATGCCAGCCGCAAAGAAGCCCAGCAAGGAAACCGTCGTATATTCTGGGAAAAAACCCAAAAAGAAGGTGGGCAGCGGCCAAAAAATAGGCCTCGGTGGCATGAGCGCGAAGGAGAGAGACAAACTCCTAGATAACATCCTTCTGCACACTGCCGCGAAGAAAGATATTCCAGCGAAGACCAAGACGCGACCGATCAACAACGCCATCGACGCTATCAGATGGAAAAATGGGCGTTTTCGTAGCAGCGACAAACTCGTGATACCAAAGATGCCGCCTCTGCGCTGGTACACCCTCTACGCCAAGAAGTGAATCTCCCCGCCCTAAAGGGCGAGGCTTCTCGGAGGCATCGCTGCCCCACGAGCTACACGCGGGATGGTGTTTTCCACCTCGCGAGCCGGGGTTCCACCGGGGCTACGGGGTGCCTCTTTCGAGGCTCCTCGATACTTGCGCGAAGGCCGTGCGAAACGGATCACCGAGGGAATTGTGGCCTCGGGTATCTTGATCCTCAGAATGTTCGTGCTCCCCACTACGTCACGAGGGAGCACAAGGCCGCAGGCCTTGCACTTGTAAACACGTCGGCACTTCTGCCGACCTCCGCAACCGGGGCACGTTTGCGAAGAATAGGGCTCGGGAACCTCAGAGGCCCCTGCCATTTTATACGCGAGCATGGTGATGATCTTTGCGTTGCTCGCCTGAGAGACTTGTTGTGCTGTAACTCGACCCATCTTTCGGGCCGCATCGTTGAACGGCTTGCCCACGGTCACTGGGCTGTTCGGGAAGGTGTCCGCGACGATTCGCGTGGCCTTGTGGAGCACATCGCGAAGCTTCCGCGCCCCTTTGTCGGCCATCTTGTGTCTAGCTCTGACCAGCTTCTTGTGGCGCTTCGACCCCCGCTTCGCACGGTCGATGCGCGAGCGCAGTTCGGCGTTGGCCTTGTTCTGGTAGCGCACGATGGCTTTCACTTCTCGCCCCGACACCACCACGGCGGTTTTCCCATCGGTCGCCGCAATCAGCGTATTGACACCGAGGTCTACACCTACGGGCAGACCCTGCGGTACATCAGCTGCTGCGCCGATGTCGCAGACCATCCGAACCACCCCAAAGGCCAACTGTGCTTCCACCAACCGACCCGGAAGTTGGAGCTTGCGTGGCCTAACAAGGCGTTGCATCGGACCCGCTTACAAATGGCGCATTTTTATACGCAATCAACGCGCGAGCGGTCCGCTGAACGCCAGACCGTTGGGCAGCCGAGAAACGGGGCAACTTGCCAGCACGGTTGGGGGGTTCGCGCGCCAAATGTACGTAAACTGTCATTCCACCACACTTTTGACTGCGGAGTGAACGGGGCTTGACAACGGTAAATGCTTGCACTTCCTATCCGCTCATGAGCCTAATCGGTCATCGTATCAGAGCACACAGATCCTAACCATGACCCTGTATCAAAGCACGAAGTAAGACGGCGGTGAGCATGAAGCAACATGCGAGGACGGTTTCGCGGACGAAGATTCTCGGCGGAGCCGGGGCGCTTCTGGCGGCTTCACTCCTAGCCACATTAGCGGCAAAGTTTGCAAGCTCAGACACGATGACCCGCGAGAACCAAGGCATGCAAGGCAGTGTGGTGCGCTCATGCCCCACAAGCATGGTGTTGATCCCCGATGGCACATTTCTGATGGGCTCACCTGAGGGCGATGGATTCGACGAGGAACACCCTCAGCATGCGGAACGCCTCGCCGCGTTTTGTATGGACCGCACCGAGGTCACCGTCGCAGAGTACCGAGCTTGTACGACCTGCACGCCTCCAGGAACTGAAGAATCTTGCAACTGGGGCGTCGCAGGTAGGGAGTCACACCCAGTCAATTGCGTGAATTGGAACCAGTCCGACAGATTCTGTCGATTGCGCGGCGCTCAACTGCCCAACGCGGCTCAGTGGGAGTATGCAGCCCGAGGGACGGAAGGGCGCACATACCCGTGGGGCAACGAAGCTCCTGCTTCACAACTTTGTTGGAACCGATACCCTGAACCCCGCTCCACGTGTCCCGTTGGCAGTTTTGCCCCTGGCGTTTTCGGCCTCGCGGACATGGCAGGCAACGTCAGGGAGTGGACAAACAGTGCTTTTAGCAGCGCTGGAGGCATTCCCGACAACTCACGTCGTTTCTTCCGCGGTGGTAGTTGGGGTGCCAAGAATGCGGTCATGGTTCGCGGGGCGAGCCGCGACTGGCGCGCGTTGTCGTATCGGCGAAACGATCTCGGGTTCCGTTGCGCGCGGGTTTTGTAAGTTTCCGACGGTGAGAGTGGTCACGCTGTCAATTGTCGATTCTCGCTCATGATGTGCTTGGGCTGGAGCATCGAAAAACCTTCGAAAAACACTCGGCTTTAACCCAGACGGTGTTGTGCGCAGCGGCGAAAGCCGCGACGTAGCCCCAGAGGTACAGGCAGCCTCGAAGATCGGCGGACACGACTTATTAACGCAACTCCGAGTTCGGCCAAAGCATCGATCCGGTATCGCCTGAGCCTCACAATACAAACACGCACTCCAAACGCCCCTCAGTTCCAGTAACACTGGACTCTCCGCGCCAACGGGTTGGGCTCCGCACCAGAACAAGCGTTTAGTGCCTCTTTCGTCGATGAATCGGCTAGACAACCGTGGATAATCGCATTAAGCTCCCCCAATCATGGATCCATCGAAGCTGAGATTTGAAATTCTCCCGAACGAGGGAATGATCGTCGTGGTAACAGGAGCGAACGGTAAGAGGTTAAGGGCTTCGATCCGCGTGGCCATTCTCGATGTGACCGACACTGGAAAATTCCAGCCAAACGACCCAAGTCTTCCAGTCCTCGAGTTCAAGGCACAGGTGATTGCTGAAGTGAAGGCCATCGACGAATGAGTGTTACACCCGACACAGTTCTAATTCGGAGCGACGCTGGGCTCATTCCGGTTTTGGTGCGTGTTGCGACTCTCGTGATCGCACTCAATGCCTCGTTCGAAGACGCCCGTCCGATCCACCACACAAGCCAATCTGTAGAGACTCAACCAACCAACACTCAAAACGTAGAACTGGAAGGCTCAGAAATTCGGTTCGAGTCGCTGGCTGAGCCATATGAGATTGTTCTGGAATCCAGCGCGCAGACTACCACGCTGAATATGTTCAGAGCACAATTGAATGACCTCACCAACCTTTGCCATGATTGGGATGGTGATGGGGCCGCAGCGCCATGCGCCGAAGCTCTCCAAAGTGCGAACACAGTGTTACAACTTATCATTGAAGCAGGACTCTTCCCAAGCGAGATCGACGCTGATGTGTTGGGCGGCGTTGCCATTCTGGTGCACGCAGTTGCATCCTCTCGAACTGCATGGTTCGTCTTTCCGAATCGTGGTTTTCCACACGTTGTGCTTCATGGAGCACCAGGATTGAGTCCGCGATCTGCTTATCTCAAAGAAGACGCGATGTCGGATGTCGCCAATTTCCTAGGGCACTCGGATGACTCGACAACTTAATTTGAATTTCGCGGCCACGGAACAGCTATTTCTCCGTGTGGCGAAGAGTGATGTGTTTGCGCCAACCAAGGAAAAGCCTACCAGCAAGTTGAAACCGCAGCGCGTCAAGTTCCAACTGTCAGTTTATCGTGCGTCGCTCACTAGTAACAGTTCAGCCCCCCTTCGATTTTTTCTTGACGGAGCTCCGGGAGGGTCCAAGGAGAATACTTCAACATGAGTCGATTGGAAGAGGAGAACCGCGCATTGCGCGCGGAAAATGCGGCACTGCGGGAGCAAGTCTCTTCGCTTGAGCAGACGATCAAGCATTTGCTCGGCCAGATCGCGGCGTTGGAGCGCAAGGTGGCCTCGGGCGGTCGTGGTGGCCAAGGAACGCCCCCACCCTCGCGACCTTCCTCGGGAAAGCCGCGCGGTGGGCAGCCCGGACACAAAGGGCACACTCGCGAGAAACCCACACTAATCGACGACACCCGCGAGCATTATCCGCACGACTGCCCCCACTGCGGTGAGGCACTGGAGCCGCGCGAGGAGGTCACCGAGCGCTTCGAGTTCGAGGCCGTTGAACGCGCGATGAAGGTCCTTCGGCACATCTTGCACCAAGGCTTCTGCCCCCGTTGCAAGCGCAGGGTCAAGGCTCAGGCTACACCCCTACTGCCCGACTCGGACTACGGTCCGCGCGCCCACGGCACCCTCGCCACCTTGCGTGCCGCGATGGGATGCACCGTGGGAGACATGGAAACCTTCACGCGCAACGTTTGGCAACGACCCCTGTCTGGCGGGCAGATCGTGGCCATGCTCGATAGAGTCACTTTGGCCTTGGTGCCGACCTTCTGGTGGCTGGTGCAGCAGGTGAGCGAATCGGCTGTGATCTACGAGGATGCCACGTCTTGGCAGGTCGATGGAGAGAGGGCCGTACTGTGGGTTTTCACCACGGTGAAGATCACGGTGTTCTGGATCGATCCATCGGGCTCGGGCTGGGTTCCGTATGTGGTGTTGGGCGAGGAAATCGACGGTGCCGTGGTGACCGACAGCGCCGAGCGGTTCCAGCGGGTCAAACACGGCGAGGACCAGCGATGTTTGGCCCACCCGCTGCGCACGGCGCGTGATCTTCTGGCCGCGCATCCCGATCGGCCCGAGGTGGTACAAATGATGGGTGCGCTGAAGGCCCATTTGTCGTGGACTATCTCTCTGTTCACACGCCGCGACCAACTCGCGCCGAGAACGTGGCTTCAATACCGAGCTCGCGCCCGCCGCGAGCTGTTGTTCATCGCCCGTGGCAACTGGACCGACCCTGACTGCGTGACGATGGCCAAGCGAATCGAGCGGGACGTAGACCTTTGGGTGACGTTTTTGTGGGACGAATCCGGGGAGATGGAGCCCACGAACAACCGAGCCGAACGTGCCCTGCGCCCCGCGGTGATCGATCGTCGGAGCATGCAACAGAGCCGCTCGCTGCGCGGGGTCTACCGCGAGATGGTGCTGCGCAGCGTAGAAGCCACCTGCAAGCAACTGGGCATCGACTTCCAGACAGTCGTCACCGAAACCTTGTTGGGACGACCGAGAGAAGGACCGCGGGAGAACCTCTCCAAGACCCTCGTCGATGCCGTTCAGACTGCCAAGAGCAAAGTTGCCTCAACGGCACCTGCTCAAGCCTCAGCAGGGGTCTGAACTGTTACGATCAGATGCTTGGAGGCTGCGCTATGGTCGGAGTGGACGCAAAGCTGCTTGCTTTGGTAGCGTGCGAGATACTCAAGCCGGCTATCGGCTACGTCTGGGATGGCGAGAATAGGCCTAGGCACGCGCTCGAAGCGCTGGAAGGATGGGCTCTTGGGACCGTGCAGCGTGAAGAACTTGACCTTCTGCACGAGGACTACGATAAAATTGATTACTATCACGCGTCAGCATCGTTAGCGGCTACAAGCACGATCGATGCTGTATATCTGGCGCTGAAGGTCGACAACGGCTTCGGCGCTTCGAATGCCGCGAAGATAACGGAGAAGTTCATCAGTGGAGCGAAGGTTAACAACCTGACCACTGTGCGACGAATGGTACTGATGTCTGATATCTACTGGGCGCTGGTGACGAGGTGACATACAAGCCGCCATTTCAACTGAGCATCGAGATGGTCACGCCTAACAGTGACAATCCTACTCACCAGATTCCATATGGTGAACCCGTGGATTCGATTGAAGAAGCCTTGGAGTGGATCAAGAGCCCACCGCACCAACTCAAACTCACGGCAGGCATGCTGCTGAGCGCCAGGTGCCTGGCCCCATGGGCTGACAGTGGTAGGCCGACGATGCGAGTGGCAGCCTTCGGACGCGTGAGAGCCAAAGCTACGATGTCGATGGCGGCAAGGGTGGTGGTCTGTACAGATAGAGGATTGTCGCTGGACAGCAAGAACGCCATCGACGACCTCAGATGGCCTGTTCATGCTCGAGAGACTGCGAGTTTGTGGCTCAGCCAGAAGAGCACTGGAGTCGCGCTGGCTGAGGAAATGGACGACATCGGTGTGTCACGAGAGGCGCGTGATGGCTATCTTGGCGATCTTGGAATCCGCGCAATGCAAAGACCTCCTCTTGCCAGACCTACAGTTGCTAGACCTGTGGTGCAAAGGCCTTGCGACAGAAGCTGACATAGTAGCTATGCAAACAGACCTTGAGATAGCATCTCTGTTGAAGTCGCTCGCCACTGGCATCGCGTCTCCTTATGGCCGCATGAAGTATACATCAAAGCAATTGGCTTACATATTGTCGACTGGCATGCTTGTGAACGGCGACATCAGCCTGTGCGGTGTGCGTAACGCTAGGTGCATTCGCAGCGTCGTCAAGATGCCAGACGTGTGCTTACTGTCACTCGCTCGCTGAGCGTGGCAGAAAAGTTAGTTCACGGCGCTAACACTTATATGTAGCCTTTCCACCTACATCTGGCTGACGATGCGACTCGACAGAGCGACCCAAGGTCGCAGTCGCAGATGTGGCCTCATGCCCCACACCAAAACAGTCGGCCATGTGATGAATCACCGACGGAGACGTAGCCTTTGGGCACACATCTCAGCGGCGTATTTGCGCGCTCTGTGAGTTGGTGTCGCAACTCACACGACCCATATGTAGCCCGCGGACCTACATCGATGCGCGCATGGTCGGCGACTCAAGAAATACCGATACGAGGAATCGGTATTTTATATGTAGCCTCTAGACCTACATCAAGACGCCGCTCGACCGCAGTGAAGGTTCACGAGAGGTCACGTCTGCGCTTCTTTCTCGGGCGCGTCGAGCTGTGCGAGGTCAAGCTGCCGCGGGTCGGGAGACACTGTCTTACGTTTCTGTGGATTGTCGCGCCGTGCTGCACGTGCCTCGAGCGCACGGTCACGCTCGATACAGCGCAGCAGCATCGAGCGAATCGCCTCCGAGCGGCCGAGTCTCGTCCATGGCGCAGCGACCTTGAGGCGCTCGACCTCTACGTCGACTGCGACGATGAGATCATGCGGTAAGCGTATGCCAATCTGGATCGTTGGTGGTTCAATGTTCGACATTGCAGAAGCGTATCCCATTGGGTGACAGCAAAGTCAACTGGTATCGCAGAATCGGCGTCAGAGGTGCGCTACGCGAGGTGCGCGTTTTGTGGGCCTACGCGACGACGGGCACACGAGGGCCACCGTTGGGCGAAGATGGTGCGGGCGAGCGCAGCGATGTGCGGTGGCGGCGGGCGGTAAGCCCACAGCCACGCTGGAGGGCACAGGAGGGCCACTGTTGGCCGAAGAGGGTGCGGCGGCGAGCGGAGGGCGTCGGTGGGCGCTTGAGGCGACTGCTGGGCATCCAGAGGCGACACAGGCATCCAGAGGCGACACAGGCGACACAGGCGACACAGAGTTCGAGCTTACTCTGACCTACACGCTATTACAGTGTGTGGAAAAATGTAACCGAAAACCCCTATAAGACAACCGTTATTCTTATAGGGGGTTTCGGTTACATTTTTCCACACACTGTGCGAAAGTGTAGGTGTGACTACGAAGCTTCGGAGCGGGCGCTCGCCAACGCCTCCATCGCCTCAGCGATGGCCGTTGGTACTACTCTGTCGCCACTAGCGTAACGCCATACTGCCATGCGTGTGCATCGGAGTTCATCGGCGCATTGCTGTACTGTCAGCCCTGCCGCGACACGTAGAGCCTCAAACTGTTCGGCGCTCATGGTGGCGACAGATCGCGGTCGCCCAACGTCGAGGTCTTCCACATTATCCACACCGATGACCCACTCCCAGCCGTATGGCAGTAGGCTCCCAATGTGTAGTGCCCTACCAGGGACCGTGCGGTGGATGGTTCGTAGACGCCCATGAGCTTGGCCAAGCTCGGCCTTTCCCAACTGATTGAGGCGCTCTTCTGGCGTTAGGCCTAGGTAGCGCGCACGCATATCCTCCTCGTTCAGTGATGGTCGAGGGTCACCGATGGTGATGATGGCGTCGCAGTGGGACATGTTGTTTAGGCCGCGTAATCCGCCGAAATGCGCGAAAACCCATGTCACGCGGCAGTCGGATAGTTGTGACCCTATCACCTTTCTGGCTCGCGCAAGGAATGTTTTCGACATTTTCGTCTTATCGAACTCTTTTTTTGCCTCGGCGTCATTCGGGTCGAACACCAGCCGAAGGTAGGTCTCGATGATCTTGGGTAAAATTAGGCCAACTATCACAGTTCTGGCGTCTTTCTTCACCCACTTGATCGCGTGCCGTAGGTACGAAGCCATACATTCCCAGTCGATCACCGCCGACGGCATCATCCTCGCTCTCGAGGCCTTCGTCGCGTAGACCGTTCTTTCGATTGGCGCTCCGTCATTCGCTGTGATCTGTATGTACTTGGGTTCGTACTTCAAGATCTTGACGATGGCAGCCATGTGAACCTCTGGAAAGGCGTCCAGAACAACGACTCGTCCCTGCCGTAGTAGGATGTCTACGTAGGTCTGGTTGAAGCCTATGAACACGGCTCGGCGTTCTTCTTCCTCTCCTGTAATTTCTATCACATGAGGTGTCAGAGGATCGCTCATTAGCGCGTCATAGAGGTGTTTTAATATGTTCGATGTCGTGCCTATCTTGCGCGCCAACTTTTGATTCTTGCGCGATTGCAGTGTCTGATCCAACTTGATCGGCGGTGCATCAGTCTTGGCCAGCGGGCTGATGGAGTTGGTGACAAGAGCCATGAACTTTCGCTCTATATCACTACTGTCGTCGTCAGCGTCTTCGTCCTTGAACCCGGCGTCCGTGAACTCTTTCGTGTCCCATCCCATCGTGTTCCACACGAGACGTAGGCAATCCAAGAGTGGCAACTGCTTGCCGTCGACGACAGCCGTCTCAAGGTACCGAATGAATAACTTGAGCACGAAGCCCATGATTCTCACGTAGTGGTCACCAAACCTCACGAGCTCAGCTTCGGCCTCTCGGACGTCTTCGATGGTGAAAGAGTCAGTAAACACAAGCTCCGGCGGCTCGTCGACGACGAAAATGCCAGCTGTCCCAACTAGCTTATCTAGCGCCGGCGCTAGTTTGTGAGTGCCGACGAGCAGGTTGGCGTTTTCGTCGCCCTCTTGCCCGCTCGCAGCAGGGCATGTCTCAAGCTTTTCGCACGGCTCTCTCCCGTGTCCGCGGCAGTACTCACGGCTGTGACTTTGTCCACCTTGCGAGAGTTCTTTGCCTGACTCTGCGTAGATGCAGACGTGATCGCCGTGACTGTCGAGCAGTGATGATGGGCCAAACACCCGCAGATGTTTCTTCGCGACCGAGCATGTCTCGAGATTGTGCTTGATCGTCGGCCCTGTGATCGCCACCCTACTGCCAGGTGTGGCTCTGTCTCCGATGTGTGGCAACGAGTCCGCGTGCTTGGCTACCGCTCTGGTTTTCCCAGCTCCACACGGTGATGACACGATCGTAACGCCGTACGCCTCCGAGAGGATTTTCTGGAACCTATCGCTGAGTTGGTCACCATCAAGCGGCTTGGCGGTCGGAATCTTGTTGTGCGGAGACAGTTGAGAGACCACGCTGGCCGCGACCGAGGTACGCTGTTGAGGGTCAGGCGGGTCAGGTGCGTCAGGGTCTGCCATCTGCTCGCATGCTTCGACGTAGGCACTGCTGAAGTGTCGGTCGAGCGCATCTGCGACCTCTGGCCATCGGCTTTTAAGGGTTGAGTACCCAGGCACGCCGAAGCCATCGATCCACTTCGACACCGACCATTCAGCGCTAGTGGTCCAGTCGTGAGTGTACTGTTCCCAGCCAACTAGCTTCTGATGAGCTCTCGTGACGACAGATGGGATCTCAGCCAGCGGACACCCTCTAAAAAGTAACGCTCCAGACAGCGCGATTCCGCACATATGCCAGTCTATTTTGACCGTGTCTCTGATCGCGATACCGATGTCGTCAGCAGCTTCTGCCCACCCTTTTGTCGTGATGTTATCGACGAACGGTGGGATTTCTTTCTTGGCTCTTGCCCGCTCGGCAGCTCGAGGTGCTCTAGGTTCTCTTGCTTGTCGTGCAGCCTTTTGCTTCTCGCTGATGACGATAGGCTTAGGCGCTTCGATGGCGCTAGCGCGCGAGTAGTCGTGCTCTCCGACGAGATATACGATAACTTCTTTCTTCTTCGATACTCTTCCCGTACGCGGGTCTGTGATGTTTTTGGTCTTCGTGCGCGAGTGCCCAGGTGTGCGCATGAGGCGTGTCCAGTCCTTACATGCGGAGGCTGGTGAGAAGTACTCTGTTGCGTTGGCTGCTTTCACGATATCGTCGATGGCGGCTAACCATGCCCGAAGCCTCTGCTCGCCGTCTTCTACGGTGTACCATAGCGATAGCGGCTGAATGAGGCGTAGCCCTCTTGGCGTGAAATAGACTCCGCATGTTGCAAGCAGCGGGTGGCCAGAGTTCCAAATGGCGTTCCATACCTCTCTGTGTTTCTGTGTCCATCCTTCGTCGTGCGGGTTACAGTCTATGTCTGCCGTCATGTAGCACAGCCAAACCTCGCGTCCTTCTGAGCGCCACCAATCAAGCGAACCCTTGTTGACGCGTGGGTACGGCGAGATGACATTGCCATCGCTGTCGGTGATCTTGTACATCGTAAACAGGGTCTCTGTTGTGAACTGGTGAAGGAGTGCCACTTGCATATCCATCGCAGTGATTGATGTCTCCACTCCGCGGGTATTGCCGCTACTATACGGCTGGCAGCGATAGTCGAATGTATGTTTCTCCCAGATCTCTGTCCTTTTATTCTTGATCCTTGTGGCTGGCGCATCCACGCCTAGAGCGTAAAAATCACAGATCACGCCGATCGTCGATATCTGCTCTTGGGTTGGCACCAAAATGAGTGGCTTGTACTCGGCAGTCTTCGCCTTGCTCATTTTTCGCTGCCATTCATCAGTTTACGCATATCTGATTTCAATCCCTTTATCCACATAGCTGATTCTGCATTTTCTGTTAATTCTTTGCTTTTTTCAGATATGTCTAAAAAGCGCTTAGCCGTGTTTATAAACAACAGCGAGTGATATCTTTCTTCCATTGTCTTCACAACTGCCATCGCAAAATCCATCTTGCGCGTATTTCTACAAGCTATATTTCTACTGTCGGTGTGAATGGTTGCTTGACGACCAGCCGCGTTCTCATGAAGTAGTTCCATGGCGAACTCAAGAGCCATCCATTCAGCGCGCCAGAGATCACATTCTCTGTCTAGTCGTAAAAGTCTTGCCCTAGCACCTTCTGACATGACTATGGCACCGATTGCGGCACTGCCTTTGTATGTAACTGCTGAGATAGCCACTCTTAAGCTAGGCGGATATCTCCTTAGAAGATCTGCTCTTTCCATTCTCCTTTTAAACATATCGGTTGTTTTAGGGATAGTGTTTGTGATTGACGTGTAATAATTGCGGTTGATCGCGTACTTACTGAGTATTGTGCGCGGTAGCGTGTGTGGTGCATAGCACCTAGATACGTCGGCTCTCGTGTCTTCGCTAAGCCACTTTGCTTCCTGTTCGACTATCGCCGCTATTCTAGCAGCGTCATTGGCGGCATCATGTCTTCTCTTTTCAGACTCAGCCATACGTCTTGTGGTACACTGTGAGCACTGTTCGTTTGCGCTGAGATGCGTCGATGTGTCGGCGTTATGCACTGGCAACGGATGCTCTGTGCTCCATTCCTCTATATCGGCAGACGTAAGCTCAAGCCATGGCAATCTCATATTTGCCATCTTGGCGGCCTTCTCAATATCAACGGCGTGACTGTAAAATACTTCTATCCCCGCGGTGGCTGACCCATCTAACGATAACGTGACATCTGGTCTCACAGATACGACGAAGCGTTCTGGCGTCGCGCAGTCCCATCGTGGAGACCACAGAAACGTAACGTCATGCCCCCTCGAGCATCTGATAGACACGGCAGTCTGTCTTCTTTGCGACAAGGCTTCAGCCAACTTCATCTTGGCGTTGTAATGAGTCGCTGTTTCTGGAGCAGACGTTGGACAGTTTGCGTCTGGTAGATGTGCGACGTGAGGCGTATTCACGTCGCCAGCCTTCCAGCTTACTGGCTCCTCGCAGCATGGGCAGATAGCCCTAGGTCTGGCGTTCACTGCGACGCCGACGAACTCTCTAGCCTGCCTAGGTACTCCATCTGTGAGTGCCCACGCTAGAAGGACGCTCTTAGGGCCGATAACTGCCTTGTCTGTCGGATTTGGCTGTGGTACGTTCTTGTTCATCGAGAGGCGCTCAAACGCCTGATAGGTCATGACCCTCGGCGCTTGGCGGCGCGCGAGGGTCGTTTTATTTCTGGGGCACTTATGGCGCTCCAGCGGGTGAGGTATCGTCCTACCTCAACTGCTCGACGAGCGCAAGTCCTATTCGTTGGGACGAATAAGAACCTAGTTTTTGCCTACAAAATCGAAGAATCGCTCTTTAGCGGTGGGTAGTGGCTGGTTATGCCACGAAAACGAGCGCCTCGATGTCGCCTCGCTGTCACGAGGCGACATCGTCGAGGTGTATTGTGGTGATGTCAGTTGTCGCAGCCACGGTCTCTCCTCCGTCTGCGATCATAGTCAGCACGTGGATCAGTTTCTTCGCTTCTTCGCGTGTCAACTCGATGACCACGCCGTCGCTCTCCATGATAACTTTATCATCGATAGCGCTACAGGTTAGATGTGTTTGATGCTTCACGCGTCTCCTCCGCTCTCCAAGAATCTGACGATAATGCCTCGGCCTGGCATCGGCTCAATCATCGACCACTCTGAGATGCGCTGCCCGATGAAGTCCCTCCATTGACTCTTGTCGCTCCATCCTATCTTCATCAGAATGGCGATGACCTTGACATCGTGGTCGATGTCAGCGAACACAACCTTGTCTGGCGGCGAGATCGTGCCTCGCTCGAGTTCTAACCATCCGCCGTTGAGCATCACACCGAGAATGAAACCGCGGTGATCAAAGACGCAGCGTAGTGACGAAGGCGAGTTAGGTCGTACGTCGCCGATGTCGATGTGCCGCGGGTCTGTTTTGTCTAAATCACCAAGGAAAACATGGACAGTGTCTCTTGCGGCGTCTCTTGCGGCGTCGAACTCAACGGTACGCTCCAGCCGACTAGAGAATCTTGCTTTGATACGGTACTTGGCTAGGTCCGCCATCACGGGTTCGACCTGTTCTTCTTCTGCTAGCTCTATTACGACGAATCCACGATCCAGCAGTGATCTCCGAATGGCGGCTACCTTGTCGGGTGTTATAAAACGCGCGGCGCTCATTATAATCACCTAGCGCGTAGGCACGTCAAGACATCAAAGACAGACAGGCACAGATGATCGGCGCACTTGAGCATCAGCTCTGGCTCTTGGCCGTCTACCAACAGTGCGATCGTGAGTTTGCCGGCGCCGGCTCCCCATCCGAGCTCGAGGGCAGCACTGCGCCCGCATGGCTGCACCATCACAATTGCGTCGCACCACTTCATCGCGTCGAAGTCGAGCTTGAAGCCTTCATTGGCGACTGGGTGCTGAAGCACCTGTGCCGTTTCAGTCGCACTCCACGGCGGCGGCTTGGACTGAATCTGCTTCCACGAGAAGCCGATGTTACCATCTGTAGGGTTTCGGAAGTCATACACTGAGTGCCCAGCTGCCCGTAGAGCAGCGACAACCGACGGTTGCGACTCGTTCCTCCAGCTTGATGCGACATAGATCTTCATCAACAACCTCCATCAGACAGTGTGGCGACCTTGGTAGCTTTTTTGCGTGGCGTAAACACGGCGTCGTGAGGAGTCATGCCAGCCTTTAACCTCTTGGAGATACCAGTCGTACTAATTCCAGACCGCCTTGACCACTCACTGAGATTGAGAAATTCACCGCTGATCTCAAGCTTAACTTCTGAGCGGCTGTTCGATACTTTGGAGAATACTGCTTCTCTCGGCGGCATCCCAGATTTCAGTCTGTCTCTGATGGTTTTGGGGTTGACACCAGATACCTTTGCCCAATCAGCAGAGTGTTTCGTGATGCCATCTATAGTCACGTAAACATTATTCTTTTTGTTGGAGTTCTGCTCTACCAGCGTGGCCCATCGACAGTTGCTTGGCTCATAGTCGCCTGTTCCGTCTATGCGATCAATCGAGTGATCCTTCGACGGTCGTGGTCCCATATCAGCAAGAAAAACGTAGAAGTCGTGCCATGCGGCACAGACCTTGATTCCCATGCCGCCGTACGCTTCGTACTTATTCTTGTTCTTATCCTCGCATCGGCGGATCATATTGTCCCACGTCGAGTACTCAAGTTTGTGGCGTTTTTTCACTGTACGCCTCCATCTCGCAGACTAGTTAAGAAGTTGCACAGCAGCACGGGCTCCATGCCGCTGAAGCCTGGCCGTACCGTCACGATCTGGCCGTCGTCGCACATCACCCAGTCGGCGTCTGACCTATATGTCGAGATGATCGCGCATGGCCTACTGGCCAGTTGCACGCGCACAGACTGAACCGTTTGGCATCTCTGGGGCGCTGGCGCTAGCACTGGTGCTGGTCCGCGGTGGGCATAGAAGCCCAAGGAAAAGCCCAGTGCGAAGATCGGCAGTAGCGCTAACACAGGCCACCTCGATGGTGGCTGCGCGAGCGCCATGAACACTACGGTGCGGTATGGGTGGTTCACGTCGCCACCAGATGATTTGTCTGTCACGACGGCTGGTCTCCAGATACAGAACCGAATAGGCGCTCGAGGCTCATGACCTTGTAGTCGCTCTGCATCACCATGAACGATTTCCCATAGACTAGAACGGCCGGATGGCATCCTACGGGGCACTCTTTGACGGCATTGATGATGGCGGTGTCTGCGGTTATGATGGTCTCAAATAGGTCCCTAGCGAAGGCACCGAACCACCAGCCATTGACGTTAGTGAGCTGGCCGCGCGCGATCATCGCGATGCATTGCAGCGCGGCAGACTCGCACAGCATGACGGGCGCGAACGCCAGATAGCACAGGTCGCCACTCTTGATCGCTATCCCAGAGCCGAGACTCGTCCTAACGTTGCCAACGCTAGCCGCCTCAAGTAGCGCGAATACAATCGCCTTCGGTGGCGCTGTCGGCCATTCGTTGACCACACCGCACTCCATCACGATGGCGTTTTCTTTCATCGTTACGATGTACCCGCATTCATCTTGGCTCATAAAACCTCAACAAGCAGCTTGGCGACCATGCTCGGCAGGCAGCGGACTATCGCGCGCATCATCGAATTCCATATAGTTCAAGCACGGCGGCCCACCCGCTGGCTAGACTCGTCGGTGCTGAGTCGAGTTCCTTGCCGTACTTGCAGATCATCCTCAGAAAGTACACGGCGTGGCAATACGCTTCGACGATAGGCCTCGTGTGCGTATGCCAGTCGGCGTTGTGCTCCTGTGTCCATTTCTTACTGGTGCCGTCTGCGATGACCCTCGTGAACAAGGAACACATGCCAGACTCGGTCGGTGCAATACTCTTTAGCGCTGCGACGATGGCAGTGGTCTCGTCTTGCAGTCGATAGACCTTGTAGCTGTAGTGATAGAAGCGGTACATGCCGTCCTCGTAGCCCCAGTGACTATCGACGTCGTCTAGCAGCGCCTCAAGCGTCGGCATAGACTCTTTGATGTTTGCTAGCAACCTATTGTCCCTAGCAGACGCGGCCTCAAGCATCTGCTTTGACACCGAAGACAACTCTAGGATGTGTTTCGCTGTCGGAGATAGCTTAGAATTGCCAATCACGCTCCACCTTCAATCGTACCGCTGTTGTCTATTCTGCAGATGATCGTCTCGATGCCGTGCTTCTTGGCG
>OBEQ011045391.1_pt1 | contig 31189 bp, 30 predicted proteins | sample 1670901 | NCBI WGS metagenome assembly OBEQ01 (sample SAMEA104232315, study PRJEB22302) | groundwater metagenome | biome: forest; feature: aquifer; material: groundwater | place: USA | collected 2011-08-07 | depth 5.4 m | reverse complement strand
TCTGAGTTTTATCGGTTTTATTGCGATGGTGGACCCTTTACGCGATGATATTATTGCAGCGGTCGAGTTGTGTCATAAGGCGGGGATTCGGTTGCTGATGATTACGGGAGACCATCCCCTAACCGCCGGAGCGATTGGGGTGAGTGCCGGGATTATTACCAAGGTCACGGAGGTTACGACGGGGGAATATCTTGATAAGCTCCCCCCCTCAGCTATCAAACATCTGTTGCGGCGTAATCATGTATTTGCCCGAGTTTCACCGGAGCAGAAACTCTCTTTGGTTACTCTGTTAAAAGATATGGGGGAGACGGTAGCCGTAACGGGAGACGGGGTGAACGATGCCCCGGCATTGAAAAAAGCCGATGTGGGTATCGCTATGGGTTCAGGGACAGATGTGGCAAAACAATCGGCGGATGCGGTATTGATGGATGATCATTTTGCGACGATAGTCAAAGCGATAGAAGAGGGGCGAACGGTCTATGAAAACATACGCCGCTTTATCACCTATATGCTCTCTAGTAATCTTCCTGAAGCTGTCCCGTATATCTTCTTTTTCGCCCTTGGACTTCCCTTAGCTCTTCCCGTTGCGCTGGTGTTGGCAATTGATTTAGGGACGAATATTTTACCGGGGATGGCATTGGGAGCCGAATTACCGCATAAAGGATTAATGAATCAACCTCCCCATAGCCGAAAAGAGCGGATATTGACCCGCAATGTTTATTTCCGATCTTTTGGATTTTTGGGACTGTTGAGTTCGGTGATGTCCATGGGACTTTTTTGGTTCTACCTCAACGCGCACGGCTGGAAGGGGGAATCCTTGTCCTGGAGTGATCCGTTGTATCTTCAAGCGACCACCTTGACCTTCGCCGCGATTGTTTTTGCTCAGATAGGGAACGGTCTATCGTGCCGCAGTCGACAAGAATCACTCTTTACAATAGGGTGGTGGAGTAACCGTTATTATTTAATTGCAGTATCGGTTCAGTTAAGTGTTTTAGGGATCCTTATTTTTGTTACCCCAATGGGTGCTATTTTCGCAACCGCACCGTTTGATCCGATCTATTGGTGGGCAGTCATAGCGGTGATGTTCATTGTATTGTTGGCCGAAGAGTCTCGTAAAAAGGTAGTTCATTATTTTTATAAACATTGATTTATCTCAAATAATAGAGGGATGAATCCTAACGATACATTTTGAGAGAAAAAGCTCAGCTTGCTATCCTCTTTTTTGACTTCGCATTAGCGATTTAGGTACACTAAATAACTTGATAGATCGGAACCATAGCCAATGAAACAGATGATGCAGATATACCGCGATAATAGGGATGCCGTTGAGGGTTTTTTACTGAGTACCATCAGTGATAATCCCCATCAGGATTTGGATGAGGGGCAAGTCAAGAACTTTTTTAAACGGCTTCCTTGTCTGAGTGACATGTATATGATAGATGCCTCAGGAGAACAGATTACCCCTACATGGCGCCGCAGCGGTCATGATACGTCTTTAAAAGGGAGTGATCGTTCTTATTTCATCAACCGTATTCAGTTTGATGATAAGGGGAACTATATCTCCAGCCCCTATATCTGTGCCAACAGCGGTCAGCCGAAAGTTTCCATTGCCCGTAAATATTCAGATGGGAAGATCGCCGTATTTGATCTAAGTGTTGTTGGTATACTGAGTAAAATGCATCTCATCGACAGCAACCGTCTAATCTCAAAACTCTCCGTTTCGGTGTATGCTCTGCTGGGAGGGGGACTGGTCTTGCTGGCGTTATTCCTTGGTGTCTACGGACTGATCGGATTTGTGAAAGCTGTGATATATTTCGGAGACGAGACACTTCATTATGTGTTTAAATCGATCATCGGCATTACACTTGCGATTGCTATCTACGATTTGTCAAAAACAATTTTAGAGCAAGAGGTATTCTACCGTTCATTGACCCCGGAAGAGGGGACTGAATACAAAACATTGACTAAGTTTCTTACTTCGATCATTATCGCCCTATCGATCGAATCGTTGATGGTGGTGTTCAAAGTAGCGATCGATGATATTCGTAATATGAACTACGCCTTTTATCTCATTAGCGGAGTTGGAATTTTAATTATCTCTATGGCGGTATTAAACTTCGTCAGCCGTAAGAAGCATGAGGGGCACGAGTAAATAGTTGCTCGAAATATCCCTCACCGCTCACAATCTTTCTTACTCGACGCGGTTTCGTCCCCGTTCTTTCGCAAGATAAAGCTTTTCATCGACTTTGGCTACAAGCTGGTCAATCGTATCTTGGATAATAGGCATGGTATTATCGACAAGGATAGATATCACGCCGATACTGACGGTGTAGTGGAGCGATATCCCCTCCACAACGACCTCTTCGGCATCCGTTGTGTCACATATTTTTTGCCCAAGGAGCAACGCCTCTTCTTTGCTGGTGGCAGGGAGGAGGATCATAAATTCTTCTCCGCCGAATCGAAACATATAGTCTGATTTGCGAAGCGTTTGTTCCAAAATAGCTGAAAAGTGTTTGAGTACGATATCTCCTACTGCATGCCCGTAGGTATCGTTGACGTTTTTAAAATGGTCTAAATCGCACATCATTAGGGAAAATTCTCTGCCGGTTGCTTTGGAAATATCGAGTTTATTCATCATGATTTTGTCAAATAATCGACGGGTAAGCAGATGGGTGAGGGGATCTTTGGCACTCTCTTCTATCTCATTGAGAAATGCAATCTCATTTCCGATTTCGAGGGAGTAGTAATCGATCCGCTGCATTAAATGGATGAGAGTTGCCGGACGAAACAGTTTGTTTTGGCAATAACTCACAACATTGGCGGCTAAATCATGAAGATTGATATGAAGCTTTTCGATCACCTTAAAATGAGAGGTCGAGAGGAGATAGGAGGTTGAAGCACTGTGCATCCATCGGCCAAACTCACAGAGGGCAGGATCGAGTTCGGGATAGGAAAGGTCAAGTTCACTGTGCTGAATATAACGGATGAGGTTAAGTATCCATTGGATATGAGCCTCATAATGGACCATGAACTTTTTTTCCGGCATGATCGAGATATGGGAGAGGCGGAGCTCATTTTTGAGGGTAAGCTGTTTTAGAAATTTTTGCAGATACAAAACACTAATACGATCTTCATGCTCTGCAAAATAGCGGTTAATATGGGTAATATTCCCAAAATCCTGTTGTTCTGCAAGCATGCCGAGAAGTTTGCGTGCAACCGTAATGAGTTCGCTGTAGAGAAAAAGATAGGAGATGTCATGTTCGATCGTAAAGTGTACCAGCTCAAGGGTATTGGTTCTAATCTCCTCCTCCGAAGTAGAGAGGAGAAGATTTAAAAAGAGTTGTTTGTGCTCGCGTAAAGCTTGGCTATATAAGCGTTCATCAGGACGACCAATCTGGAGACTCTCAAGATTGATACTAAACTCTTCGATACAGTTTCGAATCTGGGGAAAATAGTGCTGAATCATTTCCATTCCGTCTCTCTTGTTTCTGAGGTGCTTTGAAGTATTGTAACGGAAAAAACCACTTCTGCAGACGCCTTATCGGTTCAGAAATTGAACGTTGTTACTTTTCGTCATTATAAACCGCATGAAGGGTTTTAAATTCGGAATAATGTTCCAAAAGTAAATCCACCAGATACGGATCAAAGGATTTGCCCCTCTCCTCTTTAAAATACTCTTTGACTTCGTCCAAACTCCAGGCGTCCTTGTAGACGCGTTTGGTGACCAATGCGTCAAAGACATCTGCGATGGCGACGATACGGCCAAAAATATGGATATTCTCCCCGCTTAATCCCTGTGGATACCCTAAGCCGTCCCACCGTTCATGATGCTCATGTGCAATAACGGCCGCCGCTTGCAAAGCATCGCGTTGTGAATGTCTTAATATGTCGTATCCAAGTGTGGTATGGGTTTGGATGAGGGTACGCTCGTCATCATCCAGAGGACCTGCCTTGAGCAAAAGGGAATCGGGTATCCCTATTTTCCCGATATCATGCAGCGGGGCCGCCGTAACAAGAAGGTTTTTATTGTGCTCATCCATATCGGTGAGATTTGCCAAGAGATGAGAGTACTCTACGACCCGACGGGTATGATGACGTGTCTCATTTGAACGAATCTCTTCGGCTTCCCCCATGGCAAAGAGGGTTTCTTGGAGGGTGGTGTCAATCTCACTGTTTAACGATAGAAACTTATCGGTTGCCTGTTCAATCCGTTTATCCCGATCTCTCAACTCCTCTCCAAATTTCATAAATTGTGAAGCCACTTCGATAAACTCTTCACTTTCAAACGGAGCATCTCCCTTGGTATCTGTATGGTAAAAAACCGCTTTTGCCAACTGAATAAGGGCGAGAAGCGGTTTTCGCACAACGTGTTCTATAACATACGAAGTGTTGAGTATGATGATGAGGGCAAAGATCGAGATGATCCCGAAAAGAACGATCAAATAGGTAAATGCCTGATTTCGATACTCGGTCACATCAAGTTTGATATCTACTGCGCCGAGCACCGTATTTTCAGAAACATGGTGACATTGCAAACAATTTAAATTGCCTTGCGACGAAGCAATGTAGGGGACTATGGCATGCATCGTTACGTTGCTACTCCATTCGTTCATTTCATAATAAGGTTTTTTGAGCTCTAAAATACTACGTAAGAATGGATCTACCCTTTTCTCACCAATCCCTTTCCCGAATTGGTGGTTAACGGCATCTGAACGGATTATGGTGAGGGATTGGACATGGGAAGTACTGGTGATTTCATGAAGAAAATAACCCCGTTTGTTCATGAGTCCGGCTTTCATGTGCGCGGTTAAACCCGCTTTGGTAATTTCCGCCAGAGAGAGAACCCTCTCTTCCAAGCTGGCTAAAACGAGAGATCTGAAATTCAAAGCAATTACTGTGACAATGGAGAACATCATCACTAAGAATACAATTAATAGCCGGCTAAGGGTTAATTGGGTGATGTTTTTTCTCATTTTTTACCCTTTTTCTACTCTGTTGCGTCCGTTTTGTTTTGCTTTATAAAGGGCTTCATCGGCACGTTTAATCAATCCTTTCTTATCGAGTGTTTTGTGTGAAGGATAGACAGTGGCACACCCAACGCTGCAAGTTACAATAGACGACACGGTTGAATGAGGATGTCGTATCTCTAAAGCTTCGACAGATCGACGAATATTTTCAGCGCTTTGATACGCATTTGTTTCATCACAATGGGGAAGTAGTACAATAAACTCCTCTCCACCATATCGAACTGCCAACTCTCCCCCGCGTGAGCTGCTTTTATTGATAGCAGAGGCAACCTGTTCTAAACAGATGTCTCCTTCATCATGACCGAGAGTATCATTGTATGCTTTAAAAAAGTCAATATCAATCATACAAAGAGATAAAGGTTCATGGTTACGCAATGCACGACGCCACTCCGTATCGTAGACTTTGTCAAATTTGCGACGATTAAAAAGATGGGTCAGTGGATCTAAAAATGCATACTCTTCTAAAAGTTTGGCTTGTTCTGCAAGAGAGTTATTGGCTGATTCAGCATTCTGCTTAGCAATTTCAAGCGCCTGTTCATACTCTTTTTGTTTGGTGATATCCCAATTCACCCCGACAATACGAATAGCCTCTTGAGATGAGTTTCGTTCGACGATTCCCATAGCCTGTATGCAACGGCGCTCATTATCCGGTGTAATGATCCAAAACTGAATATTATAGTCACCTTCATCCCGAATAGCTCTTTGCAGGGATGCTTCTGCATCATTAATATCCTTAGAATCAACAGCATTACGCCACATTTCATAGGGCTGTGCATCGGGAATTTTTTCTAGGCCATAAATCATGTACATCTGATCATCCCATGTCAGTGTATTGGTTTTTAAATCCCATTCCCATACACCGATTCGTGCAGACTGGGTTGCTAAAGAGAGGCGCAATGAGAGTGTTTTCAGGGTTCGTTCATACTGTTTGAGGGAGGTAATATCATGATACACGGAGAATAGATACGGGTTCTCTTTTACTATAATTTGCTGTACCGCGATAACAACATCTCTGATTTCTCCATTTTTGGTTCGATGCTGCGTTTCAAATATTTCAGATTTCCCATTTTTTAATGCTTCAATATGTGCTTGGGTATCTTCTGAGGTCTCTATCGCATCATAATCCGTAACCCGAAGCTGGGCAAATTCTTCGGCAGTGTAACCGAGTGCTTTATGCGCGATACTATTAAATTCTACTGCTTTACCTGTATCAGGATCAATGACCAATATACCGACAGGAGATAGATCAAACAGTGTATGATAAAGCGCTTCAGCATCATGAACTGCTTGCTCATTTAACTTTCGTTCGGTAATATCTCGTACAACACTTAAAACGGCTGAATGTTGCATATATTCAATAAGAGTTGCATGCAGCTCTACAGGAATGACTGTTCCGTCTTTCGCCCGATGCTCTGCTTCAAGCATGACATGACCGTTTTTCTCCAATATTTTACGTGCTTCAGGGATATTTTTCTGTGCTTTTGGAGTATCAATAAAAGCAAGGTTTTCTCCGATCAGTTCTTCCCTGCTGTATCCGAGCCGCTCACAAATCACACTGTTTACTTCAAGCAGATTCCCCTCAAGATCGTGGATAACAATACCGTCGCTCGATTTGTTGAAAATATTACGAAAATTTGCCTCTGACTCACGAAGTAAGTTCTCTAATTCAACCCGTTCAGATATATCTTTTCCGGTAGAAACGTAATATTCGATGTTTCCGTTTCCATCAAAAATCGGGGTAATGGTCTCCTCTTCATAAAAATGTGTTCCATCGCTCCTTCGGTTGACAAAGGTCGCTCTGAAGGTATTTCCGGCAGTGATTGTGTTCCAAAGTTCTGCGTAGAAAGGGGTATCATGGTGCCCTGATTTAAAAATACGGGTATGTGCTCCGATGAGATCGGAACGGCTATAGCCGCTGTGGCTTATCATGGAGTCATTTACAAAAAGTATCTCCCCTTTTGTATTAATTATTTTTACCAAGTCATCGGTTTGCTCGATAGCTTGAGCCAGCATTTCCAGTTGTTTCTTAGTCTCTTTGACGTCCGTAATATCGATAATCGCGCCCATGCCGGCAAACTGACCGTTGTATTTAATGGTTCGGGTTGATACGCGCATGATTTTAATTTCACCCGTTTTTGTTACTAATTTAATATCCGAATAGGCCAGCGGAAACTGTTCTCCACTCAACCGTCGCGCAGCTGCTTCTCGTACCTTGCTTTGATCCGATTTTTCGATGATTTCCCACACTTCCATCGAATATAATTCGTCTTTGGCGTATCCGAGCATCGAAGCAAACGTATCGTTGACATACAAATAGTGATCGGCGTAAATGAAAATTCCCATCAACGCATTTTCGGCAATATTTCTAAATTTATCTTCACTCTCTTCGAGACGGTGCAGATATCTGTCTTTCTCGTCTTCAAGTTGTTTGGCTTTGGTCAAATCTTCGTAAACTGCCATAACATCGCCATTAGGAAGCTTGATAATCTCATTTCTCCGCCAACCGCTCACTCGGTTATCACGATAAAAGGATTTCTCAAAAGTTTCATGCCCCCCTTGTTCATGCACCCGTAACAATACGTCGTAGAGTCCGAACTCTTTGACAGCCGGAAACATAGCGCAAAGATTTTTGCCGAGAAGATCCTCTTTTTTGATCCCTTCGGTTTCTTCGGCCATGGTATTAAAGTCTACAAAAATAAAGTCTTGTCCGCTGTACCGATAAACAGCAACATTAAGAGGGAGAAAATCGATGGGAATTTGATAGTGTGCATTAGCCATGGTCAGGTCCCGTATATATAATGATCGATAATTTTAGCTCATTTTATCGGATAAACCCCATTAATGCGATTCGACGGGAAGAAAAATGCACCCTTTTTGATTGTATCGTATTCAATACGATACATGCTATGTGGGCGGCTGATTATCCTTTATATCTGCTTAATAATGTGATAAGAACGTGATAGCTTTAGCTTGTGATTGGTTATAATATCTTTTTTTTCGTCAATGAATTCGTTGAAAAGGTGTTTTATGAGCGAACTGATCAATGATCCTCTTATGGCTGACATGAGTGAGCAAATACGATTACTCAATGAATACAAAAAAGCGGTTGATTACAGCACTATCGTTTCGATTAGTGATAAAAGAGGCATTATTACCTATGTGAATGATCTTTTTATTACGGTGTCGGGCTACTCAAGAAAAGAATTGATCGGGCGCCCCCACAGCATTATTCGTCATCCGGAGAACCCTCCTGAGCTGTTTAGAGATATGTGGAATAGGCTGCTGAATAAACAAGTGTGGCAAGGGATACTTAAAAATTGCGCTAAAGATGGGAGCACCTATTATGTGGATACTACTATCACGCCGATTTTGGGAAAAGAGGGTGCAATCGAAAACTTTCTTGCACTTCGCCATGATATTACCAAAGTCATTGAGCAAGAAGAGCGTATTGCGCAGCAATTGAGCGATCGCCTTACCGGTTTGCCAAACCGCGCAAAACTGATCGAGGATTTGGAAAGCGGCGAGTTTGCGGCAATTGGGCTATTGAACCTTGACTCTTTTCAGGAACTGAACAATCTGTACGGGCACAAAATAGGAGATGAGATTCTCAAAAGCTTTGCTATCTATCTGTGTGAAAACTTCAGTGAGGAGAATTGCCGTCTCTACAAACTCCCGTCCGATGAGTTCGCGATTCTCTCCCCGCTGTCGTTAGAGGAGGAGCCGTTTAAACAGATTGTACTCCGCTTGATCCATATGCTTGAGAGTCACTGTTTTGTGATCGGGGGACATGAAATTTATTTGAGTGCAACGGCGGGTATGTGCTGCGGAAGTGAGGCGGAGATACTGATTAATGCTGATATTGCCCTAAAAACTGCAAAACAGAGCAAGCTTCCATTCGAAATATATGATGTGCAGAAGCAGGAAAAAGAGCACTATGCAGCAAACCAAGATATGATCCGAACACTAAAATACGCCCTCTCAAACGATTTGGTTATCCCCTATTTTCAGCCGATCTACAATAACATCACGCAGCAAATCGATAAGTATGAAACACTAATGCGGATCGTGAATGAAGAGGGGAAAGTTCTTTCTCCGGTTTACTTTCTGGATGTCGCTCACAAATCAAAAATCTATCCGGAATTGACCAAAGTGATCCTTCGTAAATCGTTTGATAAGTTTCGAACGATTGATCTCTCTTTTACCGTCAATATTTCCATTGAAGATATCCGAAACAGTAACACGCTTGCGTATATTTTTGATATGCTGGCTCAGTTTGAGAAGCCTCAGAATGTTGTTTTTGAAATTATCGAATCGGAGGGGATTGACAATTATACGATTGTAAAAGAGTTTGTTGCGAATGTCAAACAATACGGTGCCCGGATCGCTATCGATGATTTCGGATCGGGGTATTCGAATTTTATGCATCTGTTGGAGCTTGAAGCCAATACGATTAAAATTGACGGATCGATTATCAAAAATATTCTGCATGACCGTAATTCGCAAATATTGACCAAAACGATCGTGGCGATGGCCAAAGAGCTCGACATGAAGGTGGTCGCCGAATTCGTCAGTTCATCTGAGATTCAAGAAGCTGTTATTGCAATGGGGGTGGATCATTCGCAAGGATATTATTTGGGTGAACCCAAACCTGACCTTATTACGGATAATAACCTTTATTTCCAAACCCCTGCAATGATTGTACCGCAGTAGGGGCAGCTGTTATGGTTGATTAAGTCGTTGGTGACGTATTGTCCGATGTGACCGTGGCGATTGATGAGCAGTTTTGTGCATACGGGGCAATAGGTGGATTCGCGTGCATTGTCATCTAGATTTCCGACATAAACATATTTCAGCCCTTCCTCTTTGCCAATTTCGTAAGCTCTACGAAGCGTTTCAGGTGGGGTGCGAGGGATATTAACCATTTTGTACATCGGATGAAAGGCACTGATATGCCATGGCATATAGGGGTCAAGATTGGCTTGAAAACGTGCAATGGCGCGTATCTCTTCATCTGAGTCGTTATGACCGGGGATGAGCAGGGTGGTGGTCTCGATCCATATCCCTTTTTTGTGGGCGTATTCGATCGTATCGAGTACGGGTTTGAGTGAGGCACCGCAAATATTTTTGTAAAAGGATTGGCTATATCCTTTAATATCAATATTCATCCCATCCAAAAACGGTGCAATCGTATCGATCGCTTTATGGGTCTCATAGCCGCTGGTAACGTAGATGTTTTTCAATCCTGCTTCGTGGGCAATTTTGGCAGTATCGTAGGTGTATTCGAAAAATACCACCGGTTCATTGTAGGTGTAGGCGATACTTTTACACTCATATTCTAATGCCAGTTCTACAGCTTTGCGAGGTGAAAGTTTACTTCCTATGATTTCGTGATGATGTTCTTTTGGGTATTGGGAGATATCGGCGTTTTGACAAAATTGACATGAAAAATTGCATCCGACTGTCCCAAAGGAGAATACTTTCGATTCGGGCAAGAAATGAAACATCGGTTTTTTCTCGATCGGATCAACATTGACCGCAGCAGCTATACCATATGTCAAAAGGAGAAGTTCGCCGTTTTCGACTTTGCGAATACCGCATATGCCGTATTCCCCTTCGCGAAGGGTACAGTGCTGATTACATGCTTCACATGCAACCCGTCCATCATCGAGTTTTTTTGAAAGCCATGCTAGACTTGACATATCAGCTCCTTTTATAAAAATCGTGCAAGTGCTGATAGTATAGTAACTCCTCTTATATATTTAACTGCTAAATAACTTTTCTCTCTATAAATATCTCTTCAAACCAGGTATGTTATTTAATCTGAAAACACCGCATCGAAAGTGTCCCGTGCTGAAATCCTTCGTAAATCGTACTAAGAGTCTCATCGCCATTTTGCGATCCCAAAATGGGGAGAATCGGAAGATAATGCTCTATACTTGGGTGGGCATGTTTAAAGTGTGGAAGATCAAAATTTATAAGGGCTTGTCGATTATTGGTGAGTGCGGATGCAAACGCATCGTCAAACTCTTTTGCCCATAATGCGACAGGCGCATCAGGATTCCAATCGATATCGCCAAGATTATGGGTAACATTGCCGCTTCCGATAATCATTATCCCCTGATCCCGCAGAATTGATAGTGTTTTGCCGAGTGCATAATGCCATTCTCCCGGTTTACTCAAATCAATCGAGAGTTGAAAAACAGGGACATCATGTTTGGGGAACAGGTGAATAAGTACCGACCATACACCATGATCAAGGCCATGCCGTCGGTCAATTTTAGTATGAGCCAATTCTGAGAGCAATAGAGCTGCTGCGATCTCTCCCTCGGCATCGTAGTGAATCGTATACAGCTCATCCGGAAACCCGAAAAAATCATGGATGGTTTCGGGTTTATCCACCACCGAAACCACCGAACCGTTCGTTGCCCAATGGGCAGAGAGGACAAGAACCGCTTTGGGTTTGGAGAGGGTAGTACCCAGCTGTTTTAAACTTCGGGTATAGGGGTTATCCTCGATACTATTCATCGGTGAACCATGGCTGATAAAGAGGGCGCTCTGACGCATTGGGATGTTCCTTTCTTCTGCGCCATAAGCGCTTAGTGTTGCCAATAATGCTAAAAAGTGACGGCGATTCATGAAATGGGCTCTTAGTGAGCTAAAATACCTTCGAGTTGGATATCAAGTTTAACATTTTCTCCTACGGCAACTCCGCCAGCTTCTAAAGCGGTATTCCATGTAATGCCGTACTCTTTACGGTTAATTTCTCCGCTAAGTCCTAAACCGACTCGTGTATTCCCCCAAGGATCTTTGATGGCACCGTTATTTTCAAGAGAAAGTTTGACATTTTTACTAACACCGTGCAGGGTAAGTTTTCCATAAGCCGTGTTCCCTTTTACCTTATCGAGGGTAAACGTAATTTCCGGATATTTTTGTACATCAAATAAATCAGGCGATTTTAAATGACCGTCACGTTTTTCATTTGCCGTATTGATGGAAGCTGCATCAATTTTTCCGCTTAGCGATTTAAGGGTTTTTGTTTTTTCATCATACTCAAAGGTACCGTTGAAGGTATCAAATTTCCCAGATACTTCGGAGATCATCATATGTTTAACTTTAAAGGCGACAGTCGAGTGAGTGGTATCGACAGTATAGTTTCCTGCAAACAAGGATGCAGTACCTAGCAGGGTTAGGGCTAAAAGTGTAGAGAATTTTTTCATGGGTTATCCTTTTTTATATAAATGGGTGTGGTGTTAGTGCATAGGCACATCAAATAACAAAACCTTAGACTCACTAAGAGCTAAAAGAGTGTATTCCTCCTTATCGGTGATTTGAAGCTCATCTCTTGCATCAAGTACATTGCCGTTAATTTCTATTATTCCTTCGATGACGAACACTAATCGTCCGTGATCTGTTTGGACTGGAGGAATGGGTATAGATTTGCCTTTTTCAACTTCAGCAGAGTAAATTGCGGCATCTTGTTTAATAGTGATGGAATCTTCACGTCCGTCTCCACTGACAAGTATGATCCATCTATTGGTCTTATCGTGGTGGATAAAGCTACGTTGATCATAGAGAGGTTCTCCTCCCTTCTGATTAGGATGAATCCATATTTGAAACAATGCTGCAGATTCATCTACCCCCGCATACTCCGAGTGATATACACCTTTCCCTGCGCTCATGTACTGTATTTCTCCCGCATTGATGATGCCATGGTTTCCTGCAGAGTCCTTATGCAGCAGAGTACCTTTCGTCACAATGGAGACAATTTCCATATTCTGATGAGGATGCATTCCAAATCCGCTTCCTGCTTCAATGACATCGTCATTGATGACACGCACTGCACCAAAACCCATACGATCAAAGTTATGATATTCGGAAAAAGAAAAAGAAAAATGGCTATGGAGCCAACCGTGTTCTGCTACACCGCGATCGGAGGCTTTATGTATTTTCAATGACATTGTTTTTCCTTTAATTACTAATTAGTACTATATTGGTAAATTTTTTTATTGCGCTTTTTCTAATTTACGTAATAACACTGAAAGGACTTTGATCTCTTCTTCGCTCAGTGCTTTGTCATACCAGCTCGTAAGATTTTCTACGTGGTGTTTAAATATGCTTTCCATAATCTTCGTCCCTTCATCGGTTATCTCAAGAATTTTAATACGACGATCTTCATCTGAACAGAGGGCACTAATCAATCCTTTGGATTGAAGATTCTTAACGATGACGGTCATGTTACCGGGGGTACTTAGGGTCAATTTCGTAATTTGACTCACACTCAGTTTCCCTAAATGATACAGAGACTCCAATATGCCAAACTGGGGTAGGGTTAAATCCCGATCTGCCAGCCATGCGATTTCTTTAGCGCGTATTTTAATAAGAGACCTTGAAAGCTCAATATGAGCACGTAAGACGATGTCTTCATGTTTTCCATAGCTTTGAACACGTTTCATGGATCCTCCTCAATACAGATAGGAGAATAATACTACTAATTAGTATTAAATGTCAAGAGTTTATATGGATGATTGTAGAGACTCATCATCGCATAAAAACTACGGAGCTGTTGGTAAAGATTAATTCTGAACTTGGTTATCGATTTGTAAGGCAAGTTCTGCGTAGGTTCGTGCTTTACCAATATTGTGTCGATGGGTATCTGCACTGTTTTCGAGTGAAGTGATTTTTTGATTGAGTAGGGCAAGGCGTGAATTGAAGGTATCTCGACTTGCGTTGACTTGTGTTTTATCTTTAGCCTCAGCTTGTACTCCGACTAGGTTTTTAGCTTGATTTACATAACCGCCAGTCGTTTCAAGTGCATTGGAGACACTTTGTGCGGTCATGGCCATTGCTGCAGTGGAAACGGAAATTTTATGCAATGCTGTCTGAAGCTCACGTGCATCTGCCATCACCGTATTGTCGGCATAGACGGAGAGCTTGGACAATTCTGCAGGAGTCGCTGTTGAACGATTGAGTTTATCGAATGTAGCTAGAAAAGAGGTACTGCTTTTTTTGTAGCGATCAAGTGCTACACCGGCACTGTTGAGATGAAGTACGGTATTTGAAACGATCTTCGTAACATTACATACTTCCCCTGCATAGGGGATAGGTAAAAACCGTACGACATTGGTCAGATAAACACTCGATTGGATCACGTCGGCATAATTATTTACCGTCCCTTTGGTGGCGACGATGAACGTGTTGAAATCATCCATGCTCCGAGCGTCTGAACGCATAAGGGCTGCGACACGCGAAAGATGATCGTAACTGTAAGCACTTAACTGTCCACTGGTTAGACAGCGAGCAGGGGCTTCAGGTACCGGTTTCGGCGCACATCCGGTAATAAGAAATAGCATAAGTATCGATGTAAGTAAGCGCATCTAAATGACCTTTTTTATCTTAAATTATAGCACAGTAGACTTTAGCACGGCTCAAGGGGTATCGTGTGTCAAGGCCATGCTGCTGCATCCGAGTGACACGCCACCCCTACAGGCTTGTGCATACAATGCGGCTGCTTTGTATTTGTTTTCTGCTGTTCCCATTCCGTTTTCATATATTTTTCCAAGATCAAAACACCCTTTAGCGTCTCCGCTGTCACATGCTTTTGAAAATAATGTATTGGCTTGGGCATAATCTTTATGCTCTAATGCTATTTTCCCCTCTTGATAGGTATCTGCCAAGCAAGTGGTCGCTCCGACAACCATGAGGGCTAACGCAATGCTCTGTAACTTGTTCATAATTTAACTACCTTTTTTTATTTTTTTTGTGTATCAAGTGACATTTTAAAATGATCGGATTAGTGATTATTTTTCAATGGCTCTCCTTTTGAACGGATTTATTTGTTTTGGATTTAGGTGACTTGATCGTGACAGAACAGGTCATGCCTGCCGATATAATCATCCCTTTTGGAATGGAATCAATATGGATCCGTACCGGAATTCTTTGTGCCAATCGAACCCAGGTAAAGATTGGGTTGACATTGGCTAATAATCGTCCGTCCGTTACATTATCGCGATCAGAGATTCCTCTGGCGATACTCTCAACGTGCCCTTTGAGGGTATATTTTGTCCCTAACATTTTCATCTCAGCGGGATCTCCTATATGAATAAATGAAATTTTGTGCTCTTCAAAATAACCATAAATCCAAAACGATTGACTGGTAATGAGGGCCAGGCGTTTTTCTCCGGCTTGTACGTAATCCCCTTTTCGTAGTAAAAGATTGGATACCCAACCCTCCGATGGTGCACGGACGGAAGCGCGTTCAAGGTTTAGTTTGGCTGTTTCTACCTGTGTCAGTGTCTCATCGTATTCGGCTTGTGCTATTGCCGATTCTAGTCGTGCATCATCACGGCTCTCTTGAGAAATAACATCATTATCTAGCGATGCACGTCGCAGGTATTGGTTTCTTTTCATCTCATATTGGACTTTTTTGGTTTGTGCTATTGCTTGGGCTTCATGTAAAGCATGCTTGAAACGTTCAACATCGATTTGAAAGAGAATGTCGCCGCGATGAACTAATTGATTGTCCTTAATGGCAACATTACTGACCAACCCGCCGACATCCGGTGCAACCATGACGATATCGGCTCTGACGCGACCATCGCGCGTCCATGCACTGTTCATATAGTTATGCCACAGCATTAGCCCTAAAAATAGAGCGAGAGAGACTACGGCGAAGGTTATGACAAAGCGTAGAAGCTTGGAGAGTTTGTTATTTTTGTTCATGTTTACCCTTTAGCGATAAATTAAAAGAGACGGGATAGTAAAAATACAGACAAATACGGCGGTTCGAAAGAGTCCGGGATGCCATACATGGTTGTATAAACCGGAATCTGACATTATCCGATCAAGCAATATTTGAAAAACTGCGGCTGCGGCAAAAATAGGTAATAGCGTCGGCATTTGAATCCCGAAGAATGTTATATCTAGCGGCATGTATCCTCCGTCGGAATAGGTAAGGATGATTCGTCAAACATAATGGTACGTATGAGGGAGAGTTCAACGATAATCGTCTTGAGACGTCTGATTTCTCTTTTTTCTATAGGCATTTGGGATACTTGGAGTGTTGTTAGTGACTCTCTTAGGATAGTGAGAAGCAGTCTTAGTTTAATCTCTGATGGAGCATTAAAATAGATTTGTATCGCTTTCAATGCCTCTTCAACACTGGGCCTCGAAGAAACTTCGAGTTTATCCATATTGCGGCGTATGGCAATGATGGCACGACCGATTTCCAGAGTAGAGAGTAGCCATTCAAATACAAGGCGGCTGGAACGCATATTCAGTCGACCTTGAGTCGAAAATTGCTGAACAAGATCGCGTCCCGTACTCTCTAATGCGCTGCGTTCAACCAGCAACGCTCCGGTGCAGAGAGAGACAATTTGGTTGCGTAATATTTTTGCAACCCGTTGTTGTGTTAGGGAACATGACCAAAAATTGACAAGCAGATAGGCCGCCCCCGCAAAGAGTATTCCGATGATATAGGCAAGGGTACTCTCTAAAAAGGTAGTCGGGTCAATTTTATAATAAGGATCGAGGGCGCACTGATACATAAATAGGAAAATAAATCCAAGGGCAAATCCGCTCCATTTGGGTTGAGTCGTCCACCATGCTACCAGGGCGAGTACGGGAACCAAAACAAGACTTAGTGACCAAATATCGGACGTAAACTGAGGAATAATATAAAAATCGTAAATCGCAGCGAGAAAGGCAGCACTTACCCCCCCTTTGAAAAAATTTATAACTGCATCGAGAGGGCTGGGCAATGTCCCGATAAGCAATCCGATAACAACCGCAAGGGTAATGGTCTGGGTGGCATAAGGCCATCCGGTGAGGAGCCAAAACATCATCGTAATCAAAAGAACACCGCTTCCACGCAGTGCGGCTAGGGCTACAAGTACATTATCGGTATGGGTTGAAAATCTAACGACACGGCTGAGCTCTTTGGATGACTTACCCGATAAACGGTGTTTTAAGAGTGAGAGGTAGGTGACACAGTGGATATGAAGTTCGTTTAATAGACGTATGACCAGATGGGCGGCAGAGATAAAAGCATCGTACGAATCAGAATCTACAAGAGGTTTGAGTCTATCTTTTTCTGTATCCAAGTGGGTTTCGATCTCATTTTTAACCGCTAATAGTTTATGGATAATGGTAGTGAGCTCATCCGGTGTAACGGAAGTGGCTGGAAAACTCTTTAGTGCCAAAGCAATCGGAGTGTAAAGTGTTGCCAGGGTATCGATAACCTCAGGGGGAGTGCGTACGCTGATGTCATTAATGATACTTTTTAAAGAGTGAAAGGTTGTGGAGAGATTCATGTACTCATGATTTAGGTGTTGAGAATGTTGACGATCCTTGCGGTCGGCACCGCTTTCGAAACTGCTGTTAATTCGGATGGCATGCAAACCTACAACTCCGCTTGAGAATCGGGCATTTCGGGCAAGCTCTTCATCTGCAGTATCAAAAATAGAATCGGAATTAGCCAGGGTGGAGAGGACATTGCTAAAACGCTCGCGTTCGCTGGCAAGAAGCGAGTCAGAGAGATGACGCGGAAAAATAACATCACTGATGATCGTCGCACACATAATGCCGACGAGAACTTCAGAAAAACGTGAGATTGCAATATCAAAGACTTCCAGTGGAGTTTCAATGACCGGAAGAGCAACAATACAGAGGGTATATCCCGCTAACACAAACCCATACGATTGAAAATTACGGTATTTGAATCCGGCAGCGGTACAAATACCTATCCATAGCGCAAACAATGCGATAAACCATATCGGGTCTTGTGCAAACGCTCCGACCATGAGAAGGGAAATGCCAACCCCGGCAATGGTTCCTAAAACGCGATAATAGCTTTTAGAAAAAACCAACCCGCTCTGAGGCTGCATGACAATAAAGGTGGTGAAAATAGCGGTTCGCGGGTCCGGCAAATTGAGCGTCATCGAGATTCCGAGTGCCAACAGCCCCGCTAAGGTAGCTTTTACCATATAAATAAGTACCGGGGCATCGGAGGTGAGCCAATCTTGAAGGGTCCTCTGCCATGAAAAGGTTCTCATCTGAGAGAAAAAGAGGGCTTTAGTGTGCATCGTGATGATCTTCCGGATCGTTGTATCCGCCTCCCAGAGCTTTTATAAGTGCAATTTGAAGGGAAGACTTCTCATCTTCTAAGTTAATAGCAATTAACTCACTGTGATAGGTCTCAATTTTGGCCGATAAATAGGGAATCTTGTCGGTAAGACCGATAGAGAGTTTTTTGCGTGCGATGGTCTCATTGGCGTTTTTAGCGTTAATATCTTCTTGGTGTACTTGCTGTTGAGCATTGATGAGGTCCGTCTTCTTCAATACTCCGACCACTTCATTGGCCGCTTTGATGATCGCATTATTGTAGTCATAGACAGAGCTGTTATAGTCACTGACATTGCTTTGAAGATTGGCTTTTCGCATTCCTGCGTCAAATAACGGAAGAGAAGCCGCAACCCCGCTCATGGGAGCATACGATGAGTGTTCAAACAGTTTCCCCCAATTAAACGAGGTCAGCCCAATCAGTCCGGATAGACTGATATTAGGATAAAACTGTGCTTTTGCATGTTCAATATTTTGGCTTTTGCTGAGGACAATATATTTTTGCACCGTTACATCGGCTCTGTGGGCAATCAAATTAAGATAGATCTCTTTGGGCAAGGGGACTTTGAAACTCTCTTGAATCTGCGGAACTTTGAGGGTATTGGCATACGATGGAAGAAATCCTCCCAAAATACAGATACTCTCTTTTTTCCCTTCGATTGAGCGTTTAACGGCCAAAATCTCTTGGGAAATTTTAGAAATTTCCCCTTTTTGGTCATTTATTTTAATGGCATCGACAAGACCGATTTTATATTTTTTATTTAAAATCGAAAGCTCTTCCATTGCGGTATTTTTGGATGCACTTAACGTTGCAACCCTTTTTTCATCAAACCACCATGATAGATAGGTTTCACATATGGCACTGGAGAGGGCTAATTTGCTTGCTTCTATATAAGCTTTTTGCGCCAAGGCATTGTATTTTGTAGCAAGAATTTGAGAGCCTCTGGCATTCCAAAAATCAAAGTCATAATCGAGGGTTAACCCGGTTTGATACAATGAATAGGTTCCACCACCAAGCGGAGCGGGAAAGATATAGTTTTCGCTAAAGCGTTGTCGGGTGAGGGCGCTTGTAGCTGAGATGTGCGGGGTATTTCCGGCTTCAACCGATGCAATAATACTATTGGCCTGCGCATAACGCGCTTCGACACTTTTTAACGTCGGCGCATTTACAATCGCGTGTTCTATAATAGTATCAAGTTGCGAATCACCGTATCCGCTCCACCAATCGGTTTTCAGTTGAGCATCATCATGGGTAAAAGAAGAGAGCTCTTTTTCTAGATCTACTCGAATATCCGATTCTTGGATAGGTGTTACTTGATCGATTTTTGGGACGCATCCGAGGAAAACGAATGCGCATAATAGGGTTAGGCTGATCCTATCATATCTCATTGTTTTGTACTTTTGAGATTGTCATAGATCACGAGGAGGATTTTTTCCAGCTCCGCTCTTTGTTCAGGGCTTACCCCCTGTAACGCACGATCCATAACGGTCTCTCCCATTTGTATCAGTGTATCTCTGATTATTCTCCCTTCGGGGGTGATTTTAACAAGATAAGCCCGTCGATCATTCTCTTTTTGTTCGCGCTTAACCAGCCCTTTTAATTCCAGTTTATCCAACATTAGGGTCAGATTCGATTGCTCAAAATAGGTATCTTGTGCCAGCTCTTTTTGGGTTAGACCGTCTTTTTCGCACAGACGTACAAGAATGATCCGATGAGCATACGAAAGGGCATAAGGCTTCAGCTCTTTTTCGAACTCATTTTTGAGGACATTTCTCGCTTTTGCAATAAGAAAGCCGATTGAATTATCTGATTCAAAGCTCATGAAAACTCCTTTAAATAATGACGGAATTGTAAAGTAGTATCCCTTAAATAGTTATTATAATAACTATTATGTTAGTAAGTAAAAAATATTGATTTGGTAAATAAAAATTCAATAGATACAATAAGAAAGATGGGTATTATCAACAGTATAAAAATTATTCTTTTGAGTGTAAACGTATGAGCATCCATTTATTCTTCGATATTCTTTCATATGCTGCTGCATTCTTCATTTCGTATCGGTGGATTAGACCTCCAGCTCCTTATATAACCGATGAAACACTTCGATACGGCTACTACGCTGTTCTGATACTCGGATTCACAATAGGGGCGTTTGGACTTGGGACATTTAACGCTTACTACTCTACCGGACAATTTGTCATCGGCAAATCACTCTTAGGAGCCATATTCGGTGGAGTCGTAGCCGCAGAGGTGTTTAAACGATTTGCAAATATCAAAGGTTCAACAGGGGCATATTTTGTCCCATCCTTAAGTATTGGGATCGTAATCGGCCGTATCGGGTGTTATATGGCAGGAATAGAGGATTATACCTACGGTATCGAAACGACAACTGTTTTCGGTCATAATTTTGGGGATGGAGTACTGCGCCATCCCGTACAATTGTATGAAAGTATGGCGATGGGATTGTTTTTTCTTTACAGTGTATGGCTCTATTATAATCATAAAAAAACATTTGAACACACTATTTTTTATCAATTTATTGGATATTATTCTTTACAGCGCTTTGTTTGGGAATTTTTAAAACCGTATCAGAGTTTGGTATTTGGGCTCAGTGTATTCCAAATTATTTGTTTAATTCTTATGATTTATGCGCTAGTTTATATTAAATCAGAAAGAGAAAAAGCATGAAAAAAACGTTTTGGGCGGTATTGATTATTGCCGTTGCGAGTTTTATGTCGATGGGGTGCACTGGTGGGTTGAATAGCCCAGGCTATATAAAAGATCCTGATTACAGAACTTATGATACGATAAATTCCATTTTAACAAGTGAAGATAGTTCTAAAGTTGTATTGATTAGCTCTAAATACTATTATGTTTTAGAAGATAATCCTCAATTAACGTATCAACTTCTTCATAGAGATAAAGATAACATTATTTTTAATATTACGTATTCTGGATTTATGATGAATGGTGCGCAATTCAATACAGGTTTTATTGCCTATATTGATGCTGATAAAATAAGTTCTGAAACGTTAAAATCATTTGAATGCCATGATAATAAACGTTATATTCCATGTTTCTATCATAATGATACAAAAAAATATAGCTTATTTATTGATTTAAAAGGTAAACGATATATTAGTAATGAAATGATTAATGATCATGTTACGACTAAACTTTTAAAGCCAATAGTTATGAAAATTGATACACCACAACGTGTGACTGTCATAAATGATCCTTCACCGATTTCATTGTCAATGGATAAAAAAGTAGTTTTAATTAATAACACTCCTCTAATTCCCATAACACTAAATCTTGAAGAAAAATAATGGCAATTTATTCCAAAACCTACCATCTCTATTTAAATTCTACCCAGAGTTTCTGCCATCAATGCGGAAACCTTACCAAGCTCGTTGATACCCATATCGTTGCCAAAGATAACAATGTATTTTTACGCAAGTTTTGCCCAAAATGCGGCGAATCGATGGTGAAAATTTCGAGCGATTATGAGTATTTCAAAACGTGTGATGGTTATCTCAAAGCACCCGACCTTCCCGAATCATCCAATACTCAAGTAATACGCGGTTGTCCGTTTGACTGCGGTGTGTGTCCTCAACACCAAAACCACCCGTGCCTCGCCCTCTTTAACATCACCGATGAGTGCAATATGAAGTGTAATATCTGTTATTTCTCTTCGTATCCGGGGGCGGGAAACCATCGATCTATGGAGCAGATAGAGCAGATGCTCTCCACATTGCTTAAAGTCGAAAGCCAGCCCGATCTGATCCAAGTGACGGGGGGAGAACCGACCACTCATCCGCAGATCATGGAGATTCTGCGCTATCTCAAAAAATCCCCCGTTCGTCATCTGATGCTTAACACCAATGGGATACGCATTTCCGAAGAAGAATCGTTTGTCAAAGAGCTCAAATCACTCGGTGGTGGATTTGAAGTTTATTTGCAGTTTGATTCAATGGACGAACAAGCACTTCGTGATATTCGCGCCAGAGATATGCGCTCTATTCGCTTAAAAGCATTGGAGTTTTTGGAGAAATACAGTATTTCGACGACGCTGGTGTGTGTTATCAAAAAAGGGGTAAATGATCACGAAATTCCCGATATTATCGATTTTTCACGTCGCTATAAATGCGTTCGCGGTGTGGTATTTCAACCGGTTCAAGAAGCAGGGCGGATAGAGGCAAAAGAAGATTTTAGAATCACCCTCTCAGAGATACGATCTCGTATTATTGACGATCAACGCAATCCATTTACAAGCGAGGATATGATCCCGTTACCGTGTGACCCCCATAAAATAGGGGTAGGCTATGCAGCCAAACAGATGCAAGAGGGGTACGCCGATCTGTTTCCGGTAACGGGGAAGATCCCAAAAGAGATCGTCACAGGTCATGCGGGAACGGTTGCGTTTGAACAAGATCGAGCATTTGTAAAAACGATCATCGAAACGGTCAGTCTTGATACGGCGATGGGGGAGGGGATACTCAAAGAGAAGATCAAACAAAAGCTTTTCTGTTGTTGGCCGTCGTTTTTAGCGCCATCGGATATGGGGTATGAGAATGTCTATCGGATTGTCATTATGGAGTTCAGCGATATCTATAATTTTGATTCGACCAACATCAAACGCGAGTGCAATTTTATGATCGAGCCCAATCGCGCCATTCCGTTTTCAACGTACAATATGGGGATCAAGTTTTCGCAATAGGAGCAAATTGCTCCTATAGATAAAGTTAGAACATAAACCAAGCAAGAAGATAAAAGTTATTATTTTCTGAAGCTTTATGCGTCATACCGTCAGTGGTACCGGTATAGGTGCTGCCACCGTTGAATTTATCATAGCTGGTGTATTGCAACGCCAGTTTAATATTTTGGAGAGGAAGATAATCCAGCTCTGCCCCTTTTCCTCGGCTGTTAGGAGAAAAATTTGTATTTGTGCCATATAAATTTGCATCCGCTGACCCATTAGTTGAGAAGAGCCCTACAGAGGCACCGTATTTGTTATCAAAGTAATAACTGACCCGCGCTCTTGTTGTTGACAATGTATTGCTCGGATTCGCGGAGGTTGTTAAGAAATAGCTACCGTCAAGAATTTGTTTTTCCCAGATTTTGGTTGCTGTGGCTGTGACAATATGGCTACCGTTGGTATACTGATATTCGGCATCAATCGCATGGTCTTTATATTGATCCAACGGACCGCCGGCATTAGTATAGGCTGATGGATTTATTTTTGTATTCATCATATAGCCGCCTACCATCACATAATGGTCGCCGAAATTCTGCTGAAGCGCTACACGGGCATAGGGTGTTGTACCTTGAACGAGAGGTACATCACCTTTTAACCCTCCATTTTTCCAGCCGAAAAGACCCATGATCCCGCCCGGTTTTGCACTGCGGTAAACAGACAGTTCCGCATAAAGGAGATTATTCCACATAGCGTAGGCTCCTACTCCACCGACAGCCTGACCCAATGAACCGTCAACCTGTGCAGTTCCGGTAGTGGGAGCATGTGACATACCGGTTTGGGCATACGGAAATGTCCAAGCTGGGGTACTGTTCCATAAATCTGATACAGACGGATTATTATTGACACTGATTCCGTATATCAACTCTTTGTCAGAAAGAGTCAGGGAATCCGCATATCGGATATCTACATTATCCAAATGAACACCATTGGCAGTATCACTGCCAAGATCTTTTCTATGCGGGAGATAGAATGGAGTGTCCGTGAGCTGAATAAAGGCACCCGATTTGTCTGTGATTTTTCCGCCATAAAAAAGGCTGATTTGTGGAATAGTAATAGCACCGTTTTTAGCGATAACATCGTTGCCGTTATCGTTATTCGTGTTGTTGGTAACATCAACCATAACCATGGCGGCTAAAGGAGAAAACAGGCTTCTTTTTTCTCCATTACTCATCGTATATCCGCGCATTTTGAACTCTCGTCCGGTTTGGGTCAATTCCGGGAAAACGGTATGACAGACGGCACAATCAAATCCGGTTTGGCGTGCAAAGCTGGGAATGGCATAGGCATTAGTTACACCTACTGTTACTAGTAAAGCTCCTGCAATGAGGTATTTTGTAAAACTTTTTTTCAAGTTCACTCCTGTAAATTGAATCTATTTACAGTATAGTGAAAAGAGTGTGAAGTCAGTGTGAACTTGTTTATTAACTATTCAATATTTTTTCTTTTTCGGATTCGAATTCAGCTTCTGATATCACACCGCTGTCCAGAAGCGCTTTGAGTTTTTCCAAGTGAGTGTACTTTAATGTTGGGTCGTTTTCACTTGGCTGGATAGATTGTTTCATAGAACGACCGATTAGAAGATAGAGTAAAACTCCTAAAAAAGGCAAAAAGAAGACGACCAGTAGCCATATGATTTGCATTAAATCTTCTTGGAATTTGGATTTGATGATGTCAATCAGCGCCCATATCCAAAGAATAAAGAGTCCGGCTACGATGAAAAATAAAAACATTTCCATAGCGATTAACATTTCCATGCCATTTCCTTTCAAAATTAAGTTTATAAATAAGTATATCGTATAGTACAGTTATTACTGTATATACGTTTACGGTTGAGTTGAATCGGTAAGGAGTAATCCGGATACAAGCTTTAATTGTGCCGTTGCAACATGTAAATCGATAATAGCTTGGGTCATGTTTCTTTGATATTCGCGATAGCTTTTCTGGGCATCTAGGAGTTCAAGAATCGAAATGCCTTTCAATGCAAATACTTTTTCCTGCTTATCTTTAAGTTTTTTGGCCGATTCAAATCCATGTTGCATAGAACTATAGATGGACTGCTGAGCTTGATACTGTATAAAGGATTGTCGAACTTCTGAAGCCGCTTGCTCTAAAACTTTGGATTGCTGGGTTGAAGCTTGAAGTGCAGTAATACGAGCCTTTTGGATTGCCCCTTGATTTCGGTCATAAATCGGTAAAGGGATTGCAGCACTAAATCCCACAAGCGTTTCATAGGTTGGCGCGTAGTTTTCGGTTTCTATTCCGACGGTTATATCCGGGATTGCGTTGGCTTTTTCAAGTTCGACGGAGGCATTCGAAACTTTGATATTCTGTTGTGCCGCTAAACAGTCAGCTCGGTTTTTTTGAGCGTAGGATACAAGCTCATTGAGTGGTTTTAAAAAAGGCTCCGGCGGAATAATAGCGGGCATATTGATATCATCGGCTTTCAGGGAGAGTAATAATGCTAGGGCCTCTGTATCGGAAGAGAGTGCAGCAGTGTTGGCGTTTACCTCTTTATCATAATCGATTGTTTGTAATTGCAGTTTTTCCAAGTCAATTTCACTTAAAAATCCATTGTCGTATTTAGCTTTTGCAATGGTGAGTAGATTTCCGAAATCACGACGGTTTGCGATTGCATTCGCCAAATCAGCGACATCTGCTTGTACCTGATAATAGGCATTAATTAGGGTAAAAAGTTGTTCTCTTTTGGTTTCCTCTAATAAACTATACGCATACTCGATACCTGCATTGGCCGTTTCAATCCTGCGGTCGCGTTTTCCCCCGAGTTCAATCGGATGGTCAAGATGAAGTGTTGCTAATGCAGCGGCTGCAGGAGAGATATCGTTAAAATGATGATTAACATCCCAATAGTCGTATGATCCTGATAATATCGGGTTCGGGCGACGTTGTGCCGTTGTTAAATCCGCTTTTGATTTGTCAGCCTCTTGTCGCGCGATTTGAAGATCGTAATTATGTGCTACAAATTGTTCAATAGCCGCATTAAAGCTTAGGGAGGCAGCCAATAGGTGTGGAGCTAAAATTGGCAGTAAAAGGCTATATCGAATAAAATGCACGTGAGATTCCTGAGTCATTATATTTTAGTGTACGAATTATAGATAAATGGTGTGAATTCTGTGTGAAGTTATGGATCTAATATGATAATATTCCACCATTATGAAGCAAAAAATTAAAACTAAAGTACAACAAATATCGCAAAACCCAGCAGCCCAAAAAGTGTTAACATCCATGAAACCGGAAAAAACGCTCTGGGGATTTTTCGGTATTATCCTCTTTTTTATCGTTCCGGAGATAATTGCATTTATTTGGGGTACCGAGATCACCGCATATGCCAACAAAGAGCTTTTATTTGCTACGGCACTTTTTGATCGCCAATACTATGAACTTCTTGTAATGCTTTTTAAAGACGGCGGCAGTTGGTTTAATCTTACCCTTGGGATAATACTGCTGATATGGCTTTTTTTCTAGGATTAGCGTACGACACTAAGTCCTTCGCTTTTCCACTGACTAATTCCGCCTTGAACATTGAGCGGAATAAAACCGTTTTTAGCCAAGATGCGAGATGCTGCAATGCTGCGGTTTCCGCTGCGACAATAGACGAGTATCTTTTTACCTTTGTCTTTTGATAGTTTTGAAAGATTGCTGTTTAGAATCTGAACAGGGATTAATAGTGCCCCTTTGATATGTTCTTGAGCAAACTCTTCCGGTGTCCGGACATCAAGAAGCGTGATATTTTTATTGCTTTTCATGAGTGCAGATGCCTCCTGCGGAGATAGTGACTCAAAGTTTGCAAAGATCCACCCTTTTGCATATGCCAAATAGGTTGCTATGCCTATAAATAAAATCCAGTATAAGAGAGTGGTGATTTGTTTGGTGGTCATTAGGTCTCCAATTTTTTTGCCATTGTAGCGAGTTTAAAAAAATATTCTTATGTAGAGTAGGTCTACGTTAAATAGTAAAAACGGTATCATTTATAAAATTAACTGTAAAGTTGGAGATTTTCTTTGAAATCCAATATGATCCACACGCTTACTCTTGGAATGGTTTGTTTGATACTTTCAGGATGTGCCTCCGGATGGCGCCATCCCATTAAAGGTGAAAATGACTTGGTTGCAGATAAGTATAAGTGCACGCAAGAATCCGCTGCACTCTATCCTCCTCTGTTGCTTAATAGCCCATTTCAAGCTGGTTATATGTATCCAAGAATGGGTTACTATTCACCGTATAGTTATCGCTCGCTAAGAAGAGGTTATTATGTTTCTCCTGCTTTTACTTGGCAGGATTATAATGAACCTGCTCGGAATAAAGCTTTTTCTTCCTGTTTAAATACACTTGGATGGGAATGGATATTTAAATGGTAATGGATCTAATCATCTATTCAAAAAGTTGCGCAGTATCGATCTGATAAAAATCTTCAAACTCACGATAAAGTTCCGGAAAATGTTGTTTCAGAGAAACCGGAGATTCAAAAAATCGCTCTGTAACAACCGCAAAAAACTCTGCTTCATTACTTGCCGCATATGCACCTAATAAGGTGTATTTGCCCCAATCACGATTTTTAAGTACTTTGGAATTGAGTGCATTAAACTCTTTATAGAGCACGTTGACCCAACTGTCATATTTTGAATGTTCTATTGGAGGAATACCATCGATTTCCCCATCCATAAAATCAATTTCATGAGCGAATTCGTGTATGATGAGGTTATTGTGGCGCATATGGTAAGACTCTCGTTTTGCCTCGTGCCATGTAATGACGACCGTATCATTCGCCGACTGGCCTTCAATAATTAATTGTTCTTTGGTGTAAATACCGCCGTTTGAATGGAGTTGTTTCACAATAACAGAATAAGGATAAATAATTATGCTTTTTAAATTATTATAGCAATTGTCTGTTTGTTTATGAAGTAGAAGTAAGCAGGCATAAAAAGCAATTAATGCTTTCATTTCATCCGTCACAGTGATACCGACGCCTATAAATTTTTTGGTATGAATAAAGTATACAATTGAGCGTTGTAGTTTGATTTTATCAACAATGGACAGTTTATTGTAATGAGGAGTTTTAGTAATTATGGATTCATACTGCTCCGTAAAAGGAAGTTTTTTTATTTTTTCTAAATTTCTATTCATACGAATATCGCTTAAAAATAAAAAGGTAAAATAGATCGTTCCTAACCCTGCAAACACATAAAGAAGTGCTAAGTGATAGTCCATTATTTAACTCTTTCTTGAAGTTATTTCCGCCATTGCTAATGTTTCTTTATAAATCTTTTTTGAAGCAGTTCATAGTAACGGAGGATTCTTACGCGTGTTTGGCCGGAGCGGCGTGTAAGACGTTCTCGAATCTGGCGAATACGGTGAACCGTTTGTCTATAAAGCGTACTGTTATGCAGTTTATCCAATTGACGGATAATCCATCCATAGCACAGTTCAAACCATACGAAAGAGAGGAGCTTTTCTTTGCCACTGTGGAGAATGGCCAGAGCGATAACAATGAGGGGAATTTTACAAGCGTATAACAATAGGGCACTGACAAGATACAGTTTGGCGGCAAGAATTCCGGAGAGGATCCCGATTGCTTCGCCGATCAAGAAGGGGAAAATAAAAAGAAACAATACCGTGAAACGTCCTGCCCGCAATTGAATATACGATAAAAATCGCATGTAAAGGTGAAACGTCGATACGTAGCGTATTACGGGTGTAACAGCTGTTTTCCAAACCAATTCTTCAAAGAGAATATAGACTAGGATTAGGAAAACAAAAAGGGCATTTCGGATACGCTTTATGACAGCTTCCTCGATAATTTTAATAAAAAGAGCACGTTACCACGTATCATCGCTAGAATCACCAAGAGTGTCATTATCCCATGACGAACTATCGGTTACACCAAAATCGGTATCTTCCATCGTATTTGACGGTTGAACGCTATTATTGGTAAATGACGAATTGGTGACATGTTCATTGCTAGAGTCATCCATGAAGTGGTGCATTAGTGCCTCACCCGCTACTATGCCGACACCGGCTGCCGCTCCTGTTGCTAAACCGGATGCAATTCCACTGCCTATGCCTCCACCTGTTTGATTCGGATAAGGCTGTCCTGCACCCATACCGGATGGATTGTACGGAGCATTAGGACTTGGATATCTTTGTGCACCATATCCGCTATTTCCTTGTGATGGATACGCATCTGTTTTACGTGAAAACAGCGATTTCACTACCAAAATAAAAAACAACACAGCGCCAAGCCCAAGTATGATCATCATCCATGGAAACGACTTGTTTTCTACGGGTGATGTGGGAAGCATCGTATTGCTAACTTCGTTGGAAGAGATCCCTGAAATACGTTGTTTAAGAATTTCTACCGAATGCGGTTTTGCAAAAGGCAATCCGGGAGCAAGTTTCTCGGCGGTTTCGAGCTCGCTTTTTGCATCGCTCAGATTACCTTGATGTGCCAGTATTTCAGCATCTACAAAATGTGCTTTTGCACTGTCCGGATGAGCTTTTAAAACTTGTTCCACCATTTTATGGGCATCCTCTAAACGACCTGCTTGCGCTGTTTGGTAAACTTCATGTATTGTTGGAATATTATCCGCCCATGTAATACTTCCTACCAAGAGTAAAGCGGTTAATAATTTAGAGATGGTGCGCATAAAAACTCCTTTTCTGATTTTATATATCGTATTAGAAAGTATACAGAACCTTTTGTGAACAGAGTGTGAACGAATACTGGATTTTTCATTTCAAATCAGAGACAAGCACTTTCCCCTCGATCATTTTTGGTATCCAGATGGTGTGAGATTTTGCATCGATCCAAAAGTCAGCCGGCCCGCCCATAGGCTCGAGTTTTAGAACGGATTCAGCTTTGGTTTTGAGATTGTAGGTATGGACGATACCTGCTTTATCCATTTTTACCCAGTCAGAAAAATAGATTGTATCGCCCACTTTTTGGATACCGTCGAGTATCCCTTCTACGTGAGCGAGTTCGGTTGTTTTCCCATTTTTGAGATTGACTTCGACGAGTTTACCGCCTCCGCCGAACATATTTTGAGGGGTTTTACCGAGCATGACAGCGAATAATTTCTTTTTCTCATATAAAAGTCCATTCGCCGTAGGAAGATCAGCTATTACTTTGTAGCTTTTTGTTTTGAGATTTACCTCGTAAATCTTACCGCTATCCGTACCGCTCACAAAGAGGGTATTTACATTTTTCACCGCAATATCGTTGAGGAAACTCACCTCGTTAAATTCGAGTGAGAACACCTGCTTCTTGCTGGTTAAATCAAAGCCTTTTACTTCGTTGATATCGGCTATGTAGAGTGTATTGCCGATCATAGCCATGCCTTTGGGAGCATTGAGTCCGCTTAGGAAGTTTTTATTGATAATTTCCCCTTTTTGGTTGAGGAGCGAGATATATCCGTCACCGTCTTTATCGGTCGGTTTTAAATCATACCCTACATTGGAAACATAGGCTCTTTTTCCGTCCACGAGGACGCTTTCAGGGTGTCCATTTACATCTATTTCGAGTTGTCTGCCGAATGCCGCTGCCGCTAACACAAGGCTAAGTATCGTTTTTTTCATCAGATTTCCTTTTTTGATATGGATAATTGTAATACGATGAGAAAAAAAGTGTTAGCTCGCAAAGCTTATATTTTTACCTATGAAGTTGTTTGGGCAATTGTTTAAATCGTTCTTTGAACATTCGGGTAAAATGGGAATGACTTTTAAATCCACAGTTATAAGCCGCTTCGCCGATATCTGTCCATCCGTTTTCGATCAAAAATTTGGCTTTATCTAATCTTTTATGCCATAGCCATTCCATCGGTGTAATATCGTACAATTTAGCAAAATCGCTTTTAAACGTGCTTAAGCTCCTGCCGCTACGTTTGGAAAACTCTGATAAGCTCCATATCTGGGTGAAGTTTTCATTCATAAATACCGATAAGTCCACTTTTCCGAACATAGACGATTGAAAGTAGGTGATGAACTCTTTGCCCTGTTCAGAACTTGCCAGCAATAGGATGATCTCTTGGAGTTTTAGCTGTAATAGCTGATTGGCATAGGTTGGTTTCTCCTCTGTAAGCAGTAACAGGGAATCGGCCGCTGATTGGATGCACGGATTAGGGGTGACTCGAAAAAAACCGTTACCTTTTAATGCTGTATTGACCTCAAAGGAGGGGATGGTTTTAAACACGTCTACGGCAGCTTTGTCATTAAAAAAAATCAATAAGCAGGCATATTCATCCTCTGCCGTCATTTCACTCATGATGTATTCAC
>OBEQ011164738.1_pt1 | contig 31237 bp, 26 predicted proteins | sample 1670901 | NCBI WGS metagenome assembly OBEQ01 (sample SAMEA104232315, study PRJEB22302) | groundwater metagenome | biome: forest; feature: aquifer; material: groundwater | place: USA | collected 2011-08-07 | depth 5.4 m | reverse complement strand
CCCTTTTTTGCAAGTACAACGGTGATGGCTGAAGTCAAAGTTGTTTTACCGTGATCGACGTGTCCAATGGTCCCCACATTGACATGAGGTTTGGTGCGTTCGAATTTTTCTTTGGCCATTATTGTGTCTCCTCTTCTTTTTCAAGTTGAGTTTGTGAATGATGTATAAGTTCTGTTTTATTTAGCTGCTGATCGGGATTGAACCGATGACCTCGTCCTTACCAAGGACGCGCTCTGCCAACTGAGCTACAGCAGCACCAACTTTCAACTATTTTCGAAAGTTGATACAGCTATTTCTTTTTTTAATGAGTTGAAAAAGAGAAAAGATCTCCCTTTTTCAGGTATACAACATAAAATATTAGACAGAGTTTGCCTGTCTCTGAAGAGGTCGTTAAGTATAGCGGAAAAACAGTTTACGTCAACAGATTATTTTATAGTGCATTATTATATCGGCCGAAAGAGGACAAAACAACCCTTTTTCTTGCTCTTTTTAAGATGGAGCGGGTGGCGGGAATCGAACCCGCGTGTCTAGCTTGGAAGGCTAGGGCATTACCATTATGCTACACCCGCAAAAAAAAAGTTTATAAATTAAGCTAACTTATTACTAATGTTGGACTTACAAGCGATAATGAGATCAAAAAGTACAACAGAAGCGATACAATATCACAGATTAATAAAAGAAACAATCCGGAAGCTAGATTTGCCTTAATTCTCAGGGTTTTAAAGGTAACCGGAAGGATAATACCCATTAAACCCGACGCCAAACTGACCCCCACAATAGACAAGCCGAGTGCAATTCCTTCATAAGGATACCTTTTCCAAAGCAAGGCAATGGAAGCGGCCAATGCAAAAGCGCAAAAACCAATAATAAGGCCCACCAAAATTTCTTTTCCTAAAACAAAAATAATTTTATTGAGCGACAACTTCCCTTCTTCTAATCCTCTGGAAGTCACGCGCGCCAATTGCGTGCCGACATTTCCGGCCAAACCTAAAATAATCGGAATGAACAAAATCAGCGCTACTATAGATTCTATCTTACCGATAAAAATTCCAAGAATATAAGAACACACCAAACCGCTCGTCACGCTGATCAAAAGCCACGGCAAACGTTTGAGCGCGATTTGAAAAACTCCGCTTCCTTCCACTTCTTCCGTTTCGTTCGGATCCATTCGCCGCAAACGGCGGCGTTCATCGGAAGATAAATTTGTTTCTAAATTTGATCTGGAAAGAATTCCGACTAATCTGCGCGCTGAATCGACAACCGGCACCGCCAAGTAAGCATTTAAATTAAACAATTCGATTGCTTCTTGCGTGGAAGCATCTTCAGACAAAGAAGCGACTGTTTCCCTCATGAGACTGTGAATATTCCTGAGCGGATCCGCCAGAACTAAATCACGAGTCTGGAGAACGCCCGTCAGAATTCCCTTTTGATTGACTACATAGATATAGGCGAATTGTCTCTGAAAATCTGCTTTCTGTTTCCTGAGAAAATCTACAGCGCTTCCGACCGTATCATCTTCTGAAACAGCCAGATATTCCCTGGTGATAAGAGATTTAAGATTTAGTTTCATCTGAAATTTCTATGATTGGCGCTGGCGAGAAAGCAGTTTAAAGAGGGAAGAAAATTGTTTTTTCCAGTGATTCACGTAAAAAAGAAAAACTTCAAAAACTCGGGGCGAAGAATTTTTTTCAGGCATAATTTGTCTCGGAAAAAAATAACCCAGGACAAAAAGAAACCGTTCCCAAGGAGATTGGACAGTATTCAGGATTTTTTTTAACGCAAAGCCGCGTTCTGGTTTTGAAGAAGACTCTAAAAAACGGTCGAGGATTTTTTTTGCACCGGATGATAATTCCAAATAAGGTTTGTTCTTAAAAAAACATTCGTTTACATCATCATATAGATCCCGAACCAAAGTCCGCAAACCGGGATTAGAAGCAAGAGCATTCAAGACGGCATCTCGCCGGATTCCGCATGTTTTGATTAGGAGAGCCAAATCTAAAAGTTGAATGGTGTAAAATCGATTGATTTCAATATCATTTAAAATTTGAAGGGACAAATATAAAAATTGATCGATCGCTGAAAGCGTGTAGACATTTTGACCTAATGCTTCGTCGGGTTCCGCCCTCTGCCAGGCATCTTTTTCATTCCATGCACTCAATCCCGCCTGAGTAAAAAATTTGGGGGCCCACTGCAAATCCACGTCAATATTTTCCTTTTTGAAACTCCAACGGCCGATGACTTTCATAGTCGGCTTGGCTTGCCAGCGGTTTGTAATTTCACTGAATGCAAACCCATTTTGCAATAGAACGCCTTGTGCTTTTTCCAGGTCATCGGTTTTAATTAAAATATCGATATCTCCCATAGAACGCAGCGGCGTTTTTTGATACAGCAAATACGTAAAAGCTATCCCTTTGAGGGGTATTAGCGGAATGTCGTGCCGCGCAAACAGTTCGCTAATGGCCTTAAATTCTTTCAATTTTTGCCGGTTTTCTGCTTCTGCGCAAAGCATTAAGCCCTGAAATTGAATTTGTTCCTTCTTAGATAAGCGCTTCGACAAACCGGTTTGCCCCATCGCATGGATCAGAAAAGGAAGAATTCGGCCGGTGCGCCCCATTTTAATGGTCCGGTCCCAGCACAGTTTAGAAACACGCCGGTTTCTGAGGGGCGGACTTCCCTCTGCCTCATGAATAAAGGCGTTTAAACAATCAAAAATAAAGGATTTTTCTGTCTGAGAACTCATGACCATCTATTACTCGCCTCTGCCCAGCAAAATGATTCGAATTGTTTTCAACAGAATCATGAGATCCAGTGCGGGCGAAACATTTTTTAGATAATAAAGATTGTGACAAAATTTCCGTTCATAATCCTGCTCCGAAATCGTGTACTTAAATTTTACCTGAGCCCATCCGGTCAATCCGGGTTTTACCGCGAAGACAGCATTGTAGAAAGGAATCCATTTTTGACACTCTTCGGCATAAAAAGGAATCTCGGGTCTTGGCCCAACCCAGCTCATGTCTCCCCGTAACACATTAACGATTTGCGGCAATTCATCGATCCGATATTTTCTGAGCCATTGACCGATGCGGGTCACCTTCTTTTGGCCGCCTTGATCTTCGGACATCGTTCTAAACTTAAACAGCCGAAACGGTGTTCCGCCTTCTCCGATTCTGGTTTGGACGAAAAAAACTTTTCGCATTCCCTGAAAACTAAGCAAAGCCATGGTGACAAGAAAAACGGGCGAAAGAACCGCTAAACAGAAAAAGGAAAATGCCAGATCAATCATCCGTTTGACTTTGGGATAATTTCGGCGTTTAAATTGGTCCACGAATCCGAGTAGATAATGATCATTAACAACTTGATACGGAATGGTCCCGTCGAGTTTTTCAAACAGATGGACCGCGCTCGACACTTGGACATTATATTTCAGCATGGCGTATAAGAATTCCGATTCGGCCATTTTTTCGACCGATTCCAGGCCTAAGATAACAAGCTGAATATTATTGCCGTGAATCAAAGCCGGTAAAGTCGACACATCGCCAAGAATGGGCAGCCCCAGAAAATCTTTCAGCAGTATATTTCCATCCGGATGAACAAAACCAACGATTTTAATTCCTGAATGCGGAGTTCTTTCGATCATCTGAGCAATTTCACAACCAAGCGGGCCCGTTCCGACAATTAAGGCACGCGTATCCAAAATCCGGATTTCGAACAGAGCGTCGTAGAGCATTCGGATACAAAAAACGAGCACACCTAAAGCGAGGATGGAAATGACGAAAAAAAACCTTGCAATCAAAAATGTCCGGTCGAAATAAGAAACGCTGGCGAGTAATAATCCTCCGAAGAATACGCTGTAAAGAATATCAACAAACGTCTGCCCTTTCTTGAAGTATTTGTACGGATTGTATAAATCAAAAATATAAAATGAAGCCAGAAAAATAACGGAAGATAAAAAAGTGACCGGGCTTATAAAATATTGAAGACTCCAAATGAGGTGCTCATAGGTCCAATCATTGGCTCGAAGGTAAACCGTCAAAAAGAAAGAAACGAAAAGCGCCAACGCATCGAACAAAAATAAAAAAATACTTCTTCTGGAAATGTTTCGAACAAGAAACCGGCGCTTTGGCTTGGGCGGGTACTGATCGAGGACTTTCTGAGACAACTCATCCAGATAAGGCGTCATGACAAACAAACTCCGTCAGTTTTTGAGTTAATTTCTTCTGGCTAAAACGGTCGTTTTTCAAATCAATGCTTTGCCGGGCAATTTGTTCCCGTTCGCCGGCTGAGAGCGCCTGGATTTCACGGATAGCTCTTACGAGACCGTCCACGTCGCCGTGTTCAATTTGCCGGCCGATTCCCGTTTCGCAGATCAGTTCTCCGATCGGACTCTCGGAAGGCCCGATAAAAGCAAAAGGCCGGCCAACTGCGAGAATCCCATATATTTTACTGGGATGAACGATCCCCGTATACGAATTTCCCATTGCAACCAAATGGAGGTCAGCAGCCGAAAGAGAGTGCGTCAACTGGTTGTGCTCCTGATAAGCCACGTGAATCAGATTCAAGAGGTGGTTTTTATTCTTAAAATCAATGACTTCCGAAAGCCGTGCCCCGCCGCCGACAAACAAAAATTGAATAGAATTGTCTTCCTTTAATGAGAGAGCGCTTTGAAGGATCGTTTCTAAAGGATGACAAATGCTGAGGTTGCCTGAATACATCACGACGAATTTTCCGCTCAGACTGTGTTTTGTTCTGAAATCATTTTTTTCATGAGGAATATGATTTCTAATTTCCTCAGGAGCCCACGGCGGAACCAGTTCCACTTTTTGTCTCGGCGCCCCTTTTGAGACAACCCTTTCCATCATAAACCGGTCTAATACCACAATTTTATCGCTCCGCCTCAAAGTCGCACACAACATTTTTTCCGTAATTAATGCGCGAAATCCGCCGCGGCGGATCCATCCGGCCTGAACAGCCTGATCCGGATTAAGATCCATGATCCAATAGATGAATTGTTGACGGCGGCGCTTGGCAAATAAAGAAGCGGCCCAGCCCACCAGCGGCGGCGTTGTCATCGCCACAATTTGGTCATAGCGAGGCATCCATAAAAGACGCCAGGCGAAAGAAAGATTAAGCAAACAGGCATCTAAGATTCGCAAAACTTTCGATTTTCGGCCAAACGGAAAAGACCAGAGACGAATAATGTTGACCCCTTGATAGGTCTCGATGCCCTTGTATAGTTGATTCGGCTTCAAGTAACTTCGGGCTGCCGTTAATACGGTAACATCATGTCCGCTTTCTGCCAAATGGAGCGCAAAGTCAGTCAGATACTGGCCGGTCGCAGTGACATCCGGAAAAAAAGTTTGATTGATGAGTAGAATTTTCATACTTCGGTTTTCGACAAAAAATAATTTCCCATCACCAGGACGTCGGTTTGGGTTTTAAGATAACAATTAAGCGCTTCCTTGGGCGTGCAGACAATAGGTTCATTCTCATTAAATGAGGTATTAAGCAAAACAGGAACCCCGGTGACTTTTCCGAACTCCTTGAGCAATTTCCAAAACCGCGGATGTTCTTTTTCTGAAACCGTCTGCACCCGGGCCGTTCCGTCCACGTGAGTCACCGCCGGAATCACGGATCTTTTGTCCATTTTCACCGGAAACACCTCGAGCATAAAAGGAGACGGTGATCCGTTTAATTCAAAATAATCATGAACATCTTCTTCCGGCACCGCCGGAGCAAAAGGCCGGAAATTTTCCCGGTGCTTAATCCGTTCATTCAAAATCTTCTGCATATCCTGCCGCCTGGGATCTGCCAGAAGGCTCCGGTTGCCTAAAGCGCGCGGGCCGAATTCCATTTTTCCTTGAAACCAGCCGACAATTTGGCCGCGACTCAACGCTTGAACGGTTTTCTTCATAAGATCCTCGTCAGAAAGTTTTTGAATCCGAAGATGACGGTCATTCACCGCTTGTTTAATTTCTTCATCCGGTGCGCTGCTTCCAAAAAAAACATGTTTCATGGTAAACGCTTTTGGCTGGTTGAGCACGGAATGATAAATGAAAGCGGCGGCTCCGAGTGCTGTCCCCGCATCTCCAGCGGCGGGTTGAATATACACATTTTTGAAAGGAGTCCGGGACTTGATTTTACCGTTCGCCACGCCGTTAAAGGCAACGCCGCCCGACAAGCACAGATTTTTTTCTTTCGTCACTTGATAAAGATGATTCAAAATATGAAAATAAATCTCTTCTAAAACCACTTGAAGTGAAGCGGCTAAATCCTGGTGCCGGTTTAAGATTTCATCTTTCGCGCACCTTGGCTGGCCAAACAAATCAACCCATTGTTCTGAAAACAAAATATCTTGTTCGGGAGCTCCGTGTTCCCAGCGGATCTTGGCCTTTCCTTGATGATGAACAAAATACCGGAGATTGAGCTCAAACTTGCCCTTTTTTTGAAAACGGACCATGCGGCGGAAGAGATCCGCATAAATGGGTTTGCCGCAAGCAGCCAATCCCATGACTTTAAATTCATCGCCAAAATTTAAGAATCCCAGGAATTGAGTGGCAGCCGTATATAGGAAGCCGGCTGAATGCGGAAAATAAATCCGGTCCAAGACGTGAAGTTTGGTTCCGGTCCCCGTTCCCCACGAAGCTGAAGAAAAATCGCCCATTCCGTCTAATGAAAGAAACGCGGCATGATCGAAACCTGACAGAAAAAAACTGCTCGCAGCGTGGGCCTTATGATGTTCCACATGCACAAACTTGGCTTTGAGAGGATTGCCGGAGGAACCCAGCGCTTCTATAAAATCTTCTTTAAAATGGCGGGCTTTCTGAAACGCCCGCAGCCGGTCCTTTAAAAGTTCCGGCGCCGGATGGCGAAGCGAATAGAACATTTTTCTCAAAAGATTTGCTTTGGGATTTCTTGAAATCGCTACGAAATCGATATCGGAAGGTGAAATTTTTGCTTCATTCAAACACTGTCTCAGTGCGAGCACCGGGAAACCACAGGCATGTTTAATCCGGTTATAACGTTCCTCTTCGGCTGCCCATAACAAAAGGCCGTCCTTGAGCAAGGCGACAGAAGCGTCTGGGTGATACGCGTTAAGCCCGAGTACAATCAATGTCCGTCTCCATGATTAAGCAGCAATCAATTCCGGTTGTTCCAACCGTTTGCTGGTGTCTTGTTTCACAAAATCAAACATTCTCATCAACAGCATCATAAAAACAAAAAAAGGAAACGCAATAATTCCCCCGGCCGAATAGAGCCAGCTTTCGAAAAAAGAAGTTAAAAACCCTGAAAGAATACTGGCATAAAGCGCGGCCATTAAAGGTTGATGTTTACTATCGAGATGAATTATTTTTTGGAAACTTTGAATTAAAAAAATCAGGAAGGCGGAATATAAAATAAAAGGAGGAATCCATCCGAGTTGAAGCGCAAGCCCAAGGAATGAATTATGCACAGTTCCTCCGGAATGCATTTCAAACACATAATTGAACCGTTCAAAAAGGGAATCTTCAATGCCGAAGCCAAATCCGCGCCAAGGATGCTGTGCCATCATTTCCATCGCCGCCCGCCATGCTTCAATCCTGCCCCCTAAGATCATTAAACTATCCTGCCGGACCAAGCCGTCCGGCAGAAAAGTACCAAAAAATTCCGTGTAAACAATCATCACCGCGATTAAAAAAATAGCGCATACGGTAATAAATGTCCGGTGTTTCTTTAAGAATAAATAAAAATAGACGCTTGCTCCGACAACACTGCAAATAAAAGCATCGCGAGAAAAGGAGTAAAAGAAAGAGAAAATGACGGCAAAAAGCAAAAATAAGCTGGCCAAATTCTTCTTATAACGAAAATACCAAATCGTGACGGGCAGAATCAGGGCGCTGAACAATCCGATTGCATTCGGACTAATCGTAACACCGTTAAACCTTTGATAGTCACCGGTTAAAAGTTCTCCTTCATGAATTTGGAAAGAATCTTGGGGACGGTAAAATAAAAATGCAAAATTTATCGCATAAAAGATAACCCAGACGAAAAAAAGCGCTCCGATATAATCTTGGGTTTGGGCCGGGTTCTGGCAGGAAATCCAAAGGATCCAGAAAACGGCGAAATAGAGAAGCAGGTTTGCTGTCGAGCGAAGCACCGTCAGCTTTGGGTTAAATGAATAGATGGAAGAAATAAAAGCAAAAAGCAAAATTCCAAGAGCAATAACATCCGTCAGCTTGAGCATTTTAAGTTTAAAATCAGGCGCTAAAAGAAGCCGCCCTAAAATAATTAATCCAAAGCTAGCGAATCGAAGTTTGTCCAGCCTGCCACCCAGAGGGAAAAGTTGCGTGCCGTAAAACAAAAGAACCGCTTGGGATAGCATGATTAAAATTGTCATTTCAATACACTCACAGGTTTAGATGCCTCGGAATAAAATAGCCCTTTTCTAAAAAAACCAAGGAAACCTGAGGATAAATTGCCATTTTTATCCGTTTCGGTTTCTAATTCTTGATTGTCGTAATAAAGCCGTTGTTTGAGTTGTCCGGCATGCCAAATCACCGGCATTCGGCCGAGGTAAGACGCCCACATGCTAAAGGTAGAGCCCGAAGTAACTAAAATGCCCGATTGGGACAAAGCCAATAAATCTGCGACGCTTGACCCGAAATTAATCCGTTTTACCTGTTTCAGCGCCAAAAGCTCTAAAAGCTCTTCATCCATTCCGTCTGAGAAAACATTCACTGACACATCGGAACCAATGGCTCCGCGCAGCTGTTCAATTTGGCTGATGTACCAACTCAAAGGAATTTGGCAGTTTACACCACCGTGCTCTAGTACGTCAGTATGTTTCAGTTGGGCGAAATCACCGCGCCTCACATGAACGCCAATGGTTTGATGCAGCGACGCACTCAGCCCTTTTTTCTGCTCATCACGAGTCATTGCTAAAAATTCACGGGAAACAAGTTCGTGGTCTTTCAAAATTGGCATGAATTGTCCGGTCATCCCTTCAAACGTAACCATGAAATCCGATTTCACGCCTTGCATTTCCCGGAGCAGTTTGAATTCGGTCTCCCCTATTTTTTTGAGAGTATTGAAAAGCCTGAATTTCTTAAACCCGAAAATATGATCCGGCGGAGGATGAAATAAATTTCGGTAAAATCTTTTGTCTGGCTCGTTTCTCATTAAAGGGCCGAGCTTGATTTGAAACCAACTGGGATAAATGGGAATCAAACCCTGTTTTCGTGTGGCGACGATAAACCTTGCCCAGGGGAAAAGAAGATTGCCCAAACCGGTCCCGCCGAATCTGACAAATCCGAAATCAATTCCCCCCAGATGAGCGTAAGAATAACGCATTAAACAGTGACTTTCTCCGCTTTGCGGTCTAAGTCCAGAAGGCGGTCATATTCGCCCAGAAGAGATTTCATAACAATGCTTGATTCGTATTGATCATGAAATAGTTTCTTACCATTTTCTCCCATTTCTTTGCGAAGCTTGGGACTTTCAATGAGCTTTGCCATTGCGCGGGCAACATTATTCGTTTCCGGCAAACACACAATTCCTGCCTGTGCCCGGGAAATTTCCCCTGCAATATTAATTCGATCACTAATGACCACCGGACATCCTGCGGCCATTGCTTCAACCACTGAAATCCCAAAATTTTCGTGGAGACTCGGCAGAACAAACAAATCAGCACCAGACAAAACTTCTTCTTTCCAAGAACCTGTAAGCAATCCGGGAAATGAAACTTGATCGTTTAACCCTAATTTCTGAACCATGCGCTGTAATTTGCGAACGTAGCTTTCTTTACCGGAACCTGCCATGATTAAACGAAGATTCGGATTAGTTTGTGCGATTTGCCCAAATGCCTGAATCACAACTTCCGGCTTTTTTTTGTAATGCAACCGCGAAAGAAATAAAATCATTAAATTTGCTTTTAATGCCTGATGATTCCCTTTTGATTCTGCCGTGATTCCGATTGGGCAAACAAAATCGTGGACTCCTTTGGTGTAAGGTGCTGAGTTTAATTGTTCCGACTCGGAGGTAAAATGAATCGCCGCCGCGGGGGATATAATTTTCTTTTGGAAGAGCCGCAAGTAAAATTTTTTGAGCCACGATTTTTGGGACAAAGACCAAGGATCCAGCATTCCGCAGGGTCTTAAAATATAAGGTTTTCCAAGTTCAGCGCAAACAGAAGCCGCGGCAAGAACCGGAAAACTCCAAAGCGTATGAAGATGAACCAGATCTGCATCGCCAATATGGGAATACAAGTTATTTCTTAAAGCTGAAGACCATCTCCACTTGGAAAATTCACAGGGATACAAATAAACCTGTGCATATTCAACCGTTGGCGGAGCGGAATTACCGTAACGAGTCGCTACGATAACAACGGAATGCCCCATCTTGGATTGTGCCTCGGCCATGCCCAGAACGGCCGTCACGGGCCCTCCGGAATCAAGCGCAAGATCAGGAATCACATGGAGGATGTTCATATCATTCCTTTCGGCCCTGGAGAATGGAAACGGTGCAACTAGGCTCATCAAAAACAGAATCCTGATCCATCACGGTCAAATGAGAGCTCACAAAAGAAGCGATTTCAGCAGGCTTCATACGAAGGCCCGTGTCGATCGGTGCGGGATGAAACGGGCAAATTTCAGGAATTGAAACAAATGCAACGCCGCCTTTTTTCAAAACCCGAACTGCTTCACTCAAAACTTTTTTAGGATCTACAACATGTTCCAGCACATTTAAAAGAAAAATCACGTCATACGATTCATCCGGCTGAGTAATCTTGTGGCAATCGCTAAAAATTGTTTTGGCCAAAGGTAAAACGGACGACAGTTTTGACCAAAGAAATGGAAAAAGAGTTACAAATCGGCTTAAAATTTCCAAAGGAATAGAATATAGAATGTCTTTTTTCCGGTGGACAAGACTGCGGTCGAGCACTTCAATTCGATTTTTATTCATGAGTAGCGGCCTATAAAGCTGAAAACCCACATAAGATTGTACTTTGAGCCGGAAGTAATGAGTGCCGCCTCCGATGTCTAAAACTTTGGCTGGCTTGATTCCAGCAAATCGTTTCACGATCCACTGACACTCAGCAGAGGTCATCGAGTTTCCAAAGCAACGGGTGTTCTCATCGGTTCAAGATTAATCAGCTTCAGAAAGCCCGTTGCGGAATGTTCAGGCGTAAAATTGGAAATGTGAGCGCGACAATGATTTCGCATCTGCACCAGATGATCCGGATGATGAAAAAGTTCAACAATGCGCGCTTCATAGTCACTTATCGTAGTGCACGTATAACCTGTTTGTCCTTCAATAATGAGATCCGGTGCGCATCCAACTTTTTTACTGGAAAGAACGGGGAGCCCGCAACCCAATGATTCGTTTACAACCAGACCCCACGGTTCAGATTCGGACGGCAAAATCAAAAGATCCGAATTTCGGTAGTAATCAGGAAGCTGTTCCTGTTCTTGAAAACCCAAGAATCGGATGTGCTCAACTCCAAGCTGCTTCGCTTGGGCTTCATACTGTTTCCGGTAAGGCCCGTCGCCTAAGACGACGAACCCGACTTGGAGCCCTTTTATTTGGACATTTCGAATCGCGTTTAAGGCAAGCGGAATATTTTTTTCAGGCGACAACCTGCCGACAAACAAAATAACGAATTGAGGCAAATTAAATTTTTGTCTGAATGCACTTCGCTCTTCTTCGGAATGACTATCAGAGCCGAACAGTTCATCGTCAACTGAATTCGGCGCGTTAAAAAAATCATTCGTTGCACCTTGAGATTTTAAATAGTCGATACTTGCCGTGCCCGGGACTAAATAGGCATCGCAAGAGCGGATAAAAGCGCGTTTTAATTTTTGGACCCAAAAACGGTTGGAGTGTTGGTCGTGTACCGTGCTTTCGCACCAAAGAAAAAAACGGGCGGAATTCAATTTGGCGTATCTCCACACCAAATAAGAGCTCAGATGATGATATCCGCCGATTACGATTGAATCCGGTCCAAACCGTTTAAGCGCCGCACCGATTCCCGGATTCCAATACGTCGGATTGGGCCGCTTACTTCTAAAATTAAGATTAACGCCGCGCAAAACTTCATAATTAAATTTGATTTTTGAATAAGGAATTTCCCACTGGCGGCCGGAACATGTGGCCGACATAAAAAAAACTTTGAAGTTTTCTCCCAAGCGTTCGGCGATCCGGTTAAAAACAGGGATCCGGTAAGGGGCAATAATTTCGGTAACAACGGTTAATTTGCCGGCGTTAGGATGCGCTGTTTGCAGTGACATGATGGGTTTCTTTGGTTGTGTGGTAAAAAATTTGATTGTAAAGAGCCAGAATTTGATCGGCCATATAGGTCTGATCAAACTGTTCGGCCGCCTTCACGTATGCCCGGCTTGCCATTTGTCTGGCAAGCGCAGGATTTTCAATCAATCGGCAGATGGCTTCGGCCAAAGCTTCCGGATCGCGCGGCGGAATCAATAAACCATTGGTTTCGTGTTCCACAATTTCCGGAGTTCCGCCGACACGAGAGGCAATCACAGGCTTTTGCGCGGCCATGGCCTCCAAAACAACAAGCGGATGGCCTTCCCACCAAGACGGCAGCACAATCATGTCTAACGCCGACATTAAATCCTGTATTTCCCGCTCAAAGCCCAATAAAAAACATTTGTCGCTCATTCCAAAGTGCTGAATCGTTTTTTGATACCGCTTCAAATTAGGTTGATGAGGAATATGATCGCCGCCGATCATAAAAAACCGCGTTTCAGGATAACGCCTTAAAACCAGAGGCGCTGCTTCAATTAATGTATCCTGCCCTTTTGAAATTTCTAAGCGGGCAATCAATCCGATGGCGGTTTGTTCCGGTTCGAGGTTCCAAGTTTTACGAATGCTTTCGCGCCGGTCTGCGGAAGAAAAACGGTTTACATCAATGCCGTTATAAACCAACCGGATTTGATGCGGCTGGTATCCCCTCAAATCAATCATTGCCTTCTTCCGGTTTCCGGACACCGCAATAAACCGGTTGACCCATTTTGACGTGATTCGGTCCAGCCACTTTTGATAAGCACGAATGAAAAAATTAGAATTGTAAACATCGGCGGGCTGATGCTGATGACAGATGATCGGAACCTTGGCCAAAAAACATGCAATCCGGCAAAGAATTTCGCCGCTCAGGTGCGTATGGGTATGCACCAAATCGATTTGTCTTTTTTTCAAAAAAGAAGCCAGCAAAATTGATTTGTGAAATTCAAAGGACCGGGCCAAATTCAGCAGATGAATCTTGATTCCTTTTTTTGTAATGGAATCCGTGAGCGGTCCCAAAGAAGGTGTCAACAATTCAACCTCATGGCCGGCATTGAGCGCCGGCTGAATCAAAGCGGCGCAGACATTATTGCCTCCGCTTATTTTTCCATCGAGGATGACATATAAAATTTTCATCTAATCCTCAAACATTTTGTGTCGCGCATCGCAGAATCGTATTTCGCCACAGACTTGCTTCCCAACTAATTTCAGAACCTTGACATGTAAACGATCGATAGCCTAAAGGCTGCAATAATTGTTTGGTTTCTTCTAGTTCGCTTGGACCGTGGAAGACAATCAAAATAACCGGCCGATATTTTTTAATCGCTTCTTGTGCCCCCAATAAAACTTTAGCACCATGCCCTTCAACATCAATTTTGATGAACTGAGGAGCTCGAATTTGTCCCTGGTCTAACAAGTTATCCAATCTAACAGCAGATACTTGTGTGACTGTAACATGCTTTTGCTCGGAAATATCATTTTCAGAAGCAATGCGAGATTCGCCGGTCCCTCCTCCGTTTTCAAGAATCAAGTTAAGAGGCTCTTCGCCATTACTCGCCGCAACATTAAATATCTTCACCCAATGAAGCGCGTTCATCTGCATATGAAGTTGGCAGCGTTTAAATGCGATGGGATCAGGTTCGAAACCATAAATATGACCGTGGCGGCCAGCGCCGATGGCCATGCTGAACGTGTAAATGCCGAAATGCGCTCCCACCTCCCAGCAAGTGGCGCCCGGAAAACTTCCGTATTGCCGAATAGCCGCCTCCACCTCAAGATCCGCATGGCTACGCCATAGCGATGAATTGGGAAAAAGAGTCCAGCGCGCACCTTTCGCCAATCCTTTCTGAACCGTAACAGGAAAATATTGTATCGGCGTTTGTGTAATTAATTTTCTGATAAAAAATTTAACTTTTTTCATGAATCAATTTTTTCTTATGATCACCAACTGATCCCATTCGACAAAAATATGAAAGAGATCACTTGGAAAGTTATCTTCCGCAGCTTTAATCAAGGCCGATTTTTCGGGAAAATTTTTTTCAACTCCAAAACTCCTGAAATCATCGATTACAATCGCATTTATTTTTTCCTTATGAAATGACAGCGATTTTAGTTCTTCAACGGCTGGTTCAGGAAAATCACCCGATGAAGTTGTTGGGCCGCAAACGTGGCCATCCAGATAAATCAGCGCATTTTGAATTCTGTTTCCTTCCAAAAGTTCTGGCAACACTTTCAACGCATCGCCCTTAATCACATTTACATTTTCCCTGGCGCTTAAAAATGCGGTTGCATTGCGCGCCAAAGTCTCATTCAGTTCAATGGTATAAACCTGATCAAAAATTTTCGAACACCGGTCCGCAGTAATTCCGAAATAAGTGCCGGCTTCAATAAATACTTTTGATCCTGATTTCTTTTTTACCGATTTAATAATCCGAAATTTAGTGTAACTGTGCGGATTTTTAAAATTCAGTTGGGCCATTCCAATGAAATCTAGAAAAGAACCGACCCAGCCGCGAAATTTTAAAAAGAGAGGTTTTATCAATTAATATTCCTTTTTTTAGGATTTTTGCAAACGGCTATGAGTTCCGAAGCACGGCTGATTTTTTCTTTGGTAATTAAAATATCGTCCAAGAACATGGCGTCAAAGGTCGTTGCCTTCAAAGCTTTGTTAATTGAATCTCGGAATTTTCCGAATCTGGGCAGTCGTCCTCTTAAATGGGTCAAGTCCAGAAACCGAGTCAGGTAATAATGAAGATCTGATTCCTTCCGCCGTTGGCCGTAAATTTCTACATCATAAAAATAAACACGCAGTAAAGTTTCAAAATCAATTCTGGAAAATTCAACCGTATGATAGGGGTTCTGAGGCGCGTTATTCGTTTTTGAGACTTGCGGCGTAGAAACTAAGTATGTTCCATCTTTTCGAAGTAACCGACTCATTTCATTTAAATAAGCCGGGATGTCCGACAAATGTTCAATCGTTTCAAACGAGCAAATCGTATCAAACTCAGAATCGTCAAAATTGGTCTTTGTAACATCCATTTCAAAAAAATTAATGGCTCCAGTTTGATAACGTTTTTGTGCGAACAGGATTGCTTCCGGATCAATGTCGATTCCGACGACAGAGGCGGCGGCTGAAGCAAGATATCCCGATCCATAGCCAACGCCGCAAGCCGCATCCAAAACTTTTTTTCTCTCACAATAATGCTTGGAAAACTCATAACGTTTTAAATGAATCGATATAATCCCGGCCGGTTCCCGATCCGGGTCTATTCGTTCGGTGGCCCCTTCAATATTGAGACGGTTGCGAACGATGTCTGAAGAGCCAGAAGACTTTTCACAGACTGCAAAGAAATTGCCATTGTAACAATCTGAATTTGTGGCCTTTCCGTAAACATCCATGATGGAATACCCGAGAGATTTCAAAATCTGTGAAGCACTCTTTGCCAAAGGCGTCCCAGTCCGGGTTTCCAAAGCCTCATTGAGTTCTATTTGAACGATTGGTTTAAATTTTTGCAAAGTTTTAAGGGCTCCTAATAAAACCTCTCGCTCCGATCCATCCACATCTATCTTAAGATAGTCTAGATCTTGTAAATTTCTCAACATGATGAAGCTATCTAAAGTTTCTACTGGGGTATTTTGAAATTCCCACTTAAACGCATCGTGCAACTTGAATCCACCCGTATTAATGAGCGCCGTCTGAGGTTCTCCCAAAGAAACAAGCACGGCCATCTCAGCAGTTTTACTTTCGTCGCCCAAAGCATTAGGGCAAATTTCAACATTGGACAAACGATTTATTTTTAAATTTTTATGGAACCGGATGCGAAATTCTTCGACGGGTTCAAAACTATACACTTGCTGAAACAGCTCGCTTAAAATCAGCGAGTAATGTCCGATATTTGCACCGACATCAATGGCAACTTTATTTTGCCGGTTCTTTATTAAAATTCTCATTAGCCTTACGGATTTCTGATCATAGCAGCCCAAAATAAGGTTGCTCCAACCGATGTGACTGTTCGTGTCGGCATAAATGAGTTTTTTTGTTCCTTTAATTTTGATGATCTTTTGGATCTTTGGCTTGCCACCTTCTCGGTAAAATAAATGAATCAGTCTGGTTTGACCTCGAAACTGCGGAAGATGTCCTATCATTTTCGCAAGCCAATAATAAATCATTTTTTCAATTTCCTTTACCTGCTAAACGAAGCTCGGCATAGAACCGAGATTTGATTTTTCCCAAATTGTCAGGAGCGAATGGACTAATTTTTCTGAATACGACTCAAGACTAAACTCTTTCGCGCGTTCGCTTGCATTACGGCCCATCCATTCTCTTAATTTTCGGTCTTGATGTAGAATGAGTAATTTTTCCGAAAGCACTTCAATATTGCGGATCGGAATTACGAAGCCGTCCACTCCGTCTCGGACAATATCATGACCGGCTGTATTTTCAGAAACGATCACAGGGAGCCCGCAAGCCATGGCTTCAATAATCACTTGTCCCAACGCGTCATAAAGCCCCGGCAGAACAAAAACGCTTCCGCTTCGGTAAAAATCAGGAAGCAGGCTCGGTTCAATATAGTTTTCATGACGAAATAAATGCCGGTATTTCTGAAAGGACTTTCCGCTTCCCAAAATATTGCCCGCAAAAACCAACTCCGATTTCGGCAATGCTAGGCGTTTGAAGGATTCCAATAAATATTTAATCCCTTTTCTTTGTCCTATGGCTCCCACGAATATCACTCGAAAAATATTTGAGTCACGGTGTTCGGCTGAAGGAGTAAATCGAGTGAGGTCAACGCCCAAGTGGGCAACGGAGATTTTGGAAGCATCCATCCCTGCGCTGGCATAAGTGTCCTTAGCGAAGGAAGACGGAACAATATGATGATCCGCTAAAAGATCTTCTTCTTCCACGCGCTTCAAATAAGGTTCATAAGGCGGCCAAAAAGGAATGGTTTCTCGGAAATCTGGATGGAGCTCAATTTCTTCTCTGAGAAGTTTTCTCGCAGTTTCATGTTGAATATCATGATGATCTAAAATGGTTAATTTCCCAAGACGTTTACTTTCTTTCAGACAGCTCAGTACGCTCCCGCTAAATCCATAAAAGATATCGAAGTTAGACGACAGCTCAGGCAGATCTTTTGCGACCTGTTTGTCAAAAAGTGAGTTTTTAAACGTCAAAACAGGATCTTCTAACCGGCCTCCGGACAACTTACGCCAAAGACGATGAATAATTTCTAAACTGGAAATGGAATGAATAAGCTGTGACGGTAGTTTTGGATCGTGCCTTCGTTCCTTAATAGAGATGAACCACCGTTTTTTACCCAAAAATCTTTCAGCAAGCTGATAGACCGGGCGCTCCGGCTGATAATAAATCGTCGAGTAAAATTTACGCAACAAACCGCCGAAATGTAGTGCGCGCGCTACTTTATAAACATATTGAACTCCTGAATGGGAAAGTAAAATGCGGGGCTTGTCTTGAAAATAAGCATCAATTTTCTTTTGGCCAGGCAAAATCTCATCATAGGCGTTCAACGTTTCGCTTGCTGTCTTATTCCAGTCAAATTGTTTAACACGTTCCAGCCCTCTGAGACGCATTCGCTCGCGAAGCTTGTCATCTTCTAAAATTTGAATCATGTTTTGAATTAATCCCGATTCATCTTTTGGATCTATCAAGATGCCGGCATTCCCGACGATTTCAGGAATGCAGGTTTTCGTCGAAGCGATCACGGGAACACCGCAAGCCATTGCTTCAACCAATTGGAATCCGAAGCCTTCATATGAGGACGGATCAACGTAAAGCCGCGCTCCTTGATAGGCTTGAACCAATGAGTCTCCTGTCAAAAATGGAAGATAAATGATGTTCGGCTCATCCTGAGCTTTTATTCCGCCGCCGCCTACGATAAGTTTTAATTTCGGAAATTTCACGCTGACTGCCTTAAAGCTCCTCATCACAATTTTCGTATTTTCCCTTAAATCGCCGGTGGCGAAATGAAGTACATACCCTTCCGGAGCGCCGAGCCGTTTCCTTATTTCTAAAATTTCTTTCTCAGTTCCGGCGGGCTTAAAATGCTGTTCATATCCGGGATAATTGACTTGGATTTTTTCAGGTTCAACTAGGAAACGCTCCACCAAATCTTTTTTCGTATTTGCGGAGCTGGCTAAAATATATTTCGTTTTCTTTAAGGTTTGAGGAAACATGGAAACTAAAAGTCGTTTTGAAATCCGGTGATAAAGATTAGATTTTCCATTATGGCTCACATCGTACCGATAGCCCGGAATTTCAAAGAGGAAAAGAACTGACGGAATGTGAAGTAAGATAGAAAAACGATCTGAAGTATCATGAAACAAATCCAGCTTCAGTTTTCGTGCAAAATAAGGAAGTTGGAACTGTTCCCAGATGAAGTAATTCCATATTGGAACTTGAATAAAATGCCAGTTTGATTTAGCTGAAAAAAAGGGTGATTCTTGAGCTTTGTTTAAAAAAACAAAGTATTCGTGAGTCGAATCCGTCTCAAGCAGTGCCAGGATAATATTCTTCTGATAATTAGAAATACCCTTCCCTGTACGGGAAATCGCCGTCGCGTTAATACCGATGCGCGCCATGTTTATTCAATCTGCGTGTGAATGAACCTAGAGTAATAAATTCTCGGAGAAAATATGTTCGTTCTCTTTGACCCACTCTATTAATTTCGCAACCCCTTCTTCAATTGAAACTTTGGGTGACCATCCGAGGACTGCTTTTGCTTTTCCAATGTCGGAAATATAAACTTTTTGATCATCAGGCCGCCAAGGGGCGTATTGAAGTTGGCTCTTTTTCCCCGTCAGTTTTTCGAGCAACGCAACTAATTCGACTAACGACAGCGTATTTTTTACACCCCCGCCCAAATTAAAAACGCCATGGGAACCGTTAAGTTCAAACGCATGAAAAGCTTCCAAAAGATCTGAAATGAATAGAACGTCGCGCGTTTGTTTGCCGTTTCCATAAAAGTAAATGGGCCTTGAGGTATGGGTCGCAATCGTAAACCAAGCGAGCCATCCCTGATCTTCCACCCCAAACTGCCTTGGCCCGTAAATACAAGAAAGCCGAAAAACGCCGATCTTCAAACCGTGCCGGTGCGCATAATCCTGCATATAAAGATCCGCTGAAAGTTTGGAACATCCATAGGGTGTGTGTCCGCACAGATCAATGTTAAAAGTTTCATTAATACCGCTCTGAAAGGACGGTCCATCAAATTCATACCGGGTTTTGTTTTCTTTAAGGGAAATGAGATTGACGTTGTCGCCATAAACTTTATTGGTGGAACAAAAAATGACAGCCGGCGGCTTTGGCTGAAAACGGACTGCTTCTAAAACATTTAGTGTGCCGAGCGCATTGGTTGAAAAATCAGTCACAGGATCTTTTAAAGAAGCGGTCACAGCCGTTTGAGCAGCCGTGTGAATGACCAAGTCTGCATCTTTAATGTGCGTTCTGAGTGTCTCCACATCTAAGATGTCACCCATAATCCGTTCGACGTTGGAAAATTGGCTGAGATAATCAAAATTTTGTTTGCTGTGAATCTCTGGATAACCTAATAATTTTGACCGTGAAAAATTATCAAACGCGATTACCTCTTCTCCCCGGCGCGCATAAAAAGCAGCGGCATGACTTCCGATAAAACCGGCACCGCCCGTAATAAATACTTTCATTTTGCGTGGTCTCCTAACGTAAATAAATTTTTAAGCTGGCGAAGAAAGGCAACAACTTGTACAGACGTGAAGGATAAAAGGATATTTCTGAGCAAAGAAAACCGAAAGCAGCTTCTTGGATCAAACCGAATGGCGCGAAAAGAAAAATCACGCGATTTTTCAAGTTCATTCAAAGCATAATAGAAATTGGCCGTATGAAGAAGAAAACATCGATAAGCTTTTTTATGAACTGATACTTGATTTGTCTTTTCTAAAAGTTCAATTTGCTTTTGAAACACCTTAATATACGAATAGCAATTCTGGGGATTAAAATGACCATCGCTTCCCCGGTAACAATATCGGGTGACAGGAAATCCTTTTAAAAAACCGATCTTACCTCCTTGAACCGTAATTCGGAGATAAAGATCCAAATCTTGGAGCGAATAAAGGTCCGGATCTAAATATCCGGAGCGGTTTAAACAGTCTTTGCGAAATAAAACAGCGGATGAAAAAATAAGAGCCGCTTCCGCCAAACCGGCATAATCTTCGCCTCTTTCTTGGGCTTCTTGATAGAGACGCTCGATCCTTTTAGTGTCGTCCGGAAGAAAACGGCCTTCTGTATCCATCATTTCAACAGATCCATGGACAAAGGCAATTTCGGGATGCTGATCTAAAAATTCGACCTGGCGCTCCAATTTATCGGGAAGCCAAAGATCGTCGGAATCCAAAAACGCGACATATTGCCCTCGGGTTTTTTCGATGCCCCGGTTTCGTGCTAATGAAGCTCCTTGATGGCTCTCCAAAAAAGCGCGGATCCGTTGATCATATTTGTATTTCTCAACGATCAACGCCGAGTCATCGGTTGAACCATCATCTAAGATAACCAGTTCAAAATCTTTGTAGGTTTGATTTAAAACACTTTCAATCGTGGCGCCAAGACACCAATCCCGATTGTAAGTCGAAATCACAACGCTGACTTTAGGAATAAAGTTCATGCCCAATTCTCGGAGTTGAGAGTGGCCGCCGGAATAAATTTTGAATCATTTTTTATAAAAAGCAAATCGGTTTGCCAAAGCGCTCCGTCTTTGCGACGATATTGACTGCAAAAATCAAGCAGGCGAAAATTGATCTTTTCCATAAATTCAAGCACACCCGAAAAAAGCGGGCACCCTTTGTTAATCGGTATTAAGGATGCTTCCATCAAAACAAATTCGGCCGATTGCGCCACTTCTGCGGCTCCCTTGAGCACTTCCAGTTCGTAGCCTTGGACATCGAGTTTCAGAAAGTCGATTTTCTGGAAATCCAAATGTCTTGATAATAAAGAATCGAGTCGCGTCAAACTTTTTTGAACATGATGTCTCGCATAAGTACTGTTTTCCTCAAATATGGAGCTTCCAAAACCCGCTTCCGCAAAAACCACCTGAGCATCATCTGTGGCTCCAAGAAGTGCAACTTCATAGAAGACTTCGCCTGAATAATCCTTACAAACTTCTTGAAGGCGCAGCGCCATTTTCTCTTGGGCCTCAACCATTAAAACTTTTGCGGACGGAAAAATTCCCTTAAACGCCCGTGTCCATTCACCACCTGAAGCGCCGATATCGACAGCTACCGATGGATTGAAGCCCCAATTTTTAAGATATTCCAAAGTTGGCTTTAAAGACGGATATTTTGGATAAGAAAAAAAATCGCCGATCAAACCGATTCTTTTTTTGATTCCAGGCGGTGTCAATTCTCTGATTTTATAGGCTATTTGTTTGATCGTTTTGTTCATTGAGACCTTAAACGTTCGCCGTCTTTTCCAAGTGTTGTTTTATAACCCGGGCCGGAACTCCAACAGCCGTTACATGCGGCGGAATATTCTCCGTCACCACAGCACCCGCCCCGATCACGGACCACGGACCAACAGATACTTTGTCGATAATGGTCGCTCCGGCTCCTATGAAACATCCTTCTCCGATACTGACATTTCCACAAATGACAGCTCCCGGATTGATATTCACAAAATTCCCGATTTGGCAATCATGGGAAATGGAACTATTCACATTGACAATGCAATGTTTTCCGATGGTAACGTGTGTTGTCAAAATACTTCCGGGTGCCAAACATGTACCCTCACCGATCCGGACTTCGGAGCCTATATAAGCAGTGGGATGAATCAGCGTCCAAGCAGAAAAATTTTCGACTCCAAAACGTTCGATTCTCTCTACAATTTGTTTCCGGACTTCATTATTGCCAACCGCTGTCAGATAATGAAATGGAGCCGGTGGTTTAAGAAGAAATTTTAAGTCCGAAAAACTACCTAAAATTGCGGACCCCGCGAATTGGCCCTTCGGTTTTTCGTCATCAATAAAACCGACAAGACGTACGGTTCGTTCGCCGTGAGATAAATCATGGAGATAGGCCGAAACTTCTTTTCCGTGTCCGCCTGCACCAAGAATTATAATTTGTACGTTTTCCATCAAGTTATTCGATACTTTCTACCAAAATACGCCGGGCTGATTCTTGTTTCAACTTACCGTCTTCCATTAATTCGGCCATCCATTTCACGTTTTGGTAAAAAATGGATTCCGGATTTGCAATGGAGCCAAGCATCAACGCATCCATCATTTCTTCGGCTCCTGCAGAAACACCGATTTGCATTTGGAATCCTTCTTCTTCCAACCTTTTCGTTGAAACGCGATAGGTCCGTTCATCTTTTTGATCTTTTTTGATGTACGTAACACCGAGTTCAGGTTTTAACTTCCGGAATAGGTTAATGAGGTCGCTGACCCGCAAGTTTTCGTGCGCCACATTGTAGATTTGATGTTTTAACTCATTTGATTCAGTGGCAAAAATAAACGCACGGGCACAATCGGCAACATGAAGAAAAGGCCTCCAAAATTGGCCGTCTCCAAAAATCTTAATTTCGTTATACAAAACGCTGCACATGGCAAAAATATTTAAAACGAGATCAAACCGCATTCTGGGAGACAGACCGTATAAAGTCCCATTTCTTAAAATCACAGGAGACCAATTTCGGTCACTCAATTTTAATAAAATCTGTTCCGCTTTTACTTTTGATTTCGCATAAGTCGTCACCGGCCCTAACACACCGTTTTCATCTATTTCGGCTTCGTTGCTTCCGTATACCGCACACGAAGAAGAAAAAACGAATTTGATGCCACGCTCTTTAGCGGTACGGGCCAAGTCTTCTGTGGCAAGGCAATTAATTTCATCCGTCAGTTCCGGATTCAGGTCCGCCGAAGGATCATTTGAAATAGCGGCAAGATGAATGATCGAATCGCAGTTTTTGAGCAACTCATTCTTTAATTTATCATCCGTCCTTAATTGCCTGAGGTCGCCGTGAACAATCTCGATTTGAGACTTAAGCGCTTTCAAATGTTTTAGGCCGAAATATCCGTCATCCAATATTTTGACTTGATGTCCTCTGATGAGGAGCTTGGGAAGAAGAACCGAGCCCAAATAACCAGCGCCGCCTGTGACAAAAATATTCATGAACAGTTTTTCTCCGCTTGAATGAGCTGTTCGGTCATGTAATCTACTTCGGTTTCCGAAATGCTCGTAAAGAAAGGTAGCGTAATCACACGTCTTGAGTAATCTTCAGTTAACGGCAGCGGCCGGTCTGAATAACGTTTAAAAAATCTTTGTTCGTGTACGGGGGGATAAAAATAAGCGCGCGTTTCAATTCCCTGTTCTGCTAGAAAGCTCATTATCTGATTGCGCTTTTCCTTTAGCGGGGCTGGGACAATCACGGTGAAGTCCTTAAAGGTATGGATTGCATTGTCCGGCATCGGGACCAATCGGAAAGCGGTTTTTTCCTCAATCTGCGTTTGGAAGTAAGCGGCTTTATCTTTTCGAGTTAAAAGTATCTCATCTAAATTCTTTAAATTATTAAGACCTACAATAGCGTGAAGTTCGCTTAATTTTCCGTTTAATCCTGGCCCGTATGTATCATATTTTTCACCGATGCCGTAATTGCGCATACTCTTGATTCGTTCGATGAGTTCTGTGTTGTGGCTCGCAACAACGCCTCCTTCAACGGCAGCCAGCGCTTTGGTCACCGAAAGAGAAAATACTTCGGCGTCGCCAAAATTTCCGACTCGCACACCATTCCTCGACGCTCCAAACGCATGAGCCGCATCATAAACTAAATGAATCTGTGAACCTTTTTTGGATTCATGCCGTTCAATCACATTTTTGATTTTTTCGACTTCGCAAGGTAGCCCATAAAGATGAACTGGAATGACAGCAAAAACATCCGGATGAAGTTCAAGCAACTGTTCCAAATCAATCGGGGAAAGAGTTAACTGTTCGCCTACTTCGGCAAACACAGGAATACCGCCGCTATAGCAAATTGCTTGCGCTGTGGCCATAAATGTAAAACTCGGAACAATGACTTTTTGTCCCGGTTTTATGCCTAAGGCCTGAAGCGTAAACATGAGCGCCATAGTTCCTGATGAAACGGTTATGGTCATTGCGCCAAGATAGCGGCTCATTTCACGTTCAAATTCCGTCACATACTTACCGAAATTCGTGACCTTTCCATTCTCAAAAACTTCTCGGAAACAGTCCTCAAGATCCTGAAATGAAGGGAGATCAGGTTTAATTAGCGGGATTTTTTTGAAATTTTGTTTCGCCGAAATGGCCATATCGATTTCCAAATCAACTTTGAATGTTAGGTTAACTTATTATTCATCCTTAAGCAACGAATCATTGTCACCGAATATCCTTAAAAGCGACCAACGTTTCACCCAGACTTGGGAAGAGTCTCGGGAGCGCATGTAACGCCCAGCCCAGTCTTAATTTGGTCGCCGTCCGGACCAATAACTTTTCAGGATTTCCGAAATTTGCCCCGATGAGTTGATAGCCGCGTCGACGAAAAAAATCTCGTCCGATATAACTCCGGTGAGCTTCTCGCTCATTAAAACCGCAAACTGTTTCATGTCCATTTCGAAAGTTCGGCCAATTAGGAGTTGAAAAAATAATTCTCTTCGTCGCCGCTTGTTCAAGATTGCTAATTACATCTTCAACGTATTGTTGTTCGATATGTTCCAAAACCTCACAGGCTAAAACAGTATCCCACTTACCTGTTAAAGGCGACGGCATGACTTGATGCCAAACAGAACGATAACAACTCTTCTTAGAAGAAAATTCTACGTTCGGTAAAAAGGCGTCAAACCCATCAACTTGCGGCGGTTTTGCTAACCCCGCTTCCCAAAAGTTACTTTCAATTAAGCTTCCCCAGCGCCCAAGTCCGCAGCCGACATCAAGCACCGATTCGCCGACAATGCGGGCCAGAATGATTGGATCTAAATAACTCGGTGATGAGCCCATATTTTGCTGATTAATTTCCGTTTGATAAAACACGTTCATACAAATGGTGATAGTCCTGTTTCAGATTCGCCCAATCAAACCGCTGGATTGTTTTTAAACGATTTTTTTCCGCCACGCTCAGAAAATTTTCATAACTCCCGGCAATTTCAGTAATTTTTTGAGACAAGTTCCCTTCCCGCCTGAGATCGACTAAATAACGCGGCTCATCCGTTAACCAGTTAAAATGCGCTGAGTTGTGAGCGATCACCGGCAAACCCGCGCACATTGCCTCGACCAGGGCCAGACAAAAACCTTCAGCCAAAGAAGGAATCACAAACAAATTCGCTAACTGGTAAAGATCGGGCATGTCCTTAAAAGAAACATAAAGTGACTTAAAATTATCACCGAGTTTTTCTTCACCGAGCTGGATCAGATCTGGCTCTTCTGGATGACCCACCACCAGTAGAAAATATTTTTCGCTGAGTCCACTGACTTCGTTAATTAAATAATCAATTCTCTTATGCCTGCGGTTTAGCGCGGCGACGGAAAGAATGACGATTTTATCTTTTGGAATTCCGTATTTCGAACGCAATTCTTCTTTGCTTTTCTTGGTTTCATAAACCCGGGAGTCAATTCCGTACGGCACAAAACTAAGTTTTCTTCGACTGACTCCGGCATGGACCATGTTTTCATAATGGGGCAACGTAACTGCTTGTGAATGGTCCTGCCTTTCGTAAAGCACTTTGTCTTCAAGGCCTAAGGCATCTGTAAAAATAAGCTTATATTTGAATCCAAATAATTTCTTTGCGTGAAACAAAAAACTCCCGATTCCTGGTTCGCTGTAATGAACAATGTCGTAGCGATGCCAGACAATAAACGGAATTAAAGATAGAGCGTACGAAAGCTGTGAAAAAAAATAATTATCTCTTTTCTTTCCGGCGAAGATTTTTAAGAAGCGGTCATATTTCAAGCACGGCAAAGACACTTCATTTGACGCTCCGTTTAAACGGGAGCCGAATAACGTGACTGGAAGCTCGTCTTTTAATTGGCCAAACAGCTCAAAGTTAAATCGTTCGAAACCTCGATAGGCGTAACCTAGATTGGAACAAACAAGCGCGATTTTCATTTTAGATAAATGTGGTTCCGCTAGACAGCAGCAACCACTTTTTGACCTTCGGCTTTCGTCACAATAAATTCTTCAAACTGCTCTTCGCCAAGTCCCCATGTTTCGTCATTAAAAATAAAGGGACGTTTTTCGCTGGCGGCGGCTTTGATCAGATTTTCCATTTCAATCCACGTCATGAGATTGATTTCTAATTTTTCAATTTCTGAAGTGGCCGGAACAAAACGGCGAAAGACTGTCTTTATTTTTTCAAGAACCGATTTGGGCAAAATCTCCCTCAATCTGGACCGGCTCAGCCAGTTCGCTTCAGGGGAATGGAATCTTGTGTCGTGATCAATATGATAAAGACGGCCTTTGTCTGACAGGGATTCTATTTTAAAGCCGGAAATATAAACCATATAAGCCAAAAGAATATCCAAACCCCCGCCCAATAGACTTTGCTCCGGAAAGCCGCGCAATTTATGCCATTGGTCTTTCGCCATTAACATGAAGTCCCCCGGACCACCCGTATATAAAGCTGGAAAACCCTTTAAATTAGGAAATGGACTCCATGGCTCAAAACCTCCTTCGACAGGCAAGCTCGGATTAACTGGATCGAATCGGTAAACCTGAAATATGTTCTTCTGACAATAAAAAAGCTGCTCATCCAAGGAGCGCAAACCGGTCACTCCTCGTTTCACATCAGAACGGTCGATCCGGTAAAGATGGTCCTGAAGAAGATTTTCAGAGGCAATCAAGCGCACTAAATCATCTGATAACAAAACATCAATCGTGCTGCTGAGAATAAATTTTCCGTTCGCCCTTTTGATTGCGGTATTTTGGGCGATGTCATTATTTACCGGAATTTTCTGCCACCCTTTAAAACGCTGATGAACTAAATTCGGAATCAAAATAATCCGAATCGAACAAAATTTTGAATGCTTCGGCCAACGGTAGAGATCACGTAAAATAGGTTTTCCGGCCGGTGGGTTCCAATCGACAAGAACAATTTCCGAGCGGAGCGCATGACGCTCGGCCTGCTCGAAGAAGCCCATGAGACAGCTCCGCATCCGGCGGTACATATCGCCGCCGTGATTGTCATTTCTTGAATGCACGCAAAAACTTAAATAGGGATTAGATTCCAATTTGGTTTAATAATTCCGAATCAGCCGAGCCGATGGTTCTTTCCTGGATAAATTCTTTAATTCGCCGCACACCTTCTTTAAGCAAGCTCGTCTCAGCCGTCAAAGCAATCCGGATAAATTTATCGGCCGACGGCCCGAAGGTGGCACCGGGAACAACCGCCACTTTTTTTTCTTTTAGAAGCAAATCTGCAAATTCATCGGAAGAAAGAGAGGTTCTGCTGACATCAACTAAAATGTAAAAAGCGCCTTCCGGAACATAACGGACTTCATCTTTTAAAATTTCAAGCGCCGCGTCACGCTTGTCTTGAAAACCTTTGCGAAGCTGTTCCACGTCTTTTTCGCATTCCATCAAAGCGCTTAAAGCAGCAACTTGCGAGACCGAAGGAGCGGATGAAATATAAAGTTCTTGAGCATTAATAAAACTCTTCCGGAGCGTTTTGTCCCGAATGACCACATAACCCACACGCAAACCCGTCATATTGTACGTTTTCGAAAAACTATAAATACCGATGACATGTTCATTGTCCGGAAAAGAGAGCGGTGAAACATGTGCGCCAGAATAAATGAAGGCCTCGTAGACTTCATCACTGATAAGCCAAAGATTTCTGCGGCGCGTAAATTGAACGAGTTCTTCCATCTGATCTTCCGTCAGAACTGCCCCCGTCGGATTCGAAGGTGAATTAATAACCAAAAGTTTCGTTTTGTCTGTGACGAGTGAATCTAAATTTTTGAAATCGATCTGGAATCCGGTGTTTTCTTGAAGCGTGTAATATTTCACTTTCCCGCCGAAATGAAGCGCCGAATAGGCAAAATTGGGATAACCCGGATCCGGAACTAAAACTTCATCGCCGGAATTAATCAAAGCGCTGATCGCAATTGAAACGCCGTAGGTCGCACCAGGCGTTACGAAAATATCTTCTTCATCCACTTCCACTCCATTCTTGATCCGTAATTTTTCGCGGATTGCTTTTCGAAGTTCGGGCCAGCCGGCATTAAGCGTATATTTGGTAAATCCCTCAAGACCCGCTTGACTCACCGCGCGGCGAATGGGTTCCGGCGTGGGCTCTTGCGGCTCTCCAAAGCCCAGATGAATCACATCATTTCCCATGTGTTCGAGTTCCATGACTTTTTCGGTAATTCTTCTAACGCCGGAACGAGGCATATGAGATAAAACCGAATTCTTCCCTTCCGAATCCTGAGGAAGAAATTGTTTTTTGTTTTTGGTACGAAGCAAATGTTTGACTGTCTCGGCGATTTTGGACGGCGTTGGGGTTCCGTTTTCAAGTCGCGCAGCAACACCCGGTGAACGGTCAGCTTGCCCCAAGGCTTTTACGGGTGAACCGGAGGCAAACATCAATTCATAAGCAATGGATTGCGAAGCACCGGCAATTTCATAAGCTGAATCAATGACTAAACCCAAACCGGATGTCTGAAGCGGCTCTAAGAGTCTCGGAGTTAAATGAAAAGGTTTCAGCCACATCAAATGGACGACATTGCATTTAATGCCTTCTGCTTCAAGCAGCTTGACTGCTTCGAGTGTGTTAAAACGGGCAGCTGAAATTGGAAAAATGGTGATGTCTGCGTCTCGATTGATCAGGTCGGGCATTTCTTCTTTAGATAAATAACTCCTTCGGTGTTCGCTGACCAAAATCGGGCCGTCTTGGGCCATATAAGTCCGCCAAACTTCTTCGTATTCATTCGGAGTCATCGGAGCGCAAACCAGCATCCCCGGCATATGCATGAACAAGCTGTGAAAACAATTTGTGTGAATCGGGCCTGCGCCGCCGCCTTCTGTAGCAATCGCCCGAATGAACAGCGGAACCGGCATGTTCCAAATTTCTTTTGCTTTCGCCGCATAATTCACAATCGGACTTGCGGCAAGCCACAAGAAACTTTGAAACCGAAGTACATACATGGGCCGTCTACCCGCAATGGCAGCGCCGATCGCGATTCCCGGGCCGCTCACATCAGCCATCGGAAGCTCAACAAGCCCTTTCGCATGGGGCGGAACGGTATTCTGGATCCAACCCACGGCCGTAATGCATTGGCCAAGGAGGAGACCATTATTTTTTTCTAAATGTTCCCGCGTTATTTCGCGGATTGTATCTGCGACCGTTCGGTCCATAAATTCTCAATGAATTGTTTGGTTTCAGATTCAATTTGTTTTGCCTGTTCGGAAAAACCTAACTCATTTAACTTTTCTTTCACAAGTGCAAACCGGTTCCATTCGGAGGGCCCGTCGTTGCCTGTTCCGACATGCCAAAGGCCTCGGCAAGTGCGAATATTCAAGAGCGCCGGCAATTGACCCGAAAATTGTTGAACATGATGGCGAACCAACCACGGATCATCCGCAATATCAACGGAAGGAATTCCCATTGAACGCACGATGTCATCAATTTTCCAACTTCTGCGCTCACTGGTGGGCGTCAAAACGGACAAATCGTTGTCTTCACAAATAAAAAGTACCGGAAGTTTATGGGTCGCGGCAAAACCAAGACCGCCGTACATATAATCTTCTTCCACGGCGCCGTCGCCGAAAAAACAAACCACTTTTTCATTCGGCGCGCCAAGTGCGGTTCCTACCGCGATCGGAATGTGTTCGCCGATTAAACCTTCATGGCCGATCATTTTAATTTCCCGGTCCTGAATAGGAGGCGATCCGCCCATTCCTCCACAGCAGCCGCTCGGAAGACCCAGCAATTCGTCAATTAAACGAATTATATTTCCGCCAAAAGCGAGATAAACAGAATGACCGCGGTGCTGCGCGAATAAATAAGAACCGCCCATGACTGTTGAAACCGCCGAAGCAATTGATTCTTGGCCCACGGACAAATAAATCGGGCATTTCACAAGTCCGGTACTCGCAGCTTTAGCGGTTTCAAGTTCAAAAAACCGGATCCGGCACATTCGTCTGAAGATTTCCAAAGAAACTTCAGCGCTTGTTTGTTCGGCCAAATTCGGAATTTCGCCCAAATTTGGAATGCGTAAGTTAACGATTGATTTAGTCAATGAGAACTCCCGGTTCATTCAGCCATTGATAAACGGATTCGTAGGAAATCCGGTTAATTGCGAGCTGTGAATTCAGCGCTTCTATAATCGGTGAAACCGCCTCTGAGACGGCCATGCTTTCAGAATTGTGCGCTTTGCGTGCTGCCTGATTCCAATCGGCCGTAAAGGCTGTGTTGATGGAACCCGGGTTAATCAGCGTAAACACCAGATGGTGCTGGACATATTCCTTTTGCATCGCTTCCATTAATTTTTCCGCGGCACCCTTTGCTGCTGTATAGACGCTTAATTTTGGAAGCGTGCGTTCACCGGAACGCGAAGAGAGCATGACAATGTGTCCGCGTTTCAGATCTCCGTTTTTTAATTTGTTGCGCTTCATTCTCGGCAGCAATTCCCGGAACCAAAAAATGGGCGCTTTGGCGTTTGTGTCAAAAATTTGATCGATGTCTTTATAACTCATCGTTTCAAACGTACCGTAAATGTGGCTTCCGCCGGCGCAATTAATGAATACATCCACTTGGTCTTTGTCTTTTTCATAAATTTTTTGAACCAGTGCGATCACTTTTTTCCGGTCGCAAACATCCATGGAAAAAGCTTCAACTTTAGTTTTGGTGCCGTTTCCGGGTTCCCGGTTTAATTTTTTCTTAAGCGTTTCAAGCTTTCCGTTATGATCCCGCGAAACGAGCGTTAGTTTTCTGGCCAAGCCCATAAAACGCTGGGCCAGTTGCCGGCCGAT
>OBEQ010792629.1_pt1 | contig 31274 bp, 39 predicted proteins | sample 1670901 | NCBI WGS metagenome assembly OBEQ01 (sample SAMEA104232315, study PRJEB22302) | groundwater metagenome | biome: forest; feature: aquifer; material: groundwater | place: USA | collected 2011-08-07 | depth 5.4 m | reverse complement strand
TATGTGGCTCTTTTTTTCGTTCTTGTTTTTTTGGTGGTGTTTGGGGTGATAAAAATTAAAAAATTTTTTAAAGGGGGGGGGGGGGGTAATGATAGCATGAAGAAGAAAGCTACTTCTAAAATTCACAAAAGCCACCCGCATGGCAAACTGATTATTGGCGTAGTCGCTGTTCTACTTGCTCTTGGCGCGATTTCATTTACCGGCGGTTCACTTACCGGAGCATACCACATTCGCGGTGGGGCTGATCGCCTATATGCATCTGATATAACTTTTATTCCGGAGACGGATTCATTTTCAGTTTACATTCCGGGACGCGGTTTAGTTGCCACAGATATCACACTTTATATGAAAGTTCGGGTAGCAAACGCAAGTTTCACGCGCGATATAGGTCTTGGCTTCAAGTTTGACCCAAGGCCAGGCTACTGGACTGATACGGCTTGGGTAGTTGTTAAAAATCTAACCTCACGTGATATGTGGCATCCTGAACCTTTGCTCACTGGTTCAGTAATTTACTATAATGGAAGTAATTACGTCTTAGCGCAAGAAGGCGGTTATTACCGCGACGACTGGCACGGGTTACCTGCTTGGGATTTTATCGAACCTAGATTGCCGCTTTACTTTGTTAATTCTAGCGGAAATGTAAGTGACTGCTCGTCTGATTATCTAAGGATAGCTTTTGAGCCTCACCGCCCAATACCTGTTCCAAGAGCTGTGCTTGCACAAATTGAAGAATATAACCTGCTCAAGCCTATTGAGCCAAGTTGGTGGCTAGTTAAGTGGAAGCCGTTCCACGCTGGTTTAAGTTTAACTGGCGTTTACTACCAGCCGAGTCCAAGACAATGGCCTCCAGACCAGGTTCGGGTTGGTTTTGTTGCAGATACTGGAAGTTCCTTTATAGGCAGCGGAGTTGGCGGTGGTGGTGCTAGAATCCGGTACGTTTACGATGCCAGCAGTATACTCCACGTTTGCCCTATTCCGCTTCCACCAGGTTAACAAACGCTATTTCTTTTTTAGATGCAGTAGTAACGCTAAGCGTAAGGGTTTTAATCTCACTGCAGTAATGAACACATGAAAAGAAAATTAGAATCTTCTGAGTTAGTGCCGCATCCTAGTAGCGTTGCAAAGCATTTCACTCCATCCGGAGTTGAGCAAAGTGGTTTAGGCCCTGCTTTCTTCGCCGTTGTAATTGCGATAATTGCGCTTCTTTTACTATCAGTTTTTGGAAACAACTACTTAACCGGCGCTTATCACATTCCTGGCGGAAGCGACCTTGTGAAATTAACTGATGTTAGTTTTGCTCCAACAACTACGTCAGTTACGTATGGCGCTTACCGTGGTAGCGTATCAGCTGTGCGTGTTTCTTTAGCTACGACGCCTTCTTCGGATTTAGTCTTTAAGTTTCCCAGAGGTGCAATAACCGATATAACCCGCAGTGCATATGTAGTTGTCAAGAAAATAGATGCAACAGCTTTGCCAGTTGGCACCGTGTTTTATGCTGGTGCTGGTGCTTGGCAAATTTCTAGTTTGGGCGGTGGTTATGCTAGTGGTCCTGGGCACAGGAATTATTTCTACTCAGCTGGTGCGCCGCTCTACACTTCTTCTTCCGCAATAGGTAGCCAATCTAAAGTTAGTTTTTGGTTTGATTCTTCCTTGAATTCATATCCAAGTGACTTTGTTACTGTTTTGCCTGAAATATCTGGTAACTTGAGATTTTTTGCAAATGGCACTTGGGATGAGGGCTCTGGAACAAGAAGTTACTGGGTTATGGGCTGGGATAATTCCAATCCAATTGACTTACAATATATTCAATATGGTTATCCGTATATAGATGTTGCTCCAAACTTTGCATCGCCAGCTGGAAGTATTTTGCGCAGGGCAGATTCAACGCAAGTGACAATACGCTACGCTTACGACACACGGATAAGGTAGCCGTTTTTCCTTTTTTCTTCCATTTTTTCTCTTTTTGTTAACTTTTTCTTGGGTTATTTTTAACAACTCCACTTTGCAATGCTTAGCTGGTGGTTTGTAAATGTGGTTTTCGAGTTTTTTGTTCTTTGCAAGGAAAGGCCAGGTGAGCGCGGAGATGCTTATACTCACTGCGGCTATTGTGGCATTGGCGTTGCTGCTGGTAACTCAGCTAGAGGCAACTGCTTCAAAGACAACTGTTGTGTTGGCGAACAAAACCGACGTGCTGATAGACCAGATAAATTCAATTTCGTAAACCGCGGCCGAAAAAGCGGCAGAAGCAGAAGAAGTTTAAGCAGCTACGCCCGCGGCCAGTTAACAATTGAGTTTCTGATTCTTTTTGTTTCCCTTTTGGCTATTTACGCAATGGTTTTTCCTGCAATTGCACAATCGTATAGCAAGGCAACTGGCGCGTTTGACAACGAAGTTGAAAAAGCTGCGTTGCAAAAGCTGTCCTCTGCTGTGGAGGAGTGCAAGTTTCTTCAAAACGGCTCGACGTTCAGCCAGACTATTTTTGTATCGCGCAATTTAACGTTCAATGGCCTTGATTTGCAGAAAGGTAGCAATTTGGTTGTTTTTCGTTGTAACAGCGGCGAAGTTGATACTTGGTTGGGTCAGTTGAATCAATCGTGATGAAATGTGAGCAATCAATCATAGCCAACTTCTACGCGGTTTGTGTGCCATCCGTTTTCATAAACAAAGAATTCCGCGCTTACTGTGTTGGTTGAATTGCAGTTTTGATTTAATTCATTTGACTTAATGCAAAAACTCTCTTCACTTAGCGCAGATATTTGTCCGCTGCTTTTCATTTCAATTATCGCTGCGTCGTAAGCCGTAAGCTGTGCTTTTACTAGGTTCAAGCCAGCAGGATTAGCGATTGGTGAAGTTGTTTGAACTAGCAATGTGCTTGCTGCTGTAACGATGAGCAGCGAAATTAGGGCATCGATAAGTAAAATGTTCATTTCTTTTTCTTTCTCCTTTTTATTTATTTTTTCTTTTCTCTTTTTTCTATTCTTTCTTTCTCTCCCTTTTTGTCAGCCGCACGCGGTTAGTTTTATAATTTCTCCATTTTGCAGCGCGTTTCGCGAAATGCAAATTGTTCTATTTGCTTTTGCATTTCCAATTTGTAGATTCGCGCGAGGTTCAATTTCGCCATAGAAATAATATTTTTCATTGCACTTTGCCACGCCGCCGTCTTCAAAGCAAGTGCTCAAGGCGGTTTCAATTTCTGCGAGCAGCATTAATTCAGTTGTTGTTCTGCTGTTTATCGAGTTTAGGCTGACTGCAATGGCACTGTAAGCAATTGCAATTCCAGTTATCACAATTATCAGCGCGATTCCCGCGTCTATGAACAGCTGGCCTCGGCGCCTCGTGTAGCCTCTGCCATTTCTGCTTTGCATTTTGGGTTCTATTCTACGCTGCATTGCGTTCACCTGTGTAAATGCCGCCGTAGAAGCTGCAACTGTTGTTTAAATCCAGCATAGTATTTTCCCCTGCGGCTTTGAGAAAAGTTTGTTCAATGCACTGTAATTCAGCGCTGCGTTTTTCCAATGTAGTTTTTGCGCTGAGGCTGATTTTGTCGAAATTTTGAAAAACTGCGGCGGTGAGCAGCGCCATAATTGCCAAATATGCCGCAAATGTTATTAGAAATTCTTGTGTAATCATTCAAACCCCCCCACAATGATTATGTCCCTATGTAACGATTATTCAAAACCCTCGCCAACTATTGAATTCCACTCGTCGTTTCCGCGTTTAACTGTGAAGCCAATTGCCGGTTTGCCTATTACTTCTGAAAGTGAAGCGTGGCTCCGCGATACTACAACTTCGCCCGCCTCGTTGCAATAAAGCACTTGCTCACTTTGCAGTGTGATTAAGTCAAAGCACGCCAAGCACTGGTTGTTTTCATTAAGCCACCCACTCCAAGCGTTTACTTCAATCCCTTTAGCGTTATAGTAGTTTTCAACGAAGTTTTCCATTTCCGCTAGCCTAAGAGCCGCGGCATGGATTTTTTCTTCGCAGGAATTGCTAAAATCACCACTTACTGTAACAACTGAATTGTGCAGTGCGATGCGCACGGCGTTTTTTAGGTTTAAGTCGATAAACTTCTTTTGGCTTGTTGATAAGATTGTTAGTTCCGCGGCAGCGTCTTGATGCTCTATCTGTGTCAGCATAGCGTGCATTGCTATTAGCGTAACTATTGACAGAATTCCAAGGTAAGCGGATATCATATGCAAGCATTAAAAATGTCCTTTTACCAGTCTTTAACATGGCGGCAGAAAAATTTAACTTTCAGCAAAGCGCAGCAGCTATTTTGTCCTTTTTGCTACTTTTTTCCATTTTCCTCGCAGGCCAGGCTAATGCTTACACTGACACGAAGTTTTCAATGGACCTCTACCTTTCGCCAACCTACTCGCATGTTGTTGAGAAATCTACGTTTTCGCTTGATACTGACGAAGAGAGGCAAACGTTTGCAAATAGCTTACAGCTTGGCAAAACTACTCTTGCAGACTGGAAGCCGTACAGCAGAAATATTGATTACCACGTGGGGTCCATAGTTTTGTCCAACTCAACCCACGTTTTGGCAAAGAGAGACTTAACCGCGTTGTTTCCAACTGCAGTTGTTGTAGTGGAATACGACATAGACCGCTCTATTTTAAATTTAGTTGACCAAAGCACCAGGGTTACGCATTACAAGTTGGACTCTTTTAAATTAGCTTTACCGAAATTGCGCTCAAATGAAATTGTCCTGGGCAGTGGAGCTACGTTTTCAATTGAAGTTTCTCCCAACATGCGGTTTGAAAGAGTTTTGCCAGAGCCTGAATCTAGAACTCCGACAAAAATAACTTTTCAAGGCCCACTTGCAAGCAACTTGGAAATCACGCTCATAGATGAAAAGACCCTTGGCGAAGAAGTCAGTGAATTCTTCACACGCACAACGTCAAATGCAACTTCATTTGTCCCCCTACTTTTCGGCTTGGCAATAATTGCATTCATTGCCTACAAATTAGTGAGTGGAAGAGAGTAAACTGCTATTTTTTCTTTTTTTAATTTAGTTTGGCTTTTTCTTTTTTTATTTAGTTTTTCTTTTTGTTGCTTTTGGTTCAGTTTTTCCGCGGCTGGAATATTTGTTTTCAATTAACTTAGCTTCATCCTCATCCAACCCAGCCCACTCTGCCAACGCTGCGGCTGGTAAATAAGGAACTATATCTACCGCAGCTGTTTTTTTGGAACAGTGGCACTTTCTGCCAACTTTTTTGCACACGCTGGCGAACATAGTGCGGTTTGCTTTGCTTGCTGATAAGAGTTTAATCAATTGTGGAAATTGGTAAGCCGTAAATTTTCCAGTTGTGCTATTGTTGGCAAGCGCTACGCCAGCGTGGCTAAACGCTCTTACATAGCGCAGTAGTTTGTAATATTGCCTGCGTTTTATGCGGCCTTTCATTACATCTGCGCGGCTAAGCCAACTGTACCCAGCTTCTTTTTCGCCGCTAGTTTCAAATTCATGCGGAATGTTCTCATCAATCCACTGTATGAAATTATCCATATCAATGTCAAGATCTTCAGAAGCGGCTACTGCCCTGTCATAGCTTTTTGACTTGAGCACGGTCCGCACGGCTTCAAACACATTTGCGCCCCGGTCGCGTTGCGCTGTTGTCCCTGCTTGCAAATCATTTATAGCGCTTCTCACATCTCCCGCTGAGTTTTTGGCAATTGAGTCAATGAAGTTTTTGTCAATCTCAATTTTTTCCGAGTTGGCAATGCGCATAAGCACATCTGCAACGCTACGTGAATTAACTTTCTTGAACTCAATTGGCTTTGAAATTGCCCTTACGATTGCTAAGTTCTTGTGCCAAATGTCATTTGCAGTTAAAATAATTGGTTGATTAGCTTCCTTTATTCCGCGTAGCAGCTCAGGAACTTCTCCGCGGTCAAAAGCACCGTCAATTTCATCGAGAAGAATCAACCTCTTTTCGCCGAACAAACCCTGCGATGCAGAAGTTAGTGAAAATAAGCGCTGCATTGTGTCTGCATCTCTTGCGTCGGAGGCATTTGTTTCAACTAGCGTCCAGTTCATTTCCTTTGCCAGCGCTATTGCGCAAGCGGTTTTTCCAACTCCAGGCGGGCCATGTAGCAAAAGCGGCTTGTCTTTTACCCCCCGGTCAATGTTCAACGCCCACTGGCGAACTGCGGTTTTTGCATCTTCATTTCCAACGACTTGCTGTAAACTAGAAGGAGAGTATTTTACTGACCAAGGTAGAAAATTTGAATTCATTTGTCTCGCCATAGTCTTTTGAGTACAAACACTTTTTTATCCGCACCATAGCGTTGCCGCATACGCCGCTGAATGATTTCCCTATATTCTGCTACTGAGTAGGGTCGGTCCATTTCTATTCCTATTTTTTCAAGCCTGTCGGTCATCTCTGAACTGGTTAGTTTTGGATAGTGTTCTATTATGTGATTGTCATATTGCCCGCCTTGAGCGAGGTATTCGGTTACTGCATGGATTGCAAGTTCGCCCATTCCCAATCCAGTAGGCACTCCGCGATACGTTTTTTCAAAAGGATGTTTAAGTGGGCCGAATGGAAAAAAATCAGTCAAGTACATTCTCCTGTTTTTAACTTGTACAGTTGCATATCCCAGGGTCCTGCTTCCTATTTTTCGACTAAAGTCTTTTACCCCTTTGAGTTGTTCTGGAGATAATTGAATGAAAACTTTGTCTTGGATTAGCCCCCGTCTCTTTGCTCCTAGTTTAAAGTCAAAAGTTATAACTTCTCGCGGTCCACTTTCTTCCATTCTGCTAGAGGGTATTTTTACTACGCCTACCAACCCAACTTCTGCCATAGTGAATTGCTTAAGGCAATAACCAATTAAAAACTTCTTCCTTTCCAATAGTTGTATGTTAATTGGTTTAGTCGGCAAGCCATCATCAGGCAAATCAACTTTCTTTCAGGCGCTTACCAGCGTAGCTGTTGAGCGGTCAGAACGGCCTTTTACAACTATCAAGCCCAACCGCGGCATTGGATACGTGGAAGTTGAGTGTGTTGACAAGGAGTTCAACGTTCAGTGCAACCCGCGGAGTGGATACTGTGTTAATCACCGTAGGTTCGCGCCTGTTGAAATTCTAGATGTTGCTGGGTTAGTTCCTGGAGCTCATGAAGGAAAAGGTTTGGGAAACAAATTTCTAGATGATTTACGGCAAGCTGACCTTTTGGTTCACATTGTTGACGCTTCTGGTTCAACTAATGAAAACGGAGAACGAGTTGAAGCAGGAAGCCATGACCCGGTAAAGGATGTAAAATTCCTTGAAGAAGAGTTGGATTATTGGTTCGCGGGAATTTTGAAAAACAACTGGACTAAGCTCGTGCGAGAAGGCGGTTTGAACAAGAGAAACGAAGAAATTTTATTCCAGCAGTTCACTGGCCTTGGCATCAGTAGAGCCGCGGTTCAAAAAACTTTGAAAAACCTAAACCTCTCTGAAAAACCATTGTCTCAGTGGAGTGCAGAAGAGAAGTTTGATTTTTGTAAAACTCTCCGGCTAACTGGCAAGCAAATAATAATCGCTGCAAATAAGTGCGACTTAGCCAAAGGATGGGAAAACTACGAGCGGATAAAAAAAGCCTTTCCAGAAAAATTAGTTTTTCCCTGTTCAGCAGAAGCTGAATTAACATTAAAAGGAGCCGCTAAACATGAGTTTATTTCTTACATTCCAGGCGACGCGGAGTTTAAGGAGTTAAAGCCCCTGGCTCCAGAGCAGAAAAAAGCTTTGGATTTCATTGCTGCAGTACTAAGCAAAATCGGTTCAACTGGCGTTCAGAAAATAGTGAACACCGCGGTTTTTGACTGTTTGCATTACATTGCAATATTTCCAGGTGGAGTTGACAACCTTGTAGACTCGCAAGGCCGCATTCTGCCAGATGTTTTCCTACTTCCGCCAGGCTCAACTGCGCTGGACTTTGCCTTTGCTCTACATACGGACATGGGAAAGGGTTTCATAAAAGCAATTGACGTTAAATTGCGCAGGCCAGTTGGCAAAGACCACCCGCTTAAACATAGGGACGTGGTTGAACTACATTTCAAGAAGCCTTAGCAACGTTTTAAAATGTGGCTAGGCTAGTGATATTATGAAAAAGAAATCAGTTTCAACGTCTTCTGAATTAGTTCCGCATCCTAATAGCGTTGCAAAGCATTTCACTCCATCTGAAGTTGAACAGAGTGGTTTAGGTCCTGCGTTTTTCGCCGTGGTAATTGCAATAATTGCACTTCTTTTACTATCAGTTTTTGGAAACAGCTACTTAACCGGAGCTTATCATATTCCTGGGAGTAGCGATACGATTAAACTAGCTAATCTTACATTTACGGTAAATAATAATGCTAGATTTATTGCTGGAGGTTATAATGGTCCTGTTTCAGCGATTCGCGCGGTTATATCTGGTCCAAGTGGTTTAGTATTCCGCCCCGGAGGAGAAAATTCTTCCCTGTCTTTAAGGGAAGTTTTCATAATTACAAGGAAGCTAAATGCAACTGCGTTGCCAGCCGGTTCAGTAATTTACTATGACTATTCTTTTAGGATGTGGCGCTTGGCAGACGTGCAGAGAGTTGAAAGCTTAGCGTTGGGTTATAGCTATAGTTATGCTTGTGGCCCTGGAGGCAGCCGTTATCGTAATGGAGTCTACCTTCCGCTTTATACAAGTTCATCTGCGGTTAACGCGTTTTCTAACAATGTCACTGTAATGTTTGTTCCAGATTTAAACGCCACTTGTATTGAAGCAAGGCTTGTGGAGATGAGATACAATGCAAGTGCAGCTCCTATTTGGGCGCCGCAGTTTGTCAACCAAACAATTGGCTATTGGTCTCTGAATTGGACTAACTACCCGCGGCTTGGTTTCAGTGCTGTGACTTACGGCCGTTATATTAATGGCGCTTATCAGTCGAGAGTTTATCCTTACTTTATATCTCCAGGAGAAAGTACCTTGTTCCGCGCTGACTCGGGAATAGTTAGAATTCAATATGCCTACGACACACGCTTGCGTTAGATTCTGCTAGTGGATACATTGAGCTAAGCGGGCTAAACTACCCTTTAAATCCCCGCTTTTTTCTATTAATTTCATGTCTAGAATTGGTTTTGCAGTTAGCTTTGCAATTGTTTTAATTGCATTTGCTATTTCGTTTGCAATTGTTGTTTTGCCCAGCGTAGCAAATGCTTATAATTTTGGAAATAATGCTGGAAATGTTGCACAGCAAGTTAACCGCAGTTTACTAACCAATAGCTGGCATTTTCTTCCCCTATCAACAACGCGCGAGGTTAACTTCACGCTTTCAGACCAGCAAATGGAAATGAATGTTGACCGATTCAGTGGAAGAGTTGAAGTTGTACGTGTAAGTATAACGCCGCGTAATTTAGTTTTTAAGTTTGGCGAAGATACAAATTCAACTGTTTATATAGTGATGAAAAATTTAAGCCGCAGCGCTTTGCCTCCAGCTTCAGTGTTCTACCGTTCTGGAAGTAGGTGGAAATTAGCCCACATTGGAACAGTTGAATACTATTCTTTTGACGGCGCGCAGGGTTTTTACTTTGACCGCGTTCATCCCTATTCGCTTGAATTGCACAAGACAAACTGCTTAGCGCAGGAGTTTTCAGTTTTAACACATAATTTAATTGGCGGCGCTCCAACGCAAGTTCCGCGGTTTGCTGATTTTTCTTTAATTGAAAGAAATTCAACCGTTCCATCTGGAAAGTTTGTAGTTTCTTGGGATTACTCTAATGGTTTTGATGGGATAAGCTATGCGGAATATGACCGCCATTCGAATGAATGGAATCACTGGCGTGGTGTAGCAACTGGATTTTCTTCTCCAGCTGGAAGCTACTTAGCCAGCCTAACGCAAAGGGAAACTAAAATAAAGTACGTTTACGACTCACGTTGTTCATAGGCGTATAGCTGTTTTGATATGTGTTATACTCTACAATTATCTGCTGAGCGATATCATTCGGCTCTTTCCTTTTCCTGAAGCTCCCTGCGTTTCTTTTACGCTTATCAAACCCGTTTTTTCTAACACTAACAAGTGGTTGCGCGCTGTTCGCTCTTCAATATTTTTTTCTTTCAACTCCGCGTAGAGTTCACCACTTGAAATTCCATCTGGAAACTTTTTCAACACGGCGATGATTTGTTTTTCAACTTCACCCAGTTCTTTTAATTCCGCTTTTTTTAAGCTGCCTTTTTCAACCCCTGCAATTGCGAGGATTTTCTTTACATTTTCAACGCCAATGTAATCTAAGCCGAAGTTTTCAGAATCCCTGCCCGCAGCCCATAAACACTGTAAAGCCAGCCGCGCGTCTCCACCATTCTTTGCAGCATGAGCCGCACATAGTGCAATTACTTCATCACTGCAGGAATTGGGAGAAAAAGATAATTTTGCCCTTTCCCTGAGAATATCTTTTAATTCCAACGGGGAATATCGGGTAAATTCAATTCGGCGCGGCGCAAGCGAACTTTTAATCCGGCTATCAAAGTTGCTCACTGCCGCGGCGTCGTTTGAAGCGCATATAATAGCGATGTCCATTCCGTACAATTCTTTTCCGCGGCTTAAATCGTACAGCAGTCCGCTTTCCCCCCTGGCGGTCAACTGGTCAACCTCGTCAATTGCAATTACGATTTTTGTTTTTTCCTTTTGGCTGATTTCTACAATCCTTTCAAGCAGCTCATCGCCAGCTATACCGCGGCGCGGGAAAACAATCTTCATCTTTTCAGCAATCAGCGACAAAATTGACAGCCGCGTGTTGAACCTCCAAGCGTTTACGTACAAGCATAAAAGATGCGGGTCTTGCTCACGAAGCTCCGATAACATATACCGCATGCAAGTGGTTTTTCCAGTTCCCGGTAACCCATAGAGAAACACATTTTCAGCTCTTCTCCCAGCTAAAATTGGCTTTACACACTCGGCAACTTCTCCAAGCTGCGCTTCCCTATGCACTGGCTTGTCTGGAATAAACTCTGGAAGGAGAACGGCCTCACTGCGGAATATGCTCATTTATTATTTTACCTCAGTTAGATAGTTAGATAACACGCTATAATAGGCAATTTGATACTAGATAGCCTTGGAGAGTAGAGAGATAAAATGACTTCGCTGGATGCAATTAACAAACTATTACGCACAGAACACGCAGTGCTCACTTACTTTGGAGTAGTTGTAGGTGAATTGCTAGTGCTGGGCACAAGTATATTTTCGAATTTGCCGCTACTTCTATTAGGAATCGGCCCCGCGTTGATAACTGCTGGCGCATTTGCTCTTAACGATTACCACGGAGTTGAAACCGACACTGCAAACAAGAGACATGACCGGCCAATAGTTAGCGGAGAAATCACCCGCAGAACAGCGCTTTACATTGCTATTGCATTGATGGCAGTTGGGCTTTTCCTTACGCTGCTCACGCCACTGCGAGCGTTTGCAGTTGCATTTATTTTAACTCTCCTCTCGCTGGCGTATGACCCCCTATTGAAAAAAATCCCTTTGCTAGGCAATGCATTTATTGCATTTACGATGGCCGCGCCTTTCCTTTATGGAGCGTTGGCTCTTCCAGTTCCAACTATTCCGGTTAGCATTTTGTTTTTATCAGCAATTGCCTTCTTCGCCGGCGTTGGCAGAGAAATTCTTAAAACAATCATGGATGTAAAAGGCGACAAGCTCATAGGCGCACGCACGTTGCCCATGGTTATTGGCTCCAGAGGTGCGGTTATTGCATCGACTTTATTTTTCATTGTTGCGATTGTCCTTTCCCTTGCGCTTGTTTTCCCAACTTTTCCTTTAGCTTACACAGTTTTAATCCTCGCGGCAGACGCTCTCTTCATCTACTCGAGTGCAAAAGCATTTAAATCTCCAGACGACGTAGAAGTGTTAAAGAAGTGCAGAAACTACACCTTAGCAGCAATGGGTTTGGGTGTGGTTGCTTTCCTCGCGCTTGCAATTGGTTGAACCAATTGAAATGATGAACTACTAAAATAATGAAAAATGTGATTACAAATGACGGACTTTATCAACGACGCGGTTTCGATTTTGAAATTTTCATTTTCATGGCTTAAAGGCGGTTTTTGGAAGTTTTTTCTCGCCATTTTAGTAACGAACTTTCTTATAGATATAATTCGCTTGTCGCACAAGTCTCTGCCTGCGCTTGGTTTTCTGATCTTGGCACTTATTTATTATTCGCTCCTCATAAAAATTTTGCGCCTGAAAGGGTACTCTAAACTCAGGGAAAACTCCCCTGGCAACTTTTTGAAAGCTATTTTAGTTAGAGCAATTGTAATAGGCGCCTCTTTAATTTCGTGGTTTGAAAAGAAATTTCTCCCTGTGCTTTTACTTGGCATCCTCTTAAGCGCAGTAGGCGCTTCGTTTGGCATAAGCATGTTACTGTTCATAGGTTTGGCTGTACTTGCCGTCTATGCGGTTATTGTAGTTAGGAACTATGCCCGACTCTATCCTGCGCTTGGGTTATTTCTTCAAGGCAAGAGGGTTTTTGACGCCCCGCAACTAGCTTGGGAATCAACGCCGCGCAAAGCACATAAGCTAATAGCGTTTGACGCAGCGCTATTGGCAGTTTCTTGGCTGCTTAGCTTAGCTTCAGTAATCGTTTTAGCTGTATCTCCCATTGGCGTCTCAGTGGGGGGTAATAGTATAGCTGGTACTCAGAGTATTTACTCTCCGCTTTATTATTTGGTTGTAGCAGTTTCAGCACTTTTGTCCTCAATTGGCTTAATGGTTGCCACCTTTGGTTACGTAGCAATATACGACTGGATTTATGCTGGCAGGGTTAGGCCATTGCCTCAAAGACTTATGCCTGTGCAGGTTAAAGCAGCTGCGGTTCCAACAACTAAAGAAAGGCTTGATAAGTTCCGCCGACGCTAGATAACTGAACAAGCAATTAAAAGCAGGCAAAAAGTTACTTTATGTAGATAAGGGGGGTAGTGTGATTACAAATGACTGACTTTATCAACGACGCGGTTTCGATTTTGAAGTTTTCATTCTCGTGGCTAAAGCGGCCTAACCTTTGGCTGTGCTTCTTAGGCGGAGTAATTGGCTACGCCTTGCTTAACTCATTTCAGTCTACAGCTGGCATGAGATTACTTTACAAAGGGCTTTCACTGCTAGTTGCGATTATTCTATTTGTAGTTGTTGACTATTTGGTAACACGGGCAAGCATGCAGCTGAAAGGCTATAAATTGATTGAGAATTCCCCAATGAATTTTATTCGCTTTTTAATATTAGGAATTTACATTTTGATTGTTGCGGTGTTTTCGCTATTTGAACTGAAATTCCTAGCCGTTGCAATAGCTTCTGTGGTTTTTCTCGCCATTGGCTTTGCAATGGCTGCAACGCTAGGTTCAGGTGAAATTGCATTTATTGCAGTTGTACCGCTTGGACTTGGTGCACTTCTAGCGCTTGCCTATTTTGTAATAACGATCCGAAACGTCATGCGCTTAATTCAAGCTCAAGGGAATTTTTTAACCGGCAAAGGAATTAGAGAATCTACAAAGTTGTCCTGGAACACAACTCCAAAGATGGCTGGAAAAATATTCATCATCAACCTTCTCGTCAGCCTTCCGCTTGCTTTGATAAGCTACGCTGGTGGAATAATTGAATTCCTATTAAACTTACCTGGCAACAGTGAACTTGCAGCTGCTGGCGCAATAATTGCAGCAATATTTTCCGGGGTTATGCTTATTTCAACCACAACTGCGTACGCTGGCTTCTACGAATGGGTTAACAAAGCAAGGCCGCTTCGAGCTGGCGCTAAACAAGCGAAAATAAAAGAAGGAAAGAAAGCCAGAGCAAAGAAATAAAGTAAAAAATAAAATCAAAAAATAAGAAAATAAAATAAAAATAAAGAAAAAAACTAAAGAGATAAAGTTATAGTTCTAAACTATTTCCATCTTGCCGAACTTTCCTAAAGTTAATTGCGGCACGTCTTTCCACACGTTTACATATCCGTTTGTAATGTGAACGTTGTTTCCAGCTTGAACTTGGTCAATGGAGTCGTTCCACAACACTAGGATAATTGTTCCAGAGTCGTCACGGAGCGTCGCGTTTGCAACTCTAATGTTCCTGCCATTCTTGTTGAACTCACGTGGAGCTTCAATTTCTACAATTTCTCCAGAAACTTCAACGTTTCCAGTGCCTGGCGTTAATTCAGATATCTTCATACTTTAGTTCACCCATTTTGTTTTACGATTTTTTTATTTTACGATTTTTCACCATTTTTTCTAAAAACAGTATCGACTCGGAACAATACTTGTTAATCCGCTTGAATAAAAAACTTGCCATTGTTAACTAAATTGGTGTAAACCGTTAAATGGCCTATAACTACGCGGATCTAGCTTTGAAATGCCTGCAAAAAATAAAGGCAGACTACGCCGAAGTTAGGGTTGAGGATAAGAGAGAGCGTGGGTTTGTGCTGAAAAACGGCATACTCAGCGCAGTTTCACTTTCCCACAAGTCAGGCTTAGGCGCTCGATTCATCACAAACGGCTCGCTGGGATTGTGTTCAACAACCGATTTGGAAAATTCCGCGGCACTTGACAAGCTACTTGACTCTTCTTCTATTCTTGCAGTAGCGGCTAAGAAAGTTGAACTCGTTTCTCTATCGCGGGAAAAAATGTCAGCTGAAAAAGTTATAGTTAAGCAAAGCAAACCGCTGCGAAGTGCAAGCGAAGAGCAGTTTATTCAAATATTGAAAGATGTTGATCAAAGTTTAGTTGACAGCGGTTTGAAGTTTACATCGCGTTTCTTCACGCTTGAAGTTGAAGAAATAAGCCGTTTCTATGCGAACAGCGAGGGAAGTGAAATTGAATTTACTTTTCCGCGCATCAACTTGCACTACGTGTTTACACTTGCAAGCGGAGGCCAACGCTACTGGCAGCGCGGCGCCTGCAAAGGGATGGAGTGTTTTGACGAGTGGAAACTTGATGAACTAATTGTTGGAGAGGCGCGGGCTTTGGAAAACGCTGCGTTGCACCATGCTTCTACGCCAAAAGAAGCTGTGAATTTAGTTGTTGGGCCAGAGGTTAGCGGGATAATTGCCCATGAGAGTTGCGGCCACCCGTACGAAGCTGACCGCATTTTAGGCCGCGAAGCAGCGCAAGCTGGAGAATCTTTTGTTACGCTGAAAATGAACGGCCAAAAATTTGCAGAGCCCTGCGTTACTGTTATAGACGATCCAACTGTTGAGGGAAGTTATGGCTATTTCAAATTTGACGAAGAAGGTGTCAAAGCGCATGGAAAAAATTTAATTGACCAAGGAAAAGTTTCAACTTTGCTAAGCGACCGCATTCATGCCAATATTCTCGGAGGGCAAAGCAGTGGCAATTCCCGCGGAGCTTCGTTTGACTGCGAACCACTTATAAGAATGTCAAACACTTTTTTCAAGCCAGAAAAAGGGGGCAAAAGTGAAGCAGAGCTGATTCAAGAGGCAAAGGATGGTGTTTACATTAAGAATTTCATGGAGTGGAACATCGACGACACGCGTTACAACCAGAAATATGTAGGCAGCGAAGCTTATTTGATTGAAAACGGCGAAATCACAAAACCACTGCTTAACCCAATACTGGAAATTACCACGCCGAAATTATATTCTTCAATAAAAGAAGTTGGCAACAACCTAGAGTTTCACGCCGCTTCCTGCGGCAAAGGCGAACCAATGCAAGGAATGCCGGTTACTATGGGAGGCCCCAGTATGCTGATTGGTAAAGTGAAATTAAAGTGAGGAGTAGTTGATGTTATATGAACAGGAAGGGAGAACGGACCGGGGAACCTGGGTTACCATCGCGCTTGTCGCGATGACTCATCAGCCAAGGGCTGATGATGCCCACCGAGGTTATGCCGGTTACTATGGGTGGTCCAAGTATGTTGATTCAAAAAGTGAAATTAAGGTGAAAGAAACTGGTGAGAAAAATTGACTGATTTCAAAAACTTATGTAGCTTTGGAGTTGAAGAGTTAACGCAGCTTGGCGCTAGCCATGCGATTGCAACTGGCTCAACTTCTAAACAGCAGCAAGTGAAATTCGCGAATAGCAAAATTGTGCGAACGAGCATTGATGAGTCAACCTCAATTGAACTGTTTGCTGCGGTTGACGGCCGTACTGCAATGACCGACGTTAAGAAAATGGATGAGGAAAGTGTAAAAGCTTCTTGTGGTGAATTGTTGAAATTAGCCAAGAAGCTTCCAGTTAACAAGGATTTTGTTGACACTGCCCGCGGAACTTTTAAATATAATCCAATAACTTTTGACAAGCGCACAGCTGAAATGGGATTGGAAGCAGTAGACTTAGTTGAAAGGGCAATGGAAACTGCCGGTGCGGTTAAGAGCGCCGGGATGTTTGAACTTGATGTTTCGGAGAATTTTCTACACTCGAGCACTGGCCCCCATGGTTCGCAGAAAAGCACAGGCGCTTATTTTTCTATTCGTTGCCTTGAGGATAAAGCTGCGTCCGGGCATAAAGTAACCGCTAGTTCCAGGGTTGGGGAAATTAAATTTGAAGAATTGGCAAAAGAAGCCAGTTCGCTTGCGCGCAAAGCGCGGAACCCTTCTCCAGGCCCACAAGGAGTTTATAATATTGTTTTTGACGCGCTTCCCTTTGCCGCCTTGATAAATAATGTAGCTGATTCAGCCGGAGCATTTAACGTTGAGAGTGGGTTATCTTGCCTTACTGGAAAAGTTGGCCAAAAAATTGCAGCTGGCGATTTTTCATTGTTTGACGACGCTTGCAACTCAAGTGGATTACACTCAACTGCATTTGACGCTGAAGGAACTGCAACAAAAAGAACTGCAATAATACAAAACGGTGTGCTGAAAACTTTTCTGCATAACACTTCCACTGCAACGCGGCACAAGGCAAAATCAACTGGCAACGCTGGAATATTATCTCCCCACGCTTGGAATCTTGAAGTTGAAAAAGGAAAAGCAACGCTTGATGAATTGCTACGCGAGGCTAAGAATGGAATTTACATTTCAAACATCTGGTACACGCGGTTCCAAAACTACGCAACTGGAGATTTTTCAACAATTCCACGCGACGCTGCTTTCCTGATTGAAAACGGCGAACTTACAAAGCCAATTAACCGCATTCGCATAACAAGCAGCTTGCCACATTTGCTAGCCAATGCATCGCTTCTTTCTTCCAATTCACGGCAAATTTACGGCTGGGAAGTAGAAACGCCAACAGTCTCTCCAGATGCACTGGTTGAAAAAATGCACGTTTCAATACCGCAGGGATAAAAATGTTCAAATACGCTGAAAGATTAAAAAAATTACGGGAAAAAATGCAAGCGCAAAGCATCAATGCGCTGGTAATTGGTGGAGCAGATAGGTTTGACGCCAACGCTTACTACTATTCTGGCGACAGTGCGTTTCCCTGCGTTTTGCTTTTAACTCCGACAAGCGCGGAATTATTTACGACATTGCAAGCGCAAGATGTTCCAGCGGCAAAAGTTTTCTCTTCAATTTATCCGTTTAAAGCTTGGAAAAAAGCAGTCGAAGCGCGGTTAAATGAATTAAAACCAAAAAAAGTTGCCTTCGATAGGCGTAGCGACACAAGTGGATTTTTCGCATTTCAAAAAACCGCTTATGAAAAAATCGATTTCACTCCGCAACTGCTGCAAATGCGGGAGAAAAAAGATCCAGACGAAATTAAACTATTACGCGAAGCACAGGAATTAACCAAAAAAATTGTCCACGACGTTGTCGCGAGCGGGGTTGATGGCTTAACTGAGAGCCAAATTGCCGGAAGGATTGAATTCCGCGCACGCGAAGCTGGTTCGTCGCTTGATGCGTTTACTCCGCTTATTCAAAGTGGCGCCAACACTGCAGTTTTCCACGCCTCTACTACAAATAAAAAAGTTGACACGCGCAAAGAAGTGCTTTTAATTGATGCCGGCTGCCGTGTGGATTTTTACTGCGCTGACCACACGCTGACGGTTTACAATGGAAAAGATGAAGACATTATTTCCGCGCTCAACGCAGTGAAGGAATCGCAGGCGAAATCACAAGCGTTGGCAAAAGCTGGGGCAAGCGGAAAACAAGTGGTTGAAAAGGCGCTTGACGTTCTCGCGGAATTCGGCTACCGTAATAAGTTTACTTTTCACGGCGTTGGCCTCGGCCTTGGGCACAGTGTTGGTTTGGAAGTCCACGATGGCTGGCGCCGCATTGACGAAGTTGACAAACTTGAAAAAGGAATGGCTTTCACAGTTGAACCTGGTTTGTATTTCCCGCGCAAGTTTGGAATAAGGTTTGAAGAAGTGGCCTTCATTTAACCTATTTATATCGCCTTTTGCATAACACTATTATGGAAAACTTAGATCCAAAAGCTTGGATTGCAAAGGCGCGCAGTGACTTAAAGGCTGCACAGTATAATTTTGACGGCGACCACTTTGACATTGCGGTTTTTCTATGCCAACAAGCGGCCGAGAAAGCTCTTAAGGCGGTTTACATAAAACAAACCAGGCAATTAAAAAAAGTCCATGACTTGGTTTTACTGGCGAGGGAAGTTAACCTTGCGCCACATCTGCTGGAATACTGTAAGGAAATCACTCCAGCTTATATTCATATGCGCTATCCCGGATTCGATGAAGTTGAAGGCATTGAAAAAATTGCAGCGCAGTTTTTGAAATCTACTAGCGAGGTAATTAAATGGTCAGAAAAACAGCTATAATGGATGAATTGAAAAAATTCAAGCAAACTGTAGAAAAAAATGCTGGCGTATCAAAGGTAATTCTATTTGGCTCTCTAGCCGAAGGCACAGCAACTAAAGACAGTGACGTAGACTTGATAATAGTTTCGCCAGCCTTTTCCAAACTTAACTTTTTCAAGCGAGGCGCGTTAATGTACGACTACTGGAAGCCACTCTTGCCAGTTGACTTCCTCTGCTTCACACCCGAAGAATTTGAGCAACGCAAAAAAGGAGTGACCATCGTAAGCCACGCGTTGAAACACGGGATTGTAATATGAAGTTTGAAATTAAAAAAGCCAGCAAGTTCGGCGTAAGGTTTGAAGACGTGGCTTTCATCTAATTCAGAAGATGTTTACCTTTCTCTCTGCTGTAGTTTCTGCATCCATAAACTGTGAAATTCTATGTATTCTTCTTAAGCTAAGCGCCAACTGAGCTAAGCTGACATCTACGCCTTTTTTCTTTAGGATTTTTCTCAAATCTGATAGTGAGGTTTCTCTTTCTTTTTGAAGCGCTGAAATTACCGATAAATCAAGTTTTGCTTTTTTCCGTGTTTCTTCATTCGAATTAATTTCAATTACGTGAAAATTTTCTGCAATAGCTTCTTTTTTTGGCAACCAATACGGGGTAGCTCCAATACATCTTATTAATCTCGTGTATAAGCGTCGCTTTGCATCGTATAGCCTAGCCATTTTTACCCCTATCCCTTCGCCTAACATACCCCGATAGTCTAAAGGGGCACCAAGGCTAGCTTCGCTTGCAATAACCCTGATCCCTTTAGTATTAGCTAATGCCCGTAACGTAATTATGGGTAATTGTCCTTTTGCCAGTGGCACAGGCTCGTAGGATACCAAATAATCATAATTTCTGCTATTTGGCCAGTGCACTGCATCTACTGTACTAAATCTTTTGATTCCCTTTCCTTCAAAACGCTTTTTTGCATGGTCAACCATTTCGCGCGAAGCATCCGTATAATGAACTTGTGTTGTTTGTGCTAACCCATGTGCCCAGTCGCCATAACTGCCAGCAAAAAATAATACTTGCGAGCCAGGTTCAATGCCAATCTTGTCGTGCAGTTGTCCAAGTGGTTCAACGCTCTGAGTTCCTTCTGGCCCGATCTTCCAACGGCTTGTACTATGCAGCAATGACTGATAATGAGGAACTCTGAAAACTGGCATGAGTTTTTCAACGCAACTAGGTTTTTATCGCTTGCCACTCTACTTCAATTCATGCAAGTTTCTTCCCCTTGGAAAACCTTTCACATCCGTCCAGAGGATGAGTGTGAAGTTGGAGATTTTTACGATTCTGGCGAAGTGCAGCGTTACTCGCAGAGCAATGCAATGCGCCGCATTCAGCGCGATTTAACGTTGCGCGCGCTTGACCTTGCGCGGTTTCCTCTCAACTCTAAAATCCTCGACGCCGGCTGCGGAAGTGGGTTTTCGCTGGAAATTTTAAAAGAAGTTGGTTATAAGAAAATCTACGGTTTTGATTTGCTTCCAGCTTTTGTAGCAGAGGCAAAGAAGCGCGGTTTCAAAAATGTCAAAGTTGGCGACTTGCGCCAGTTCCCTTTTTCCGCTGCTGAAAAATTCGATGGCATCATTTCCATTTCAGCGCTGCAATGGGTTTCAGTGCACGGGGAAAAAGAAGTTGAAAAAGTTGCGGTAGAATTTTTCTCCCATTTGATTACCGGCGGAAGCGCGGTGGTTCAATTCTATCCCAAAAGCGAAGGCGAGCTGATGTCAGTTGCAAAAGTTTTCCGCGCTATTGGATTTAAAGTTAAGATGATAACTGAGAACCCCGGGAACGCGAGGAAGAGAAAGAGCTTTTTGTTGCTCTACAAAGAGTTTTAAACCTAGAAACTATTACCATGGCATGAAGAAAAAGTCTAAGTTAAATTCATCTATTGTTCCACATGCTCGTGAAGTTGCCAATCACTTTTCACCCTCTAAAATTGAAGAGCATGGCTTAGGCCCAGCGTTTTTCGCAATTGTAGCTGCATTTATAGTTTTAATTCTACTTTCAGTTTTTGGCAACAATTATCTAACCGGAGCTTACCATACTTGGTATTCACCAGAGCGGCCAGTAAGCCTAGGTTTTGTTAATTTAACATTTACAACTACGAGCTATGCCACTCTTCCAGTAGAACCTTACAGTGGACCATTTGCAGCTGTTCGCGCTACCATAACTGGCCCAACAGGGTTATCTTTTTCGCTAAATGAATTTTCTAGTAGGGAAGTTTTTGTAGTTACAAACAACCTTTCAAGAACTGCACCTCCGGTTGGCACTGTGATTTTTTATGACTATTCAGCAAGGCGGTGGCGGGTATACTGCGGGGCGGGCCATAGATATGGCTGTCCGGTTACGCTTGGCTATATATATTTTTACCCTAACTTACGTGGTTTAAATGAGTTTGATAGCCCGTATGTGCCATTGAACGTAAGCTCTGCATTTGGCAGATCCCGGTACGCGAGTTTTAATTTCAATTTTGCTCCAAGCAGAACAACTACCCCGCCTGCTTTTGATGTTAGGTTCGATGAAGTAAACTTGCGCAACATTCCAATTTATCCAAACAACACGTGGTCAAATGGCACTTGGACTATTACGTGGAACAACACTCGGCCAGCAAGGCTCTATGTTGTGCAGTATGATATACCGAACTCTGGATTTCCCCCCTTCCCTACTGTTGTAATGCAAGGATTTGTTTCAGGCCCAGGTAGTAAATTGCTAGTTGCAAACTCTACAATGGTAAAGATACAATTTGCATACGACCGAAACTACTGCTATGGTTTGACTTGCATAAGGTAAAAATAAGCTACATTTACCTCTTGCCGGCTGTTTTAAAAACCTCAAATTCCCAATTATTTCACTCTAATTTTGACTAAAGTTTAAACCAAATTTCTAAAGGTGGGCATATTAAAATGACAGACGAACCAGCAAATCCAGAAGCACAACAAACCGCCGCACAAGCAGCGGCAGAGGCGGCAGAAAGCGAAGGAGAAGAAGATGAAGAATCTGAACATTTACCGTTTCCAAATGCCCGCGTTGTAAAAATAATTAAAAGCAACTTAAAATCCCCGCATCAGCTAAAGAAAGATGTAAAAGAAGGCGCTAACGTTTTGCTAGGCGAAATCCTTTCAGACATCGCCCAAACCATGGACAAGGAGGAATACTTTACTTTATCCAGCGAACATTTCAGCAAAGCAGCTAGAAAGTACAAGGAAATCGCGCTGAACCAGAAGCGCATTAAGCGAATCCAAAAAGTTTTGGAAAAGCAGCGCGCTGAACTTGACGAGATAATTGCTGAAATTGAACTGGAAGTTCCGCCAGAAGAAATGAAATAATGAAATTAAATCAGCAGCCTGGCGCGAAGAATCAATTACTAATAAATCAATTGTAATAAACAAATCACACTCAATATAAACCGTGCGGACGTTATTTTTTCCTATGGAAGCACAAGCAACCACTACAATTACTAATGTTACTAATGAAATTGCAAGCGCAACTATTTCAACAGCTACTGCTGCCTCCAATTCTACTTCTAATAAATCTACTGTTCCCCGCGTAGGTAATGAAGTACGCGAACTCAAAGAAGAAAATAAGGAAACAATCTCAGAAATAAGGCAACTGATGGATGAGGCGGACGAGGAAAAGTCACTACGCGACAAGGAAAATTCAAATGTAAAGCAATTTGCCAAACAAGCCGAGGAAGCGAGGAAAAAATTCGAAGTGCAAAAGAAAAAAGTTGACCAGCTTGAAAAAGAATTAGGGCCATTGAAAAAACAATTATCTTCTCTTGCAGCAATTCAAAAAGAAATTTCCACATTGGAATACCAGCTTCACCTGCAAGGATCATCGCCGCGGGAAGAAAAGAGAATTTCAAAACGCATAAATGAATTATCCAGCCAAACAAAACAGCTTAGTGCAGCCGCCCCAAAAGCTAAACAGCTTGACGTGGAAAAAAATACGCTGCGGGAATTGAACAAAACTCTTTTTGCGGCAGTGAAATCTCTCCGCGAACACGTTGGCAAAAGTGAACAGCACCATGAAAAAATGCTTCGGCTGACAAAACAAGTTCACGAAATGGAAAAGAAACTTTCCACTTCGCTGACGGATTTAGAAGAGAAGCGCGGCGAGTTAAGCAAAATAAAAAAAGAAGCGTGGAAAACACCGCGGCCCAGAGTTGTTTCAGCAGCATTCAAGCCATCTAGGTTCCCAAGGGCTGCAAAACAACCTCAGAGAGAAACTTACCGCACGCCTGGCTTAAGCCAGGTAGAGATAAGGAGAAAAGCTGATGAAATATTGGAAAAATTCAAAGCCGGAGAATCCATAACTGCCGAGGAAATGCAAGTGCTAAGCGTTGCCAACGTGGAGTTCTGATAAAAGCCAAAATGAAATTTAAACTCAAACAATCCGACTACCTCAACATTGCGCTTGTTGCAGCTGCGGTTATTTTTCTCGCAGCTTACCTCTATATGCCTGTAATTTGGTTCGGTGTAGCTAGCATCATTTCCTTCGTTGCCTTTATTGCGCTGGACTTCACGAAATCATCTGCCAGCAAACGAACTTCAAAATCCCTTTTAACCGAAATCGCCATTGCAATTGGCAGCGCATTAGCCGCGTGGCTGATTCTAAGCTTCCTACTTAGCACTCCTTCTCCAATTGACGTGGTTACGTCGTGCAGCATGAAGCCAGTGCTTGAACGCGGAGACTTAATACTAGTGCAAGGAATGAAAGACTACAACGCGCCGATATTGAATTACACTGGAGAAATTCCACGTATATCCGTGCAAAGAAGCAGTTGTTCCATTGCAAAGCGCGGCTCCCCATTGACAGAATCGCAGTGCACTTCTACTTTGCTTATATTTTCTCAAACCCAGCGGTTCACAATTCCAACTTCCCGCGCAAATGTAAGTAGCAACGATATCCTTGTGTTTGAAGGCAGGCCGCGCAACTTAGGGCTCATTGTCCACAGGGCAGTTGCTGCGCTTCACAACACGGAAACCGGAGAAACTATCTACGTTACAAAGGGAGACAATAACCAAATTGCAGACCAAGAAGCCGGCTTGGATTTTGTGACAAAAAGCGCCGTTCATGGCCGTTACATAATAAGAATTCCGTTTGTCGGCTACCTCCGCCTCTTCCTCGCAGGCCAGTTCAGTGAACCACCAGGTTGTGACACTATTGTGGATCTGCAGCGTTCATAAGAGCAGCTTTTCTATTTTTGCAATAAATTTACCTGCAAACTCCACTATGTGTTCAGCCTCTTCTTCTGTAGAGTAGTAGTCACTGGCGTAAACAACCCTATGCCGCTTGTCGCGGTATTCATCCAAAAGTGTAATAGTGTCCTGGCTTAGTTGCTTAGAATATTTTGCTTCCAAGTACCGAACAACGCAAACATGGCTTCGCTCGCGATACCCATCGCGGAACAAAATTGCCCGCGCTGCATCGAAAAGAGCAGCATAAGCGGTTATAACCGCAGCATTGATATTGTCACTCTCGAGGCACGATTGCGCTTCTTTTACCAGCGTTTTTGCTTTGCTTATCTGGTTTGCTGCCTCGCCAGGCGAAGGCGGTATCGGCTTCAACATGCCATCCTTCAAGCACTGCCCTAAATTGACCATAGTTCTGTTCCCCATAATTTTAATGAATTGACCAACGCGTAGTAAAAAGTTTGGTTTCGCGCTTTTAGGTTTTTGAGTTTCTCGCTGGTTAACACAATTAAGTCCATGCTTTTGCCAGTTTTTTCCTGCAGCGTTCGCCTGAGCTTTCCAACTGTCAAGTCACTCGGCATTTTTTCAGTAAGGACCCATAGGTCAATGTCGGCTTTTTCATCATTTGTACCCCGCGCCCAACTGCCATATAGCCCAACTCCGCGCACATGCGGCAATTGGCTGCGTATTATACTAGCAACCACGCCGTGGTTTTCAAGGAAAATCAGATTTTCCAGCAGCCGCAGCCCCACCACAATTGGGTGACCCGTCACAACCCCGCCGCCTGCCAGCTTGTTTTTTTGCAGGATTGACAAATACTTGTGCACCTGCCCCGGGCTTACCCCGGCATCGCGGGCAATTCCACGAATGCTTTCCTTGCTTGAAGAATAAAGCAAGCGGCGCAGCACCCTCTCTTTTTCAGGCGTTGAAAGAAACTCCCAAGCGTTCATATGATATGAACGTGCTGTTCACACTATATAAACATTTCGTTCACGCTGTGTAAACGGGTGCTTTTAGCAATCTTTTTAAAAGCGGGTGGGGGGTAATGATAACATGAAGAAAAAATCTGAATCAGATTCATCTGTTGTTCCTCAGCCTCACGCGGTTAGAGAAAAATTTACTCCCTCTTCAGTTGAACAGAGTGGTTTAGGTCCAGCATTTTTTGCAGTTGTAATTGCAATCATTGCGTTGATTCTGCTGTCGATTTTTGGAAACAACTACTTAACAGGTGCCTATCATGCAGTTCCAGGCGGTGCCTTTAACACTGTAAATATTGACTTTCGTTCTTCGATTTTAACAAATGGCACAGACCAAGCTTTGACATTGTGGGTGAGAACGTGGAATACTTCAATTGTTCCCGGGTACCCTAATCCGTGGTCTCCTTTGCCTAATTACTTCGTGTTTGATCATCGCCCTTATTTAAGTGAGTTTTACGTAATGGCTAGAAACCTAAACGCACATCACCCCTATCCTGCTTTGATTTATCGTGACAACGTAACTGGAGTTTTAACTTATGCTTCGCGTGTTAATCTGACCGACCCCTGCCCACGAGGATATGAAGATAGGGGTGAATGGTATCCAACTATTTATGCTGGAGAAAACGTTTTTCGCACTTGGATGATTTACACGGTTTACGAGCCGCGCACTTTCTTAGTGCCTATGAGTATTTTTTCCAGTGAAAATCGCATATATGCAGAGTTAGAAGACGGTGTGCCTGGCGCATTTGTCCATGCTTGTTGGTCTTATGGTCCAGGAAACCGGTGGATAATTACATTCTCTAAAACCCGTTACCCTTACGCTCTAGTAGTTGAGAATGTTCAATATAGATACGCTGACGGCAGAACTATCAATGTGCGCGGTGGATTTATTTCTCCAACTGGCAGCTTGTTCCGCTACTATCGTGGCTTGCTTCCAACGCGCAATGTTTTAATTGAATATGCTTACCCGACACGCTAGTTGCGTGGAGAGTGTAGCGAACCATTTTTATAACTTCCATCCCAAATTGTAGTTGGTGGGAATAAATGCGTTTAGTTATTAGCGATGCTAGGCAGTTCAAGCAGTGTATAGAGGCTGTTGTTAACCTAGTTGATGAAGGTTCTTTTGAAATCAGCAAAGACGGCCTACATTTGCGGGCAATGGACCCGAGCCAAATTGCAATGGTTGATTTCACAATGCCTAAAAGCGGCTTTGCCGAACTCGACGCAACTGACTCTGTTCAATTAAGCTTAAACCTCGCGGATTTCCTCAAGATTTTATCCCGCAGCCGCAGCGACGAGCAGCTTGTCGTATCCTTAGAGGAACGGGAGTCCAAATGTTTACTTGAATTTTCAAGCCCAAGCGGCAAGCGCAGCATTAGGTTGCCCTTAATGGACTTGCAAGCCACTTCCCCCCGCGAACCAAAGATAACATTTGACTCTACACTCAAACTACGCGGCGGAACCTTGAAAGAAATGTTAAAAGATGCAGGCATGCTGTCCAGCCACGTTGTGTTCAGTTCAGAGCCCGACATGTTTTTAGTTGAAGCAAAGGGTGACAGCGGAGACTTGAAAATAGAAACTAAAAAAGACTCCGCGCATTTCGTTGAACTAAACTCAACTGCCAAAACCAGGTCAATGTTCCCTTACGAATATCTGGAAAACATGACTAAAGCTTGCCCAGATGATTCAATAATCCAAATTGAGCTCAAATCCAACGCGCCTGTGAAAATCTCTTATAATGTGGGTCCAGCTGCGTTGACTTATTATCTAGCGCCAAGAGTGGAGAATTAAATCCGCCATAGACCAGCCAACTAATTCAACCAACTGGCCAAAACGCTATTCCGAAACTCTTTTTAATGTATATATGGCATGTATATATAGGTTAGCGATTAACGTAGGTGAGCGATATGGCTAGGGCAATAATGATTTCGGACCATCTTTACGGCGAGCTCCTGCAGCTAAAGAAACAAGGGCAGAGTTTTACGAAGGTTATTGACGGCATGTTGCACAGGGTATACTCTTCAAAAAAGAAGCAAACCTATGATTTATCGCGTTTTGCAGGAGCGTGGAATGTGCTTAGCAAAGATTACGCAGATGGAATAGAGAAAGTGGCAAAACAGACTAGAAAGAACTGGAGGCCTGCCTCAACGTGGTAGTGCTTGACACTACGTTTATTGTAGAGCTTCTAAATAACAAGCAACGTGCGCTCTACAAAGCTAAGGTACTTTCCAGTCCAACGCGCACAACTAGGTTGAACGTCTATGAGATTCTAGTCGGCATATATCATAAAAACACCAGTGAGGTTGACAAAGCGCTTGAAATCTTTAATGATTTTTTGAGCGGGGTAGAAGTACTGGAGCTAGATAGCCGGTCAACTGATCAAGCTGCTAGAATTTCTGCAGAGCTTCGAAGGCGCGGCAACATGGTTGCAGATAATGATGTTTTAATTGCTGGCATAGCGCTTGCCAATGGGGAAAATGTAATTTTAACCCAAAATACCAAAGACTTCTCCAAGATTAAAGGGATAAAAGTTGAAAGCTATTAGCCCTATGCAAGCGAACCCCTTTTTAATTTTCCCGTAGTTGTGTTTTCTGGTTTTAGAGTATAGCAATCCTTGAAAGTAGTCCGAAAAACAGCAAGGATTGCTAGATAGCAAGAAGCAGCAATTATTCGGATTACTTCTGCGTCTTGCTATAGTGTTTAGTTTTTTATTTTTTCATGGCTGTTTGCCTTTGTTATTTTTTTAAATGTCAGTAGCGTGAGTTTCATTTTATGCCGTTTCGCAAGATTTTGAATTTTTTCCTAGGATTTTTCAGCCGACGCAGGTCCTTTAGTTTAGGGCTGTACGGCTCGCCGTCAGTTGGCAAAACCTCCTTGGCTAACCGGATTTCAATGGACTGGACTGGCAAGCCGCTTGGCGCAGTGTCGGAAATTCCCCACGAAACCCGCACAGTGCAAAAAAAGGAACGCGTTGCAATAAGCGCAGGCGGAAAAGTGCTTACAATTAACCTCATTGACATGCCAGGAATTGCAACAAAGGTTGACTACCGGGAATTCATGGAATATGGTTTAAGCAAAGGCGATGCCCAGGGTAGAGCAAAAGAAGCAACTCGTGGCATAGTAGAAGCAATTAAGTGGCTGGAACACGTTGATACTGCGTTGGTTGTGATGGACGCTGCCAAAGACCCCTATACCCAGGTGAATATAACCATTTTAGGCAATTTAGAAGCGCGGAAAATACCAGTTATAATCGTTGCAAATAAAATCGACCTCAAAAAGGCGAGGATCGATAAGATAAAGGAAGCGTTCCCACAGCATCAGGTAATTGGAATATCCGCGCTGGCTGGAACCAATATGGATAAATTGTACGAAGCGCTTGCAAAAAACGCCGGCTAGGGATTAGTTGGCTGAGTGTAAATTGTATAAAAAGTTAGCAAAAAAGGTAACAACATGTCCCTGCAAATTGAATTCATTTCACCTGCTGTCATAGAGAAAAGCGGCAAAGAAAAGCTAAACTACGTGCTCGATGCCGTGCGCAAGGGAGATAAAATTCTAGTTCTTGAAGAGCCCCTAACCAGCCAAGAGCAAAGCGAATTAATAAAAATGACCATGCTACGCGTGGACAAGAAATTTACAGGAATAGAAGTAGCTACACTAGGCAACGCTTCAATTGACCTTGCAACTCATTTAGTCAGGCTGCTGGGTGGCCGGCCAGCTGGGCTTACTGTTGTAGGGCCATCTAGAATCATCAAAGAGATAAAAAGAGACCCCAACAAGCTGAACCTATTGGCCCGCAAGTGAAACTGCCAGCACTGTACCGTTAACTAATTTAACTTTCCCACCCTAGGCTATACTCATGCCACACGCGTGCGTTAGGTGCAAAGAAGTTTACCCTGAAAGGTCAGATGCCATTCTCAAAGGGTGCACTTGCGGTTCAAGGATATTCTACTTCATCAAAAGCGAGCTGCCAACAATGGAAGTTGCACAAATGGCCAAAAACATCTCAGATGACCAGCAAAAAGCAACTGATGCCATTGTTGAAGAAATCTCCCAAATGGCAACTGAAAAAACAATAATCATTGAAAATGCTTTAGACAACGATGCAGTTGAAAACATCCGCGTACTAGAACAAGGCGCTTACTCCCTAAACGTAGCCGCGCTCATGAAAGGAGATCCAGTTATAGTTAAAAGCGACGCCGACGTCTACTACGTTAGGCTACCAGCTCCAAACGAGCACAACGGAAAACATAAACTTATAGAGAAAGAGAACAATGGACAAAGAAACAATGGACAAGGGGTGCAATAAGAAATGGAAGTGATATCCGCACTATTGGCATCAGGCGCATCGTCGGCATCAGAATTACTGGCAGTAGACTTACCCGCATCAGCGGCAAATGCAGCAAACGCAACCAGCCAAGGAATCCAAGGCGTTCAAAGCTTTGCCCAAACCTTTGCATCAGGCAGCATAGCGACTTTAATCCTAGCAATTATACTAATAGTAATAGCTGTATTGGTCCTCTGGAAGCTAAAACAGCTCATAGTTAACTCCATTCTAGGTATAGTCGGCTTATTTGTATTACAGCTGCTCGGAGTCCAAATTCCAATCAACATGGTAACCCTTATAATAAGTGCCGCACTAGGCTTAGTAGGCTTAGGGTTAATGGTATTAGCTTACTACCTTGGCTTCAGGTTTTGAGGATAAAAGGATTATAGCCTTCAAAGCGGTGCAATGCTGCTTCCATGAAGCACCTTCGACTATAACCGAAGCCTGCTACGACAGTTAACGTAAAAGGTAATGTTTAAATACCCTTGAATTCTTAACTCTCTGCCAAGGGAAGTATGGCCCTTGTAAATTTGTCTTTCTAAGACAACCCGCCCATAGGTTTGTAGACGTGAGCATCGCTCTTCGTCTTCGGCGGGGAGTATCCCGTTTGTTTTGATATTGCATTTTGCCGGTTGGCAAAATGGCTTGCAAAATGCAAGCCAAAATGCGTAAGCATTTTGCAATGCGGGTTGAATCTGAGGAAAGAGAAAACAGAAACATACAAAAAAGAAAACGAAGGAAAACAAAAATAAGAAACAAGATTAGAAGTAAAAACCCAAAAAAGTAAATACATTTGAGGTGTATAGAAAATATGAAGAGCTTAAACATAAAGAAGATCGCAGCAGTTGCAGCAGGCGCAGCAATGATCGGCGCAGCATTTGCAGGAGCGGTCACCCAATTTGACGAAAGTGGCGTAGGCAACTTCCAGTTCTTTACAAACGGAGAGCCGAACGTACAAATCGTCGTTGGAAGCCACGCGTTGGCAAGCGACGCAGTTGCAGCGGGAAATATCGCTGGAATAATTGGAAATAATGCTTATGAAACAACCGCAGTTTCAGGCTCAGGAAGCTCAGCCCCAGTAAGCGTATCCGTATCTTCTTCAGGAAGCGGATTAGCAGCTGGACAATATGGAGCAACAAGTTTCTTCGGAGACGACCGCCTTGACAGGTGGGCAGACAATACACACAATCGTTCAACTACAAAGCCAACCGTTCCAGGAGACCCAGCAGCTGCCAAAGAAATTGGACGCAGCCAATGGAATACACTTCAAATTCCAAACAATGGTAAGTTGCAATTAGTTGGAGGCAGCACCACAACTACTGTTACGCAAGAGCAGTACCTTGACATTTTTGCACGCTCTGACTACGACGACACTCTAGATGCATATGCAGCTTCTGACTTTTGGGCGATATATAGAACAACTTTCAGCAACCCGCTGCCATCGTGCGTCAAGACGTCCTCAGCATTTGTAAACTGCGCTACAGCAGACCAATTGCAAGACCACGGAAATATCATTTACTTCCTCGGAGCACCTTGGGTAGTTTCTGGAATTTCTATCTCTGCTAATATAGTAAACGACATTTCTCTAGGAAAGAGCTTTGCAACACGCCAGCGTCTTGCACAAGCTGAGTCAATCACTCTATCAACAGGCCACACTGTTAAGCTTCTCAATGTAGGAGCTCCAGAAGGTACTGGCTCACTTGCAACTGCAGAAGTTGAAGTAACTGCGCCAGATGGAACTAAAGAGGCAAGGAAAATCGGCGAAACCTCAACGACAAAAGTTAAGGGTATAAACGTACGCGTAGACTCCGTAACATATACGACTGCGCCGTCCTCAACGCCATCTGGAATTATTTCCGCGTTTTCAGACTCAATTACAATGTCACACGGTGGAGTAGTTGACCAGTCCCTTTATGGCTCGTGGAAGGCTAACTTAACAAGGACCAATCACAGTACAGCCCAGGGCTTGTCTGAAATTTCCATATACAACGACAACTACCAGTTTGCTGGCGGTGGCTCAAAAGCCAAAGCAGGAGAATACGTGGACATAATGAACACGCCTTCATCCTTTAGAATCCAGTACAAGGGT
>OBEQ012857346.1_pt1 | contig 31277 bp, 25 predicted proteins | sample 1670901 | NCBI WGS metagenome assembly OBEQ01 (sample SAMEA104232315, study PRJEB22302) | groundwater metagenome | biome: forest; feature: aquifer; material: groundwater | place: USA | collected 2011-08-07 | depth 5.4 m | reverse complement strand
GCTCGCACCGTACTGGAACAAAACTGTGCAATGCGAGCATACCTGTCCTACTACAATGGCGAGCGACTGCATTTAGGAATTAAGTTCAAAACGCCAATGCAATTATTAGCTGATCGCGTCCAAGCTATTGATTAGAATACGGAGCGCCTCCTTTTGTAGTATACAAAAGGAGGCGCTTATAGAGAACTATCTTGGTCGCCCCTGGACTTTCCACCCGTGCGTTATCAAAAGGACATCGTTAAGCACCTTGTCATATTCACCCTGCGCTGCGTGTTCAAAGAGCTTTTCACAATCTAAATTATGCGAATCTAAATCACTGATCAGTGAGTGGCCAACTTGTCCATAGTCGTTATAGAAGGATATCAGTCGGATCACGCCGTGAACATCCACCCATAGAACAGATGGGTAACGAAAAACATGAGGCTGATAAAACCATATCCTGAAGCCGCCATGCATATCGATCCCCAAAAAGGTCTGATTCTTTTTTAGCTCTTGTAGTGTACTTTCTACGCGCAACGGCATAGTATCGGACGACAACATGAGGTAATTAATAAGTCGCTTGAGCTCGGATGCACTATCCCAACTTTTTTTGAGCGAAGCGAATTCAGTCTCAATCCTCACTTTTAGTGCCGTGAGCTCTGCCTGGCGACCAGCTTGACTTCGCATAGAGAGCCGCTCCACACCTAAGGCAATATACGCTTGCTTTTGGAGATTCCAATTCTCTGCACTGTCGTCAAATGAATCGGTTGCTTTCATATGATTCATTGCCATTCTATCTCCGTCACCGAAAACTGCAGGCGCTGCATGAACAAAACGGAAAAAGGTTAATATCAACGCAGCAATATCTGGTATTTTGTAGGTGATGAGAAGTTTTGATAGCACCGTATTCAAACCATCACCTCCCTGCCCAAAACAGATGTTCGGCCCAAAGAATGCATTACGATAGCTTCCAAAAACAACGGGACGAAACTCAATCCCCCCATGCGTTTCCATTTCGGTGTTTATGGTGAATTCAATCGAACCGACATCATAGGGAGCTGTGGGATGATTTTCCACCATCGAAGGTGGAGGATACATTTGCACCAGTGGGTGTGTCACCACGATAATGCGGCCGCCTTCAACCCGCACATTCTTTACTCCATCGAGTGCTCGCAGACGTTCAAAGTCCTTCTCTAAATCTATTCTCGATATTGAAGCTTTAATTTGGCGGTCAAATGCTTCAAGCTCTTCGTGTGCCCGAAACAGAGATGCATAATTCGCCTCGGTACCGACAGATGACCGAAGCGTCGCTTCCAATCCCGATCGATACTCGATCACTGCTTTTTGCATCAGCTTATTTTGATGCTCAATATATTTCTCTACTGTGCTTTCTTCATCTGCAGCACATTGCTTTTCTATATACTTCGAAAAGCGCTCCCCCTGCATAAGATCTTCAAGTCTCCCTGTTCTTGTAACCATTTTTGAAAGACCCCATGCAAGTAATATCTGCAAAACCGTCTCGTGGCCGTCCCAGCAATTGCGCAGGAATTCGAAATCAATAAACATCGACTTTTTTTCAACATGACACAGAAGCGTCCCATCAAAGTCATGAAATCCTCCGCAGGGTTGCCCCCAGGGCAAGGACGAGGCTAAACGTTGCACCGGCGTCCCAAAATCAAAATGAAACACTTTGTGCAGATTGTTATACTTCTCCGCCGGTGTGACCGGCAACACATATTCGTGAAAAAAATTCACGGTGATCACGCGACCATCATTCTCCGGGGGCTTCGGCAGAAAAACTGGCCAATCAGCAAAAATTTCAACATCCCAGATCTCCGCATACGCTTCAAGTATTGGCAGAAATCGCGACAGGGGCACATGAGATTCTTTAGCTCCCAAGCACTCCTCCGGCACACGGCCAAACGTAACACGACCCATAGCAGTATCCTTTCGTCTCAAATAACTGATGCAAACATGCATTTTGACTACTCGCACTATACCATAACTTTATAATTTAGCAAGAAGCGCCCCGTACTTTTGCGCGGGGCACTCTAAATTTCACTCTTGCGAATATACTTGCGCAAGCCAATTGGCCGTAACCTGCATCACACACCCGAGAACCTCTGCATACTCTCCGCGTGCAACAAACTCCGATGGACGGGTATTGCCGCTCCACTCCCACAAAACTGCATGATTTCTCGCAGAGCCATGGGATTCTAAAAAAGAGATCAGACGTACCGTGCCATTCTCTTGTATCCAGAGCAATGACGGGTACATAAAAACATTTCGCTGCATGAACCATATACGAAATCCGTGTTCCATGTCGAATCCAAGAACTGCGGGATTTTTTTCAACTTTCTCAAGCAATGCCAGCGCACGCTCTTCGATCACTTTCGCACGTGCCTGAATGCGAAGACGAAAACGTTCGAGCTCTGTTGCAGCAGTCCAACATTTCCACAATTCAGCAGCTGCCGACGCTTGTTTTAATGTAAGACCATCAAGAATCTTTTCACGTTCTTTCTTGCCCCTGTTGCGCATAGTGGACATCAACAATTCTGTATATGCCTCTTTTTCGCGGCCCCAATCTTCGTCTGTATACTCAACCAATGTTTCGTCACGTTCATTAAGTGGAGCTGCAGTAAAGTCTGCATTCACCACAGGTTGCGCATTCACAAAACGAAAAAAGGTCAGAATTAAGGCAACTACATCCGGTATCTTATATTTGCTAAGCAATTTCCCCAATGCCATATTCATACCGCCTTGCGCCGCATTCGTTCCCAAACAAACCGTTGCTGAATTTAGCAAATATGCGTTTTTATATGCCCCATGCTTGTCGATGTTAAATTCAATCCCGGCATATGATTCATAAGAAGGATTGATAAAAAACCTAATCGATCCCACGTCGTATATTTTCGAGACTTCATTGAAGACAATCTGTGAAGGCGGTGGATATGTTTGTTCGAGTCTCCGCGTTACAACAAAGATCTTACCGCCAACAACCCACACCTTTGCAATCCCATTCAGATTACGCAGACGATCGAAATCTGTCTCAAACTGCTCTTTTTGCAAATCATCAACAGCCTCGAGGTCGAGAGCGATTAATTCCTCTAGCTGCCGGCACACTTCAACATATGCAGTTTCGTGCTCAACTGACAACCCTACCGCAGTACAAAGTTTTTCCTCGTAATTTTTAACGCTTTTCTTTGCCACATCTCGTTGAAAATGAGTAAACCTCGTCCGCTTGTCTTCCACTGTTTCAGTGCATCGCTTGGTAATGTATTCTGCAAAACGATCTCCTCGCGCGAGACTATTGTATGGATCCACAACCCCATGCGTAAGACCCCACGCAAGAATGATGCGCAAGACTTCTTCATGCGCATCCCAACACGTACGTAGAAAATCAAAGTCAATATTCACCGAGCGGCTGCCAGTGTGAGCAAGAAGATCGTCAGTAAAATCAAAGAACTTTGGATTTCCTGTACCGGTAACAATACCCTCTTTCGCGCATCTAATATGGTCTTTCAGGGCATATCCTAGAATAGAAATTTTTGTTGTGTACTCTTCTGGTACTACTTTTTCCTGAAAAAAATTGATGGTTATTATTTTGGCATCCCACCATGCCCGGACTAAATCAGCTCTCTGCGGCCACTGTGCAATGATATCCACATCCCAAATGTGCGCATAATCTTCGAGAATAGGTAGAAACCTCGAGATCGGGAAATACATATCGGCTATATCTTTACCAGGTGAACGGCCTATCGTAACACGACCCATGTTCTATCCTCCTCTTTTTCATTGATCAAAACCAAGAATAAAATACAACATATATCAACTTTTAGCAATAGAGCAGCGCAGCGGTGTATTATACCGCTGCGCTGTAAAACTATCCTTCATATGAATAATGCGAGCGCTCCAACCAATAGGTCGTAAGCTCCATCACGCGGAAAACCAAATCTGCATATTCCCCGTATGCTACAAGTTCCATCGCCGCTTTGTCACCTCTCCAGTCCCACAAGACTGCATTGTTTCTTGCACGTCCATGAGACGTGAGGAGCGTCACCAAATGAACCGAGCCATTCTCCTGTATCCAAAGCAATGACGGAAACATAAAAACGTTGCGATGTTCGAACCATATCCGTAGTCCGTGCTGCAAATCGAACCCAAGAACTGCAGGGTGTTTTTCCAATTCATCGACCAATTCGAGGGCTTCTTCGGCAACATATACGGCACGTGCCCCTATGCGAAGGCGCACACGTTCAAGTTCAGCTGCAGCAATCCAACAATTTTTTGCCGCAGAAAATGCATTCATTTGTTCCGTACTAAGTTCCCCGCGAATCGTATCCCGTTCTCTTTTCCCTTGTTTCTTGACGATATCCACCATCACTTCTACATATGCTTGCTTTTCAAGCTTCCATGCTTCTTCCGTACGCGCAGATACATGATTGTACTCTTCCTCTTCGCCAATAAAATCAGGATTCTTTACCGGCTCTGCATGCACAAAACGGAAGAAGGTCAAGATCAAAGCAACAATATCGGGTATTTTAAATTTGATGATGAGCTTTGCGACTGTCATATTCATCCCGCCGTGAACAGTGCTCGTACCGAGACACATATTTCCTTTCCCTTGGAAGTATGCATTTTTGTATTCCCCGTTTTCATAGATCTCAAACTCAATCCCATGGTACGACCCGTATGCTGGATCAATAGTAAACTTGATCGATCCTACGTCATAGACTCTTGATACTTCTCCAGAGAAACCTTCTGCGTATGGTGGCGGATATATCTGTTCAAGCCGGTGCGTCATGATAATGATCCTACCGTGCTCTATTGAAATCTTTGCAACACCAAAGAGATTCCGCATGCGGTCGAAATCATCTGCAAATTGATCCGACTTCACCGCATCAACAATCTCTAGGCTCACCGCATCAAATTCTTCCAATCGCCGAGTTGCGCGTACATACCACGCTTCACTCTCAACTGACCTCCGCACCGATTCGCTAAGCTTCCCCACATAGTATTCAACAGATTCTCGAGCCACCTGCTGTTGATAGCAAACAAACTTTGAGCGCTCGTTTGCAATAATTTGAGCAGAGCGTTTCTTAAGATATTCCGCAAAACGATCCACTTGAGCAAAACTGTCGAGTTTCGCTGACGTTTGCGAAAGACCCCATGCAAGGATGATCCGCAGAACGTCCTCATGTCCATCCCAGCATGTGCGCAGAAAATCAAAATCAATCGTGATACTTTCTCCCCCTTCATGATCAACATGTGCGAGAAGCGTATCATCGAAGTCAAAAAGTTCTAGCCTTTGTATCCTCGTCAAGCCAGAATATATATTTGGCTTAACGCACGCAACTTCGTCTGCAAAAACATAACCAAACGCAGAACTTTTAACACCGCGAAGATCGAGATCATCTACAGCCGGATCTTTTTCGTGAAAAAAGTTGATAATTACTGTTTTCTCCTTACATATTAAACCTTTTCCGTTTTGATACTTCGGCCACTGTGCAATGATATCCACATCCCAAATGTGCGCATAATCTTCAAGAATCGGCAGAAACATCGAAATGGGAAAGTATGTACCGGCAATACGTTTACCGGGTGAACGCCTTATGGTTACACGGCTCATGGTCATCTCCTTCTTTATCAGAGGTCAAAACTGAAAACATAGTACAACATATTGTTGAGTTTGGCAATAGCAAAAACAGCGCTACGAGAAATGCCTCGTAGCGCTGTTAACTATCCTTGATACGTGCCCATCTGCCCAAACCAGTAGTTCGTGATCTGCATCACACATGAAACCAGTTCAGCATACTCACCGCGTGCAATATATTCTACTGCCTTCGTATCACCATTCCAATCCCAGAGAATTGCGTGGTTTCTTGCTTGTCCATATGATTCCACAAAAGAAATCAAACGCGCAACACCCTTCTCACTTATCCAAAGTAAGGTTGGACATAGAAAAACACTTTTCTGATTGAACCAGATTCGCATCCCGCCATGCATATCGAATCCGAGCACCACAGGATGTTTTTCTAGTTTATCAAGCAGTTCATGCGCACGCTCTTCCCTCATTGTTTCATTAGCTTTAACACGCTGACGTATAAGTTCGAGTTCAGCCGCAGCTTCCCAGCACTTTTTTAGTGCAGCAAATGTAGTACTCTGCTTTACCTGAAGTTCTTGCAGCATAGCATCCCGGTCGACTTTACCCCTTTTCTTTGCAACCCTTTGCATCAATGCTACATATGCCTGCTTCTCACGCTTCCAGTCCTCTTCGCTACATTCATCCAAGGAGCTTGCCGCATCGCAATCGTCAAGTTCAGGCAGCGAGGGCATTTTTTCACTTTCTCTCGGCACCGTATTTACAAAGCGGAAAAAAGTCAGAACTAAAGCAGCGACATCGGGTATCTTGTACTTGACCAACAATTTCCCGATCGTTAAGTTCATACCGCCCGCCATGATATTGTTGCCTAAACATATATTGACCGCACCATTGAGATACGCATTTCTATATGCCCCCGCCTGATGCACCCTAAAAGTAAGTCCATAGAATGAATCACACGAAGGATCAATTGAAAACTTGATCGAACCAATATCGTATGCTTTCGATACATATCTCGAGTGCATCACTTCTGATGGAGGAGGACATATCTGTTCAAGGCGGCGTGTAGTCACCCAAATGTTATCAGCCACCTCTACGCGTGCAACACCGGAAAGGTTCCGCAATCTTTCAAAATCACTCTCGAACTGCTCTGTACTCGGTACACCAATTGTGTCGAGATCAAGCGCAATAAATCCCTCTAACTCTTGATTGGCTGCAACGCACCGCGCCTCATTCTCGACTGATGCCGCAACTGCCACACCAAGTTTTTCCTCGTATGCTTGTATACACTTTTTTGCAATGTGTTGATGTGGGGCAATAAACTTTGACCGCTCTTCGTCTACCCGAGCAGCACACTGCTTTTTCACATATTCCGCAAATCCATCTCGAACATCACGAATATGTGTATGTGAAAGTGCTTGCGAAAGACCCCATGCAAGGATGATCCGCAGAACGTCCTCATGTCCATCCCAGCATGTGCGCAGAAAATCAAAGTCAAAATTCACGCTCTGATCATCGGTATGCGCAAGAAGGCTGTCGTCGAAATCATAAAATTCATGTCTTTTTGAACCCCTAAATAATGACACGTTGAGACAGCGTATCTCTTCTTTGAACACATGCCCGAGCGCAAAACTTTTTACGCCATACAACGTACGATACTCTGTGTAGCTCTCTTCTTCATGGAAAAAATTAACTGCAACAGTCTCGCCTGTACTGGACGACGCGAGCGGAAATCCTTGATGCGACCGCCCAGCAACAATATCGACATCCCAGATATCCGCATAATCTTCCAAGATCGGTAAAAACTTCGAGATCGAAAAATATGCAGGAACTCTATCTTCACTCGGTGAAAGACCTATTGACACGCGACTCATTTATTCTCTCCGAATTGTCTTCGAACTGTAATTGAATCATGACTCCAAAAACACAATATAACGATTATTTGCTTTTAGCAAATGAAACAGCGCCATGCTTGGCATGGCGCTGTCAAAAAATTGTTTCAATCGAGAGACGTTATAGATACCCTCCAGGTGTTACCCCAGAGAGTTTTTCTGCAGGTTCTGCAGCAAGTTGCAAATTGCTCGTATCATCCACAGATGCGTCGTGGATTCTCCACGCCTTCTCACGCCAAGCTTCCGGAACATATCGGACATCATTGCAATGTTTGAGCGCTGCATACGTCGCGCGATTAAAGGCAACCATATCGCGCGTCGGCTTGAAAAATCGAACTGCATCAGTAAGATGACGTTCCAAAAGAGGCTTACCTTCCCGTTTCGCTGCACGGATTGCATTACTAACAATGCACTCCATTTCGGCACCTGTTAGCCCTTGCACACTCTTGTCATTACCACGATGGTGCGTGTCAGGATCACAGGGCGCCCAGCGCTGCCCGTCATGATGACCATGGCAGTGCTCCGCAAAACCACGCGAATAGGAATCGACATTCACTTCGTGCCTGAACACCTCGCCACTTTCTTCAGTTTGCTTCCCAAACTTATGTAGGAGTGCTCCCAAAATAGGAACCCGCTCCTCTGTGTCCGGCGGCAAGAAAGGAATCACAAGGTCCATACGGCCAGGACGCAAAAAAGCATCATCAATATCCTGCGGACGGTTCGAAATCATGATCCACAGAATGTGTCCGCGATTGTCCGTATTGGACATGATATCAAGGAAACTTTGCATCTGTCGGGCCGAAACTCCTGAATCCCCATGGAAAACGGTTCCGCGTTTCTGAAAGGCAGTATCAAACTCATCGATCACAACAATCGCAGGACCATAACTCACCACTTTCTTCATGATGTAGTCGGTGTTTCGTTCACTTTCACCTACCCACATCGACATTAGATTCCGCAGCGTGATCACTTCGAGGTTCGTCATGTACGCAAGCGCTTGTACACAGACCGTCTTGCCGAGACCCGGGCCTCCGAAAAATCCAATGCCTTGCGGAACTGCCGAGCGATCCCCTTGTGTCATCGCCTGCGCGATCCACTGAAGAATATCCTTTTTGTCGTCCAAACCGCCAATCGCTCCCAGTCCCCAAATCGGTTTCTGAATGGAGATCATACCCTGGCCCTGCTCTTCGAGATGCTTTTTCTTCACCGAGAAGATCTCGTACTCACTCACCTTAAAGCCGCGGTAACTGGCAAGAGAAACCATGTTGCTCAATGCGCGACGAGACATACCTGCAGAAACTCGTGCAACATCGACCAGAGGAAGATCCCCGAAGACATCTGGCTTGCTTTGTGCAAGAATCTTAATTGTTTCTTCGCGGTCTTGCCGAGTTAAGAATGGGATCTCTATCGGAACGATGCCGTTTGTTTCAACAGCTAGCTCCTCTGCAACACTGCCGAGATGCTCGGTAATGAGCAGTACAGTATTGTGCGCATCCGCAATCGTCTGATTCACTCCCCAGGTGAGGAGTGTCACAATCGCATTGCGATCAGGAGCACACGAACATGTCAGAGATCCGTGCGGACTGATTGAAGCTTCATACTCAAGCACAACCGTGAAAAACGGGGTTTCGCTCTTTTTTCTCTTCTCAACATCAGTCGGAAACGCTTTTTTGAAAGCTGCCAGAATCGACGTATCGTTGTCCGTCCAGGCAATTTCGAGCATTTCCGAAAAGAGACTGAACATGTAGTCAACATCACGACGCTTCGTAAGAAACTCTGCAACGGCAAGGTTCGTATCCTTGCCCGGAAGCGTCTGCGGCTTCAGCGTTGCCAAAAAGAGAAGAAACTGCGTTTCCATTGCCTGCGACGTAAATCGAATGCCCGTGCCACGATTAAATGTCACAAAAAATGCAGAGCTTGAAAATGGCGCCAAATCGGGCAGTACCGTTTTAATTTCGACCAATTTGCCTTGATGCACAAACCGGTCGGTCACCCCAAGGTGCAGGGTGAACATGTGCGAAGCACCCGAAATACGGCGTTCTGTAAGTTCCTGACTCCATACCATACATTTCCCCTTTCCTACGAGAAATAACCGACGGGTTGTTTTTGAGAGACTGTTAAGTAACTTATGAGTATCCAAAATATAAAGTGCCATATTTGTATACAAAAGTCAAGCCCGCATAATGTATCATGACCTTAGCAACACCCTAGAGAGTAAAATTATGTACATGCCCTATACAACAAATCCACATATCGCAAAGGTTCGTAGAGATGCAGTTAATCTCGTGAAATACCGACATTGGTCCATGAGAAAAGTAGCTCGAAGATTTGGCGTGGAACCATCAACAATATCACGCTGGTGCAAGCTTCCCTTTGCCACAGGGTGGTATGAACTACCGACACGATCGTCGTGTCCGAAGACAAGTCCAAACGCTCTGAAAAAAGAAATCGTCAATGCGATCATTCGAAAGAGAATTGGTCGTAGAAGATGTGGACAGCATATTTATCACGAACTCAAAAGAGAAGGAATCAAGGTCTCTCTTCCAAGTGTTCAAAGAACTCTCGGTCGACTTGGATTTTTGAAGAAACGCTCTCCCTGGAAACAACCCCATGATTACACCGAAAGACCCGAGGTAACTCATTCTGGAGCTCTGCTACAGGTAGATACGATACATATCGTGCTTCCGAATGGAGAGAGGTTGTATATCTATACACTGATCGATCTCTTCTCACGATGGGCATATGCAGAAGTAACTGAAAGAATCAGTGCGGAGTTGAGTGTTCGATTTGTACAGAGAGCATCTGTTGTTTCTCCATTCAATTTTGACATGATTCAGACCGATCATGGTTCAGAATTTTCCATCTGGTTTACCCATGGACTTTGGAGCATGAACATGCAACATCGCCATTCGAGAGTCAGACAGTCAAACGATAATGCACATATCGAACGGTTCAACAGAACGATACAAGAAGAGTGTTTGGATCATACTGCCAACACCGTTAAGAATTTCCAAAAAGAAATTCCAAAGTATTTGAGATACTACAATACCAAGCGATTACACATGGGAATTAATTATCAAACTCCACAGGAAGTGTTGCGAGGGTCTTGATTAGTTTACGGAAAAGGCCTATTAGAGTCTCAACTACAGAACTCCTTTCTCGGCACGACTTTTTGTAAAACACACATAAAATGCTGCTGCATTTTTGCTCTGCTCGCGCCGTCGCGCTGCGCAAAGTTTTACAAAAAGTGCGCCTTCAACGGAGTTTTGTAATTCAGGTTATTATAGCTTCGTATACACATACACCCCCTTCTCCTCGCGATATGGCTTCCACGAAGGAAACGTGAAGTAATTCGATACGACCCGCGCTCCGGGACGAAGTTCTTTCTGTAGTTTCTTTTCAAGTGCAGGCATGATATAGGTAACTCCGAATAGAACAACCACGTCATAGGGCGAGAAGTCAGAACGCCAGAAGTTTTTTCGATATACATGTGCACTTTTAAATCCGCTCGAACGAATACGGATGTTTGAAACAAAGCAAAGTATGGGGTTAATCTCTAATCCCGTCGCGTCTGCCCCTCGACGTGCAAGAGCGAGCACAATACGCCCATCACCGGAGCCAATGTCCAGTGCACGATCACCCGATTTCACTTTTGCAAGAGCAAGCATGCGATCAATTTTACTTTGATCGCTCGGAGCATATGGCGCCCCCCAAACTATCGGCCGGGCAAAGTAAAATACTATCGCTACGGCAGGGAACGATAGGGAGATTTGGAGCAAATCGAAAAGTATTTGGGACATATCATAAGTATACATTGGAATACCAGTTTTCTGGTATCATAACGCTATGAAAAAAGACCTTCCAAAAAAAGTGGCTATATTCGATATCGATGGAACAATATTCCGTTCAAGCCTTCTGATAGAGATTGTCGAAGAACTTGTGGAAGAGGGCATCTTCCCCGAAAAAGCACGTCTCGAATATCTCGTCGCGTACGAACGGTGGCTCGACCGCAAGGATGAATACGACCCCTATATCGATGCCGTTATTGCATCTTTTCATAAACACATTAAGGGTGTCGCCTACGGCGCATTCATCGAGGCTGGCGAACGGGTAGTGAGTAAACATAAAAACCGCGTCTATCGCTATACGCGCGACCTCATCCTCGACCTCAAAAAAAATGGGTACTATCTTCTTGCTATTTCACAATCACCGAAAGACATACTCGATAGATTCTGCAAGAATCTCGGCTTTGATAAAGTCTATGGGCGCATATACGAAATAGGGCCCGGAAACAAGCTCACCGGTGCTGTAAGCGATTTGCATCTCATAGCAAACAAAGCAAACGTCGTAAAACGAGCTGTTGAGAAGGAAAATCTCACGCTCAAAAAATCTATCGGCATCGGAGATTCAGAGGGAGATTATGCATTCCTTGAACTCGTTGAAACACCTATTTGCTTCAATCCAGATATGAAGCTCTACAAACACGCAAAAAGAAACAGGTGGAAAATTGTCGTAGAACGCAAAAATGTCATCTACGATATTACCTAGTGCAGACCGGGAATCTTTTGAAGTGCATCTATTACAGCAGATGGAAGTCCGATCCCGCCGAACGAATTCATCCCCTTGAGCAAACTGATCACGAATGCTCCCGATACTAAAATCACAAGAACGAGACCGACGATTCCTACCATCATAAACATTCTGACCCGTTTTTCAATTTTTTGCTTATCCGATTCGGTTGGGGTAGCAGTCTTAATTGCCTTTAATGAACGAAACAGGAGTGATGCATAAATCACCGTAAGAGGAGACGCAAGGAGAAATTGAATAACCGCTTGCACAACAGAAATTACAGGGGACGACGAGAACTCTGGTGCTGCTGATTCCGGCTTTTGCACCTGTTCCAAAATTTGTATCAATGATGGTCCGACATCTGCTGCAGCGAGCGCAGCCCCGATAATTGCAAAAATTATCCAAAAAACGCTGATTCTCCAGAGAACCGGACCCCAGTTGTCTTTTACGTAATACCAACTCTCAACAATAGCCGATACACCTGTTTTATTTTCAGCAAAAAAAACGTACACTGCAAAATTCAAAGCGATGGCTGCATAAATACCCGGAACAACAAACAAAAATAACCCACCGATAACTGTGATCGTAACGTACGCTTGAACAAGGACCATCGGCCAAAACCACTTTGTACTTTTTTTATAGATTTCACCCACGCTGCCCTCTGTACTCCATCCTCCAACAATAATGCCAAACAACGATATCGTTGCGAGAACACTTGCAACAACCGTTGCAAACATTAAAATTCCGCTTACTGCTGGATTCGAAATAAGTATCGAAAGGATCTGCATCACAAGTGGCACAACCATAACCAATGCCAACGCGTGAAAATGCTCTCTATAATACGCGATAGAGAGTTTTAACAGCGCGATACTTCCTGGCAATTTTGCAGATAGGATTGGTTCATGTGTTGGCTGCTCCAAAACACTTCCCCCTGTTGTATTTTCCATACATTAAATTATATATACATTCAGTATATCATTCAAAGAGCATGTTGATTATGCTTCAGGACGGATGAATCAATCCAACAATCGCCTTATGGTCGCTTATGCCGATTTCAGCACGTACATTGTCAACGGTGTATTTAGGGCTACTGAAAAGACCGTCAACAACGTACTGCAAATGCGGCGCTCGGTGCAAAATCGGATCAATAGTTGTTGTTATATCTATTGGAATATTGTCTTTGTATTTCGCTGCCAGTTGGTCGAATATTTTTCTGCCACGTGGAGCGTTAAAATCACCGCATAGCACAACTTCAGGAATTTCCTCGAGTGCCGCGAGAAGTGCTTTGATATTTTTACGCTGAAACGCATTGGGCTTTCCTTCGGGCGTCCAGGTAAAATGCGTCGTTGCGACTGTGTAGGAAACACCATCCTTGTGCACATTGCACGAAAGCAACACATGATTGTATGTCCGCGCGTCTTTTTCTATATATGTCGGCACATACTTTTTATAGCCGGCATAGAGACGAATGTTCAAATTTGTAATCGGGTGGCGACTTAAAATTACCACTCCCTCCACGTGAAGCGCACCTTCCACAAACCTGCTCGCGCAAAGAGTCATCGGAGCGAACAAACACTGCATACCGAGCTCGTATTGATATCGTTCAGCATCACCGACTAACACTTCCTGCATGCACACAACATCAGGATGCTCTCTCTGCAGAAAAGGCAAAACCCTGTCATGATGTTTATCCTTCTCTATGTTAACGGAAATTATTTTACAAGAACTCATGGTTTCAAATAGTTACAACAATTACCTTCATAGTACTATGCGAACCCTCACCGCCAAACATTGACTATAGATATATTTTATGGTATAATGGCGCCAGAAAGTTTCTTGAACAGAACCCTTTGAGAAAGAGGTACTATGCCCTTTCGTCTCTCGACACACTTCCTACGCCTTGGGTGCCTGATTGTCCTCTTGTCTATAGTCCTCTCAACCATCCTGCGATTCGGAGGAACAAAAAGCGAATCTGCATTGCGAGTCGCTACAGAGCGAATTGCACAACCAAACCAAGAGCCTGTAGTCAATCGAGCCTGCGGAAGTGAGTTAGAACAAAACATGTTTGAAGCATATGGTCTCATTGGCTGCCTCGCGGCAGCACAATATGGAAAGTACGCAGAGCTTGTGTTCGAAATGTTTTGGGAGACTGAAGAGTTTCGCGAAGTAGTGAAGAGAGATGGCACCACAAAAGTGGTACCCATTCTCCTCAACGCCCTTACAAACCCAGAAGCTTTTAAGCTCATGGTAATCGAGTACCGTGTTCGCAATGCACTCGGTGCAACCCTCAAGGGCATTGGCAAGAGTATCGTTTCTGGAACAGATGCGATATCTGTGTTTAACGAGGAAGCGTCCAAAGTACGCGAAGCATCGCGGGCACTTGAGCCGCAGGAGTTCGCTTTCCTTCTTTTATATGCGATGCGACACGAGGGAGGCAGTTTCCTCGACCAATTCCATGTGTTGGCAATCGACCACGTAGAAACAGTCTACAGCCAACATACTATCCATTTCATGTCCTCGCTCCTGACGAGCGGGATCACGGTAGCAGAGAGAAAGTATCGTTTTGATCGAGATAATTTTGACTGGGTCAAAGACGGTGGAAACGCTGCACTCGATGCAGCACTGCTCACCGTACCCTTCATGGGAAAATGGGTGCTGAAAGCAGCTACCGGGACAAAAACAGCGAAAGCTGTCAAAGTTTCAAAGGTTGGCATTGCAAGAAAAGCTGCAAAACTCACTGGTGTTGCCCTCGGCATAACTGCCGTCGGATATGGGTTAACACATCCCTGGAACACTTTCTGGGCAATCAATTCTGCAGGTCAAAAGCTTGCTGAACTGATTGGCATCCCACTTGCGTCGCTAGTCGGCCCTACACTTGGGTGGGTCATCGCAATCTCAGTCTTTACGTTCTTGATCTGGCCTATCGCAGTTCCCTTGTATCTTCTATGGAAAACTGGGGGCACTCTGGCAAGAGCAGTTGCCATAATGGGTATATGGCTCTTCCCACGCAAAGAACAAGCTCACGAAAGGAGCTAAAAAACGACCCACGAACAGAAATGTTCGCGGGTCTTCTCATACTATGGAGTGATTCCAGAAAGTGCTGCAAGAGGCATCTCAAAAGGAAACTCTGCTTTCATTATTGAACGAATATCAAGAGCAATGCGCAACGCAGACGGTACCACTTCATTTTCGCGCCGATACAGCGGCATTCCCACATTGGCTCCTGCGATGCGCATCGACGGCGCTCTAATATATTCCGGTATACGCTCCCAGATTTGAGCAGAGACCTCACTCGCAACGCTGCAAAAACTTGGCGCTTCTTGCACAACAACAAATCTTCCGGTCTTTTTCACTGAAGCCACAATGGTGTCTATGTCGAGGGGACTTACAGTCTGTACATCAACGATTTCAACGCTGATATTTTCTGTCGCAACAAGCGCCGCTGCATCAACACATTCGTAGAGCATCGACCCCCATGTTATCATAGTAATATCAGTTCCTTTTTGGTGGATCCTACATTTGCCGATTTCGTAGAGTGCACTATCGTCTGAAATATTTCCACGCACACTGCGATAGAGAACCGATGGTTCAAAGATAATAACAGGATCAGGATCGTTGATAGCAGCGAGCGTAAGGCCGTATGCATTTTCTACTGTCGAAAGCACAATCGTTTTGAGCGATGGAATATGAGCAAAAAATGCTTCGTTTGCTTCTGAATGATGCTCTGGAGCATGGATACGATTACCATACGGCATACGAACAACTAACGGACAGGTCAACTTTGAAAGTGTCCGCGCGCGCATCCGTGCCATATGACTTACAAAATGCTCAAAAGCACTGTAGCAGAACCCGCTAAATTGCATCTCTGCGACAGCTTTGACCCCGCCCATGCTGCTGCCCACCGCCATTGCAATGATCGCAAGTTCAGAAAGAGGCGTGTCAAATACGCGAGCCTCACCAAACCTTTGCCAGAGACCTTCCGTAACACGAAATACTCCGCCATTTTTGCCAATATCCTCTCCCATCAGAATCACCCTTTCATCCAACTCCATTGCTCTTGCAAGTGCTGCTGTGATCGCTTTCTGAAGTGTGTGCGTACCTTCACCGCGTATGCGGTGAGTTGGTACATTAATGACACCTCCTTGTTCACTCATTCTTTTTTCTCCATCTCTGCGATGGCATGACGATATGCCAGCAAAAGTTCCCGTTCTCGGTTTTGCGTATAGTGCGGCGTTGCGACTTGATGGTCGTAGAGTTGCGAAAGTGTCAAAGGATGCTCGAGCACATGTGCTTCGTAGCGTTTCACCGCTCCCGCAATGCGCTCCTCTGCCCACGAACAGTACGCAGTCTCTTTTTCATCGTCCCAAATTTTCAGTCGGTCAAGAAGACTTCGCATACGCAAGATCGGGTCGCGTTCTCGAGCAAGCATCACTTCCGCATCATCACGATAATTTTTCGGTTCATCGGCAGTTGTATGGGCGCCAAGCCGGTACGTAATCGCTTCGATCACACTTGGCTCTGAATTCTCTACCGCACGTTCAAGCGCCTTATACACGACGTGATGTACTGCAAGCACATCATTCCCATCAACCTGTTCGCAATGGACTCCTGCAGCAATGCCCTTTTGTGCAAAGGTGATTGCAGAAGTTTGTTTCTGTCGCGGTACAGAAATCGCATACTGATTATTTGTTACAACTACAACAAGCGGTACTTTTAACACACCTGCAAAATTGATTCCGGAATTGAAATCGCCGGTCGACGTCGCTCCGTCTCCGCAGATACACACTACTGCACGCTTTTCTTTCAATACTTTTAAAGCAAATGCTCTTCCTTGCGCCAGTCCAACTTGCGTACCGATCGGCACACACATTGGGTGATCATCGGGATGGTTTTCTGCAGCAAGATTTCCGAGCTCGGAACCGCCCCAATAGAGCAGTATCCGCATGAGCGCAGCCTCTTTGTCATTATCAAGCCAAAGCATTGCTGCATTTTGCCGATAGTGTGGTATGTGAATATGATGTGCCCCGATCACTTTTTCATGATCGGTCATTGCGGAAGCGTATCCTACGGCATATCCTTCTTCCCCTTCGGTCGACGCATTCGTACCCGCTCGTCCTTGTCGTTGTAGCGACAGAGATTTCGCATCGAACAATCGAATCATTCTCATGTGGCGATACATGCACAAAAGCCGATCAGTATTTTCCAGATATTCTTTTGGTGTATCTTTGTGCACAATGCCGTTTTTTTGCAAAAACTGCGTGTGCGATATCTTGAAGCGTGCCATTGTCCGCCGCATATATCCTCCAAATCATAACCGTATTTGTATGAGTATTATATGACCAGTCCACCCATATTGTAAAACAAATATAGAAAAATGTCCACTTTTTCTATAGTTACGAGAGACCGCCCAAAGTTCCTGGGAACTTTGGGCGGTTTGAGAGCTATTTTTCATGGAATACAGCAACCGGGGGCGTGAACCGAAATACTTCGGTGATCCCACAGGCTGCAAGATCATCGACGATAAGGTACAGCTCATCAAATTGATCGTACATTGGCTGGAGTGCCTTGAGGCCTACTTCTTCATGGCTTTTGAGCAAAAACATTTTCCTGTCGGCAAGGCCTTCGTTTTGAAGATACGTCGCATATACCTCCATTTCAGAATGGAGAATGCAGAATGACTTGAAAGGCAGAGCAACAGGTTGCGGAACTGCCACGGGTACTTCTTGAGCAAATAGCACGACAAGAAACAAGCACAGGAGCACAGCGGCACAAATGAGCGGTGCATACTTCTTCATCTTCACAATCCTCCAAACAGAAGGCATTTAAAAAAACTTTCTAGCAGCATAGTACCATTATATTGCTAGAAAGTCAATATCAGGCTCGGTGCTTCAGAAAGTCAGGCCATTTTGCATCGAAAAGTGTTTGAACTGGCACGATAAGACGTTGATCGAGTAAACCTTCGAGCGTCTGGCGTTCAATAAGGGCACTGCGTACCTGGCTTCCAGAAATTCTTGGCGTATGCTCACCGCTATACCTATCGATCGTAAACACATTTCTTCCAGTTTGGTGGAACCATTCAACATCTTCAAACGATCCAGCCACAAAAACAACTTCCCTTCCTTGTGCGCCAGCAACAGCAAGATATTCCTCGAGCGCACCAAACCATTCTTCATTGTTTCCATAATCGGGTAAACCAATAATACGTAGATTCGGAAACACGATCTTTGCAAAAGTTGAACGTTCTTTGTGCGAGAAAAAATCAGGCATTGATATCTTGTTATTCGAGCTGCCCAGAAAAACAATGTAGTCATCACCAAACGCTTGCATGAGTAGCTCTATTAACTTCTGATGGCCGAGTGTCATAGGACAGAGACGAGAAATGAGGACGCCAAATGTTCCTTTCTTTGACAACTCTTCAACAAGTTCCATACCACCTCCTCATCTATCGATGCGATGACCTGCACACAAAAATGTGCAGGTCATACAAAAAACACACTACATACATTGTGACTTTTGTACCCGAAGAATGTCTACCGGCTCCATCCCTTCTTCAAGAGCAAGAGGATAGTTAACGCCTGAATACTCATTCAGAAGTAGAGACATTGGATGACCCCTTCGCCTTCTTCGAAATTCACCTTCAGCTTCATCATCACCACATTCATATTCAATTTCCGACAAAGGGTCGATGCACAGGCCAATCAATCTTTGGGCACGGGTACCATCAGCCACAGAAGCTTCCTTTTCTTATATAATCAGCGAAACAAGTAAACGAACACTGGATACTCTATACCACATTTTTCACTGAAAGTAAAAGCCGCGGATAGATAAGATCAAATGATCCATCATATCCGCGGCTACCGTTCACTTCTTTGACGTAATACTGTACATCGTATTGCCCCGTGCATACAAAACTTTCACGCCGTCATGGAACAATCTGCCATCTGCTGTGATCGCAGGATCGCTTGCCTTTTTGAGAGCAGTAGATCCTTTCAGACTGGAAAAGATTTCCACCTCTTCGTCTGCATTAATGCGCACCACAATACCGTTTTCAAGAACGATGAAGTTAATGCCGGCATAGTTAATGTTCCCATTTTTGCGCAGATCGTAGGTGCGGAAATCCTTGTCAAACCGAATGATGTACTCGTCATATGATTTGCCATCATAGCAGACCATGACGAGAACGCTCTTATCGAATTTTGCGTCAACGACGTGCAATCCGTCGAGCTCTTGGATATGCACCTGCTTCACACTTCCATCCGGCAGCACAGAAACGTAGCACGACCGCAGCATATTCTGCACCGCAACACCTTCAAATAGCTGCGTTGCTTTTGGCATCACTTTTCCAACAGGACGAATGGAAACCCGAAGCGGCATCGTAGGGCCAGTCTCGAGAAAGCCAACTTCGTTCAACTGATTGTAATGCTTCACATACACCCTGCCGTTTGTCGACATTACCGCATCCGCTTTCGCAGCTGTCGATATATGTTGCCCCGTCCGGAGATCAATGACTTTGAGGTCATCGTCCTCCATATACACCCCGGCCGGTTTTCCAAACTTTGGAGTTACTGCAACGTGTATACGCTCGGATGTTGTATATGATCCTTTTGTATCCCAATAGATCCCTCCTGTTGTCGTCGTTACCCGCACACCGCTGTGCGACAGAAACGATACAATATCATCGCTAAAATCGAGAAGCTTCTCCACATCAAACCCCGCACTCTGCATGATTTTCTGGACTATCGGCTGCACGCGTACAGCGCCCACTGTAGCCTGAAGGTCAAACGGTGGTATCGATCGGTCACCCCGCTCAAGGACTGCGTTATACCAATCCATGTATACTTTCGGTATCACACTGAACGGAAGCGTATTCGGCGCCCGCACACCATCACGCAGAAACGAAATGTTTTGTTTCATGCGTTCTTCCATCGACATGTTTACATTCTGCTTATACTTCCCTTTATAGGGATGTATGCCAATGAACATAGAGAACGAGATAATCGCAAACGCGTACCAGTCTGTAAGCTGACTCCACACTGATGCTTGTGGATCCCTGACCGTTATCATGATCGCTGTTGCAGGAAACGATGGAGTTTGATAGCTATCGACATCGAGGAAGTACACAGAAGAGAATTTTGAATCGAAGAGGAAATTCATTTCATTTCCGTCCACGACCAAAATATTCTTGCTGTGCACAAACTGCCAAGTCTCCTGCAAATTCTGCACTAATGCGAGCGTGCGCTCTGGTGTAATATGGTGTTTTTCTTTGTATGTTTTCACAAAAAAAGCCGGCATCGATTCACCATTTGCAAGTTCTGGCATAATGTAGCCGATCACCTGCTGCGTACGTATATCAAGGATCGGCTCTCGCGGTCCCAGTATGTTTGGACGATTGAGAACCTTCAACTCGTCGATCTTTGCAAGTGGTATTGCTCTCTTCGGTTCATGATAGAGCTTGAAGCAATAGCCGTTTTTTGCATAAATATCAGCCTGGCCGCCAGCACCCACAAAGTCTTGCAGGGTAATTTCTCCGAGACTTCTGACAAATACTTTAGGCATCGACATAAACATTCTCCTCTACATCATTCTCCATATACACCGTTGCCACAGAAATATCGTCATCGTGCACCCAGGAACGCTTCGCTGCATCCTTCAAGTATCGCGCAAATCTGCGCTGCACAAATTGTCCGACAAGACCCCTATATGACGACAGCTCCCCAAGCACTTTTTGGTAGGGCACCTGTACTCTACCGTCATTTGAAGTATCAAAGAACGAATCAACTCCATCACTATACACACAGACGATGTCATATGTAGCGGCAGGGAAATCCCACGCTACTGAAATCGGTGTACCAGATCCACGACTCTCCATAAAAGGCAGGTCATCCGCTTCCCATGTTCCATCTTTTGCGACAACACTTTTGTTGACAATACGCTGCAGACCGTGCTCCCCTTCTTTGAGAAGGCTTTCGTAACGACCTTTTTGCAAAAGATATGAACCATAGAATGGAAAGCCTGAAGGAAATTTGATCTCGAATATGACAAGAGATTGGTTTTCACGTACACGAGCAACTACATACCCATCTCCGATAACCGTAGCTTTCGCAATGATACTGCCCTCTTCTTGCCGTACACGCACACAGAGCATGGTCGCATCAACAGAGTGTGCGTGCATCTTAAACATTCGAACTGCTTGAAAAGCCTGTCCCGTGATATATCGCACATCAACATCGTCATTTGGAAATGTCTGGAAGTACTGTTCCGCTGCAAGTGTTAGAAATCGCGCACCAGTATCCGTATCTGGCGACGACGAACACCCGTCCGCGATAATGCCATACACATTTGCCGGATTCATGCTCACGCGCGCAAAGTCCTGACATACAATGTGTGTGCTGCCCATGCCAAACGCTGAATCAACAATAGCTGCCATTATTTTTTTCTCCTTTGCAAGAAAAAAAGGATCCGCGCGAGTAGACCAAGCATATTGCTTTGTCTACTCAACGAGGATCCCCGGACCGAACGAATGTTCGGATTAGATGTTCAGGTTCTGCGAACCTTGCTGTTGTGCCAAAGACTGACTCTGTGTACTGATCGACTTACTGACGAATTTCGAGATCTTCGCCAAAGCCTCTTCAGTAGCATTGCCGACTTCAACGTATTCCGTGAAGCCGCCTTCTCTGTGGAGCTCTTTCAGATGAGATGACACCATAGGATGCGTCACGTTGACACCGATGAGCATCGCAATGAGCGACTCCATGGCTTCTTCGGTCTTCACGCGAGCGAGCGCCTTCTTGATCTGCGATGGGCTTGTGACCTTGCCACAATTCCGAAGGCCGTCGGTGAGGACATAGACACAGCCGTTGACCGAGTAGAAGTCAGCAGTAAGCTGCTTACCGAAATCGATTTCAGCGCCGATACCATCGAGAGCCCCATCATAGAGCGCAGTCTGGTCATAGATGACCGCCTCATACTTGCCACCCGATAGGTAGTCGGCGGGATCACAATCTTCGAGCAACTTAAAACCGTGCCGCTCCATCACGTTCGTCGAGAAATCAACGAGCCGTACGAGAAGGTTCTCGTGGCGAGGACTGTGTTTGCACGCTGCAACAATCGCAGAAGTGCACTTATTGAGCTCACTGACAAACTCCTGAACGGAGCCACTCACATCGCGCACAACTGTCGCAAGAGTGTATTCGGTACCACCGAGCCTGCCCATCCCGACAGCGGAGTACCCGAAGGTACCTGCTGCGCTATGCGTGTTCATGTTTTCCTCGTCATGAGCACCAGGCTGTCCAAACTTAGCCATTACGCTACCCTTTCTGTGTTTGATTATGCCACCGCACCTTGTGGGTTTTGCGGCGGCACAGTTGATATGACTACGCAGCCATCAGTTCACGAGTGGTCGTTGTACGCATGCCACGCGCTTTCATGGCCCGCACAAATTCCTCCGCTTGCTTCTCATACACTGGCAGGCCAACCGGAGAACAGGCGTCCGTGATGAGTACAAGCTTGCTTACATAGGACTCGTCCCCAAAATTGTTCGCGATATCTTCGACGGTGAACTTCAGACAGTGCGACGATGCTTCGCCGCAAACATAGATGTTGTCATATTCTGACACCATCTGAATGAAGTCCGTGTTCAGATGCGTTGAGAGATCGGCATTCGGCACGTCGGCCTGGATAGCCGAGTAGTGTTCGGTGTAGAGATTCGAACCTTTCGCAACCTTATTCACCATAGAAGCATACTGTGCTTCCCAGGAAAGCAAGGCATTCATGAGCTCTGCCACAACAGCCGTTCCCGTGGTGCCGATGAGGCAGTGCGGTGGCCAGATGGTCAGTTCATAGCGACCGTTCACAGCCAGTTGGTGGACATAGTCTCGTCCGATGCGCCGATGTTCCGGATGTGTGGGGAACCATTCCCCTTGGAGCACCATTTCTTCCGAAATGCTCGAGTAGGGCGCCGGATGAAGGCCTTTGGTATTGCGCCAGAACGGCGGGTTCGCGATATGCAACTGATGATGCGAGTCCATCGTGATCGAGATATCATCCCAAAAACCGGGGTTCTTTCCGATCATCTTGGCAATACGCTGCATGTCCTCGAGACCGCCAGGAACCGACAAAGCGCCATCTTTCAGGCAAAAATCGTTTTGACCATCGATAATCACGAGATGATTATTCATACCCATGTCGAAGTCCCTTTCGTAGTTGATCTTCTACCTTCGTTTCGTTTCTTGGCTGACAAAGATACTGGCACCCCTTGCTTCCTTTCGTAAGCAAGTAGCATTTCAATTTCCTCGTCTTCTAAAAACGTCTGGATATGTATTTATCACATATTCATTTGATTGTCAATAGCTTCTGCTTCTTGACAGAAAGCCTGCTTTTGTGTTACGTTCTCCCAAGAACTCGCATTTCAGCGAGAAAAGACAACGTTTTTCACAACATTGGAGGTTGTATCATGATTACCGTACGTGAAGCATTGGTAAATACGGACATTCTTGAGCTCTCTAACCGTTATGCAGAAGCTGCTTGGGCCGAAGGCTGGAAGCCAGGCAAAGCAAAGGCCAAGATGGACCCAAATGACCCCTATCTCGGCGGTCCTATGGATGTTGCTGCAAATACGTCTTGCCGATTTCTGCAAGACAAGGACGGCAATACCGTAGCTCTTGTGCCAGGACTGACCGCATCTGATCTTTCTGAAGCGTCTCTCCAATTCCTCGCCAGCTATGGCATAACCTTTGACCAACACGCCGCTCAAAGCAATATACCTGTTGCGATCATTCAACACATTCCAACCTCGAGATTTCTTGGGGGTGCAAACGGCAAAGCTATCGAGCTTACCCCTCTCACTCGTATTCGCGTACGCCAATTGAGTGACGATTCCCTCGCCCATCTCGGCATTCTGCATCTCAAGAGTGACAAAACTGCAGGTAAAGACGTCTGCCATCAAGAAGACGTCGCGACGTATGCTGAAAACATTGCGAATGACTACAAGCATCATTTGAACAACGCTCTGGCAATCGCCGCATGTTTGGAGGCATTTGTATCCTGGCTGACAGACGCAGACCTTTCCGTCGACGACGCTATCGCAACCATCGAGGCACTGCTCGCCAGGGAAAATCCTGCACTGGCACAAGGCTTAACGATGAGCGCCCGCATGGCCTGGATCGGAAGAGCGATGCAAGATGGATCGTACAAAGTGTCTGCTGATTTCACCTTTTACCACCGCCTCGGCCAAAATGCCGCCGGCCTCGACGAGTATGTCGTCGCACCCATGTTTCGGCGCTTTGCCGATGACCTTCGTAAAGGAACCTTTGTAAACAGTTAATCTCTGATCGTCTAAGGACGACGGGAGATATTGGGCATCATTCTGAACTCGCTTTCAATTTGATGTCCACAAAATAGCCGCCACTTTTAAAGATGGCGGCTATTTTTATTTCGCATTCAAATAGTTTCATACGGAAACCGCGTTACGCGATATTTTTTTTCTGCAGGAGTAAAATAACTCGAAAGCATCTCTTCAAGATCCTCAAGATCCAATGATCGTATCTCCGTATAATACCCGCTTGTCACACGCACCATATATTCTCGGAAAAAGTGCCGATATACTTCATAATCTTCATTTTCAGGCTCCGTTTCGGAACCGAAATCTTTTTTAAGAAATTCTTGCGCAATATCTTCCGGCAACCCTCTTTTCACCTCTTCGATGACACGCTTGGAAAATTCTTCATTGTTCAATATGCGCGGATTCAAGTCTTGACATTTGAGACGCTCACTAAAAAGAGATGCAACATCAGCAAAACGTCCCGTATTTCTCACCAAAAACAATTTAAAATTATTGTCAATCGATGCATTCACTTCAAAAAGAGTATAAAGTCCCCCATTCCCAACCACCATCAATCTATCAGCGGGATCACTCACACGCCGATAGAGTGATTCCATATGTTCCACATGCAGACGATAGGGAGAATCAAACTTCTCACGGCCTTTTAGTTCCCACCCCGCCTTAAAAGGTGTCACGATAGACGGAACAGGGGTGATAGCAAATATTTCTTCCTGCGGTGTACCTTTGAGATACGGGTTTCCTGGATAAAATGTGTTGCCTCCTGGATTGACAGAAAAATAATGTGCTTTATCCTTGTCTGCAAGATGTTCGGTTTCTGCAACATACTGGAGATACTGCTCACCGAACATCTGTCCAATACCTGACTGTGTTCCAGGAACGCCGACATTCGCACCATGCGTATGTGCACTACGTACGATGGAACTCGCAAACAAAGCATTTGCCCCATTCGGATCTGTTGTGGTTTTACGTGCACCACCAATAACATTAATAAGCGGTCGACGGCGTGGTATACCTAAGCGATCAACTGAAGTTTCTTCAATATGGTACGGAACCGTTTCGCTCGTGTCTCCTATTTTGTGATCGATCTGTATAACTTTCGATATAAAACCGCTACTGCAAAGATTTTCACTAAAACCATCAGGCGCGCACACAGCATAAGCTTCTGATAAAAAATCCTCTCCAAACTGAACATCTTTCTTTTCCACACCAGGGACAAAGGTTTCAATAAAGTTGGTTTGGTTTGCCATAGTGGGATAAAGAAACCGTGCATAGGTGCTATCTGCTTCATCAAAAATGGCAATGAGTTTTTGCAGTTCTTCAGCAATTTCTGCATCGTCTTTTCCCCTATGAGTGCTATCCCCACTGGCTTTGTTTATTACAGCAAAAAATTGCTTCCACGCCTTCTCCGCCGGAAGATAATACTTGCTCACATTCGTAAGGAGAAACTGTCTGCACGATTCTATCGCCCGATACATCTGCCAATACTCGATCACGCCATGCTCATTTCGAAGTGCCTCGGGATCACGCAATATATTCACTTGATTTTTAAAATAATCGTACGACTGCACTACACGCTCAAGCTGCATATATTGTTCACGCTCAAAAAGAGGCAGTTGCTCATATTCACGACGAACACTGCTCATATGCTTATCTCTATCGATCAAGACGCGTGATGTGCTACCCTGATAAATAGTTTCTACAAAAGAATGCTGATTACCTCCTCTTGTCTTTTTATAATCGCCGCGAAATGCTAAGAATTGGGCACTCAAATCTGACTGCGGCATATCATGAAGGATCTCACGAACAATCTTGGGTACATTGTAATAGTCGGGGCGATTCAATACCTTTGCACGTGCAGTGTATGCTTTTTCTGTACGATGCAAAAGATCATAGTTTTCAAAACCTCCTTTCTCACTATGCAATTCTTCGCTGGTAACATAAGCACCAATCGACTCAGCGACTGCCATGAGTGCTGAAACACCTGCGTGTCCTTTTTCTCGCAAGTTAGAAATAAGCATATCGGGGATAACATAGCCATTTTGCGCAAGTAATTTGCCAAACTCTTCCGGATCTGCAAGAACCTCTTCCGAGAGACGGTGCACAATTTCTTCCGATGTGCTCGCGGTTATATGCAATTCTTCAGCAAAATGAAACACTTGTGCTTCAAGCGCCTGATCGTGTGCTCGCAGGTCCGTATTTTCATCTGCCATGCGCACACTAGTCTCATTTTCAATAAATTCGTCTATCCACCCGCCCTCCCGAAGAGCCATAAACATCTCCTGTGTAATAAGTCCGTATGGTATATGCGACTCATAACCACGAAGCTTAATAAAAAGTCCATTTGAATCGAGTGTAATATTCTCTACATTCTTTCTGCGCAGCTGTTCAGCATTCCTGCCAACAAAAAAATAGTTTAAAACTTTCGCCCGCTCACGCTGTGCCATTTCCATTAATTCTCGCGAAGAAGCTGCTTCATCCAAATGTGCTCGACGCTTGGACTTGTTTCCCGATGCTTCACGAAGACTCTTCGACATATCCGACAATTCTTTGTCTTCTATGTCCGCCAATGCCTTGAGTGCTGCGACAATACGCTCTGCACGAATGCCTCTAAATCTTCTCTTGTTAAGCAGCTCGGTTGGAACACTCCCCACATTTTCTAACAGCGACCGCATACTTCTCTCTGCACCTTCTGTAGGAAAAGCAACATCAACTATATCTATCCAACGCGGATCATCCCCCTCTACACTAAGTGCAATGGCAGTCCTCTTGGCTTGCTCCTCTTCAAAATGCTCGCGATCAGCTTTACCATATTTTTCATAGAACCTTACGCGCTCATACAATTCTTCAGGAGAAAGTTTTTCGCTTAAAAATTCCGGCGACACTTCTGCCACTAAACCCGAAACATCTATCGAATGTTCCTGTGCTGCTTCCTTAGACCACGAAAGTATATATGATAAAAATTGAGCTTCTGGACTTTTTCCAGTAACCGCAAGTGAACGCAATGCCTGACCACGATGCCCATTCATCAATCGCAATAAGCCAGAATTCTTTTCTGCTAAAGCACGCTCCCCCTCTGTGAGGTTTTCGATCTCTTCAGGTCGTACTGATGGCAAGAGATCAGGCAGTTGTACAACCTCGCTTTTGTACCGATCTGCTATGCTATCCTGCAATTCAAACGCAAGAGATAGAGTTTCAGGTTCATGTTTATTCTGCTCAATATGAGAAATAGGAGGACGCTCTGTCATTATTTTAGATTAACATAGAACCAGCAACCATAGATGCTAGTTCTCAACATGAATAAGATATCAAAAGCGCCTACTTTGCAAAACAAAGTAGGCGCTCATAATTCAGCTTCCGTGAATCCAAGATTCCCAGTAGTCTTGCAACTCAATCGCGATCGATTCGCGCGATGGTATGAGCGGTTTGCGCGATTCAAACATCACGGCAGACTGCCAGTCCCACGCATTGTCTTTTGGATCACTTCGCACAATCGCGGAAGCAAGAGCATTCGGCTGCGGACCATGACAAAATCCTTGCGGATGAAATGTCATATCCCCCATCGATACGCTTTTCCCTCGAGCTGCGTAGTCGCTCGCAAGAAACAAACATTCGTCATAGGTGTTGTCGTGATGGTACGGCAGTGAATGAACACGGCGCGGACGAAACACTGACACCGCCGCGCTTTCGTCAGTTGCAACGAACGCTGTAAAGAAAGTGGGGTCAGTGTGCACCGTGTCGACAACAGGAACATTGATATGCTCCTCGTTGATAATGAACGGATAGGTACTTCCACTGTATCCCAAACTCGTGAGCGGGCTATGTGAATATGCAAGAAAAGACCATGCATGGAGACGTTTCACTGCAACGATGTATGGGTTCAAACATTCGTGATGGCAAATTTGAAATTTTTCACATTCCTCATACGAAGAAGTCTTCATGTCGTTTACACTATACGGAATCTCGCTCATGCTCCACGAGGGGCGACAAAGTGGCTCACTGCTTTCAATACCAACAAGAATCGTGTTGTTCGTATCAATGTGTGTTTTCGATGCAATGTCCGCAAAGAATTCATACATGAATCCTTTCGGAATATACAGATAGTCTCCTGCCTCATATCGCAATACGCCAAGTTCAGTCATACATGCACCATTTCCGCGGTAGACATACCAAAGCTCATCACCATCGCTATTGAGGTAACTGCGCACCATTCCTCTGCGACAGACAAGTGGAGAATTGCTTGCAGGATCGATCGTCAGAACTTTGATCAAAACCGAGCGATCTATTGTCTGCATGAGAATGTGCGGAAAAACCCACGATGGAGCACTTGTTATGCGATATGCCCTCGGCGTTGGCGTTAATCTCTCTGAAATATTGCCAATGCGTGCATCTTTGGGTAAAAGTGGCGAATCTAAACGATACGCGATCGGCAACGCTGTAATATGTGGTGGCGGATACGGTACTGCGATCTGTTCATGAAAGCCCTTTTTACGAATTACATAACCACTCAATGGTCTTGATGCACCATCGAATTTGATCCGACCCTTCCAGTCGTCTTGAATATTTGAAATATGCGGATACGGCACAGTAAGCACGGTATTTTCCTTTCTTGATAGGTACCTTGAATCTCACGCAACTATGCCACATCTGACCACGCGGGTAAATGACAAACGTCTCATTGTGTGTTTATATACTGTCGGTACATATTCTGTTCTTACGAACCAAGAAGCATCTGGAGAAAAAAAGTATGGATCTGCGCTGGGCAACAATTGACCCAAACCACATGGATAGACATGTCGGCACATTTCACAAAGCAAAGAATTTGTCGAGAGGAAAATTTTGGTCGCCACGCGGCGAGCATACCCGCATGATACCGGATCCGCTTTCTGGTGGAGACTTACTTATCATGCCCGATACTCCACCCGAACAGTTCTCTACATTCATCGACGGACTACGTGCAACTCGTTCATATGGCTTGCACAATCCATATAATCATGTCGAGCGGTATCTCATGCTCGGTATGATTTCTGCGCGCGCTGCAGCTGCCATGCAAGAACCAAGGATCGCCGACTTCTTTGCGCGATTGATTCAAGTTGTCATGCCAAAGTCGTATCCACAATGCATGGCAGAAGTTACTGTTACCAGAGATTTTTTGTACAACTTTTCTGCTGACAACGTTCGCTTTCATTTTGGCCGAGGATTTTCCGTTACAGGAAATCATGATGGGCAAGAGAGTAAGGGCTACCGATGGCCGCATGGTGCTGTTGTTATTATCACACCATTCAACTTCCCCCTTGAGATCCCCGCGCTGCAAATCATGGGCGCACTTTTCACGGGCAATCGGCCGCTCGTCAAATCAGACTCGAAAGTTTCCATTGTCACGGAGCAATTTATCCGACTGCTCATCAAGTGCGGCTTACCGCGTACCGATATCGATCTCATGCATTGTTCAGGCTCCACTATGGGAAATTTTCTCGAGCACGCAAAGGATCATATTGCGTTCGGTCAGTTCACCGGTTCGTCCGGAGTTGCAGAATATGTCATGCGTGTACTTGGCGGACGAGCAAAGCTTGAGGATTCCGGTTTCGACTGGAAGATCATCGGCAAAGACATTTCGGAAGAGCATCTCCCCTATATCGCGTGGCAATGCGATCAAGATGCCTATGCAGCATCGGGACAGAAATGTTCCGCTCAATCCCTCTTGTTTGTGCACCGAGCACATGCGAGCAAACTCGAGCACTTGATGAAGTCGCTCGCTCTGCGAAGAAATTTGCATGACTACACCGTCGGACCGCTTCTCTCCATCACGAATGCTCAAATTCTTGAGCATATACAGAAAATTATGCGGTTGCCCTATACTCATATGCTTTGGGGAGGAAAACCTCTTCATGACCATGCAATACCCACGTACTACGGAGCATTTGAACCAACTGCTCTCCTTGTTCCTATTGAGCTCCTTGGTATCGAACAACAATTCGATCTACTTACAAAGGAAATCTTTGGTCCTTTCCAGATCATCGTCCACTATACCGACGAACAGATTCCACGAATGCTTCATATACTTGAGCGAGTAAAACGGCGTCTCACCGCTGCCATTGTATCAAACAATCGGGCCTTTATTGGAAAAGTTCTTGGCAGAACAACGAACGGAACAACCTACGTTGGCCTTCGAGCACGTACGAGCGGTGCTCCGCAAAACCACTTTTTCGGCCCTTGTGGCCCAACAGCTGCAGGCATCGGAACTCCAGAATCCATCATCTCTACGTGGACATCGCATCGCGAAGTGATCTTTGACACATTCGCTCCACCAACTGGTTGGAGTCTCCCAAACGCTTCGTAAATTGCTCTATACGGCCTCGTTTTGCACAAGCAAAACGAGGCTTTAATTTTGTCATCGTGTAAATATTGACAAATCACACATATTTTGTATAATCCATCCGGTCATTAGATTTGAGAAGTTCTCAAATCTGTTCTATCACAGCTGAAGGAGAGAGAGTTTATGCAACCGTTTCTAGCAACGATTGGCCAGTTTTTTGCAGCGTATTGGCTGTATATTGCAGTCGTGGCGCTCCTTATAGGCCACAGGCTCGTCCTTCGATTCTTCGGAATTCTGATCGTGCCCGACAACCACGTGGGCGTAGTGAACAAGAAGTTCAAGATATTCGGTCGCAACCGAACGTTACCTGGCGGTGCAATCATGGCACTGCATGGCGAAGCTGGTTGGCAGGCCGATACGCTGGCTCCCGGGCTTCAGTATTTCATGTGGCCCTGGCAATATGAGATCAAGTATGAGGAATTCAGGGCTAAAGGTGATTTCTAGGTGCCAGATTTAATGTATTATGGCTCTATTAAGAGCTAGTTTGGCTAATATTTAAAATGAATTTAAAAAAACGACCGT
>OBEQ012366798.1_pt1 | contig 31296 bp, 30 predicted proteins | sample 1670901 | NCBI WGS metagenome assembly OBEQ01 (sample SAMEA104232315, study PRJEB22302) | groundwater metagenome | biome: forest; feature: aquifer; material: groundwater | place: USA | collected 2011-08-07 | depth 5.4 m | reverse complement strand
GAACGGAGCACATCCTGCTCGGCCTCATCCACGAGGGTGAGGGCGTGGCGGCCAAGGCTCTGGAGAGCCTGGGCATCTCCCTGGAGGGTGTGCGCCAACAGGTCGAGGAGATCATCGGCCAGGGCCAGCAGGCGCCGAGCGGGCACATCCCGTTCACGCCGCGGGCCAAGAAGGTGCTGGAGCTGTCGCTGCGTGAGGCGCTGCAGCTGGGGCACAACTACATCGGCACCGAGCACATCCTGCTCGGCCTGATCCGCGAGGGCGAGGGCGTCGCCGCCCAGGTGCTGGTCAAGCTCGGTGCCGACCTCAACCGGGTGCGCCAGCAGGTGATCCAGCTGCTCTCCGGGTACCAGGGCAAGGAGCCCGCGGCGGCCGGCGCCGGGGTGACCGGCGAGACCGCGCCGTCCACCTCGCTCGTGTTGGACCAGTTCGGGCGCAACCTGACCCAGGCGGCCCGCGAGGGCAAGCTCGATCCGGTGATCGGGCGGGAGAAGGAGATCGAGCGGGTGATGCAGGTGCTCTCCCGCCGCACCAAGAACAACCCGGTCCTCATCGGTGAGCCCGGCGTCGGCAAGACCGCCGTGGTCGAGGGGCTGGCGCAGCGCATCATCAAGGGCGAGGTGCCCGAGACGCTGAAGGACAAGCAGCTGTACACGCTGGACCTCGGTGCTCTGGTGGCCGGCTCGCGGTACCGCGGTGACTTCGAGGAGCGGCTGAAGAAGGTGCTCAAGGAGATCCGCACCCGGGGCGACATCATCCTGTTCATCGACGAGATCCACACCCTCGTCGGAGCGGGTGCGGCCGAGGGGGCGATCGACGCGGCGAGCATCCTCAAGCCGATGCTGGCCCGCGGTGAGCTGCAGACGATCGGTGCGACCACGCTCGACGAGTACCGCAAGCACCTGGAGAAGGACGCCGCGCTGGAGCGCCGGTTCCAGCCGATCCAGGTGGGTGAGCCGTCGCTCGCGCACACCATCGAGATCCTCAAGGGGCTGCGCGACCGCTACGAGGCGCACCACCGGGTGAGCATCACCGATGCGGCGCTGGTGGCCGCGGCGACCCTCGCCGACCGGTACATCTCCGACCGGTTCCTGCCGGACAAGGCGATCGACCTGATCGACGAGGCCGGGGCCCGGATGCGGATCCGCCGGATGACCGCGCCGCCGGACCTGCGCGACTTCGACGAGCGGATCGCCCAGGTGCGCCGCGACAAGGAGTCCGCGATAGACGCGCAGGACTTCGAGCGCGCCGCGCAGCTGCGGGACAAGGAGAAGCCCCTGCTGGGCCAGAAGGCGCAGCGGGAGAAGGAGTGGAAGGCCGGCGACCTCGACGTCGTCAGCGAGGTCGACGACGAGCAGATCGCCGAGGTGCTGGCCAACTGGACCGGCATCCCGGTCTACAAGCTCACCGAGGAGGAGACAGCCCGGCTGCTGCGGATGGAGGACGAGCTGCACAAGCGCCTCGTCGGCCAGAACGACGCGGTGAAGGCGGTCTCCAAGGCGATCCGGCGGACCCGCGCCGGGCTGAAAGACCCGAAGCGTCCGTCCGGCTCGTTCATCTTCGCCGGCCCGTCCGGGGTGGGCAAGACCGAGCTCTCCAAGGCGCTGGCGGAGTTCCTCTTCGGCAGCGAGGACGCCCTCATCCAGCTGGACATGAGCGAGTTCCACGACCGGTACACGGTCTCCCGGCTCGTTGGTGCCCCGCCCGGGTACGTCGGCTACGACGAGGGTGGGCAGCTCACCGAGAAGGTGCGCCGCCGGCCGTTCTCGGTGGTGCTCTTCGACGAGATCGAGAAGGCCCACCCGGACGTCTTCAACACACTGCTGCAGATCCTGGAGGACGGGCGACTCACCGACGGCCAGGGCCGCATCGTCGACTTCAAGAACACGGTGATCATCCTGACCACCAACCTGGGTACCCGCGACGTCGCCAAGGCGGTGTCGCTGGGCTTCCAGGCGAGTGAGGACAACGAGAGCACGTACGAGCGGATGAAGCAGAAGGTCAACGACGAGCTCAAGCAGCATTTCCGCCCGGAGTTCCTCAACCGGATCGACGACACGATCGTCTTCCACCAGCTCAGCGAGGCCGAGATCCTCAACATCGTGGATCTCATGGTCGGCCGGATCGAGACCCAGCTGCGCAACAAGGACATGGGGCTGGAGCTCACCGACAACTCGAAGAAGTTCCTCGCCAAGAAGGGGTACGACCCCGTGCTGGGTGCCCGGCCGCTGCGTCGGACGATCCAGCGCGAGATCGAGGACTCGTTGAGCGAGCGGATCCTCTTCAACGAGCTGAAGCCGGGCCAGATCATCCTGGTCGACTGCGAGGGCGACCCCGCCAACATCGAGCAGTCGAAGCTGGTCTTCCGCGGATCGGAAAAGCCGGCGGCGATACCCGACGCGGTGCCGGCCGATCTCGGTGGCCCGGCGAGCGCGGCGGCGGCAGGGGCCGAGGAGTAGTACCTGGAACCACGCAGATTGGGGGCGGCGCAACCTGCGCCGCCCCCAATCTCATTCCGCGTCGGGGCGAGCCGGAGCTCAGCGGCTGGGGCTGGGGCTCGGCTTCGCGCTCGGGCCTGCGCTCGGGGTCGCGCTCGGGCTTCGCGTCTCGCCGGGTAGGGCGATGTAATCCTCCAGCAGGGCCGGGGTGAGTCCGGCGTTGTAGATCACCTGCAGGGCCGCCAGGAAGTCCGCCACGAAGGCCGGTCGGAAATGCATCAGGATGATGTCGCCGGCCTGGAGGTGGCCCTCCTGATAGCGCACGATCCCCTCGTGCACGGTCTCCTTCCAGAAGAAGGCAGCCTTCATCCCGCAGTCGTGCGTGGCCTGCAACGTGGCGTTGTCCTCGTCGCCGAAGGGCGGCCGGAACAGCACCGGCCGGCGACCGAAGAGCCCACCGAGCTGGTCGGCCGAGCCGCAGATCTCGCTCTTCTGATAGCTGTACGAGGTGCCCTTCAGCTCGGTGTGCGTCAGGGTGTGCGCTTCGATGACCGCTCCGGCGCCCTGCAGTTGCCGGAAGTAGTTCGGGTCGTCGCGGACGAAGTTGACGGTCAGGAAGAGGGTGACCGGCACGTGCGCGGCCTGCAGCAGCGGGATCGCCTCCGGCACCTTCAGGGCGCCGTCGTCGATGGTGATGAACGCGATCCTCTGGGTGGTCTGTACCCGGCTCACCCAGGTTGCCGACGGGCCGGCCGACACGATCATCGGCTCGGGCACCGGGGCAGGGCCGAACCTGGGGATCCGGGCGACCGCGTCCGCCAGGTTCTTCGGCAACGGCGAGGTGCTGGCGCTCGGAGAGCCGGACGGGCTCACTGACGGGGTGACGTCGTCGCCCGGACCCATCGAGGGGGCGGCGCCGTTGGCCCATCGGACATGCGGCGCGCCGCGTAGTGCCAGTACCGCCGGGACGAGTGCACCCACCAGCACCAGCGCGATCGCCACCGGCAGCCAGACGGGCAGAGTGCGTCTGAGCAGGGAGCCGCGGGAGAACACGTCGGCAGCGTACCGACCGCGGGGCCGCGCCGGGAGCCGGCCGTTCAGACCGGGAACGCGTACATCCCGTGCGGTTGCTCACAGATCAAACCGTCGGCCAGCAGGCTCTGCAGCGCCCGTTGTCGCTGGACCTGCTCCGGCCATACCGGGTCCAGGCTGCTCCGGGGTACCGGGCCGGGCGCGCTTCGCAGTACCGCCAGCAGCAGGCCGCGTACCTGGCGATCGGTGCCGGCGTACCCCGGTGACCGGCGGGCCGACCGGACCGGCCCGGCGCCGGGGCCACGCCCGCCCGCGACCGCGGCGGTGCGGCGCCAGGCGCATCGGGTGCGGAGCGGACACTCGCCACAGCGTGGCGCCCGCGCGGGGCAGATGAGCGCACCGAGCTCCATGAACGCTGCGGAAGCCTGCGCCGCGGCTGCCGGCCTGACCGGCAGGAGCCCCGCCACCACGGCCAGGTCGCGGGCGGTGGTCGCCGGGCCGGCTTGCGGGGTACCGTCGACCGCCCGGGCCACCAGCCGGCGTACGTTCGTGTCGACCACCGGATGGCGCTGACCGAAGGCGAACGCTGCGACGGCGTGGGCGGTGTACGTCCCGACGCCCGGGAGCGTCAGCAGGTCCTCCACAGTGGACGGTACGAGCCCGTGGTGTCCTCCAACGATCACACCGGCGCACTCGTGCAGGCGCAGTGCGCGGCGCGGGTACCCGAGCCGACCCCAGCCGCGGATCGCCGCTCCGGCCGGCTCCGCGGCCAGCGCCGCGGGACTGGGCCAGCGCTCCAGCCAGTACCGCCAGGTGGGCAGTACCCGCGCCACCGGGGTCTGTTGGAGCATCACCTCGCTGACCAGCACCGCCCACGGCGACGTACCGGGCTCGCGCCAGGGCAGGGCACGCGCGTGCCCGCGGTACCAGGCGGTCGCCGCGGCCGCGAACGACCGCGGGGTGCGCGACGGGCGCGGCCCCGCACCGGTGAGCTGCTTCGCGGACATCGGACGGGCTTCCCGGTTCGGTCTCGGTCGGGGCGTTAGGTGAGACTGTTCACCGTGAACGAGCTTGCCATTACCGTGATCGGCCACGACCGGCCGGGCATCATCGCCGACGTCTCCGAGATCCTCGCCGGTCTGGGCCTGAACCTCACCGACTCCACGATGACCCGGTTGCGCGGGCATTTCGCGATGACCCTGGTCTGTCTGGGGCCGCCGGCCGCAGCCCAGGTCGAGGCCGCACTGGGCGCGATCACCGCGGACGGCGCGCTGCTGGCGACGGTACGCCGGGTCCAGCAGGAGAGCGATCCGATGCCCACCGGCGGGCACTACCTGTTGACCGTGCACGGCGCCGACCGGTTGGGCATCGTGGCCACGGTGAGCCGGGCGGTGGCCGACTTCGGCGGCAACGTCACCGACCTGACCACCCGGCTGGCCGGGTCGCTGTACCTGCTGCTGGCCGAGGTCGACCTGCCGGCCGGGACCAACCTCGACGCGCTGACCACCCGGCTGCACGCGGTCGCCGGTGAGCTCGGCATCGAGGTGGGCTTGCGTCCGGCCGAGGCGGATGTGCTGTGACCGCGGCGGTGACCGGGTGGTCGGTGGAGAACCTCGGTCTGATCGGCGCGGTACGCCCGGTGGTGCGGGCCCCGCATCCGGTGCTCGCCACGGCCGGCCCCGACGTCGATCCACGGGCGACCGACACCGTACAGCTCGCTGCGGATCTCGTGGCCACGATGCGGGTGTCGGCGGGCTGTGTCGGGCTCGCCGCCCAGCAGATCGGCGTGCCGGCGCGGGTTTTCGCGGTCGACGTGACCGAACACCCGAAGGCGCGTACCTGCCACGGCACCTTCGTGCTGTGCAATGCCCGACTCGTGGAGGCGAGTCAATGGGCCCGGGCGCGGGAGGGGTGCCTGTCGGTGCCCGAGCTGACCGGCGACGTCAAGCGCGCCGGCCGGCTGGTGGTGGTCGGGCAGCTGCCGGGTACCGGCGCCCAGGTCGAGGTCGTTACGGACGCCTTCGAGGCGCGCGCGATGCAGCACGAGATAGACCACTGCGATGGTCTGATCTTCCTCGACCGGGTGGCCGGGGCGCATGCGGTGTACCCCCGCAAGGTCTATCTGTAGCTCCGACGCGGATGCCGGCCGGGCCGCGTCCTTCGCGGACCGGCCCGCCATGCGCGCGGCGCGCCGCCGTGTCGATGTCTGCCTCCGCCGATACCGTTTGGTCATCATGAAGCTGACGGTTGGCCCCCTTCCACCCGCCGTCTACTGGAGGCGACGGGCGGTGCTTCTTGCCGCGCTGCTCTTCGGCGTCACCGTGTTGAGCTACTCCTGCTCCGATACCCGGTCCTCCAGCGCGGCCCGCAACGCCTCGTCACCGACGACCGCCTCGGCCACCCCGTCGCCCCGGGCCACCCTGCTCACCCCAACCGTCGGTGACGCGACGGTGTCGTCGGACAGCACAGTCATCGGCCCGCCGCCGGGCTCACCGAGTGGGCCGTGCGAGGACGCCGACATGTCGCTGACTCCGGCGCTCGCTTCGTCCAGCGTGCCCAGCGGCAAGCCGTTGCCGATCGTTTTTAAGATCAAAAACGTGTCGGCCAAGACCTGCACCCGCGACGTGGGCGCCGCTCCGCAGGAGCTGTACATCCAACAGGGCGCCACCAAGGTCTGGTCGTCCGACGCGTGCGACCCGAAGAAGACGGTCGGCAAGGATGACCGGGTCTTCGGTCCGGGCGTCGAGACGGAGTTCCCGACCGTCTGGGACGGCAGATCGACCGCGGCGGGCTGCGGCAACCCGCCGTTCCTGCCCCCCGGCGACTACCAGGTCATCGGGCGGCTCGGGATGAAGCTCAGCGACCCGGCGCCGCTGAAGGTCACACCTGCTCAGACGTAGCTGTCTGGGTCTGCCCTCGCGGCCCTCGCTCCGCTCGGTGCACTCGGTCAGACGTAGCGTTCGAGGATTGAGGCCTCGGCGAGTCGGGACAGGCCCTCGCGGACTCCACGGGCCCGGGCGTCGCCGACCCCGTCGACGATCTGCAGATCCTCCACGGTCGCCCCGAGCAGTCGCTGCAGGCTGCCGAAGTGGTCGACCAGCCGGTCCACCACGGCTCCCGGCAGCCGGGGGACCTTGGCCAGCAGCCGGAACCCGCGCGGGGAGACCGCCGCGTCGAGCGCGTCGGTGGTACCCGGATATCCCAGTGCCCGGCCCACCGCGACCAGGTCGATCAGCTCGGTCGCCGACAGGACGTCGAGCTCGTCGAGGGCGTCCTCGGCCGTGCGTGACCTGCGGGCCGCCGGCAGGTAGTCGCGGATGACGAGGGTACGGTCAGACTCCACGCCGGCCATCAGCTCTTCGAGCTGCAGCGAGAGCAGCCGGCCGTCGGTACCCAGCTCCACCACGTACCCGGCGATCTCGTCAGCGATCCGGCGCACCATCTCCAGCCGCTGCACCACGGCGACCGCGTCCCGTACGGTCACGAGGTCCTCGATCTCCAGCGCGGAGAGGGTGCCACTGACCTCGTCGAGCCGCAGCTTGTACCGCTCCAGGGTGGCCAGTGCCTGGTTGGCCTTGGACAGGATCGAGGCCGAGTCGTCGATGACGTGGCGCTGGCCGTTGACGTACAGCCCGATGATGCGCATGGACTGGCTGACCGAGATGACCGGGTACCCGGTCTGCTTGGCCACCCGCTCCGCGGTGCGGTGCCGGGTACCCGACTCTTCGGAGGGGATTGTCGGATCAGGCATCAGGTGGACCGCTGCCCGCACGATGCGGGTACCGTCGCTGGCGAGCACGACGGCACCGTCCATTTTGCACAGTTCGCGCAGTCGGGTCGCGGAGAACTCCACGTCCAGCGGGAAGCCACCGGTGCAGATCGCCTCGACGGTCCGGTCGTGACCGAGGACAATCAGCGCACCGGTGCGGCCGCGCAGGATGCGTTCCAGCCCGTCGCGCAGCGCGGTACCCGGCGCCATCAGGGCCAAAGTTGCACGCAGTGGATCACCGCCGGCGCTGGCGAAAGCCCAGACAGCTCCCGCGCCCGGGCTGGCGCGGGTGGTCTCCCGGTCGTTCGACACCCGCACAGTGTACGGATGGTGACCCGGCGGAGGCTGTTGCGGTAGCCAGGTGAGCCCGTAGTGTGAGCGCGCCCTCGACCTTTGTTGATCATAAATGGAGGACGCTGAGCGGATGACCGGTCCGGAGGGGATCGAGTGGCGCCCCAGTGCACTGTCGGAAGCCTTCGCCAGGCTGGGCTGGTACGTGGCGACCGCGGTGCTCTTCGTCGGCGCGGCGTGGGGCCTGTTCCGCGATGAACCCACCCGGTTGAACTCCGGCCAGGTCAACCTGCTGGTGTTCGTACCCTTGCTGGTCGGGGTCCTTGGCACGCTCAGTACGGTGCCGGTGGTGATGGCGCTGGTGCGCCGTCCCGCGGTGGCCGCGAACTACTACGGGCTCACGGTACGTCCCGGAGCCGGGCGGCTGCTGGTGCTGCCGTGGGCGCAGTTGAGGGCGGTCGCGGCGTACCGGGTCGGCGACGAGGCGTACCTGTTCCTCGGCCGTACCCAGGTCCCCTTGCCCAGCGGCGACCGGCCCGGTTGGGCGGACCAGAAGGTCATGCGGGAGGCCCGCCGAGGGGCGCGCCACGAGGGTGGCGTCGACCTGGCGACACTCGCGGACTTCGAGCTGGCGGTACGGATGAGCGACTTCGTCGGTGAGCCGTACGCCCTGCTCGCCACGCTCGTCGCCTTCGCCCCGGACCACGTGCTGGTGGCCAGCGATCTTGCCGCCGAGAGCTGAAATCCGCCAGAGCGCGCGGACCGGGCCACCCGCAACGATCAGGCGCGGACCAGGCCGGGGCCGGCCGAACGGGCCCGGGTCAGCCGGTCGGCCGGAACTTCATCGTGGTGACCAGTGTGTTCAGTGCCTCGCGCATCGCGCCGAGCTGGGCGGCGGTCGCCTCACCCGGTGGTACGGCGCTGACAAGGTAGGCCGCCTTGCCGTGGAACACCAATACCCGCACGACGTGCTTGTCACTGTCATAGGTGTCCAAGACGGGCAGCGCCAGCCGTCCATCGGCGGTACGCAGTTCCGCGGCACCGGCAACGATCGAGTAGCTGTAGAGCGGGCCGCCGGCCTTGGGGCCCAGCGATTCCCGAAGCTGCTGGTCGTTCAGGTCGGATGTGTCGTTCTTGAGGTCCTTGATCTCGATGGCGACGCGGGCGTTGGTTGGCAGCCACGCCTCGGGGACCAGCTCAAGCACGGTTGACCGGCCGCTGATGTTCGGCACGATCGAGAAGCCCGCGGGCAGAGCGGTGCTGAACTCCAGCCCGGGGTCGTCGATGACCACACCGGAGGCAGTGGGGTGCAGGACCGGCAGCTTGGCCGGGTCGGGTCCGTTGGTGTGGTGGTTGGAGACAAACAGGAACTGTGCCGCGAAGAGGAGTACCAGCGGCGTCACCAGGATCAGGTTCCACTTGCGGCGGAACCGCCTGATGCGGTCCGCGGTCTCGGCCGCCGATTCGACGATGACCGGGGAGCTTGTCGTGGGCAGCATCATCGGGTCAGCTCCAGCGACGCGGCGACGGCTGCGCAGGCCTGAAGCAGCTCGGTCGAGAAGCCGCCGTACGGGGCCACGCAGCTGACGGTGATCACGGTTCGATCGACGAAGACGTAGGTGTTCAGCTTGTTCCATTCCCGTGGGGACTGCACGCCGGAGGCGACCTCCACCGCGGGCTGTCCGGCGAGGGTACGGCTGACGGCCGGGCCGGCAGTGTCCGGGTACGGGTAGTCCCTGTCCAGCCGGCTCACCAGCAGCGCAGCCCGCTGGCGGTCCGAGTCGTCGCCAACCGGCACGCCGGGCGAGACGCGCCACGCCGACACGGTGATCGTTCCGACGTCGGTGCGCTTCAGCTCGTGGTTGCCGACCGCCCAGTTGAGCGGGATCCGGTACCGGCCCACCGTGACCTTCGCGTCGTTCGAGGTGTGGTCATCGAGCAGGACCTGCTCCGGCTCGCCCTCCACGGCCACCGGCGTGACGCCGATCAGGGTCGGCCGGGGCTGGTTGAACGGCCACCGGTGATCGAGTTTGAGCGCCATGATCACCAGGCCGCCGGCCGCGACCAGGACCAGGACAACCGGGACCAGCGCGGTGAGGCGGACAACGAGGGGTATCGAACTCTTGTCGCGGGCCACGGCCGGGAGGCTAGCAGGAGTTGATCGATTGTGCCGCCCCGCCCGGGTGCGTGCCGAAGCGTCGGCTCGCCCCGCCGGGTGCGCGCCGAAGCGTCGGGTGGTCGGCCTGCGCTGCCCCGATCAGGCAGAAGCCGCGGCCGAGGCCTTGACCGCGAAATGCAGCGCGGCTCGCACGTCGGCGACCTCCAGCACCTTCATCCCGGGGGGTGCGGAGCCGGTCGCCGCAGGTCCGCAGCCCGGGGGCACCAGCGCGAAGTGGAAGCCCAGCCGGGCGGCCTCGGCCAGCCGTCGGGGCACCGCGCCGACCCGGCGCACCTCGCCGGTCAGCCCCACCTCGCCGATCGCCACCAGGTCCGGCGCGAGCGGCAGGTCGTGTGCGGCCGAGGCGACCGCGAGCGCCACCCCCAGATCGGCCGCGGGCTCGACCACCCGGGCGCCGCCGACCGTAGCCGCAAAGACCTCCCGGTCGTGCAGCGCGATCTTCGACCGGCGTTGCAGCACGGCGAGAACCATCGCCAACCGGGCTCCGTCCAGGCCGCTGACGGTGCGTCGCGGTGAACCCGGCGTCGCCGCGCCGATCAGCGCCTGAACCTCGGTCAACAGAGCCCGGCGCCCCTCCATGGCCACCGTGACACAGGTGCCGGGGACGGCGTCGGCGTACCGGGTGAGGAACAGCCCCGACGGGTCCGGCAGGCTGCTGATACCTCCCTCATGCATCTCGAAGCAGCCCACCTCGTCGGCCGGACCGAAGCGGTTCTTCAGGCCGCGCACCATCCGCAGCGATGAGTGCTTGTCGCCCTCGAACTGCAGCACCACGTCGACCAGGTGCTCCAGCACCCGGGGCCCGGCGACCTGGCCGTCCTTGGTGACGTGCCCGACGAGCACCGTGGCGAGACCGCGCTGCTTGGCGACCGCGACCAGTGCCGCGGTGACGCCGCGGACCTGGGTGACCCCGCCGGGCACCCCATCGGCGCCGGGCATCGAGATGGTCTGCACCGAGTCGAGCACGAGCAGCCCCGGCGCCACCGCGTCGAGGTGCCCGAGCACCGCCGCCAGGTCGGTCTCGCAGGCGAGGTAGAGCCGTTCGTGCAGCGCGCAGAGCCGCTCGGCGCGCAGCCGCACCTGGTGCAGTGACTCCTCGCCGCTGATCACGAGCGCCGGGGGGTCGCCGATGGCGGCCCACTGCTGGGCGACCTCCAGCAACAACGTGGACTTGCCGACGCCGGGCTCACCGGCGAGCAGCACCACCGCGCCCGGGACCAGCCCGCCGCCGAGCACCCGGTCGAACTCGGGCACGTTGGTGGCGCGGGCCCGGGCCGGAGCGGCGCTGATGGTGGCGATCGGTCGGGCCGGTTCCAGTGGAGTCCGTGCCACGACCGAGCGCAGTGCCGGCGTGGTGCCCGCGGCGGTCTGGATGATCGAGCCCCACCCGCCGCAATCCGGGCAGCGCCCCACCCACTTGGCGGGTCGATGTCCGCACACGTCGCACTCGTAGCCGCCGCGAGCCTCCAGGCTCACTGCGGCGCGGGGGGTACTGCTCCTGCTCCGGGCCTCTGACACGTCCGCGACGCTAGCCCGGCGGTACGACGAAACTGCGGGTTTGCCGGCTACGCCTCGCCGCTCGGCTGCGGGATCGGGCTGCGTGGCAGAGCCGATTCGGGCAGCCCCATCGGTACCTCGATGGTGATCGTGGTACCGCTGTCGAAGGCGAAGGTCAGCTTGAGCGACTGACCGGGGAGCAGGGTGTCGAGCAGTCCGCTGACTGCGAGGTACTGCCCGGCACCGGTACCCGGCACGAGCAGTGAGTAGCTGGCGGGCTTGGTCCGCACCGAGATCCGCGCGGCGTCAGCGGGCGCGGCTGAAGCCGACGACGAGGTCGACGGGGTCGCTGACGTTGACGCCGACGGTGCGCGGCTGGTCGTCGCCGGGGCGGGGCCGCTCGATGGCGCGCCGCTCAGCAGGACGACCTTGCCCTTGTCCGAGGTCACCCCGATCAGGGTCACCGGCTTCGCGGTGTCGTTGTTGAAGACCCGTACCGACAGCGGAGCGCTCTCTCCCTTGGCGTACCCGTGGGCCTTGTAGATGACCAGCACGTCGCGCAGCGAGATCAGCTTGTCCGGCGAGTCCGCGTTGACGCCGGGTACCGCGGCGACGATGGCGGCGGTCTGCGCGGACTGGCCGGCGCTGCATCCGGCGAGCAGCCCGATGGCAGCCGCCACGGCGAGGGTCAGCAGCGCGCTGGGGCGACGGCCCACGGCCGTACCGGTAGTCGAGCGCGGCACCTTCGTCCTCCTTGCTCCGTCAGCATCCGGACCCCTCAGGTGGCCCGTTCGGCCGCCTGCGTGCGAGCCGACCACGGGACAACACGCCGGAGCCGCGCTCCAGCCTAGGACTTCTCCGGGCGCCGATCGCGACCACCCCACTGCGAGGCCGGGTCAGACCGACAGGCCCGCCGCGAGGAAGAGTCCGACATCGATCAGTGCCACCACCAGCACCGCCCGGAACGCCGCCCGCGACCCGTTGCCGCGGCGTTCGGCGTACCACCCGAGGGGCAGCACCACGGCGGCGGCCAGGAAAGCCAGTACCCCGAACCAGCCGGTCCGTCCCGGCGGGCCGAAGGCCAGCACCGCGGTCGCGGCGAGCAGCAGCCCCGCGGCGGCCAGCTGACTCCCACCGCGGCCCAGCCGGTGCGGCAGGCCGCGTACCCCGGTCCGGGTGTCGTCGGCGAGGTCGGGCAGCGCGTTCGCGAAGTGCGCACCGGAGCCCAGCAGAGCCCCGGCGGCGAGCAGCCACCACGGTGGTACCGGCGCCGCGGGCCGGCCGAGCACCACGAACGCGGGCAGCGCCGCGAACGACACCGCGTACGGCAGCACCGAGACGACAGTGCCCTTCAGCGGCCAGTTGTACAGCAGCGCGGAGACCAGGGCGACGACGGCGAGCCCGCCCGCGGCGCCGGAGAGTGCGGCGAGCCCGACCGTCGCGGCGACGGCCACCGCGGCGGCGATCGCAACCGCCCGCCGGGACACCTCACCGGTGGCGATGGGCTTGTCGGTACGCCCCACCGCTGCGTCGCGCGGCGCGTCGATGGCGTCGTTGCTCCAGCCGACCGCGAGTTGGCTGGCTCCGATGGTCGCGGCGACGAGTGCCGTGCCGGCCGCGCCGCGCTGGCAGGCGACGGCGAGCACCGCGGCGACCACGGTGACCGCGGCACCGGGCTCCGGATGGCTCGCCCGGAGCAGTCCGAGGATCATGCGCACGGATGCCAGTCTGGCGGGAACCTGGTTGGCGTGCCAGGCTCAGTTCCATGCCCGCGCCGATCTGGCCACGCAACGACGTGCGCCAGTACGACGACCTGGCCGGCGAATGGTGGCGGCCGGGTGGGGCGTTCACGATGCTCTCCTGGATTGCGCGCGCCCGGGCGCGGCTGATCCCCCCGGCGGCCCGGGACGGCGCGGTGCTGGTCGATCTGGGCTGTGGGGCCGGGTTGCTCGCCCCGTACGTCGCCGGCAAGGGGTACTCCCACGTCGGCGTGGACCTGGTCCGCTCGGCGCTGGAACAGGCAGGTACCCACGGCGTCGCGCCGATCCGGGCCGACGTCAGCCGGCTGCCGTTCGCCGACGGCTGTGCCGATGTGGTCTGCGCGGGTGAGCTCCTCGAACACGTCACCGACCTGCCGGGCACCGTTGCCGAGGCGTGCCGGATCCTGCGCCCGGGCGGCCTGCTGGTGCTGGACACGTTGAACGACACCATGCTCTGCCGGTTACTCGTGGTGTACCTGGCCGAGCGGCTGCCGCGCGGAGCCCCGGCCGGCCTGCACGACCCGAAGCTCTTCATCGATCCGCAGGTGCTCACCGACGAGTGCGCCCGGCACGGCGTCGGGCTGCGGATCCGGGGGCTTCGCCCGTTCCTGGCCGACCTGCTGTGCTGGCTCGCGATCGGGCGGAGCCGCGGCCGGATGCGGCCCAGCCGGGTCAGCGCCGTGCTCTACCAGGGCGTCGGGACCTTCAAAGTCCCGACCGGAAACGTCCGGACCGGAAACGGCGGGACCAGGGAGGGTGCGGAATGACCGAGTCCGTCGAGGCAGCCCGCCGGCTGGTACCGCGCTTCGCTGCGCGCGCCGCCGGGGACGACGTCATGGGGGACTTCCCGGTCGATGACTTCGCTGACCTGCGTGCCGCCGGGCTCTTCGGGCTGATGGTGCCGCGACGGCTGGGCGGGGCGGGGGCCGGCTTCGCCGAGTACGCCCGGGTGGCCTACGAACTGGCCCGCGGCAACGGGGCCACCGCACTCGTCTTCAACATGCACGCCTCGGTCACCGGGGCACTGGCCGGGGTACCGCCGGCGCTGATCGAGGCGCTCGGTGTACCGGAGACGTTCTTCACGGCCCGCGACAAGGTGCTCGCGGCCGCGGCGACCGGCAGCTGGTACGCGGTGGCGATGAGTGAGCGCGGCGCCGGTTCGCGGCTCTCCCAGCTGTCCACTATGTACAGTGCCGAGCCCGGCGGCGGGTACCGGATCACCGGCGCCAAGACCTTCGTCTCCGGTGCCGGGCACTGCGACGGGTACCTGGTGGCTGCCCGCAGCGCCGCCGATCCTTCTACGGTGTCGCAGTTCCTGATCCCCGCCGATGCACCCGGGCTGACCGTCGAGCCCACCTGGGACTCGCTCGGCATGCGGGCCACCGGCTCGCACGACCTGCACCTCGACGCCCGGGTGCCCGACCGCGCACTGCTCGGCGGGGTCGAGGGACTGGCCCTGTTGGTGGCCCAGTTGATGCCGCACTGGATGGTGGCCAGCTACGCGGCGGTGTACGTCGGGGTGGCCCGCGCCGCGGTCGACGCCGCGGTGGCCCACGTGACTGAGCGCAGGTTCGCCCACCTGCCGGCGGTACGGGCCCGGATCGGCCGGGCGGACGCGGCGGTGGCGGCCGCCCGGCTCGCTGTCGACGAGGCGGCCCGCCGGGTCGATGAGGCCCCGGGCGAAGCGGAGACCAATCGCTGGGTGTGGCGGGCCAAGCTGCTGGCCGGTACCACCGCAGCCGAGGTGGCTGCGGCGATGCTGGAGGCGGCTGGTACCTCGGCCATCCGCCGCGGCCATCCGTTGGAGCGGCTGTACCGCGATGCGCGTTGTGGCTCGCTGCAGCCGGCCACCTCTGACGTCTGCGCGGACTGGCTCGGCGTGGCGGCGCTGGGCGGCGACCCCGACCACGACTCGCCGGTCCCCCGGTGGTGAGCGCTGTGACTCCGGTCGTCGCCGGGGTCGGGATCGCGCACCCGGCGCCGGTACCCCAGGACGAGGTGTGGCACGGCTTCTTCGCGCAGCACTACACCGGGGTCCAGCGGGCCTTCGCCCAGCGGATCTTCGCGCACTCCGGGGTGGTCACCCGGCACGGCGTGGTCAACCCGATGCTGGAGGACGTGTCGCGCTGGACGACCGGGGCGCGGATGCATCGGTACCTCACCGAGGCGCTGCCGCTCGGTCGGACCGCGGCGCGGGCGGCGCTCGACGCGGCCGGACTCGACCCGGGTGACGTGGCGTACTTCGTGGTCTGCTCCTGCACCGGGTACGTCTCACCCGGGCTGGACATCCTGCTCGCCCGTGATCTCGGCCTGCCGGCCGACGCCCGGCGGCTCTTCGTCGGGCACATGGGCTGCTATGCCGCGTTGCCGGGGCTGGGTGCGGCAGCCGACTTCGTGGCCGTACACGGCCGCCCGGCGCTGCTGCTCTGCGTCGAGCTGCCCAGCCTGCACGTCCAGCCGCCGACGGCGGACCCGCAGCAGATCATCGCGCACTCGCTCTTCTCCGACGCCGCGGCCGCCGTCGTTGTCCTGCCGGGTGTGCGGGGGTACGCCGTGCGGGGCGTCGCCGCGCTCACCGACACCACGGCGGCGGACCAGATGACGTGGGACGTCACCGACCTGGGTTTCCGGATGGGGTTGTCGCCACGGGTACCGGACGTCCTGGCGGTGCATGTCGCGGAGTTCGTGAAGGATCTGCTGTCCCGGCACGGCCTTGTACCCTCCGATGTGGACGGTTGGGCGGTGCACCCTGGCGGGCCGAAGATCCTGGACGTGGTGGCGCGCGAGCTGGACCTGCCCGCGGCTGCACTGGACACCTCGCGGGGGGTACTCGCCGATCACGGCAACTGCTCGTCACCGACGGTCCTGCTGATCCTCGACCGCTTGCAGCGACTGCCCGCGGCCCCCCGGCACGTACTGTCGCTCGCCTTCGGCCCGGGCCTGACCCTCTACGCCACCCTGCTCGGCCCGGCGCAGGGGTGACCGCCCCGCTGCAGGGCGGCTACAGCTTCAGTTTCATCAGGTCCGCCCGGAACTCCTCCACCGAGCTGGCCGCCGCGATGGCCCGGAGCAGTATGCCGTGCGCGTCGACGAGCAGCACGCTGGCCTTGCCGGCACCCGTTGGCAGATCGGGGACCGCACTCCACAGCGCGCCCGCCGGATCCGTGACCGCCCAGGCCCGAGCTCCGGCCGGGAGCGTTGGCGGGGTACTGCGGGCCACCGTGAGCACCCCGATCCCGCCGCCGGTACTCCCGACTGCCGCTGCGGTCTGGGCGATCAGTTCGTCGCAGGCGCAGCCCTCGACGAGCAGGACGACCGCGGGCAGGGTGTCGTGCAGCCGCACCTGTCCACCGCCGGCGGACGTGAACGTGACATCGGGAAGGACCGCCCCTTCGGCATGGGCGGTCCCGGATGCGCTGGTGGTACCGGTCGCTGGGGTTGGCGCCGGCGTCGTGTGCTGGTTGGCCGGCCAGGCGACGACGAAGAGGCTGAGCAGGGTGGCCAGGACGGCGATCACAATGACAAGCACCGGTACGCCGACGGTGGTTTCGTCCTGCGGTGTGCCGGCGGGCCCGCGCTGTGGCAGGTGGAGCCGGCGACGCCAGCGGTCCACGCGGGCTTCGTGCCGAAGTTCGCGGCGGATTTTCGTGGCTTCGGGGTCGAGCTCGGCCGCGTCGTCTGGAATGACGATGGTGCCCCACTCAGGCGGAATTTCTGGAAGATCGTCGGGCGGGCCCCCGCCATCGGGCGGCCAATTGCCGCCGTTTCCTCCGCCCAGAGTGCCCATTGTCCGACTCCTCGCACCTGCGTTCAACTCTCCCGCATCCATGGGGTGAGCACCAGGGTCAGCAAGTAAGGATCTTTCTGTCGCCGATCTCCGGGGGAGCGCGGGACGCCGCACGCGACTACGCTCCGTAGTCGATCGACGTACGGGCGTACGGCCGGACATAACCGCTTAGCCGGACAGCATCGTGACGGTTCGGTCACTGAGCGGCGTCGCATGCAGGTTCCCAGGCTCCTGTCAAGCAGGTGAAAGGCGGTTCACACGCCGCCTGACCAGCGCGAATGGAAGCGATCGGGGTAGGACGTGGCGGCGACAGCGTGTTACCCTGAACACAGCGAAAGGGGTTTCGAACCTATGGTTTTCAGTGTCGGCGAGACCGTTGTCTACCCCCACCACGGGGCCGCACTCATCGAGGCAATCGAGACCCGAATCGTCAAGGGCGAGGAAAAGCAGTATCTCGTCCTCAAGGTCTCTCAGGGTGACCTGACGGTGCGGGTTCCCGCCGAAAACGCCGAGATCGTCGGAGTGCGCGAAGTTGTCGGAGAGGAAGGCCTGACCAAGGTCTTTGATGTTCTCCGTGCTCCGCACACCGAGGAACCGACCAACTGGTCGCGGCGGTACAAGGCGAACCTGGAGAAGTTGGCCTCCGGTAATCCGTTGAAGGTGGCTGAGGTCGTCCGTGACCTCTGGCGCCGGGAGCGGGAGCGCGGCCTGTCCGCAGGCGAGAAGCGGATGTTGGCCAAGGCCCGCGACATCCTCGTCGGCGAGGTTGCGCTCGCCGAGAAGAGCACCAAGGACGAGGCGGAAATGCTCCTCGACAAGGTTCTCACTGAGGCGTAAGGCTCGGGACCAGTAGCCTCACTTCGATTCATCTAGATGATCGAGGACCGCGACGTGACCGTGCACCCTGGTGTGCATGGTGACGTCGCGGTCCTCGTTCCGTCTGCGGGGCTCGGGGTGCGGCTCGGTCCTGGCGAGCCCAAAGCGCTGCGCCTGCTGGCCGGCGAACCACTGCTGGTCCATGCCGTACGCCGGGTCGCGGCTGCGCCGTGCGTCGGCTGCGTGGTGGTCGCCGCCCCGCCGGACGCCGTCGACATGGTGCGCGCCCTGCTGATACCGGTGCTGCGGGCAGGGGTTGCGCTCGACGTGGTGGCGGGCGGCTCGTCCCGGCAGGCTTCGGTGGCTGCCGCGCTGGGTCGGGTGCCCGACGGGTACGACATCGTGCTGGTCCATGACGCAGCCCGGGCGCTTGCTCCGGCTGAACTCGTCGAGCGGGTGGCTGCGGCGGTACGGCAGGGGGGCGCAGCGGTCGTACCGGTGCTCGCAGTCGTGGACACCATCAAGCAGGTCGACGACTCGGGCCGGGTGCTCGGCACGGTCGACCGTTCAGCGCTACGGGCGATCCAGACCCCGCAGGGTTTCCGGCGTGACGTCCTGCTCGCCGCGCATGCCGCAGCCGTCGACGAGCACACCGACGACGCCGGGTTGGCCGAGAAGCTCGGCGTACCGGTGCTGACCGTACCGGGCGACGAGGCTGCCCTGAAGATCACTCGTCCGTTCGACCTGGCCGTCGCCGAACTGCTGCTCGCCCGCGGGTGAGCCGGCGCTCGCACCGCCTCGTTCCGGGCTCTGCCGATAGGCTTCTGGCGTGATCGTTCCGCTGGTGGGTGTCGGTACCGACGTGCACGCCTTTGATCCGGACCGGCCCTGCTGGGTCGGCGGCCTGTTCTGGCCGGGCGTCGACGGGCTGGCCGGGCACTCCGACGGCGACGTCGTTGCGCACGCGGCGTGTGATGCGCTGCTCTCCGCGGCGGGCCTGGGTGACCTGGGCTCCAACTACGGCACCAGCCGGCCGGAGTGGGCCGGCGCCTCCGGAGTGGTACTGCTCGCCGAGACCGTACGCCGGCTGCGGGCCGCTGGCTTCGACGTCGGCAACGTGTCGGTACAGGTGATCGGGGCGGCACCCAAGGTCGGCGAGCGGCGGGCCGAGGCCGAGCGGCTGCTGGGCGAGGCGATCGGCGCGGCGGTGCGCCTCTCCGGTACCACCACGGACGGGTTGGGGCTCACCGGTCGGGGCGAGGGCCTGGCGGCTATCGCGGTGGCACTGGTGTACCCGGCGGATCCGCTACGGGGTTGACGGGTCCTGCGGTGCGGGGTCGGCCGGCGATGCGGCGCTGGCCTTCCTGCGTCGGACCCGCCGGGCACCCAGGAAGAGCGCGAGCACAAGCACTGCGGCGCCAACAGCGCGCGCGACCCAGCGCACCGTGGTGCCGACGCTGCCGCCGAGAAGGGTGGTGTTGCCGCTGGGCGCCGGAGCGACTGACGACGAGGAGGCCGTCGGCGCGACCGTGCTCGGGGCGGTGGACGGGGTCGGACTCGAGCTCGGCTCGACCGACGCCGATGGGGTCGGCGCGGCGGTCGGCTCCGCCGGACGCGCGGGCTGCGCGGGCTGAGTCGGCTGCGCGGGAGGCCGCAAGCTGGGGTAGCCGATCAGGATGGGCGTCCAGTTGTTGCTGGGGTCGGGGTCACCGGGGTATTCGACCCAGAACTCTCCCTGGGTCGTCACAGTGGAGACGATCTTCAGTTCCATCCAGAAGCCGGTGTTCGGGCCGGCGTCTTTCGGCGGCGGCCAGTACTGCCCCGGTGAGTAGCACCAGAAGTCCCGATGCGGGGTGGTGACCTGGCACTTGGAGTACGTCCCGTAGTCCGTCACGAACTCCGTGCCTTCTGGCGCACGGTAGTGGAGCTTCACGTCACCGGTCAGCGTGATGTCGGGGCCGAGGTCGACCAGGTGGACGGTGACGACCAGCGGTCCATTGCGGATCGTCTGCGGATCCGGATCCGCCCAGACCTTGAGGTCGGCCTTGCGGTAGTCCGCCGCGTGTGCGGGGACGGCCGCCGCGAACGATGCCAACCCGACGAGCACGACGGATGCGGCCGTTCGCCCCAGTAACCGTTTCACAGCTCTCCCCGTGTGCCGCGTCGCCCGACAGGCTCCGCCGGTCCGCCAGGAGGCCTGGCGGCAGACGACGCATGTTACGGCGATCTCGGGTGTCGTCACCAGATCCGATTCGTCAGCGGCCGGTCACTGATCGTTGGAGCGCTGCGCCCAGGTCCAGGCGTACCCGGGGTCCTCACAGGACAGAGCCGGCTCGCACAGGTCGAGCGGGCGGAACGTGTCCACCATGACGGCGAGCTCGTCGAAGTACTGCACGCCGAGGGACGCCTCGACGGCACCGGGCTGCGGGCCGTGCGTGAAGCCGCTGGGGTGCAGCGAGATCGAGCCCGGTCCGATGCCGGAGCCGCGGCGCGCCTCATAGCTGCCGCCAACGTAGAAGATCATCTCGTCGGAGTCGACGTTGTGGTGGTGGTACGGCACCGGGATCGCCAACGGGTGGTAGTCCACCTTGCGCGGCACGAACGAACAGACGACGAAGTTCGGACCCTCGAACGTCTGGTGTACCGGGGGCGGCTGGTGTACCCGCCCGGTGATCGGCTCGAAGTCGTGGATCGAGAACGCCCACGGGTACAGGCAGCCGTCCCAGCCGACCACGTCGAACGGGTGGTGTGCGTACGTGAAGCGGGTCCAGCCTGTGCGGTGCTGGACGTAGACCTCCGCCCCGCCGCTCTGCTCGGCAAGCAACGGCTCGGTCGGGGCGCGCAGATCGCGCTCGCAGTACGGCGCGTGCTCCAGGAACTGGCCGTGCGTGGAGAGGTACCGGCGTGGCGGACCAAGGTGACCGGCTGCCTCGATGACGAGTGCACGCAAGGGTTCCGGCCCGGTCGGCACGATCCGGTGGATCACCGAGGTCGGGATGACGAGGTAGTCCCCGGGGCCGACGTCGAGCACCCCGAAGACCGACTCGACCCGCGCCGCGCCTGACTCGACGTACACACACTCATCGCCGGTGGCGTTGCGGTACAACGGGCCGGGCGAGTCGGCGACCACATAGGAGAGTCGTACGTCGGCATTGGCCAGCAGCGGGGTGCGGCCGAGGACCGGGTCGGAGCCGAGCAGGTCGAGCTGGTGGGTGCGCAAATGCCGGGGCTTCAGCGGCAGATTCGGTCGGCGCAGCCAGGTCGGGGCCGGATGCTCCTCGGCGGCCACGATCGCGGTCGGCGGGTGGCGGTGGTAGAGCAGGGCCGAGTCGCTGGAGAAGCCCTGCTGACCCATCAGCTCCTCGGCGTACAGGGTGCCGTCGGGCTGGCGGAACTGGGTGTGGCGCTTGGGCGGCCCCTCGCCGACACGGCGGTAATACGGCATCGGAGCCTCCGGCCTCGGGTGTCCGTTTTTCGGGTACTCCAGCCCTGGATAATCGTAGGCAATTGTCCGGTACCCGGAGCCTCCATTAGATTCAGTGATCGTGTCAACGCACCCGCACCCGCGGGGGCCGGAGCCCCGCGCGGCCTCGCCGAATCGTGGCGTGCCGCTGCTTTTCCGCGGGCTGGCCGACGATGCCGCGGTCTTCCCGCCCGGCAATGCACCGCTGGCCGAAGCGCTTGCCGCGCACCGGGCACACCGCGCCGCGTGGTACGGCGAGCTGGTCGGACCGTTGCTGGTGCCCGTGACCGAGCTGGCTCGGGCTGGTGGGCTGCTCGACCCTGGTGAGCGGATCGAGATCGGTCTCGTCGGTGAGCGCGCAGCGCTGGGCGGGGTGCTCACCGCGCTGCCGCACGGGTTCGTGCTGCGCCGCATCGAGTCGGCGGTGGCCAAGCGCGGCGAGGATCCGTTGCCCGGCCTGGGGGAGTTCCTCACCCTGCTCGAAGCGGGCACGGTGCCCGGCGCGACCGGGTACGCCGAGATCCCGCTCACCGCCGGCCTGCTGGCTGCCCTCGACGGGATCGCCGAGGCGCGTGGACGCGGGATCGCCGTTGCCCCGAAGTTCCGTACCGGGGGGCTCGCCGCTGAGCTGTTCCCGACCCCGGCGGAGCTTGCCGGAGTGATCTGCGCGTGCCGGGACCGGGGCCTGGCGTTCCAGCTCACCGCCGGCCTGCATCATGCCGTCCGGCACGGCGACCCGGAGACCGGCCTGACCCACCACGGATTCCTCAACGTGCTGGTGGCCACGGCCATCGCCGCGGACGGGGCGCGGCCGCGGGCGGTCGCCGAGGTATTGTCGGGTACCGATCCGTTGCCGCTGGTTGAGGCGGCCCGTGCCCGCCGGGATTCTGAGCGTCCACTGTGGACGGGCTTTGGTACGTGCAGCATCCAGGAGCCGCTGCTGGACCTGCAGAAGTTCGGCCTGCTGCCGGCGGGCGGTGGCGACCGATGAGCTGGCTGGACCTCGCCGCGGACGACCCCTTCGGGCTGCACAACCTCCCGTACGGCATCTTCGTCGAGCGCCCGGTACCGGCTGCGGCGGTACCGGCATCGGGCTGGCGGGTCGGGGTACGCGTCGGCGGCCGGGTACTCGACCTGGGCGGCGCGGAGCGTAGCGGGCTGCTGCACACCGGCAGTGTCATGCGCCAGCCCAGCCTCAACGCGTTCCTGGCCCTCGGTCGTCCACAGTGGACGGCGGTACGGCGGCGCCTGGTGGAGCTGCTCACCGACGAGGCGCACCGGCCCGCCGTCGAGCCGCTGCTGGTGGCGGTGGACGGGGTGGAGCTGCGGCTGCCGTTCGAGGTCGGCGACTACGTGGACTTCTACGCCTCACAGGAGCACGCGACGAACCTTGGCCGGCTGCTGCGCCCCGGTCAGCCGCCGCTGCCGCCGAACTGGAAGCACCTGCCGCTCGGGTACCACGGCCGCTCCGGCACTGTCGTCGTCTCCGGTACCGACATCGTGCGCCCGTGCGGGCAGTACCTGCCCGCCGGCCCGGCTGGCGAGCAGGCCCGCCCCGCCGCAGCCGGCGAGCAGGCCCCGGTCTTCGGCCCGTCGCTGCGGCTGGACATCGAGGCGGAGGTCGGCTTCGTGGTGGGGGTCGGCTCCGAGCCGGGTCAGCCGTTGTCCCCAGTGGACTTTGGCGGGTACGTCTTCGGGGTGGTGCTGGTCAACGACTGGTCAGCGCGCGACCTCCAGGCCTGGGAGTACACCCCGCTCGGGCCGTTCGCTGGCAAGTCGTTCGGCACGTCGATCTCGCCGTGGGTGGTACCCCTCGACGCGCTGGACGCCGCCCGGGTGGCTGCCCCGGTCCAGGACCCCCCGGTGCTGCCGTATCTCGTCGACGACCGGACCGGGTACGACATCACGCTGGAGGTGCGCTGGAACGGCACGCCGGTGTCGCGTCCCCCCTTCGCCGGCCTGTACTGGACGCCGGCCCAGCAACTGGCGCAGCTCACCGCCAACGGGGCCCGGGTACGCACCGGCGACCTCTACGCCTCGGGTACCGTCTCCGGCCCCGTCCAGGATCAGACCGGTTCGTTCATCGAGCTGACCTGGGGTGGTACCCGGCCGGTGACACTGGCCGACGGGAGTACCCGGACATTCCTCGCAGACGGCGACACGGTGACCATCACCGCGACCGCGCCCGGCCCGGGCGGTTCGCGGCTCGGACTCGGCGAGGTCACCGGGGCAATCCTGCCGCCGACCCGGGCCACCACGGCCAGGTAGGGTGCCCGAATGCGACCAACGCCCCTGCCGCGCTGGGCGCGTCGGGCGTTCATCGGCTGCGTGGCGGCGGCGCTGCTCGTCGCGTCCGGCATCATCGGATACCGCGTGCTGGCCCCGACCGAGACGGTCGACGCAGCTGACCGGCCGTACCCGTTCCACGAGGTCCCGGCGTCGGTGCGGCTGGCCGAGTTGCGGGCCGCGCCGCTGATCATCGACGCCCGGCTGCGCGTCTACGCCGAGAAGGGCCGGGTGTGGGCCGATGCGCCGATCAGCTCACCGCGGGAGCTGAGCCCGTACTGGGCGTACCGGCGCTGGCCCGCTCAGGTGGTGGGGGTGCTGGCCGTCGAACCCACCGCGTCGGCGGATCCGGTCGTGGTGACCCGCTGGTCCGACGGCGTGGTGGTCGCCCTCGACGCGCGGACCGGGCTGGTCGCGTGGCGGATGGCCACCGACGGCGACGGTGGGTACACCGGAAGGCGCACCGGTGCGGCCGCTGTGTACGAGCCGCTCGGGATGTACACCGCCCGTTCGGCGACTGACGGTCAGCCGGTACTGGTGATCACCGGGAACGCCGAGGTCTTCGGGTACGACCCGGTAACCGGTGCGCGCCGCTGGACGGTGCAGCGGGCCCGGTGCGCGCTGGCGTGGACCGGGGAGACCACCTTCGTGGCCGTCACCGGGGGCGACGGAGCCTGCTCCGGGCTGGAGATCTTCGACGCGGGTACCGGCCGGCTGCTGGGCAGCTGGCAGTCGCCGGGGCCGAGCCATCGCGGGTGGGACGACGCGATGACGCCATGGGGTTGCACGCTGGGCTACTCCGGTTGCCGGATGGTGCAGGTGCTCGCCGGCGGTTCGCGCAGCCAGTGGGCGCTCGGGGCGGACGGCACCGTACGGCCCGAGCCGTACGCCCGCTCCACGGCCGATCTGGTGCTCTCCGACGCGCTGGTCCGCGCCGGCGCTGACGGGTACCTCGGGTTGATCGATCGGGCCACCGGTGCCGAGCGCTGGTCCACCCGGCAGAGCGGGGTGCTGGTCGGCGCGGACGACCGCAACGTGTACCTGGTCACCCGCCGGGCCGACCTGCTCGTACTCGACGTCGCCCGGGGCTACGTCACCGGCCGGGTGGACCTCGCGGGCATGGGCGGCAGCACCTGGAAACCCGGGTACGTGTACTTTCACGACGGATACGTGGCCGTGGAGCGGATCAGCCGTACCGGCCGGCCGTCCGACAGCGACGCCCGGTACTACTACAGCGCCTTCCCGGTCGTGCTGGCCGGAATCTGAGCGCGGGAGCCAGCGCGGGAGCCTGAGCGCCGGAATCTGAGCGCGGCTCAAGCCATGAGATGAGGAGGGCCGGTGCGCAGAGCGGGCGGGTTGATCCTGGTGCTGAGCCTGCTGACCGGCTGCACGGGTCCTGGCACGGGGTCCACCGGTCCGAGCGGCGCGGCCTCCGGCTCACCCACAACGTCGGCGGCCACCGGCGGCAGCGGGCCGGGCGGCAGCGGGCCGGGCGGCAGCGGGCCGGGCGGCACCGGAAGGCCGAAGGCCTTCGCCCTGATGGACCCGACCGACCGCACTGACGCGTACCGCACGTACCTGAAGAACGACCAGGTGGACGGCGTCGCCGTGCGTACGGACTGGTCCCAGTTGGAGCCCGACGCCGACGACTCCTATGCGTGGGGCCGCATCGACGAGGCGATGGCGGTCGCGAAGGAGTACGGCAAGAACGTCACCCTGCATATCCTCGGATCGTCCTTCGGCGCGCCGCCGACGTGGCTGTACCAGGCCGGCGCGGCCTCCTACAGCTACAGCAGCCCGAATGGGCAGTCCAGGACCGACCCGGTGCCGTGGGACCCGATCTTCCTCAGCAGGTACGCCGACTTCATGAAGGATCTCGCCGCGCACCTCAGCACGGCCGGGTACCTGGACCGGGTGGAGTACATCTCGGTCGCCGTACCGGTGCCGGAGATGAGCCTGGTCGCCTGCCGGGGCGGCCAGCTGACGTCATCCGTCCGGTACAGCCGAGCGTCCTATCTGGACGCCTGGAAGAGCGCGATCGGTGCGGCCCAGGAGGCATTTCCGCACACCCGCAAGCTGATCACCGCCCCGGTCGCGGTGATCTGCGCGCCGGACAACGACGGGGCGGCGTTCTATCACGACGTGTTGAGCTATGCGCTGACCCGCTCACCTGACCAGTTCGCCATCTTCGCCACCGACCTCAACGCCCAGGGCAGCTTCCGGCTGCGGGCGGTCTCCGGTGACCTGACCCGCGCCCCGGTGGCGTTGCAGTTCGTCTGGTCCGCCACGAACGACCCGTCCGGCAAGATGCAGGGCTCGCTGCACCAGGCGATCTGCAAGGGCGTCACGGAGTACCAGGCCGGCTACCTTGAGGTGTACAAGGACGACCTGCGCAACCCTGACGCCGCAGTGCAGTCAGCGATCGCTGCGATCCACGAGCCCAGCCGCTGCTGAGCCCGGGCACTACTCCGGTTCGGCTGGGCCCTCGGCGGTCGGCAACGAAGGCGCAGGCATCCCTCCGGCGCTGAAGGGCAGTGCCGAAGCCCACGGCCTCTCGAAATGGCGGAACTCGTACTGCTCGAAGATGTCCCGGTGCATTGCGGCGTGGTGGTTCTGAGCGTCATGAACCTTGCGGATCGTCAGGGTGAAACTGCGAAACGCCTCCGCGCCCAGCGGGTACGGGTTGAGCAGCATCCGTTCGCGGGTCGCGATCGCGAAGACCGTCGGGGTGGCTTCGGCTGCCCTGACGCAGTGGTCCGGCACCGCGCGGCGTTGCAGAAACGTCTGCGCCTCCCCGATCTCCGCGGGAATGGCGCCCTTGTTGCGGTTCTCCTGTTTCGCGCGGTAGTCGGCGAACTTCGGGTGGGTCAGCAGGATGCGCAGGTCAAGAAGGTCCTTCGCGGCCAGATCGGCTGCCCAGGTGAGGAGCCCGTTCCCGTCGAACCCGTCGAATGCGGTCTCCAGGATGCCCTTCATCGAGGAGCCGACGATCCAGAGCCGCACCCCGGGCTGCGCGGCTCCATTCGGCGGGTCCTCCCCGGCGCCCGTCCGGCCGGTCTGGTGCCGTGCGCCGTTGCGGAGCACGGTCGGCTCCGCCTCCGCGGCCTCCTTGAGCTCGCTCGTGATGTGCTTGCCGAAATCACGCAGGGCGTCCGCGCGGGTCAGATAGACGTTGTCCAGGCCGAGGTCGCGGGTGTTGCCGAAGAGCGGCACGAAGGTGGCGAGCGTCGCGCGGAAGTCGCTGGCCTCTTTCTGCATGGCGGTCATCACCGATGTCATGTGTTGGTTCATGTCGTCGCCGACCTGGTTGAGAAGCTTGCGTTCCAGCAGTTGCGATCCGAAAACGGTGAGCAGCACCGTGGTGACGGCGAAGGTGGTGAGGGCCACGCCGGAGCTGAGGAGCAGGCTCTGGGTGTCCTGATTCGACGTTCTCGTGCGTAACAGGATGAGCAGGACACCGGGCACGAACGTCCCGGTCACCAGGAGCCAGAGGTGCCGCCTCAACAGCCAGTCGAACCACCTGCTGGCTTTCAGCCGCTCCGCTGATCCGGGCGAGCGATGGAGTGTCTCTTCTGCGGTCTGGCTGCCCACGCGGACGTCGTCGGCCACGGGTTGTCCCTCATTCCGTCTGATCGGCGCTCAGCGGGGCATGGTCGCTTTGGTGCGACGTCTGGGGCTTGTGTCAGAGTCTGCACAGAAACAGCACCCGACGGCAAGTACCCGCTAGAGGGTGAACCCGGCAGCGGCGAGAAAGGCGTCATTCTCTTCGGGGGTACCGACGGTCACCCGTACCCCCTCGCCGGGGAACGGCCGCACGATCACCCCGGCCCGCTCACAGCCCGCGGCGAACTCCACGGAGGCTCCGCCCAGCGGGAGCCACACGAAGTTGGCCTGGCTGTCCGGTACCCCCGGCAATGCCCTGCGGACGGCGATCAGCAGCCGCTCGCGCTCGGCGACCACCAGCGCGGCCCGGCGACTCATCTCGGCACCGGCCCGCAGCGCGGCCAGCGCCGCGGCCTGCGCCGCACCCGAGGTGGAGAACGGCGTCACCACCTTGCGCACCGCAGCGGCCACCTCCGGCTGCCCGACCAGGTAGCCGATCCGCAGGCCGGCCAGTCCCCACGCCTTGGACAGGGTGCGCAGGACGACCACGTTCGGGCGGTCGCCGTACGCCGCCAGCGCATCGGGTACGTCGGGATCGGTGACGAACTCGCGGTACGCCTCGTCGAGAACCACCAGGACGTCGGCCGGTACCGCATCCAGGAACGCGTCGAGCCCGGTGCGGCGCAGTGCGGCACCGGTCGGGTTGTTGGGGTTGCACACCAGGATCAGGCGGGTCCGGGGCGTCACCGCGGCGGCCATCGCGGCGAGGTCGTGGCCGTACTCCGCGGTGTTGGGCACCCGTACACCGGCCGCCGCAGCGGTCGCCACGATGATCGGGTACGCCTCGAAGGAACGCCACGCGTACACCACCTCGTCGCCGGGCAGGCAGCACGCGCGTACCAGCGCCTCAGCCAGCGCCACCGAGCCGCAGCCGCTGACGATCCGGTCGGCGGGTACGCCCAGCCGCTCGGCGAGCGCCTCGCGCAACGCCAGTACGCCCATGTCGGGGTACCGGTGCACCCCACCGGCCGCCTCGATGATCGCCTCGACGACACCGGGGAGCGGGCCGTAGGGAACCTCGTTGCTGGCCAACTTGATGGCCCCCGGTACCGCCCGACCAGGTACGTACGCCGGCAACGCGTCCAGATCGGCGCGGGTGAGCCTGGTCATGGCAGGGACTTCTCCTTCGGGACGGTGACCACCACGGTGCGCGCGGACCTGTCGTGCAACGCCTGGTGCAGCGGCCGGTCGATGAGGATGAAGACGGAGTCGACGACCTGCAGGATCAGCCCGATCCAGCAGGTCAACAGGGAGCCGCAGAGGAAGGCGGTCAGGCCCAGCGTGTTCCACCGGCGGATGGCCCGGCGCAAGCCAAGTGCCCCGTCGGACTCCAGCCGCAGCACCCGGATCCCGACCAGGCGCTTGCCGAGCGTCTGCCCGGAGTTCGCCATGGCCGGCACCTCGTAGGCGAACCACAGCGCGATCGCGATGAACAGGATCACCAGCACCAGCCACCCGATGTCGGGCTGCGGCGCATCGTTCACGGAGCCACCAGCCAGCTCGATTCGCTGGAGTTCCGCGGCGTACGGCCGGAGCTGCCGCCACAGCCGGTACAGGAACCAGCCGTTGACCACGATGTTGAGTCCGAAGACGGCGACGATGTCGATGGCCCGCGCCGCCAGCCGCAGCGCGGGCTCGGCCACCTCGTAGCCGTGCGGCCGGGCTGGGCCGGTGCGGGTCCCCGGCCGGGCGGTCTGCGCCCGTTGGGTCGGGTGCGCCGGCTGGGTCGCCGGCGTCCCGGCGGTGTCCGGCACCGGGCCAGGGGCAGGGCCGGCGGACGGGCGGCGTGGCCCGGGTGGCCCGGGCGGCGGTGTGGCGTCGAGGGGGAGCGGGTCGCCGATCCAGCCTTCGCCGTCCCAGTACCGCTGGGTCGTCGGTTCGGTCGGGTCCTTGTACCAGCCCGCGGAGACGTCGCTCACGGGCCCGTCATCCTCACCCGGGTCGGGTTCAGGCGCGTGGGGGTGGCAGGGTGCATCACCGGGTAAGTGTTACAGGTTGCCGCGCAGCGCCTGTTCCCGCTCGATCGCTTCGAACAGCGCCTTGAAGTTTCCCTTGCCGAAACCGCGTGAGCCGTGCCGTTCGATCAGCTCGAAGAAGACCGTCGGCCGGTCCTGCGCGGGCCTGGTGAAGATCTGCAGCAGGTACCCGTCGGAATCCCGGTCGACCAGGATCCGGCGCCGCTTCAGCTCCTCGATCGGCACCCGGACGGCACCGATCCGGGCCCGCAGTTCGGCGGAGTCGTAGTACGGGTCGGGCGTGTCCAGGAACTCCACGCCAGCCGCCCGCATCGCGTCGACGGTACCCAGGATGTCGGCGGTGGCCAGCGCGACGTGCTGGGCGCCGGGGCCGCCGTAGAACTGCAGGTACTCGTCGATCTGGGACCTGCGCCGGCCCGCCGCCGGCTCGTTGAGCGGGAACTTCACCCGGCGGGTGCCGTTGGCGACCACCTTGCTCATCAGCGCCGAGTAGTCGGTCGCGATGTCGTCGCCGACGAACTCGGCCATGTTGGTGAAGCCCATCACCCGGCGGTAGAACTCCACCCAGCTGTCCATCGTGCCCAGCTCGACGTTGCCGACGATGTGGTCGATCGCCTGGAAGAAGCGGCGCGGCTGCAGCCCCGCGGCGATCGCCGGGCCGCGGTCCACGATCGGCGGGTGCGCCACGAAGCCGGGCAGGAACCCGCCGGTGTACTGCGACCGGTCGACCAGCGTGTGCCGGGTCTCGCCGTACGTCGCGATGGCGGCCAGCCGCACAGTGCCGTACCCGTCGGTTTCGCTGTGCGGCTCGACGAGACCCGGTGCGCCCTGCTTGCGGGCGTAGGAGTACCCCGCGTCGACGTCGGGTACCTCGAGCGCGATGTCGACGATCCCGTCCCCGTGCCGGGCGTGGTGTACCGCCGCCTCGGCTCCGGCGTGTACCGCACCGGCCAGGACGAACCGGGCGGAGCCGGCGACCAGCACGTACTCGGCGTGGTCGGGGTACCCCTGCTCGGGTCCCCGGTACGCCACGCAGGTCATCCCGAACGCGGTCGAGTAGTAGTGCGCGGCCTGCCGGGCGTTGCCGACGTAGAACCGGACGTGGTCAACTCCCCGGACCGGAAACGGGTCTGCCGAGCCGTCGTGTGCGACCGCCCCGACCAGCTCCGCCTCGGTCGCCGCCGCCTCGGCAGCCTCGGTGCGCCTCATCGTCGGACTCCCTCCGGGCTGGTCCCGGCCCAGCCGGGGACCTGGTCTGGGCCGAGCCGGGAACCTGGTCCCGGCCCAGCCTGGAACCTGGCCCGGCACCGGGCAACCGTGGCTAGTCTGGGTGGACAACGTGTGCTGATTGTCCGGCGGAAGTGGGCGACAGGGGGTCAGATTGTCCAGTCCGATCGATTCACTGGATGTCCGGCTGATCGCGCTGTTGGCCGCTGAGCCCCGGATCGGTGTGCTGGAGTGCGCGCGGCGGCTTCAGGTGGCCCGGGGTACCGTTCAGGCCCGGCTGGACCGGCTCTCCGGGCGGGGCGTGGTGCGCGGCTACGGGCCGGAGATCTCGCCCACCGCATTGGGGTACACCGTCACCGCCTTCGTCACGCTGGAGATCCGCCAGCGTGACGGCCACGACCCGGTGGCGGCGCACCTCGCCGAGATCCCGGAGGTGTTGGAGGCGCACACGATCACCGGCTCCGGCGATCTGCTCTGTCGGATCGTGGCGCGGTCCAACGCCGACCTGCAGCGGGTCCTCGACCGGATCGTCGGGTATGAGGGGATCCTGCGCGCGTCGACCATCATCGCGCTGGCCGAGCAGATCCCGTACCGCACGCTGCCGCTGGTCCGGGCAGCCGCGGGCTGAAACTGCCATGCCGAACGGCCATAGTGGCCGTGCGGCGGGTGAAATAAGATCTACTTCGCGCTGCGGATAAAGACCGTTCGCCTTGTTATAGGCTTTGATAGTCTCATCGGTGCACGGTCGTAGATTGCCGGCGTAGCATGTATCGAGGCTGCTTAATTCTGTTTGCAATTTGATGATGCTATTCGTCAGTGAGTCGTCGATCCGCTGGCTGTCGGCTAGGTGTTTAAGAAAGAAGAAAGAAGCCGGCTAAGACGATCGTATTGGCCAAAGCGATAATTGATAGTGTGGTGGTGAAGCTTATTCTTAGCTTGGTCTTAGTTATTGGCACCTTGCTCGTAGCTCCACCCTGAAACCTCACGGGCCTGACGCGGTTCGTTGATCCAACCCCATTCATCGTCCATTGTGGATGATTGTGGGGGTGGGGACGGCTTGTGGGCCGGCTGTCGCGCCGGTGGCGTGCTCTCCTGGGTCCTCCTGGTGGTCG
>OBEQ010047330.1_pt1 | contig 31319 bp, 29 predicted proteins | sample 1670901 | NCBI WGS metagenome assembly OBEQ01 (sample SAMEA104232315, study PRJEB22302) | groundwater metagenome | biome: forest; feature: aquifer; material: groundwater | place: USA | collected 2011-08-07 | depth 5.4 m | reverse complement strand
TCCCGGACCTATTATCTCGCCAATTTTGTCTTGTGGCGGAGTCAGAACTACGACCTTTGGCGCAAACTTTGAAATTTCCTTGCGAGGTGTTGCCATAACTGCAGTCATCTTTCCCAAAATATGCAGTCTTGCTTTCTTTGCCCTTTCCAAAGTTTCGGCAATCATTTTATCGGTTAAGCCATTGTTTTTTACATCAAGTTGAATTGCTGTAATTCCTTCGGAAGAGCCGGCTACTTTAAAATCCATTTCTCCTGAAAAATCCTCAATTCCCATGATGTCCGTAAGAATCACATAATCATCATCACTGTTGCTTAATAACCCCATTGCAATTCCAGAAACAGGAGATTTGATAGGAACACCTGCATCCATCAGAGCTAATGCTGAACCACAAGTTGAAGCCATAGAAGTAGATCCGTTTGATGACAAAACTTCAGAAACAACACGAACAGTATAAGGAAAATCTTTTGATGAAGGTAAAACCGGCTCGATTGCTTTTTCCGCTAGAGCCCCATGGCCAACTTCGCGGCGAGAAGGAAATCCCATTCTGCCAACCTCACCCACGGAATAAGGCGGCATATAATAATGATGAATGTATCTTTTTGCCTCTTCACCTTCGGGGCCTTCAATCAGCTGCTCAAGGCTCGGGGCACCCAATGTGACAATCGCTAAAACTTGGGTGTCTCCTCGTTGAAAAATTGCAGAACCATGGGTTCGCGGCAAAACAGACACTTCAACATAAATATCTCTTACTGTCTCCGGATCCCTACCATCAAGCCTTTTTTTTGTTTTTAAAATTTTCTCCCTTATAGTTTGCTTTGATAAATAATCTATCGTTTTAACAACTGCTTTTCTCTCAAATTCCTCTTTGTGTTTTTCTAAAATCCCTGCAACCAAATTATCAACCAACGTCTTATCTTCAAATTCTTTGTTTGCGCTTTGCTCAATAAGCTGGTCTATTTCTTTTTTATAATCTTTTTTAAGAATGGATAGAATTTTTTGATCGATAATTTCTTCGCTAACCTTTTCTTTTGGCAATCCAACTTTTTTTTGTAAATCTTCAATAAATTTTATTATTTTTCGATTCTCTTCCTTTGCTTGTTTGATTCCTTCTTTAATGACGTCTTCTGAAAGTTCTTCAGCCTCTGTCTCAACCATTACGACTTTATCCTTGGTTGAAGAAACTACAAGGTTTAACTTCGAAAGTATTTGTTGATCTTCATCTGGATTAATAAGAAACGCTTCTGAACCATTTGTAGTAACCGACCCTATTCTTATTGTTCCTATCGGTCCATTCCAGGGAAGTGAAGATATGTGCAAAGCGGCTGAAACTGTGATTGCAGCTAAAATTTCAGGCGAATTAACTCCGTCAATTGAAAGTAAAGTAATAATGATTTGGATACTTTTTCTAAAATTTTTAGGAAATAAAGGTCTGATTGAACGATCAATGAGTCTGGCATTTAAAACAGCCTCATCTGAAGGCTTTCCTTCCCTTTTAACCCATCTGGAACCTTTAATTTTCCCTCCTGCATAAAGTTTTTCAACATACTCAACATGCAGAGGCAAATAGTCTATATCTTCAGAAGCAGGTGCACTATTTATTGTAACCAAAACACAAGTATCTCCTAATTTTCCAAAGATAGCTGCTTCTGAAGCTTTTGCTAATTTTCCTACTTGCAATGTAAGTTTTTGTCCATTGAGATCAATCGATTCTTCTGTAATTTTCATTATTTCTTTAGTCCTAGCTGTTCCAGTAGCTTTTTGTACCTCTTTTCATCCAGTTTTTGCAGATAATTGAGGATCCTTCTTCTTTTAGCAACAATTTTTAATAAACCACGACGAGAGTGATTATCTTTTTTGTTCTCCTCCAAATGTTCGGCCAACTTATCAGTTTTATAACTTAGAAGAGCAACCTGTACTTCTGGAGAGCCTGTATCTCCTTTGTGTTGAGAGAACTTTTCTATTATTACCTGTTTGTCATCAGGAAGTTTTTTCATATCTTTTAAGTGTTATTATTATATAAATTTAAGTTAGAATTTGCAACAGATTTTATTTGTGAAAAGAAAGCAACTTATCTTGATTGTTTTATTTTTGATATTAACGTATCTCTTCTTTTTTGTCTCTCCATTTAATTTATATGTTGTGATTGTTTTTATTGTTTCATTGTCATTATTGTTATCATTAATTTCTTCGTTATTTTTGCCAAAAAAATATCCCATTCTAATTTTTCTGCTAATCTTTCTTTTTCTAGCGATAAATTACTTGATTGGTTTCCAAATATTAAACACTGTCTTGCTTCTTTCTTTTATAATCGGCCTTTCTTTTCTGCTAAAATAAGACATGAAAAAAAGATTTTATATTACAACAGCTATCCCTTATGTTAATGCTGCTCCGCATATCGGCCACGCTCTGGAGTTTGTACAGGCTGATGCAATAAGGAGATATCATGAGCTCTTGGGAGAAGAAACTCTTCTTTTGTCGGGTGGAGATGAAAACGCATTAAAGAATGTGCAAGAAGCCGAAAAAAGCAATATTCCAATTCAGCAATTTGTAGATAAGAACTCAAAACTTTTTGCAGACCTTGCCAAAAAATTGAATGTTAAATTCGATGTTTTCCAAAAAGGAAGCAATCAAAAACATCACTTTCTATCAAGTCAAAAACTTTGGGAACTTTGTAATAAAAATGGGGATATTTATAAGAAAGAATATAAAGGCTTGTATTGCGTTGGTTGCGAATCTTTTTACACTAGCGAAGAACTTGATAAAAATGGAGAGTGCTTTGAACATCCTGGCAAAAAACTGGAAGAGGTTTCCGAAGAAAATTATTTTTTTAAGCTTTCTAAATACCAAAAGGAACTTGTTGATTTGGTTTCAAATAATAAACTGCATATTTTCCCCGAGAGCCGCAAAAATGAAATTCTTTCTTTTTTAAAACAACCGCTTCATGACATAAGTATATCAAGAACAGATGAACGGGCTAAAAAGTGGGGAGTTCCCGTGCCAGGCGATAGCACTCAAAGAATGTATGTTTGGTTTGATGCTTTAAATATTTATCAATCGGGAATTGGATTCGGTTGGGACGATGAAATGTATAAAAAGTGGTGGCCGGCCGACGTTCATGTCATAGGAAAAGGAATTATCAGATTCCATGCAGTCTACTGGCCGGCCTTTTTGCTTTCCGCAAATCTTCCTCTGCCTAAAACTTTATTTGTTCATGGGTACATAACCGCAGACGGACAAAAGATGTCAAAAACGATAGGCAATGTTATCGATCCATTTAAATTAATTGATAAATACGGAGTCGATGCCGTAAGATATTATTTCTTACGCGAGATTCCACCTTTTGACGACGGCGACTATTCTGATTCTCGTATGCAAGAAATTTATGATTCCGATCTTGCCAACGAGCTAGGAAATTTGGTTCTTAGGATAACTACTCTGGCTGAAAAGGATGGAGTTGACGCAAGCAAAATAGACAAAGAGCTAAACTCAACGGTACGATCTGATGTTAATCGCTTCATAGAGCAATACCAGTTTAATCAAGCTTTAGAATATATTTGGATCATTATTAAAAATCTCAATAGAAAAATTGATGAGAACGCTCCTTGGAAACAAAAAAAATTAGGAAGAGCAACGTTTATCATTGAATTAATCAGAGAATTGCATCAAGTTGGAAAACAACTTCTTCCGTTTCTACCCAAGACTGCTGAAGAAATTATTAAATCAACCCAAGGAAAAATTCGGAAATCCGCTCCACTTTTCCCTAAAAAGTAAAATTTTCTGCTAAAATATTGACATCATTTGCTATGAAAAAAAGTAATGAACTTCTCAAAAAATTGGAGAAATTTCTTCATAAAAACAAATATACTTCAAAACTTTTGAAACGTTATGGGAGAAGAACTGTATTTATTTTTGTAATAAGCGTAATCGTTGTATTGTTTATATATTTTTATACTTTATATCAACTCCCGTCACCTTATGATTTAAAAAACTATAAAGCCGTACCCCTTTCAACACATATACTCGATAGAAACGGTAAATCTTTATTTGAGATATATAAAGAACAAAAAAGAACTCCTGTCAAAATCTCAACTCTACCCCATTATGTTTATCAAGCAACAATATCAATTGAAGACAAGGATTTTTACAGACATGGTGGAGTCTCACTTATTGGTGGTATGATCCGAGCAATAAGAGACACATTTCTTGGAGGTAGGCTTCAGGGAGGATCAACTCTGACTCAACAACTTGTAAAATCTGCGCTTCTTACGCCCGAACGAACAATACGCAGAAAAATAAGAGAAATTCTCCTTGCCATCTGGACAGAACATGTATTTAGCAAAGATCAGATTCTTGAGTTTTATCTTAATCAAGTTCCTTACGGCGGCTCATCTTATGGTATCCAAGAAGCAGCCAGTACTTATTTTGACAAAGAGGCAAAAAACCTTACTCTTTCACAGGCGGCAATGCTTGCAGGTTTGCCCCAAGCTCCTTCTCTTTATTCACCCTTTACCAACCCCGATCTTGCTCTACAAAGGAGAGATGAAGTTTTAAAAAAAATGTTGGAGCAGAAATATATTACTGAACAGCAATATGAAAATGCTAAAAACCAAAAACTTGCTATCACTCCACCAAAAACTTCGATTAAAGCACCTCATTTTGTGTTTTATATAAAAAGTCTTTTAGAAAAACAATATGATACACGCACCGTCGAAGAAGGAGGTCTTCGAGTAACAACAACACTTGATCTTGATATCCAGGAGAAGGCAGAAACTATACTTAAGGAAGAGTTGGCAAAGATTAAAAACCTTAATGTCTCAAATGGAGCAATCCTTGTTACTCGTCCTCCAACAGGAGAGATACTTGCTATGGTAGGCTCAGTTGACTACTTTGCCACTCCATCTGGAGCCTTTAATGTTACTACAGCTTTAAGACAGCCAGGGAGTGCGATAAAACCTCTGAATTACGCTGTGGGAATAGAAAGACATTTGGTCACTCCTGCAACAATATTTCTAGATGTCCAGACTTGCTTTCCTTCATTTCCAACAAAATACTGCCCAGTAGACTATGATGGGAAATTTCACGGGCCGCAACCTCTGAGATATGCTCTTGGAAATTCTTTCAATATTCCTGCCGTAAAGATGCTCGCAATCAATGGCGTAAGAGAATTTATTGCCTCAGCTTCAGCTTTTACAATAACCACTTTTACAGATCCCAGCAGATACGGACTATCCCTCACCTTAGGCGGTGGTGAAGTAAGAATGACCGAAATGGCCCAGGCATTTTCAGCTTTTGCCAATCGTGGAATACCAAAAACATTGAATAGTGTTTTGAAGGTTGAGGATAAAGAGGGAAAGATTCTCTATCAATTGAAAGATCCTAATTTGGTGCAAGATGTCAAAAAGCCTTTAAAAAATCCGAGCTTTCTTTCAATCATAGGAAAACCTGCTATTTCCCAGGAAACAGCGTTTATCATGTCACATATACTTTTGGACAGTAATGCACGAGCAATTGAATTTGGCCCAAGCGCTTTTCTCTCTATTCCAAATAGGTCTGTCTCTGTAAAAACGGGCACTACTGATGATAAGAAAGATAACTGGACAATCGGATTTACTCCAAATTTCTTGACAGTGGTTTGGGTTGGCAATAACGATAACACCCCGATGAATCCCTACTTGACTTCTGGAATAACTGGGGCTGCGCCAATCTGGAACAGGGTAATGAGCTCTGTTCTAAAAACTCAACCTGATCTTTTTCCAATAAGATCGGCTAATGTTATAGGAAGACAGGTTTGTTGGAATACTGGGCAGGTTGTGGATGCTGCCAAGCCGGATCAGACTAATAGTTGCCCAACCAGATTTGAATATCTAATAAAGGGAACGGAAAATGTAAAAACTTTGCAAACTGAAAAGAAAACGGTTTTTGTTACTAAAGATAGTGATAAAATGATTACGGATCTCAATGGTGTTGATCCTTCAAAAGTGGAGCCGAAGGAAAAGACAGTTATAACCGACGGTTTCTCAACTTATTGTACAGACTGCATCGGCGACCAAATACAAGTAACTCCAACCCCCACCCCCAAACCATGATAGCTTTAATTCAAAGGGTTACAAAAGGGAAAGTTTCAATTAAAAATAAAGTTCATTCCGAAATAGGACATGGCTTTGTAATTCTACTTGGCATTTTTGAGGAGGATTCTGAAAAAGATGTTGAAAAACTTGTTGAAAAAATAGCTAATCTAAGAATTATGAGTGATGAGCAAGGAAAAATGAACAGATCAATCCTTGATACAAAAGGAGAAATACTTCTGGTCTCGCAATTTACTTTAGCTGCGGATCTTTCAGCCGGCCGGCGCCCATCGTTTATTAAGGCTAAACAGCCAGAAGAAGCAGAACAACTTTACGAGCTATTCGTTGAAAAATTGAGAAATAACGGAATACCAGTAAAAACCGGCAAGTTCGGAGAATATATGGAAGTTGCGATCTTCAACGACGGCCCAGTCACCATCATAGCCAACAGCAAATAAGTTAGCAGAGTTGAAATTAATATAGGTTTTTTGTAAAATAGCGCTTATCAATATGAGAGTAGAAGGTGAATCCTGGCAGTATAAAGCACGATGTCGCAGCTTAAGCATAGATCCGGAAATTTTTTTTCCACAACTTGGAGGAAGTATTCGAGAAGCTATAAGGGTTTGCGAGCCCTGTCCGGTAAGATTGGAGTGTCTTGAATATGCTTTAAGAATTGACGAAAGATATGGGGTTTGGGGAGGAAAGTCCAATACTCAAAGAGGAAAATTAAGACGTCTATGGCAACGCCAACAACCTATACCACCTCTATCAGAATTTCTTGCCACTGCTCAAATCTAACCACACTCAAATCGTAACAATAATAACCCTAAAATTTGCCTCTTGACATTATACTAGCATGCTAGTATAATAGTAGTATGGAAACTAAATTTAAAAGATTTGAGCAGTTAATTGAAGCGTTTTTGCAAATGAAAACTAAAGAGCAAATGTTAAATCTTTTGCTGGGTATTTTGACGCCAAGAGAACTAAATGAACTTGTCAACAGAGTACGAATTATCAAAATGTTGAAAAAAGGAGTCCCCCAGCATGAGATTTCAAACAGACTCCATGTCGGAGTTGCGACAATAACCAGGGGTTCGCGAGAATTAAAAATGGGCAGATTTAAATATTTATGGACCAACTCTCTCCTAACCCGGAGGGTTGATCGTACGATGTAGTTAAAAATTATTTTAAAACCCGACCCTCCGCAAGGAGGGTTTTTTTGTGGCTTATGGACAATTAATAGTTAATTTCAAAGGAGGTGAGAAATATGTCAAAGGAACATTTAAATCAAAGCAATGAAAAAATGTCTCGAAAAAAAAGGTTTATATTAGCTATTGTAGGTAGCCTTTTAGCAATAGGCTCGGGCAAAACCTTTGCATCAGCGGCAGACAAGATATCTGCTACAGACAGAGCTGCAGATGTAATCCTTTCTCACGAGTTTCCGGGTGTTAGCCATGTGAACGAATCTCAAGATATGCCAGGTTATGCTGTAGTAAATAGAAATATATCTCTAAAAGAAAAAGAAAGAGTTGCTGCGGCATATGAAACTCGTCGAGATGAGTTATATGTGAGAACACCGCTTGAAGGTCTTGAAATTTTGGGTGGATTGATTGGGTTTGGATTGGGACTACACCTCGCTGGAAAAGGTTTGAATCTAGAAGATGTTCCTGGTAAAGAAAATAGTTAAAAATTTTCCTAAAAAATAATTATGTCACAGAAAGAACGAACAGAACAGAAACGTAGGCCAACTGTAAATTTGGGCGATCCAGGTGTTGGAGTTATTAAAGCTTTACTTACGAAAGTGCAGCTAAGTCCGGATGGTGTGCCATACCGCACCCAATTGTTAAGGGATGAACATATTAGGCTGGCCGCTGAAGCTGCACTCACTAATCCCACATCTATTCAACTGGGTAGTTTTGTACGTAATGTAGGTCTAAGCGAAAGAGACCGAGAAGCGATTATAGATGAACAACTTGCCTCGATTCCACCAGAACGATTTCCTTACCTTGATAGACTAGTGCACGTTATTCGAACAACTCGAACTATACCAGAAGAGCTTTCTCTTGCTAGTATTAATCCTTTTACGCAATTTGAAAACCACCCTCCCCTTTTGTTTGGTATGGGTGGAGGAAGCAAAGCTCTATGTAAAGGATTGCCTTTTGATGTTTTAAGCATGGTTTTAACTGCAGAAAAATTGCGAAGAGAGCTTGGTCTAGGAACAATAAATATTTTATGTGCTAATGATATTACACATACCAATATTGGCAAGCATCCTGAATTTTCTGTAGAAAGCATCGATAGAGTTATGAGCGCAGAAAGAGATTTGTTGCAAATAGTAGTTGAGAGACTAGGTCTAGCTGATCATTTCCGAATTTTTTTAGGCACTGATATGGACGAAGTTCTGGGGCCGGAATTAAAGGAAGCATACGATGCCATGGTGGAACATGCGAAAGAAGTGCCTTTCGTCAAAGATTTGCACTATGCAATGGAGATAGCGGAAATGTACAGCATTATTAATCAACAGCTAGGTGGCATCAAGTTGGGATGGTTTATGGGCAATCCTTCTACAACTGAACCAAAATATATAATGGACGAACAGCCATTTGATGCCCGATATGTTTTGTATCTTGCATCAAGAGGAATAATAAATAGAGTATCTATACCGTATGCTAAGGCAGGGGTAAGAATCTATCCTGATAAAAATGGGCATACTGAAAAAGCTCCGCCATATATTGATTATGATCCACGTAAAAGAATCCTTTTAAGCCCCTTTGAAGATCCCGAGAGAAAAATCACAGAAGCAACAAAAGCCAATGGTGGAGTGCATCTTAAATATTTTCGAGGACAAATTGATTCTATAGTTGGCCTTTTTGAAGAACTGGTCTTAGGAAAAAGAGAGCTTGATATACCAGTTCGACGAGGAGAAGAAATGGTTGTAAATAAAATACGAAGAACAGTTCATATTGATGATGAAATTGGAGAGAAACAAAATCTTATTCAGAGAATTAGGCAAGGAAATACAAGAAAGCTAATATATCCCGAAGGATCATATGAAAGAGGAAGAAGAACTGGCGAGAGAATCAAATTCATTCTTAATTATATTTTTGATGGACACAGAGCAGAGGCAGAAAGAATTTGGAAATCGGCCTTTCCTGTCGTAAAATGAAAATTTAATATGAAACAGCCTATACAAAATAAAGTTAATAAATATATTCAAGGGCTTTATTATCCCGAATACGCTGATAATTCTCGATCTGATGGAATAGATTTACGTCATATTAAAGGATTTTCCAATTATAAGCTCTCCCAGGATAAAAAAATACTAAAAAGAATCAGCCAAATAGAAAAAGTTCCAGAAGAAAATATTCTGATCACTGCTGGCGCAGATTATGCGCTCCATCATGTAGCAGAAACCTTTTTAACCATTGATAAAAAGGCGGTTATCTCCGTTCCCTCTTTTCCTCGGACGGAATTTCATGTACGAGTAGTTGGAGCCTCGCCTATTTTTATTAATACATATGGAAATAATGAAATCGAAAAATTACAAATGATTATCCAGTCGACAGAAAAAGAAAAAGCTAACATTATCTTTATAGAAAGTCCAGTCAATCCTACTGGTGAAATCATTAGATATAAAACAATTAAACCTTTTTTAAAGCGCAATTCTAATAAAATTTTTATTATTGATCAAGCTCTTTCAGGCTTTTTGGACGAATCTCTTTCTAAACTTGCTTTGGAATTTCACAATGTAATTATTATAAAGTCTTTCTCAAAATTGTATGGCTTGGCTGGTTTAAGGGTTGGTTATATTATTGCTTCGAGGCGATTATTAGATTTTATTAAAAAAACTGTATCGCCCTATGAAATTTCAACTGAGTCTTTGTTTATATTGCAAAAATTATTAAATAAAAATTCAGTTATTAAAAATAATAAATCAGGTGTTTTAGTTAATTTGCAATATTTAAAACAAAATTTGAAGATTAAGTTTTCAGACTCATTTGGACCTTTTGTATTACTTGATGGAGGAAAAAAGCTTCCAAACCTTTACGCACAATTAATAAAACGGAAAACTTATGGAGTGGATGGTAAAAATTTTAGAGGGCTTGAAAATACAAATACTGTTCGTATCAGTATAACTAACTTTACACAGATAAAAAATATAGTTTATAAAATAAATTTACTTCTGGAGAGTTTGAATAGAAATAAATCAATTTAATTTGGGAGTTTGAGGTGGGTTTCAATTCTGGTTGTTCTGTTTTTAAGATTATAAATTTCACTATCGAAGACTTTTATAACGAGATTTAGATCTTTTCTTATTTGTTTAAGCTCTCTTCTTATTGGTGCAAGTTTTTTTTCGACAATTTCCTCAACTTTTCTCTCAACTACCCTTTCAACTATTTCTTCAATTTGAGCCAGATCATGTTTTGTAAGCATACTTCTGCAATTTAACAAATAATTGAATCTCTGTCAACGGATTATAGTCCACAAAATAAACTACTTGCGCATAAAAGATTATTTTAGAGGATTTTGGATAGGTTTCACTGGATTACCAGCAACTGCATGGTCAAAAACATCGAGTGCTTGTAAAGAAAAGAGAGAGAAAACATCTCTAGTGAGAGGTGTATTTCCTGGATAGACTTCAGTATCTCTGTCCAATTTACTTTTATGGCCTTTTAAATCGTTAAAAGTGCTATAAAGATCCCAATTTCCGCCAGGGTCCTTGATTAACATAAAGGCATATATGTTCCGCCTATCTCCAGGTTCATTTGGTCCCGCCCCATCAAAATTGACATTCATGTAAATCATAATCATATCTACTGTCTTTGGATCTAGCTCTCCATTTGCACCTCTTTTCATAGTTGCAGTTAATCCATATTCTCCAAATTTTCCACCTAGAGTTGAAGGGGCAATAGGTGCAATATTTACAGCTACAGGTCCTCCGTCTTTTGGGTCATAGATAAATTTATAGGCGTCAGTAGTTTCAGATTCATCAAGGATTTGTTTTGCCATGTTCGTCGCAAAACTACTGATTGCCCTATTAGTATCAATTCTTTCCATTTCACTTGAAACTTGTTCTTGCATAGGAGAAGAAGTTGTAGGGAATGGTTGTCCAGTTATTCCAGGCTGCTTGGTTAGTGATGGAGTTTTTGTAGTTTCTGTTGCCGATGAAGTACATGCAGCTAAAGCAACAGCTAGGGCGGGAGCTGCAATTTTAGTTAAAAGATTACCTTTTCTATCTCTAGATGGATATACAATTGACTCTGTAGGTTCACCCATAATAATAAGTCTACTAAATAAAAAAAATTTTACAAGCAGTCTCCACCCTGGTGCCAGCGGGAGGAGTCGAACCTCCTACCAATCGCTTATGAAACGACTGCTCTGCCGGTGAGCTACGCTGGCTTGAGCGCTTTTGCTTTGATATAATTATACTAAACCTCCATGGAAAAACCCGAACTTTCTATAATTATTGTCTCCTACAACACCAAAAACATAACTAAAGAATGTATTGATAAAGTAATCAAATCTCTTGCACATTCTAAACTCTCTTATGAAATAATTCTTGTCGATAACGCTTCCAAAGACGGATCAGTGGAATTGTTCAAAAAATACCAAAATAAACTTAAAGACAAACTAGATCTTATCTTAAGCGATGAGAATCTTGGGTTTGGCAGAGGAAATAACTTGGGTATCAAACAGGCTAAGGGTAAGTATCTTCTGCTCTTGAATTCTGATGCTTTTGCTCTGGATGATGCAATCTCAAAATTGTTAAAGTTTTATAAGCAGAATGAAGATCATATCCACTTTTTAGGACCTAAACTCCACAACAAAGATATGTCTGATCAGCCTTCGGCTGCACATTTTTATACATTACCAATAATTTTTGCGGCGCTATTTATGAAGGGCGACTACTGGGGCTTGACAAGATTTTCTCCAAATAGATTCCAACGAGTTGACTGGATTTCCGGGGCCTGTATTTTGACCAAAAAGAAATATTACGATGGCCTTGAAGGCTTCGACAAAACAATTTTTATGTATATGGAAGAGGTTGACCTGCTTTACAGAGCTAAACAAATGGGTTACTCAACCCATTTCTATCCCGGCGCTAGGTTTATCCATCTTGGCTCAGCCTCATCCGGAGGAAGAACTTTCCCCATAATTCAGGTTTATAAAGGCTTTCTTTTCTTTTATAAGAAACACTACTCCGATTCTGCTCTTTTTTGGCTTAAATTTATGCTAAAATTAAAAGCAGGAATCGCGGTTTTGATTGGACGAATAACCCAGAACCGATACCTTATCGACACTTATGAAAAAGCTTATCAACTGGTTAAAATGGATCGATGACAACCTGATACATCTTGCCTTTATCGGATTTATACTTGCTGTGGAACTTGTGCCAAAGATACCCCTGGCTCATGTTAACTACACTTATATCAAAATAAGATATGATGATTTCTTTCCAGTTATCCTTGTAGGGGTTTTTTTTATCCAGTGGGTTAGGAAAAAAATATCATTAAACACCAAGTTTTTGGGCTTAACATTGATTTTTTGGGCTTCAGTAGTAATCTCATTTATAGTCGGATATTATTTACAAAATACCATTGTCGTATTTAATACTGGAGTTCTCCACACAATAAGACGTTTTCAATATATGGCGATTTTTTTTGTAGCCTCGTCCATAGTCATTTCAGAGAAAAGATTTTCCCAATACATGAAGTATTACATGTGGGCACTTTTTTTGGTTGCTCTATACGGGATAGGCCAAAAATTCCTAAGTTTTCCCTCAATACAATCGATGAATCCCGCATATGTGGATGGAAGATTATTAATTTTAAAACCAGAAGACCGAATTAATTCAACTTTTGGCGGCCATTTTGATCTGGCAGCTTACATGACATTCTCTATTCCGATCATTTTCGGATATTACTTTAGCAAAAGAAAAAAAATTTACTTTGGACTATTTGTGTTATCGCTCATTACCCTTCTTTATACTGCAGCTAGATCGTCTTTTTTCGCCTATATCATTTCTGTAACAGCAATTCTTTTGTACTTTAGAAAATTTCGGGTGTATTTACTGGTTCTTCTTATAACAACTGTATTGCTATTTGTGACCGGGGATATGACCAAACGATTTCTACAGACTTTTCAGGTAAAAACTGTCTTTGTGAATACAAAAACAGGTGGCAGTCAAATTTCTCAAAAAATTTCAACAAAGAACCTACCCGCAGGCAATCTTTCTATCCCTTTTCTAAAGAGAACCATAGCAAATGCTGACGAGTCTGAGATACAAAAAGCTGCTCTGGAAGAAGCAATGAGAGAAGCACAACTATCAGGAAAAACACTAAGCATCCTACAGATACAAAAACGGGCTGATGAGATTGCAAAATACATTAAGCCGGAAAGAATTGTTTTGTGCGATATCGCTTGTGCTACTCGGCTGCAGGTTGAATGGCCAAGAGCAATAGGAGCATTCTTATTTAATCCTCTTTTTGGGTCTGGCCCTTCTTCAATAACCGAAGCCACAGACAATGATTTTTTAAGATGGCTCGGAGAAACAGGCCTTGTGGGAACTATAGCTTTTCTAATTTTACTCTTTTTCATAGCTAGATATATTTGGAAAGCTGCAAAAAAATTTAAAACAGGCGACAGATATTTGTATTATAGTTTTGGATTTGCTCTCTCGGCTCTTTTGCTGAACGCTTTATATGTTGATATTTTTGAAGCATCAAAAGTCGCCTATAACTTCTGGATCGTTGCTGGACTTTTTGTTGGTTTGGTGAAATTATCAGAAACAAAAAAGAATGAGAAAAGAATCCGAAAATAAATTTAAAATTATTGATTTTTTAATCTTATTTTGCATACTTATAATAGCTTTTGCTTTCAGGCTTTATAAAATTAACACTCCGCTTGCTGATTTCAATTCCTGGCAACAGACAAACACAGCTGCGGTTGCCAGAAACTTTGTTAATAATGGATTTGACCTACTCCATCCTAGATTTGATGATCTATCACCAAATGGCTACAAAATGGTGGAGTTTCCAATTTATAACGCTATCTTTGCTTTTTCTTATAAATATCTCCCAATTACCTCATTGGAAATCTATGGAAGGCTCACTACTATTTTCTTTTCATTGATTATAATAGGAATCATATATTTTCTTCTCTTGAAGGAAATCAATAGATTTTCAGCGGTAATCGGATCATTGACCTATTCAGTTTTCCCTTTTTTTGTTTTTTTCTCTAGAGTTATCTTACCCGAAACAACAGCTTTGGGACTAGCGTTCTTATCTTTATTCTTTCTATATCTTTTTTCAGTAGGTAAAAATAAGTCTCTAAATATGATTAGTTTGCTATCTTCTGCAGTTTTATTTTCTTTGGGATTGCTGACAAAACCTACAGTTATTTTCTATCTGATTCCTGCAGCATACCTTTTCTATAAAAAATATGGATTTGATTTTTATAAAAAAATTCCCGTTTATATCTATGTTTTTTTGGCAATTGCACCATTATTAATGTGGAGATACTATATAGGATTTTATCCTAACTTGCAGAGTATATTTTTTAAGCCGGTTTTCTTAATAAACAATACGATCTTAGGAGAGTACCTTTCCATCCTATTTATCTTAGGGATTTTAAGTAAAAATAAGAATCATTTATTATCTAGTATTCTTATTTCTTCGTTATTATATTTGTTTGTTTTCCAGGGAAACAACATTCAACACGAATATTATCAAATTCTTATCCTTCCATCACTTGCTATTTTTGTTGCTCTGGGAACAAATTTTATCTATAAAAATTATAAACTTTTTATTTTCCCACCGATAACAGCCGCCATCATTTTGCTTATTTTCCTGTTTTCTTTTCTGGTCTCGTATTCTAAAGTAAAAAATTATTACAATTATTCAAACGATTTGGTTAGCATTGCAAATGTTATCAAAGATTTTTCTTCTAAAGACGACAAGATAGTTACTGATACAGAAGGAGATACTACTCTACTTTACTTAGCCGATCGCAGAGGAGCTCCTGTAGTTTTTAAAGATTTGAATAAGCTGAAAAAAGATGGTTATGCATATTTTATAACCTCCAAACAAGATTTTAGTAGCAGTCTAAAATCAAAAGGCGAATTTATATTGATGTTCGAAAATGAGAAATTCGCTATCTTCAAGCTATGAAAATTTTGATGGTAACTCCATATTTACCTTATCCTCCTGAATCCGGTGGACAGATAAGAACTTTGAATCTTTTAAAATATTTAAGAAACTCCCATAAAATCACTCTTATTTCTCTATATAAAAATGATGAAGAAAAAAAATATGCAGCTCATTTGGAATCTTTTTGTTCAAAAATTTACCTATGTAAAAGACCTGAAAAACCATGGCAGATAAATATTCTTGCTAAAGCAATCTTTACTTTAAAACCTCTTCTTATTGTTCGTAATTTTTCAATTGAAGCCAGAGATCTCTTAGAAAAGCTACTTCAAAAAGAGAAATTCGACGTGATCCATGCAGAAACATTTTATGTTATGCCTCATCTACCTAAAACCAAACTTCCCATACTTTTGGTTGAGCAAACTATCGAATACAAGGTATATCAACATTTTGTAGACAATTTATTAGTTTTCCTTAGACCTTTTTTTTATGCTGATATTTTGAAACTAAATTATTGGGAACGATACTACTGGAAAAAAGCTTCAACTGTAGCTACAGTATCTCAACACGATAAGGAAATTATCAGAAAAGTGGAACCCAAGATTAATCCTGTAATAATACCAAATGGCGCAGGAGATGAGATGTTTGCAAAAACTTTGCCACAAAAAAGATTGAACAAACCTATTTTGCTCTTTATCGGAAATTTTTACTGGTTGCAAAACAAAGAAGCTGCCTCTTACCTCGTAAATAAAATTCTTCCGCTGTTAAATAAATATCTTACTCATTTTAAAGTTGTGATCGCTGGTCAAGAAGCGAAAAAATTGAAATTTAAAAAAATAAAAAATTTGGAGATTATTAACTTTGAGCCTGAAGACAACAATATAGTTAAATCTCTTTACCAAGGAGCAACTCTTTTTATAGCTCCGATTTATGGTCCTGGTGGAACCCGTCTCAAGATTTTGGCGTCTATGGCTGCAGGACTTCCTGTTGTTTCTACAAAAACAGGAATAGAAGGATTAGACATAAAAGATAATATTCACGTGTTGGTTGCAAAAAGTCCTCAAGATTTTATAGAAAAAATCAAAAAAATTCTTGCGGATAAAAAACTCTATGAAAAACTTCAAAAAAATTCATATATAAAAGTCAAGGAAACTTACAGTTGGGATACTATTTCAAAAAAATTAGAAATTGTTTATAAAACCATTAAGCAAAATAATGAGAATAGGAATTGATATCTCTCAATTAGTCTATAAAGGGTCTGGTGTTTCAAGATTTATGAAAGGACTCGTCAAAACTATTTGTGAAAACGATCAAGAAAATAATTGGATATTCTTTTTTTCTTCACTTCGCAGATCTTTAGAGAAAGATGTTGAAAAACAAATTTCAAAAAAAGGTTTTAATCTAATAAAGTACCCTTTGCCACCAACATTGCTTTCTTTGCTTTGGAATAATATGCATGTCATAAAAATTGAGCAACTAATCGGCAAGCTCGATTGGTTTATAACTTCTGACTGGACTGAGCCTCCAACAAACTGTAAAAAAGCAACTATTGTCCATGATCTTGCTTTTTTGAGATATCCCGAGACCGTTGATGGAAAAATTAGAAAAACACAGTTTAAAAGACTTGAGCGCGTTAAGAAGGAATCTAAAATCATATTTGCAGATTCTAAAGCAACAAAAAACGATCTTGTAAAGTTTTTAGATATTCTAAATTCGAGGATTGTTGTAAATTATCCGGGTGTTGAAATAAATAAACCAAAACAGCAACAGATAAATAAATCTCTAACAAAGTTTAAGATTAAAAAATCTTTTATTCTTTCTGTTGGTAAAATTGAGCCAAGAAAAAATATAAAAAAATTGATTGAAGCATTTGTTCAACTTAAAACAAATAAATACGAACTTCTTATTGTGGGGCCTGAAGGATGGGGAGCTAAACCAAACAGTTTAAGAAATGTTCGGTTTTTAGGCTATGTTTCTGATGAAGAATTGTCTGCTTTGTACTCAAGATGCATCTGTTTTGCTTACCCATCGATCTGGGAAGGATTTGGATATCCAATTATTGAAGCAATGAAGCTTGGGACTCCTGTCGCAACTTCTAATAACTCCTCTCTAAAAGAAATTGGCGATGGGGCTGCTTTATTATTCGATCCTTTTAATATTTCAGATATAAAAAGGGCGCTAAAAAAAATGATTGAAGATGGGGATTTAAGAAATGAATTAATCAAGAAAGGCAGTGAGAGAGCAAAAATTTTCGCTTGGAAAAAATATTATCAAACTATGATTAAATCTCTTAAAAATGAAAATTGAAAATTGTTAATTGAAAATTTTTCCCTATGATTATAGGTATTGATGGAAACGAAGCAAATGTTGCACAACGTGTAGGAGTTTCTGTATACACTTTTAATCTACTGAAAGAATTCCATAAAAAGGCAGATAAGAATTTACAGTTTGTTACTTACATTAAATCAACACCCTTAGCTGATTTACCTAAAGCAAAGGATCACTTTCGATATCAAGTTATTAGAGCTTCTTTATGGTCACAAATATTTTTACCTTTAGAACTTTATAAAAATAGAAAAATTGATATTTTTTTTACTCCTGCACATTACGCTCCTCGCTTCTGCCCTGTTCCATACGTTGTCACTATACACGATCTATCATATTTTTATTATCCTGATGAGTTCCTAAAAAAAGATCTGTATAAACTCAAATCGTGGACTAAATACAGTGTAGTAAGGGCAAAAAAAGTAATTGCAGTTTCAAAACAAACCAAAAACGATTTAATAAAATTTTATTGCGTTTCTGAAAATATGATTAAAGTTATTTATAACGGTTACGAAAAGAAAATGACACAGAGTGTCATCCTGAGCGAAGTCGAAGGATCTACTTACATTCTCTATGTTGGTACATTACAACCTAGGAAAAATATAACAACACTTATCCGTGCTTTTGCCGAATTTAAAAAATATCATCTTCAATTCAGGCTTGTCATTACGGGTAAAAAGGGTTGGCTTTATGATGAAATATTTAAACAAGCAAAAAATCTTAGACTTGGAAAAGATATCATTTTCACAGATTATGTTTCTGATGAAGAATTGATTTGGCTTTATAAAAATGCTTTTTGTTTTGTCTTGCCATCCCTATATGAAGGTTTTGGTCTTCCTCTTTTGGAAGCAATGAGTCATGACTGTCCTGTTGTCTCTTCAAACTCTTCAAGTCTGCCAGAAATCGGAGGTAATGCCTGTTTATATTTTGATCCAAAAAATGAGAAAGAGCTTTTAGAAAAATTGGGCTTGCTCATCAGTGATGAGCGATTGAGAAATGAATTGATTGACAAAGGAAGAGAAAGAATAAAACTTTTTTCCTGGCAAAAATGCGCCAATGAAACCTTGGAAGTTATAAAATCCGCACTATGAAAATCAAACTTATAACGCTCAATGTTTGCAAACAAATAAATATTCAAGACAAGGCAATTGATTTTATAAATAAGGAAAATCCTGATGTGGTCCTTTTGCAAGAAATGTATAATGGTGAGGATCCCAAACTTGAGCTTCGCTACAGGACTTTAAAAGAATTTAGAAACAATCTTAAACTTCCCTACTGGAAATTTGCGAAAAACTTTAGAGATATTACATCAAAAGACCATGTAGATGCAGAACAAGGAAACGCAATTTTATCTCGTTTTTCAATTGTCGATTTTAAAAATATGCACTTTGATATACAATACACAACCCTTTACGATTACGAGGATCAGGGAAATTATTCACAACTTCCTCAAAATATGCTTTATGCAAAATTGGATTTGGAAAGAGTTTTTTTGAATGTTTATAGTGTACATGGTCCCTGGGATCTTGATGGAAAAAGAGATAGCAAAAGAAGATTGAGAATGAGTGAAATGATTGTTAAGGAAATCAAAAACAAACAAAATGTAATTATTGCTGGCGATTTTAATGTACGGCCGGAAACTAAAACAATATATAATATTGAAAAATATTTAAAAAATGTTTTTAAAGACGAATTAGAAACTACATTCAACATGAAAAGAAAAGATAATCCCGGTTATTCAACTGCGGTTGTGGATATGATTTTTGTCAGTCAAAATATCAAAGTCGTTGATCACTACTGTCCTCAAGTAGATATTTCCGACCACCTACCATTAGTTGCAGTTTTAGAAATATGACAAGTAAAATCATTTTTAAAAATAAAAGTGGTTTAAAACTTGCAGGAATATGGTATGTTCCAAAAGAAAAAACAGATAAAGCTGTTATCTTAGCTCATGGAATAACTGCCGATAAGGATGAATTTGGAATATTTGTAGAACTCGCAGAACTTTTTAAAAATAATGGCTTTGCAGTTTTTAGATTTGACTTTAGAGGACATGGGGAAAGTGAAGGAAAGTCTGTCGATATGACTTTAACGGGCGAAATGGAAGACTTGGAAGTTGCTTTAAATGAAGTGAAGAATCGAGACTATAAAAATATTGGACTTCTGGGAGCTAGTTTCGGGGGTGGAATTAGCACGCTATTTGTTTCAGATTATCAAACTGAATTTAAATGTCTCTGTCTCTGGAATCCTACGCTAAATTATCATCATTGTTATTTGAGTCCAACTAAAACGTCTATCAGAAAATTTAAAGCTCACATCAAAAATGATATAGCTAAACAAGGATGGGCTTATTTATATGGAAATACATTTAAAATTGGAAAAGCGCTGTTAGAAGAAATGAAATATCTATTCCCATATAAAGCCCTTAAAAAAATCGGAATTCCAACTGTAATAATTCACGGGGATAAAGACAGCTCGGTCCCTTATGAAGATTCGCAAAAATACATTCAAAATCTAAAAGGAATTCATGAATTTGTTTCTATTAAAGGTTCAGGTTATGGATTCCACGATGAACCGTACTCTACTCAAGTTATAAATACCACACTAAAGTTTTTTCAAAAATATCTGTAAAATGACTCACTACGATTTAATATTAAATTGAAGTATGAATATAAAAATCATAAATAAAGATTTAAGCAGAGGTCAATGGAACAGTATAGCTACGCACCCTTTACAATCTTGGGAGTGGGGAGAAGCAAGAAAACAAATGGGAATTGAGGTTTTAAGAATTGGAGAATTTAAAGACAATAAGTTAATAAATATTTTTCAAATAACATTCCACCAAATTCCGAAAACAAAATACAAAGTTTGCTACCTTCCCCGTTCAACTTTTCCAACGAAACACATTCTAGATTTTCTATCTGATTATGGAAAACAACATAATGTAATCTTCATAAAAATCGAGCCCTATGTCATTCTGAGTGAAACGAAGAATTTGCAGATCCTTCACTTCGTTCAGGATGACAAACTCGTTAAGTCTCCTCATCCTTTATTTCCTACTTGGACGCAGATTCTTGATCTAAATCAAGAAGCACAGCAACTATTTAACCACTTGAAACCCAAGACCCGTTACAATATCAAGCTGGCGGAAAAAAAAGGAGTTAATGTAAAGGAGATAAGCAATGATAATGGATTTGAAATTTTTGCTAAATTGTATTTTGAAACCACAAGAAGACAAAAATATTTTGGACACGATTATCAGTATCACAAACTAGTTTGGAATAATCTAAAAAGAAACATTTCCCATATCCTGATTGCTTTTTATAAAGAGACTCCTCTGGCGGCCTATGAACTTTTTTATTTCAAAAAAACTCTCTATTATCCTTATGGTGGAACATCTCTTGAGCATCGCAACTTTATGGCTTCAAACCTACTAATGTGGGAAGCTATAAAATTTGGGAAAAAACTTGGAGCAGAAAAATTTGATATGTGGGGCTCTTTATCTTCTAAATACAGTCCAAACGATCCTTGGGCCGGCTTTACTCGCTTCAAAGAAGGCTATGGGGGAAAATTTACAGAATTTGTTGGAAGTTATGATTTGGTTATTAATCCAGTTTTATACAAAATCTACAATGGCTTATATAAATTGCGCGAGAAATTCTTGGAGATTCGGGCTTAATTTAATCTCTCATCTATGACTCTTGTCTTGCGAAGCTGTAAAAATTGTTTTGAAAGTATAAAAGGCGCTTGAACTTTACTTCTTGGGAAAGCCAATGCTTCTTTCAAGACTTCATCCATGTGATCTACAAAAATAAAATTCAGGTCATTGAGAACATATTTTGGAATGTCTTCTAGATCTTTTTTATTATCTTTGGGCATAATAATTGCTTTAATATTTGCCCTGTGTGCTCCAATCACTTTTTCTTTAATACCCCCTATTTCTAACACTCTTCCGCGCAAAGTTATTTCTCCAGTCATTGCTACATCTCTTTTGACCGGAATTTTTGTCAAGGCAGAAACCATAGCTGTTGTAATTGCAGTTCCTGCTGATGGGCCATCCTTAGGTATAGCTCCTTCTGGTACATGAACATGAATATCTATCTTGTTGAAAAAATCTTTGTTTAGACCAAACATATTCCATCTTGATCTGATATAAGAAAGAGCTGCTTGGCAGGACTCTTTCATAACATCTCCGAGGTGACCAGTTAATGTAAGGTGTCCTTTGCCCGGCATAATAGCAACCTCTATAAAAAGAATGTCCCCTCCGACCGGCGTCCAGAACATACCAGCCGAAATTCCCACCTTATCTTTTTCTTCAATAATTTGCGATGAATATTTGTAAGGACCTAGATACTTTGTTAAGTCAGATATTCCAACTGTTTTTTTGGTAATCTTTTTCTCAACTGTCTCTCTGGCAATTTTTCTAAATAGAGCGGCGATTTGACGCTCTAATTCACGTACACCAGCTTCTCTGGTGTACTTTCGCACGATCATCTTCAGAGAATTATCGGTAATTTTGATATGTTCCCTATTCAAGCTATGAGCTTCAATTTGTTTCTTGATCAGATAAGACTTGCCAATATTAAATTTCTCATCTTCCGTATATCCTGGAAAATGAATTACTTCCAATCTATCAAGCAGGGCGTCAGGAATTGTATCAAGAATATTTGCTGTTGTTATAAAAAAAACATCCGAAAGATCAAATGGAACCTCTAAATAATGGTCTGAAAAAGAATGGTTTTGCTCTGGATCTAAAGCTTCAAGCAGAGCTGCTGAAGGATCTCCTCTATAATCTCTGCCAACTTTATCAATCTCGTCAAGCATGAAAACTGGATTTTTGGTTCCAGCTTGTTTCACTCCCTGAATTATCCTTCCAGGAAGCGCACCAACATATGTTCTTCTGTGACCTCTTATCTCTGCCTCATCTCTGATCCCACCCAACGAAACCTTCATAAACTTTCTTCCCAATGACCTCGCAATTGACTTGCCAAGTGAAGTTTTACCTACTCCTGGAGGCCCAACGAAACAAAGAATTGTGGGCTGGTGTTCTTTCGCTTTTTCTTTCTGTTTTCTAAGCTCCATCACAGCAAGATACTCAAGAATTCGCTCTTTTATCTTCTTTAAGCCGAAATGGTCCTCATTTAGTATTTTTTCAGCCTGTTTGATGTCAATATCATTTGATGAAAAAACAGACCAGGGCAAATCAACAAGCCAATCAAGATAGGCTTTAATATATGAAGATTCTGGATTAAATTGAGACATTTGCCCTAATCTCTTCAGCTCTTTTATGGCTTTTTCCTCAACGCTTTTTGGCATTTTTGCTTTCTTAATCTTTTCTCTATATTCGTCTACTTCCTTGTCCTCGCTTTTTCCTCCAAGCTCCTCTTCTATTGTTTTCATTTTCTCTCGAAGAAGAGTTTCCTTCATTCCTTTTTCAAATCTCTCCTGGGTTTTGCTGGAAATATTTTGTTCAATTTCGAGTATTCTAATTTCTCTATTGATATATTCAACTTCTTTAGAAAGACGCGATTTAAGATTCGTAATTTCCAAAAGCTCTTGTCTCTCATTCTCTCTTAAATCTAATACCATTGCTACTTGATTGGAAAAATCTTGTGGAGAAGAGATATTCAGAATATTCATGAGAAAAATGAAGTCGATAGTCTTGCCTAAATTAATGGCTTTCTTTATTTGAGCAGAGATGTATTTAACTATTGCTTGAATTTCTTCGTCATCCGTGGCTATATCTTCCACTTTTTCAACCTTGACTTCATAATAAGGATTCTCTCGGGTGAATTCTTTTATTTGGACTTTTTCAATCCCTCTTACAATCGCATTTATTTCTCCCTTATCTCCTTGTACAACGCTTCGTACTGTAGCAAGAACGCCAATTTTATGCAGATCATTTTTTGAAGGATCGTCTAATGAAGGATTTTTTTGCATCACCAGAACTATCTTTTTGTCTCGCCTCAAGGCTTCGTTTATCGCGGCAGTACTTTTTTGTCTTCCAAAGACTAATACATTTTCAGTGTTTGGAAAAACAATGCCTTCTCTCACGCCTACAAGGGGATACTTAGATTGTTCTGACAGTCCCATCAAAAAAGCCATATCTACTAGCAATATAACACGTCAACTGCTAAATGTCAAGAGGAAATTAGTTTGGATTATTGTGACTTTCTAATCATAGCAACATGGGTCCTTATATCCGCAATTTTCACAAATTGCATCCCTTCCTCCAGGCATACCTTGTAAAGTCAACAAACCACAAGCTGGACACTCTCTTTGATTATTGTCCGCGGGATCACTTTGGGAATATTCTCTCGCCTTTTTCATTTTCTATGATAATTGCTACTACCGGACAGGCTTTTGCAGCCTCAATAATTGTTTCATCGGTCTCCTGATCTGCTGTTTCAAGAACTATCGCTTTTGCTTCGGAATCAAGATTAAAAGTTTTGGGAGCCACTGCCATACAAGTGGCCGCTCCTATGCAAAGATCGCGATCAACTTTAACTTTGAGATTTTTTACTTGGACTGGACCCGACGGATTTTTTGGATCCTTGGGATTCATAATAATGCCTCCTTAAGCGCCTCCAAGGATAATAACAAACATTTTAGCCTGCTTAGACTTACTTCAATCCCAACAAGATCGTTCATGAACTCGCTATTTAATTTTAGCAAGTCTGCAACTTTTTTTCCTTTTACATAATCTGTCAAAAGTGAGGCTGAAGCTTGGGATATAACACAACCTTCTCCGCTAAAAGCAATGTCAACTACTTTGGCATTTTGGGTCAGGATATCTATCTTTATTGTATCACCACATAAGGGATTGTTTACGCTCGCTGAAGAAGTTGGCTTCTTCATTGACCCGAAGTTTTTTGGATTCCTATGATGTTCCAATAATATATCACTATAAACCGTAGCCATAAGTTAATTATACTGCAGAAGTTTTCTTTAGAAGACCAGTATTATTGAGACGACGATGATTCCACTTAGGACCATAAACCAAACTCCTGAGGAGGAACCAGCTGCAGGAGTCGTAGGTATCGCTGGTGGAGGAGTACCTGTTGGTGTCGATGTCGGCTGCGCTTGACCCACAACTATTTCTGTCGGGGTTGGTGTTGGTGTGTTTGTTGGTGTTGCCGTCGCTTGAGCTATAATAGCTGGTGTGGGTGTAGAGGTGGCCCCTGGTGGTGGAGTTGAGGTAGAAGTAGGAGTAGAGGTGGCCCCTGGTGGTGGAGTTGAGGTTGGCGTGCCTGTTGGTGGTGCGGTGGTTGGAGTCGCGGTAGGAACACCTGGTTTTGGAGTCGGCGTTGAAGTGTTGGTTGGAGTTGGTGGAACTGGAGCTTTGCAGGATGAGCTTCTTGTATCGACTACCGAATTAAAGGCATTGGGAGCAAAATCAAGCTGTTGGGCTCCACAGAAATTGACGCTAAAGGTCAATGAGCCTTGTTTTTTTTCTGTAATCTTCGCTATCCCGTTAATTTTTTCACATGAGTCTTTGTCTATTCCTTGAGCTTTTGAACATTCATCAGTAGGAGCGGATGAACAACTTATCCCAGAATTACAGCCAAACCTTATTACTGCTGCTTGAAATCTATAATTTGCTCCAGGATTTTGATCTTGACATGAGCCTGTGTATTTCCAGTCGCTGGATACGTAAGGACATTTCCATTTATCGATCGTGGTATTTCCTCTGTTAAAAAAACCACCAGTTCCATTATCATTATAGGGAACTCCGCCTTGGCTTTTACATCTGTCGTTATCGCAGTTTACAACAAGTCCTGTCTCTATTTTTTGCCATTCAGCTTTTGGTACAACCTGTTGAGGACGATTAATTAAATAGATTCCAACTCCAACTCCTATTAAAAGAATAAAAATAACTATCATTAGAAAGACTGTTTCAAAATCTCTTTTCTTTTTTTCAGGTGGTTCAGTAGGATTTGGGGGTGATGCTGTTAGATTTGGAAGATTTGGTATTGCATTATCCATCTTAAAATCATTCTACCAACTCTGACCTCTTTGTCAACTCTTAGATAATATTGCTAAACTTTCTTTCAAAACTTTTACTAATTTATCTATATCTCCTTTGTCATTATAGAGGTAAAGGCTTGCACGAGTAGAAGCTGGAATATCTAATCTGGTATGAAGAGGCATAGCACAATGATGACCGGCGCGGACACATATATCGTTTTCATCTAAAATTGTTGCCAGATCATGAGGATGAGTACCTGACAGCGAAAAGGCAATTACTCCTCCGCGATTTTCTATTCCCGGCGGACCGTAAATTTTTATTTTCTTACCAAATGTGTTTGTCAAGGAATGTAGTGCATAGTCCATAAGTTCTTTCTCATGTTTTCTAATATTTTCTAGGCCTATTTTTTGTAAATATTTTATTGCTTCCTTAAAAGCAATCACTTCTGCGATGGCCGGAGTGCCTGCCTCAAACTTTTCAGGTGGTTGGGCAAAAATTGTTTTATCAATCCTGACTTCAGCAATCATCTCTCCTCCATATTGGAAAGGAAACATCTCATTTAGAAGATGCTCTTTGCCCCACAAAACTCCTACTCCGGTTGGGCCAAGCATTTTGTGTGAAGAAAACGCCAAAAAATCACAATCTAAATCTTTTACATCTATTTTCATGTGGGGTGCAGCTTGGGCCGCGTCAATGACAACAATTAGTTTTGGATTAATTTTTTTTGCAGCTTGAATAATCTTTTTCAATGGATTTATGGTTCCCAAAACATTGGAAACATAAGTTAAAGCCAGAATCTTTGTCCTTTTCGTAATAATCTCTTCAACATTATCAAGTCCCAAAAGGTAACCATTGTCTTCTACACCAATCACTTTAAAATTTGCCCCGACTTCACCCGCCAGAACTTGCCAAGGTACGAAATTGGAATGATGTTCCATTATTGAGACAACAATCTCGTCATTTTTCTCAATGATTTTTCTTCCCAAACTATAAGCAACCAAATTTAATGATTCTGTTGTGCTGTGAGTAAAGATTACTTCTTTTTTTCTTGCTCCGATAAAATTAGCAACAACCTCTCGTGTTTTTTCAAATTCTTCGGTTGCTTTTTCACTCAATTTATAAATCCCTCTTTTTATGTTTGCAGAATATTGGCTGTAGTATTCGACTAGCTTATCTATAACCACCTGTGGTTTAAGAGACGTCCCAGCCGAATCAAGATAAGTTAAGTCAGGATGTTTTTTAAAGATGGGAAAGTCGGATTTAATCTGTTGAACGTTCATCATAATTCTTTTTAATCTTTTATTTGTATTTTTGATATCTGATCTTTGATATTTGATATTTTTGCATCTATGCCTTGCTGAACAATCTTATCCAAAATCTCATTTGCGAAACCCTTAATCAATAACTCTCTTGCCCTTATTTCCTCTATTCCTCTTGTCTTCAAATAGTATATCTGTTCTTCATTTAATCCTCCTGTGGTTGAACCGTGTGTACAGAATACATCATTCGCTAAAATTTCCAAAAAGGGCCTCGAATCAACAAAACATTTATCTGACATTATTAAATTTTGATTTTTTTGGTATGCATGCGACTTCTGAGCTTTTTTCTCAATTCTAATCAATCCTTCATAAATAAATCTCGATTCGTCAAAAAAAACTCCTTTTATCAAAAGATCAGAAGTTGATCTAGGAGCATTATGACGCTGAATAGTATTCAACTTAAAATTATTCTGATCTCTTCCGATATACAATCCGTAAATATAGCACTCAATTTCTGATCCATCGATGTCAATCGTAACGTCACCTGAATAATTGTGAATAAAAAAAACATACTTTCCTTTTTTAGTGATTGAGTATTTTTCTTTTTGTTCTTTCGCAACGTCGACAAATTGCATATTAACCAACACTACCTATCATCTCTAAATTAATAAGCCGATTTAGCTCGATCGAATATTCCAAAGGAATTTCTTTAGTTATTGGATCGATAAATCCGTTAACCAGCAACCCTTCCGCATCAGATCGACTGATCCCTCGCGACATCAAATAAAAAAGTTTTTCCTCTCCTAATTTCTCCACAGTCGCTTCATGTTGAACGTGTACATCATTCTCTTTAATTTTCATATAGGGATATGTGTCTGAACGAGAGGCTTCATCAAGAATTAGAGCATCACAGGAAACAAAGACTGATGATTTCTTGGCCCCTGGGAAGACCTGAACTAGCCCGCGATAAGATGTTCTCCCGCCATCTTTCGAGATGGATTTAGAAAGAATTCTCGATGACGTATTTGGAGCAAAATGCAACATCTTGGCGCCTGCATCTTGCTGCTGATCTTTGCCAGCACATGCTATGGATAAAACTTCGCCTCTCGCGCCTTCTCCATAAAGATAAACACTTGGATATTTCATTGTCACACAACTGCCCAGATTACAATCTACCCATTCCATGACTGCATTTTTTTCCGCCCTTGCTCTTTTGGTTACCAAGTTGTAAATATTTTTACTCCAGTTTTGAACAGTAGTATAGCGGACACGTGCATTTTCTTTTACAAAAATCTCGACAACTGCTGCATGCAATGACTGAGTCGTATAGATTGGCGCAGTACATCCTTCAATATAATGGACATAGCTTCCTTCTTCTGCAATAATCAAAGTTCTTTCAAATTGACCAAATTTTTCGGCGTTAATCCGAAAATATGCTTGAAGTGGAAGCGTTACTTTTACTCCTTTAGGAACATAGACAAATGAACCTCCTGACCAGACTGCTGAATTTAAGGCTGCAAATTTATTATCGTGCGGAGGAATTAATGTTCCAAAATATTGTTTTACAATTTCTGGATATTTTTTTAAACCTGTATCCATGTCGCAGAAAATCACTCCTTGTTTTGAAAGTTCCTTTTGGATGCTTTCATAGACTACTTCTGATTCGTATTGGGCAGAAACACCTGCTAAAAATTTTTTCTCCGCTTCGGGCACACCGATCTTATCGTAGGTATCTTTTATCTCTTTGGGAAGATCTTCCCAGGTGTCAGCTCTTTTATCTGTAGGCCTAATGAAGTAATAAATATCATCAAAATCAATCTTGGATAAATCTGCGCCCCAAGTAGGCATTGGCTTCTGAGTAAAAATATTGTAGGCTTTTAGACGAAACTCCCTCATCCAATCAGGTTCACCCTTTTTGGCTGAAATCATCTCGACTATTTCCTTGTACAAACCCTTTTTGGATTTAAAAGAATAGTTTTGTGGCATCGAAAAACCGAAGCGATACTCAAAATCAAGATTTGTGTTTTGCATAGCCTTTACTCTCTATTTCTTCTGCCAACTTATAATCTCCTACTTTGACCAATTTCCCGTCTACCAATATCAAAACTCTATCAGGCTTTAAATATTTCAAAATCCTGTTGTAGTGTGTAATGATTATATAGGTTTTTCCGCTTTTGTGTTTGTTTAGAAAATTTGCTATTTTCTTTAAAGCGTCTACGTCAACTCCCGTATCAATTTCATCAAAAACTTGTACTGGCTTGTCCAGTATCGCAGCTTGCAAAACTTCTAATTTTTTCTTTTCTCCTCCTGACGCCCCATCGTTTAATGACCTTGAAAGAAGTTCTTCTGGAATACTTAATTCTTTAGCGAGTTTTTGAATTTCCTGACGAAGGACAAGAGGGTCTTTTTTTCCTGCAATGGCAAGAAGCAAAAGTTGATAAACACTTACTCCCGCTAACGACATTGGCGTCTGAAAAGACATAAATAATCCTTCCTTAGCACGTTTTTGAGCATCAATCTTTTGAATTTGTTTATTTGAAATTTGGATTTTAGAATTTGGATCTATTTTATATGTTGGGTGTCCCATTATCGAAAATGCCAGTGTAGATTTTCCCGAGCCATTCGGCCCCATAATTACATAAATCTTTCCTTTCTCAAAAGTAAAGCTAAAATCCTCAATGATTTTCTTTTTTCCAACAAACACTGTGAGATTTTTTACAGACAACATCAGGAGTATAGTTTAAAAAAAATCCGCCTAATAATCAACCCATGTGAGTCATGATAAAAGAGCTATTTTATTTTTAATATAAAATTATTATCAATCCTACTACAGCAAGTATTGAAGCAGCAACTTTTCTTAGCAGATGGTCTCTTTCCTTTAGCAGTATAGCTGCAGTAATCACGACACTTATAACTATAAAACTTGAGGCAACAGAAGCTAAAGAAGAATTATTAGAGTAAACCAATGAACTCACAAACGCTACACCACTTAAACCTCTCAAAACTCCCGCTCCTACCAATTTGCTAAATATTTTTTCCCTAACAAGAACTTTAATATTTTTCATGTCTTTAATAGAAACGATCAACAATGAAATGGTTTGTAAACCCCACCCAACAATTAAATATGTTTGGATATTCATAAAACTAAGAATATGCTTCTCATTTGTAATCGCTATACCGGTCAAAAAAGCAGAAAAGGTGGCAAACAAACTATTTCTGTCAATAGTAAAAGATCGTCTGGTTATTTTAAACGAGGAAAGTACTCCAGAAGTAAGAAGTAATATCGCGCCTACAATTTGGGCAGTATTTAAACCTTCTCTCAATAAAAGTGATGATCCTATTACTGTAACGATAACTCGTAGTGTTGAAAGTATTGTATGTTGAGCTGCATCTATTCTACCCATTGCTTTTGATCCGTATACGTTAGCATATGAAAAAATAAAACCTCCTATTAATAAAAATGGCAAAGCTGGTAATATATTTTTAAAACTAATTGCTTTTGTAAGTAATACATACACTAGACCTGAAAGCCAAAGAAAAATAAAAATTATGCTTATTACTAATCTGTAATGGTGTGGATATTCCTTTGAAATTTGTCTAAATAATAAGGTGTATGCTGTGTGAAAAGTTATAAATAAAGTAATATAAAAAACCCAATTATGAAGTAGCATATATAAAGTATAGCCAATTATTGATGTAATCTAAGACGGGGTATTCTGTCAAGCCTCGCTAGATCTTTTATAAATTCTCCTTTTTCGGCTTTGTAAGAGGCGGCAATGCCGATCATTGCTGCATTGTCGGTGCACAGATATTTATAGGGAGGAAAAATCACTTCTCCAGAATATTGTTTTAACAAACCTCTTAGCCGATTTCTTAATCGCTGATTTGAGATTACCCCGCCTCCAACAACAACGTTTTTAATCCCTGTTTGTTTAACTGCAGACTCTAATTTGAACAATATGCTGTCAAAAACTGCCTCCTGAAAAGAACTCGCCAACAACGCTAATTGCTCGTGGGGATTTTTTTTTAACATATAATAAAAGGAGGTTTTTAATCCGGAGAAAGAAAAGTTCAGATCTTTTGATTTAATCATGGGCCTTGGCAATTTATAAAAATCTTTATTATCAACATTTTCGGCTAGTCTTTCTATAACTGGACCTCCTGGATAACCAAGTCCTAACATTTTTGCTGCCTTATCCAGCGCTTCACCCGCAGCATCATCCAAAGTTTCTCCTAATACTTCATAATCAATGTGCTCCTTAAACAAAACAAGCTCTGTATGTCCGCCAGAGACCAAAAGAGCCAAATATGGAAATTTGAATTCTCTTTTTGGATTACCCTTGCTGTTTTGCCCAAAACAAGCGTATATGTGACCCTCCATATGATTTACTGCAATAAGTTTTTTATTATATCGTTTAGCTAATTCTTTAGCTTTATTTATCCCAACCTCCAGAGCAATCGCCAACCCCGGCCCGTACGTTACTGCTATATAATCAATGTTTGGCCAGATGTCATCCTGGCTTGTCCAGGATCTGCCAGATTCTGGAGTCGCTTT
>OBEQ010774006.1_pt1 | contig 31339 bp, 41 predicted proteins | sample 1670901 | NCBI WGS metagenome assembly OBEQ01 (sample SAMEA104232315, study PRJEB22302) | groundwater metagenome | biome: forest; feature: aquifer; material: groundwater | place: USA | collected 2011-08-07 | depth 5.4 m | reverse complement strand
CGCGAACGACGTGGCCTGCCACCATATGAAGTAATCAACTTCCTGCGCGAACGACGTGGCCTGCCACCATATGAAGTAATCAACTTCCTGCGCGAACGACGTGGCCTGCCAATCAATCTCGTTCAGTCTATAACTCTTCACTTGAAATTTTTATGTCTCAATCTCTTCACCCCCACCGTGCTGGTCTCGCAGTAGGCGGTCTGCTCGGTTTCGGGCATCTTATTTGGTCATTGCTTGTTGCTTTCGATTTGGCGCAACCGTTTCTTGATCTCGTTTTTCGGCTTCACATGATTCAGCCACCCTATACGGTCATGCCGTTTTCACTCACAATGGCGGTCGGTCTTATTCTTCTGACGTCCGTAGTCGGTTATGGTATTGGATCTGTGTTGGCTCTCATTTGGCGTTCAATTTTCTAGTCGTTTCTGGTAGTGTGTAGTCTGCATGGAGACAGTTCAAATCGCCCTATTCAATGGCAAGCAAATCAGAAAAATACTCCACAACGATGAGTGGTGGTTTTCGGTTATAGATGTATGCGAAGTGCTGACGGACAGTGTGAATGCTCGTGACTATTGGTTCAAGATGAAAATCAGGGTTAAAGATGAGGATGGTGTTGAACTGTCGACAGTTTGTCGACAGTTGAAACTACCGGCTTCAGACGGAAAAATGCGTGAAACGGACTGCGCTAATACCGAGGGTATCTTTCGCATCATCCAATCAATCCCATCTCCCAAAGCCGAACCATTCAAACGTTGGCTCGCAAAGGTGGGTTATGAGCGTATGCAAGAGATCGAGAATCCAGAGCTGGCGACAAAGCGGACGCGAATGCTCTACAAGCTCAAGGGTTATAACGAAGATTGGATCGAGAAGCGTATGCGCGGCACGGCCATCTGCGAGGAGCTGACGGATGAGTGGCAAAAACGCGGCGCACAGGAACAGAGAGACTACGAAATCCTCACAGCCGAAATCTCCAAGGCGACGTTCGGCGTTACACCGAGCGCATACAAGAAACTTAAAGGACTTAAACGTCAAAATCTACGTGATCATATGGATGATTTCGAGCTTATCTTCACCATGCTTGGTGAACGTTCCACGACCGAACTCCACACCACTAAGAATTCAAAGGGCTTATTTGAGCTTGCGAACGATGCTCGAACCGGCGGAAACGTTGCTGCCGTCGCAAGGCAAGAACTGGAAAAACAACTGGGGCGATCGGTGGTGTCTAAGAAAAACTATTTGAAGAAACCTCACAACAAAAAGCTTCTTGGCAAGTGAATTCTCTAACCAATTCTGGCGATGCGCATCTGCGGTTCCGTCATTCCCAGCGTCCGAACGTCTTCCACTAGCCCCTGCCACGTCGTTCGCGAACGACGTGGCCTGCCACGACACGTCACTCTCGAGTTACGTACTGCCACGACACGTCACTCTCGAGTGACGTACTGCCACGACACGTCACTCTCGAGTTACGTACTGCCACGGTAGGTCACGAAGTTGGCTTTCGACGCAAAAACATCTCCATATATGGTGGTGTTTTTGTTTGTATGCATTGACTAAATAGAAAAAATACGGCAGCGGTATATGTATGTGGTGTTTTTATATTCTGTAGAGTCTCAAAAACCCAAATTGGTTTTATAAAGGCTCGACAGGGGATCTTCGAGATCGGGTTCGCCGACACGCTGAAGGAGAGGTTGACGCTACTCGTCCATACCGACCATTGAGGCTGGTCTACTACGAGGCCTACGTTTCTGAGAAAACTGCTCGGATGCGTGAATCGAATGTGAAACAAAGTGGGTCGATTTCGGTACCACTGCTACGACGGATAGAAGAGAGTCTCGGTCACGACGAGGATCGGCTGGCCCTTGTCTAGTCGTCCACCACTCACGTATTATACTCACACATGAGTCTCAAAGTTATCGCCTTGGGCACAGGTGTGTGTGCCACAACACATGTGGCCAAAAAACCAGCCCGACAGCCGCCTGGATTTTTAATTCAGGTGGATGATTTTTATCTGCTGCTAGATTGTAGTGAGAGCATCAGCTATCGCCTGCAGGCGGCTGGCATTGATCTCGCCCGAGTGTCACATGTAGCGGTCACGCACGCGCATCCTGATCACGCCGCGTTGCCGCAATTTATTCAGACTAAATTCTGTCATCAGTTATGGGGATCAGACGATGTCGGCGCCGCGGCGCTTACCATCTATCTACCGCATCAGTTGGCGCGAGACTTTCCACAAGTTTGGAACTGGCATCAACCAGAGAATGATGGCGCCTATTGGCAGAATTTTACGCCCAAGATAGTGAGCCTAGAGGACGGCTTTAATCAAACAGTGTCTCCAGGCGTCAGCTTGCAAGCAGCCCATGTGTATCACGGCTATGGCCGTCATCCGGCTATGGGGTTTAGGGTTGAGACGTCATCTGGGGTCATCGCCTATACTGGCGACACAGGTCCGTGTGCAGGCGCGCACATGCTCGCGCAAGACGCTGATCTTCTGATTGCCGACTGCCAAACACGCGTGGGCCAGGAATACACTGGCGGCTATGGCCACATGGGACCGCGTCAATGTGGTGACTTAGCGCTTAAGGCCGGAGTCAAGACCCTGTGGCTGACGCATTATTTTGGTTTAGATGCACCAGAAGTAGTGTTGGCTGAAGTACGAGCGGCTGGGTTCTTTGGCACGACTAAGCTGGCGCAAGATGGAGAAAGTTGGAGTATTGAATGCGGGTAGGGGAGATAGCCGAGATCCGTGCTATACTTTTCATATATGCTTGCTCGTATTCTTATAGGTCTAGCTTTGGTCGCGCTCGGCTTTGTTTTAGTCTGGAAAACTCGTAAGTTCATCGACTTTTTTGGTCCGATCGATTGGGCCGATGTCAAGTTTGGCGGCGGCGGTACCCCGCTGATGTATAAGACAATTGGTCTTATTTTTATTTTTGTTGGTTTCATTTGGGCCACAAATCTCTGGACTGCCTTTTTGGAAGCTACGCTAGGTTCAATTTTTCCAAAAGCTACACTTTAAAAAGTTATGCGTGTTCGTACTGGTACCAGGCTCCTCAATCCCGTGAAGTTGCTAGAGCGCTCTGGTGTGCGTGCCGGGCAGCGCGTGGCTGATTTAGGCTGCGGCGCTTTAGGGCATTTTGTTTTCCCAGCGGCACACATGGTAGGTGGCTATGGGGTTGTCTACGCAGTCGATATTCAACCGGCCGTGTTGGAGCACATCGGGCAGCTCGCGCGAGCAGAGCAGTTATGGAATATCTATCCAGTGTGGGCTGATATTGACGTGTATGACTGCGTGCGCATCGAGGCTGGCTCGCTAGATATGACGCTGCTGATCAATAATCTGTTTCTATCTCAGGATCGAATGCAGCTGGTGCGTGAAATGGCGCGTTTGACCAAGCCACATGGTCGTATAATGGTGATTGAATGGAAGACAATTAGCACCCCCATCGGCCCCCCGATGGAACAGAGAATTGATCCAGAAGCTGCCAAGCACATTTTACACAGCCCGCTCTTTACACTGATAGAGGAGTTTGAAGCCGGCGAGTATCATTATGGTTTAATCTATCTAAGAACAGACCAATTGTCTCAAGTATGACTATCCCGCCTATGCTTACGCCATCTTTTTGGTTTACAGTCATGCCCCCGCCGTTTTTGTTGCTAGTTGATCGCATTCTGTTGGGAGTGTCGCTGCTCATGCTCATTAGCGGCGTGGTCACGGCCTACTGGCGTGGTCATCAGACAACTTTGGACAAGCTGGTGCAACAGGCGTGGTATAGCGCGCAAGCAAGCTTACTTTACGGCGGTATCCTAGGTCTTCTATTATATGGTTTTGCCTATGAGCGCGTGCCGTATCTCAGTATGCGTATTTGGTGGCTGGCGCTCCTGGTTTGGATAGGTTGGCGCGGCTGGATTCTGTATCAGTTAATCTACATTGATTTTCCTGCGGCGCGTCGTGAGAGCACACAACGCGAGCAGTTCACCAAGTGGTTGCCCAAGAGGAAGACTCGATAGATCGATAGCAGGTATAGCCGGTTATGGCAGATCTTAGACGACAATTCGGTAACAGTGGTGAAGCTATGGCCGTGACGTATTTTCTTGATCAAGGTTTTTGCTTGGTCATGCGTAATTGGTTGTGTCGACTGGGAGAAATTGATTTAATCGTCGAGCGCGACGGCGTGGTGCATTTTGTGGAAGTAAAAACGCGACGTAGCATGACCTATGGCTATCCTGAGGAGTCAATCACGCCTACCAAGCGGCGTAAGCTCGCGCGTACCATTGAGATGTATTTGCGTGGCCTACCTAGCCCTCCTCTCAAGTACCAAGTCGATGCTTTGGCCATCACCATACTCCCGGGTTCAAAGCCTGAGTTTCATTATGTGGAGTATATTTTGTAGGTAGGAGGGAAAATTTGACCACTGTTGAGATTTTTGGGATACTCACGCCGCTCTTTTCTTCTCTAGCTTCAGTCGTGCAGTGGGCGCAGTCTCATCAATGAGTGAATCGTACGGGGGTACGCATGTTAGATAAACATGAAGATTTGGTGGGCGTTTCCGCACGGCCAAGGCAAACCTCTAGGTTTGGCGCGACCGTCAGATATGCCGACGTTTTCGCCGAACTTAGCACGGCGGCTAGACGTCAATCTCTCAGCCCAGCAGTACGTACATGTAGTGCACGTGGATGTGGCACTGTTCTCAACAGCTACCATCCTGGTCAGCGCTGCTACGTACATGCTCCTTTGTGTCGTTGGCGTAGTTAGGAGCTGATGACGTCTAGTCGCGCGCGACAGCTGTAACGGTTTCGAAGGCCCTATCTCTAGCTCGAGGTAGGGCTCTTTTGTAGGACTTGCGCGTTTGGCGCATAACTTTGTCGAAAGCTCCGTTTTGCGCTCACCGTAGCGCTGCTACGCCTCGCGCGAATACTCGCTTTCTTCGCGTTCTGCATCCAAACGCGTAAGTCCTGTTTTATTTGGAGCATGCCTCGATTTTAGATGTTTGACAGTCTTTGACACTGTGACTTCACAGCCGTGCTACCACCAGCTACCCTTTGGTGACTATGCGCATGTCACGTTTGTTCACCAAGACAACGAAGACTCCTCCACACGATGTCGAAACGGCAAACGCGAAGTATCTTGTACAAGGCGGATTTGTCCATCAAGAAATGGCCGGCGTCTATTCGTGGTTACCGCTGGGGCTTAAAGTCTTACGTAAGGTAGAACAAATTATCCGTGAGGAAATGAATGCGCTTGGCGCGCAGGAGATTCTCATGTCCGCGCTCCAACCAAAGGAGAGCTGGCTCACGACTGGCCGGTGGGACAATTTTGATGTCCTTTTTAAAGTTCCAAGTCAGACTGGAAAGGAATACGCGCTCGGCCCGACACATGAGGAGATTGTGACGCCGCTCGTTGGGTCGTTCATTACTTCGTATAAGGATTTGCCTGTCGCGGTGTATCAGATCCAGAGGAAGTTCCGCGATGAGCTGCGCGCAAAATCCGGCGTGTTGCGCGGCCGCGAGTTTGGCATGAAGGATATGTACTCGTTCCACGCGACGCAAGAAGATCTCGAAGTTTTTTATCAAAAAGCGCTCGACGCGTATCTCCGCGTGTTCACGCGCTGCGGACTTCATGCGAAGGTCGTGGAAGCGTCAGGTGGATCATTCACAAAAAAGTTTTCGCATGAGTTTCAGATCGTCACTCCGGCTGGGGAAGACGTTTTTCTCGCCTGTCCGTCATGTCCGTTCGCGCAGAACAGCGAGATCACAAAACTCGTCGAGGCGGATGCTTGCCCCCAGTGCGGCGCCGCGCTCGCGACCGTGAAAGGTATCGAAGCCGGGAATATTTTTGATCTTGGCAAGAAGTTTTCTGAAGCGTTCAAGACGGAATTTACCGATGAGGATGGTGAGCGGCAGACCGTGTTAATGGGCTGTTACGGCATCGGGACGACGCGACTCGTTGGCGCGATCGTCGAGGCCTCGCATGACGAGCGCGGGATCATCTGGCCAAAGTCTGTTGCTCCAATGCCGGTCCATCTCGTGTCTTTGAGCTCTAAAGACGCGGATATGCAGACGCGCATCGCGGAAACAGTGCTCGGTATCTATGAAGACCTCGCAAAAGAGGGGATTGATGTCCTCTGGGACGACCGTGAGGCCTCCACGGGCGAGAAACTAGCGGACGCGGATTTGCTTGGGTTACCGCTGCGTCTCCTCGTGTCTGAAAAAAGTTTGAAGGATGACTCAGTAGAATGGAAATTGCGCACTTCGAGCGAGGCGCACCTGGTAAAATTAGAAGATATAGTGGAGGAAGTGAGGGAGTTTGTAAGGGGAGAGTAAGATTAAATCCAATTGAAAAGCGACCTGCTGACGGCAAGTCGCCTTATTAAAATGATTTTCGTCTCTTTGCACTTAGCACAACTGCCAACCTTGCTCCGTTGATAACATGCATGGCAGATGGCTTTGTCGGTCTTACGATTTTTGTGGATGGCCCCGCTTTCTCCACAGACATTACAAGCACCCTTCTCCTGCATTATTATTGGCCTCGCGTCAAGCCCAAAATGCAAAGTATTCTTGAATTAGTTCGAACCAATTTTGCTGCCTTAGGCGGTGATGACCGAACCACCGCCCCTTACGATAATTCTAAATCCGGTCTGCCACGTGGATGACAATTTCAAGTTTTTCTTTGGCGGCCAATAGTTCCTTAAAATCAAAATTTATTTCACCACAAGCATAAACGGCACCGCGAGAGAAGACGGCGAACTTTTCGGTTGAAACTCAACCCACATTTTGTAGACACCGGGGTCCATAAAAGTAGTTCCGAAATGGAGGGCGCCCGATTCCATCTTATTACTGCCCATATCCATATTATTACCAATCTCTATAGCGTGGAGATGTCGGAAGTCAGGATGATCAGCACCTACCACAATAAGATGGCCAGACGCACCAAGATACTCGCCAAGCTTCGTCGGCTCTCCATTCGTTGCGTCAGCGACTCGGAAGCGAAGTGTCGTTTTTTCACCAATGCTAGATTTCTTCGGTTCGGGATTGAACACTACACGATATCCTTGAAGCACCTTCTCTCTCAAGAGATCCGTTTTTGGTTTTGCGCCGATTACCGCTCCGGTTGTGTCTCTAGTAAACTCTGCCGTAAATCCTTGGTCACTGCGCGAAATCTCGGCCCAAAATCCGTAGCGCGTAGCTTTCCCAAAGGTATGCTTAAGGGTATAGACCCCAGGACCAACCCGTTCGGGATGAACGTGACGATATTCTTCGAGATCTTCAGATATCACAATAAGATGGAGTTTCTTTGTGTGAGTAATTTCAAGGTCATCAATCGGTTCTCCCTCGTGGGTGGTGAATGTCAGGGTGAGATTCGTCGTGCCCGTAGGCTCTGGTTGAGCTGGAGCAAGATTCAGTTTCATGCGGAAATCTTTGAAATAGGCAGTTGAATCAAGGCCTGCTCTCACGAGTTTTGCTTCCATGTGCATTGCATGCTCTTCTGTTGGTTTTCTTGTTTCTATCTGCCCTGCGTGTTCGGGCATAGCACCCCTCCGGAAATATCGGGTGGAGAATACTGCAAGTGTTGCCGCCGCAATTATAGAAACAAGAATTATGATTAAACGCTTGGACATGCAGTTGAAATATATTCATTACGCTACGCGACCCTTATAAGGTTTATGAAAAAATTTTCTTTTCCCAGGATTTGACACTTCCTTTTTGGTAGCCCCAAGGGGAGTCGAACCCCTCTTAACGGCTTGAAAAGCCGCTGTCCTAACCGATAGACGATGGGGCCACGTTGCGCGAGAATACTGTTAAAATCGCTGTCCGTCAAACCGACCTCCGTGCTTATTTGAAAGGGGCAGCTTGACCAAAAATATATAATCCTTTATCTTTTCTCTTACCGTGTTGTAAATTCTTCATGCTTACTATCCGCTTACGCCGTGTGGGGAAAAAGAAGCACCCTGCCTATCGGCTCATTATTTCCGAAAAAACTAAAGATCCTTGGGGCGATGTATTGGAAACGCTGGGGACGTATCAGCCCCTGATGCAGCCGGCTGTCGTTAACTTCAAGCTGGAACGTATCAAGTATTGGTTAGACAAAGGCGCGCAAACATCTGATACTGTGTGGAATCTGCTGGTTGACCAAAAGCTCGTCACGGGCGAAAAGCGGCGCAAGGTGAGAATCTCCGGTCGCCGTAAAGAGAGGTTGGCTAAAAGCCTCTAATTATGTCTATCCATCGAGTACTTGAAACCGCACGCAGGTTGGGCCTACCCGTCATCTTCACCGATGACGCTGGGCGCGAGCCGATGGTGGTTGTTCCGCTTGAGCAGTTCGAAGCCATGGTGGGTTCGGCGCCTGTTTCGCATGGTTCAAGTAGCGTAGTGAGCAGCGGGGTTGATCCAGAATATGAAGCCGTGGCCGCATCTCTAGCTAAAGATTTTGAGGCCACCCTCGCCTCTAGAAGCACGCTTATGGGATCTGTTGCAGGGCATCAATCAGGTCAAGTGAAAGGTGTGGCGGACAAGGATTTAGCTCTTGAAGAGCGCTTTTATATTGAGCCCGTAGAGGACGAGTCGACAGGTGTGGTAAGTACAGGATATACAGGCTCTCAGCTCTAGCGCTTGCAGTGCTTATTCAGTTCTGATATAGTTTGCCTACTTTCTATTTAATCTCTTTAATCTTAATTCCCCGCACCTAGGCGCGAAGATGCGTCTCACGGGGTTTTTTCAACCGCTATGGCGGAAGCATTCCAACGCAGCAAACCTCACGTGAACGTCGGCACGATCGGTCACGTTGATCACGGTAAAACTACCTTAACCGCGGCTATTTTGAATGTACTCGCTAGCCATGGGCAAAAGGCCGACATCAAGAGCGTAGCAGCGCTCGATAAGGCCCCGGAATCTAAGGCGCGCGGCATCACTATTGCCACGGCGCACGTCGAGTACGAAACCGAAAAGCGCCACTATGCCCATGTGGATTGCCCTGGGCATGCTGATTACATTAAAAACATGATCACAGGCGCGGCGCAAATGGATGGTGCTATTTTGGTCGTATCAGCCACGGATGGCCCTATGCCACAAACACGCGAACACATCCTGTTAGCACGCCAAATTGGTGTGCCGGCTGTCATCGTATTTCTTAATAAGGTAGACATGGTCGAAGACGCGGAATTAGTGGATCTGGTCGAGCAAGAAATTCGTGATCTACTCAAGAAATACGAATTCCCGGGTGATGCCACTCCTATTATTCGTGGTTCAGCTCTCAAGGCCTTGCAGAATCCAAAGGACGAACAAGCAGCCAAGCCTATTCTGGAACTCTTAAAACAGCTTGATGAGTATATTCCAGAACCTGTGCGTGAAGTTGACAAGCCTTTCTTAATGCCTGTAGAAGACGTCTTCTCGATCGAGGGACGAGGTACTGTTGTAACCGGACGCATTGAACGCGGTGTGGTTCATCTGAACGAAGAAGTTGCGGTTGTGGGTTTAAAGGAGACACGCAAGACAGTCGTCACTGGAATTGAAATGTTCAACAAGCAATTGGATGAAGGTCGTGCGGGCGATAACGCCGGTCTTTTACTACGCGGTATGAAGAAAGATGAGCTAGAGCGGGGCATGGTCCTGTGTAAGCCCGGTTCGATCACGCCGCATACTGAGTTTGAGGCCGAGGTTTACGCTTTGACTAAAGAGGAGGGTGGGCGTCACAAGCCCTTTGTGAATGGATATAAACCGCAGTTTTATATTCGGACTACGGATGTGACTGGTGAGGTCAAGTTGCCAGAGAGTGTGGCCATGGTGCAGCCAGGCGATACCGTCAACCTGTCAGTCGTGTTGATAACACCTGTCGCCATTGAAGAAAAGATGCGTTTCGCTATTCGCGAGGGTGGCAAGACTGTAGGCGCCGGGGTGATTACGAAGATCAAGAAATAAAACAGAGATGAGTCCAACCAGCATGACGCCAGCTGCCACTAAATCCGCACCTCATAAAGAAGCTGCTTCACGCATCCGTATAAAGATTCGGGCCTTTGATCATAAAATTATTGATCAATCCACACGCACTATCATGGATACAGCCGAGCGGACTGGAGCGCGAGTTGTCGGACCCGTGTTGTTGCCAACTGAGAAAAAAAAATGGACAGTCAACCGTTCCACCTTTGTGCATAAAGATGCCCGCGAACAATTTGAGATGCGTATTCACAAGCGCATCATCGACATTGTTGATCCGACCTCGAAAACCATTGAAGCGTTAACTTCGTTAAATCTGCCAGCCGGCGTGGACGTCGAAATTAAAATGTAGGTAGAGAGAGTAGGGTAGGCTATCAAACTGTTTGCACTTTCACAGATATAGCTTCCAAGGAGTAAGTTGCCCCACGCATAGTTTCAGTCATATACATGTATGCGAGGTACACCATGTCAGCGATACATGGCTACGGCATAACCTCCCTGCTGTACAGCTAGTCGTGAAGTAGAATCTACAATTGATGTGCCTTTCGGTCGCAGAGAGGCCAGAGACGTGCGTGTAGCTCGTGGGCTGCACTCGCGTTTCTGGCTTTTTAAGTCCTCATTATGAAATGCATTCTCGCTGAAAAATTTGAGATGACCCAAGTCTTCTTGCCAGACGGCACGGTGGTTCCAGTTACCCTAGTTAAAGCCGGACCGTGCGTCGTCACGCAAGTTAAACTTAAAGTTAAGGATGGATACGAGGCTATTCAGCTGGGCTTTGCACCAGCCAAGCGCTTGCGCAAACCCAATCTAGGTCATCTTAAAAATTTACCCTCCATGCGTTGTTTGAAAGAGTTTCGGATGGACGATGTGTCCAATTTTCATAGAGGAGATAGTATCGAAGCAAATGTATTTGTAGCCGGCGATGTAGTGCACGTTACAGGCACGTCCAAGGGTAAGGGATTTCAGGGCGTGGTCAAACGTCATGGCTTTGCCGGCCATCCTACCACGCATGGGCATAAGGATCAGGAACGTATGCCAGGTTCGATTGGCGCGGGCGGTGTCCAGCATGTGTTAAAGGGTCGTCGCATGGCTGGCAGAATGGGGAATGAAACGGTTACAGTTAAAAATTTGCAGGTCGTTGAGGTGCGCGAGGGTGGATTTTTAGCCTTAAAAGGCGCAGTTCCAGGTGCTCGTCATACCATCTTAGAAATTTGTTCGGCCTAAATTTATGCCTCAGATCAAGGTCTACAATCAGGCAGGAGAGGTGACGGGTTCGCTGGAACTCAATCCGGCGCTGTTTGGCGTCAAGGTTAATCCGGCCTTAGTACACAGCGTTGTCGTGGCACAACAGGCTAATGCACGGAGATCGATCGCAAACACCAAAACTCGGGGTGAGGTTAGAGGTGGCGGAAAAAAGCCTTGGAAACAAAAGGGGACCGGTCGGGCGCGTCAAGGTTCTATCCGTGCGCCGCAATGGATTGGCGGTGGTATCACTTTTGGTCCGCGCAGCGAGCGCAATTTCTCCGTCAAAGTTAATCGCAAGATGAAACAAAAAGCGCTGTTTATGGCGCTGTCGAGCAAAGTTACGGATCAGCAGATGCTTGTGCTGGAGACTTTTTTGCCCGCAGAACCAAAAACTAAGTTAGCTGTTCAGTTATTTGCCCGTCTTCCAATCAAACGTAAAGCGCTCTGTGTCTTACCAGGTTCTAATCCTATATTTTTGCGCATGATACGTAATGTGTCGCAGTTCAAAGCAGTGACCGCTAATAGCCTTAGCGTGGTCGACGTTTTGGCTTATCCGACACTTATTTTTTGGAAAGATGCAGTGGCAGCATTTGAACAATTATATTCTAGCCGCTTGGCTGCTAAATAATGTCTATGGGTATACTTCGTCGCATCGTGTCAGGTTCTGCAGACAAAATTACGGCTGTCCCAGCTGTAGCTTTGGTACAACAGTCCGTAGCAACACGAAATGACTCTAGTTCAGCTCCTGCTCAACGCGCAACAGCCTCGTCTATATTGCTCTTGTTGCCGCATATTAGCGAAAAGGCGTCTGCCTTAGCCGCGCTGCGCACGTACGTATTTCGCGTTCCAGTTAATGCGACCAAAGTCGAGATTCGTAAGGCCGTAGAAAAATTTCATGGCGTGCAAGTTGCAAGAGTTAATACTCTCCGCGGAGAGGGTAAACCGGTGCATAAAGGACGTATCAGCGGTCAGCGCAAGCGTTGGAAGAGAGCACTCGTTACTTTGCGCGTCGGTGACAAGCTTGAGATGCACGTAGGGGTCTAAACAACGCTATGCCAATTAAACAATATCGCCCCGTAACTAAAGGACGCCGCCTGTCATCAGTACAGGATTTTTCTGATATCACTCGACATGAACCTGAAAAATCCCTGATTATAATACGGAAAGAATATGCCGGTCGGACTAATGGGAAAATTACCGTTCGTCACAAGGGCGGCGGAGTTAAGCAATATATCCGTAAGGTAGATTTTTTACGGGAGAAATTTGACATCCCTGCTAAAGTTGTTTCTATCGAATATGACCCCAATCGTGGCGCTCGTATTTCACTTGTAGTGTATGTGGACGGAGAAAAGCGATATATTCTCACACCCGATGGTTTGAAGATTGGTGACCAGCTCGTCTCATCGCAGACCTCAGCCGAGATTAAGACGGGTAACAGACTGCCACTAGACAAGCTTCCCATGGGCAGTCTGGTCCATGCCATCGAACTGCAACCGGGCAAAGGTGCGCAGCTTGCTCGTGGAGCTGGGGTAGCGGTTCAGATTATGGCCGTGGAAGGTCAGTATGCGACTCTTAAACTTCCCTCCGGCGAAATCCGCAATGTGCCCAAAATTTGCACTGCGACTATTGGAATCGTATCTAATCCTGACTATCATTTAGTGCGTTATGGTAAAGCCGGTCGGATGCGTTTGCGCGGTATTCGTCCGACGGTGCGCGGAAAGGCCATGAATCCGGTCGATCACCCTCATGGCGGCGGTGAAGGTAAACATCCTATTGGGCTTCCATACGCGAAGACTAAATGGGGTAAGCATGCCATGGGGGTCAAGACGCGTACCAAACATCTTCCATCCGACGCTTTAATTCTGCAACGGAGACGAAAGTCATAATTATATTCAGCCACCATTATGTCTCGTAGTCTTAAAAAAGGCCCATTTACCGATCCTAAACTCTTAGACAAGGTAGCCAAGCTTAAACCCGGGGATAAGATCGTCATCAAAACGTGGTCTCGTGCCTCGACAATTACACCAGCTATGGTAGGCTGTACGTTCGGCGTACATAACGGTCGCATTCATATACCGGTACTCATCGTCGAGAACATGGTCGGACATAAACTTGGTGAGTTCGCTTCCACGCGCAAGTTTGTGCGTCACGGCGGGAAGATGCAGAAAGCTATTGAAGCTTCACAAGAAGCCACATCAACACCGAGTGCAGCTACACCAGCTGCTAAGAAGTAAACTATGGATGTTAAAGCTTTTTTGAGGAATCTCCGCATGGCGCCGCGCAAGGTTCGTCTCGTGGTTAATCTTGTACGCGGTTTGCCCGTGGCTGAAGCTGAGGCGCGCTTGAGTTTTTTAAGACGCGATGCAGCTCGTCCGGTTCTAAAATTGCTGCGTTCCGCTATAGCGAACGCGGAACATAATTTTAAACTAGAACGCTCCAGTTTGCGTATCAAGTCGATCACCGCCGATGCTGGTGCAACGCTTAAACGGTCTAGACCGCGCGCGCATGGTCGAGCTGCACCTATCCGTAAAAGAACCACGCACATCTCACTGGTCTTATCAATTGCGGATCAGACAGTTGCAGACAGCAAGCTATAAACTTATGGGTCACAAAGTTCATCCTAAAGCCTTCCGTCTAGGCACGACCACCACTTGGCCGTCGCGTTGGTTTGCGCGTGATAGTTTGTATCGTTCACAATTTAAACAGGATCTTGAGATCAGGGAATTTTTTCAAACGGCATTAAAAGATGCGGCTGTTAACACTATTAGCATTGAACGCTCACGTGGCGCTTTGTCCATTACAGTTGCAACTGCAAAGCCAGGCTTAGTCATCGGTCGCGGTGGAGTCGGTATAGAAGAGCTTAAGAAAAAATTTCTACAAAAATTTTTTCTTAAAACCAAACTACAGTTTCAGTTGAATGTGACCGAGGTCTCCAAACCTTCTCTCGAAGCGGCCTTGGTTGGCCAACAGGTTATTAACGAGTTGGAGCGTCGCATGCCCTTTCGTCGGGTGTTAAAAATGGCGTTAGAGCGGGTTAAAAAAGCTAACGCGTTGGGCGTGAAAATCGCCGTATCAGGACGCTTAAATGGCGCCGAAATCGCACGGCGTGAATGGCTTGGGACTGGTAAGCTGCCGCTTACCAACCTGCGCGCGGATATTGATTATTTTCAAGGCTGCGCTCGAACTATGGCAGGCGCCGTTGGTGTAAAGGTTTGGATTTACCGTGGGGATATATTTGAGCAAGATCGTTTGGCGCAATATCAGCCCACGACGCCTTCGCGCGAGGCGCGTGGGGAGCGGCGACTACGGCGGATTAGCGAACTACCCAGTGGGTCTGTTCAGCCTCGTCCGATGCCGACAGCTGGAGTGGTAGGTGTGGGTGCGACTCGTTATGTTGATTCCTAAGAAAGTTAAACATCGTAAATGGCACAAAGGTCGGGCGCGTAATGTGCGTCGAGCTACAGATAAATTGGAATTAGCTTTTGGAGCGTATGGGCTAAAAGCCTTGACGCCAGCCTGGGTCAGTGCGCGACAGATTGAAGCCTGCCGACGCGTGCTCACACGCTATACTAAACGCTCAGGGAAAATTTGGATCCGCATCTTTCCGGACAAGCCGATTACAAAAAAGGGAAATGAGCTACCTATGGGTTCAGGCAAGGGCGCTGTAGAACACTATGTTGCGCCAGTCAAGGCAGGAACAATCATATTTGAGATGGATGGCATCACCGAGGTGCAAGCTAAGCAGGCCTTGCAGTTAGCGGGATACAAGTTGCCCTGTCGAACTAGGTTTCTATCTAAAGCCTATGGATATTAAAGACTTGCGACATAAGTCATCAGATGAGTTGCGTACAGTAGCGGCAGATTTACGCGTGCAACTCGTTCAAGCTCGTTTGGCTGTAGCCCAACGACAGGTTAAGAAGATTTCTGAGCAGCGACGTTTACGGCGAGATTTGGCACGTGTGCTTACGCTGTTAGGTCAAAATTCCAAGCGAGTTATTGCCACTGTATGACTGTTTCCAATACGCCAACGATTATTCCGAAACGTCGACGCCTAACAGGGACGGTTGTTTCGGTCAAGATGGCACAGACAGCCGTCGTACGCATTGACCGTCGAATCGCGCATCCGATCTACGCCAAATATCACAGCGTGTCTAAAAAGCTAAAAGTGCATGATCCGAAGGGCGCCGCCAAGCTAGGCGATCTGGTTAAGATCGAGGAGACGCGTCCGATATCTAAAGATAAACGTTGGCGCTATGTGGCTACGCTGAAATCCGCGCAGGCATAAGTATATGATTCAACATCGCAGCATGCTGGTGGTCGCAGATAATACAGGAGCTAAAAAACTTCAGTGTATTCGTGTGCTTGGTGGGTATAAAAAGCGAACGGCTGGATTAGCAGATATTGTGACCTGTGTGGTTAAGGAGGCGGCTCCGCGCGGAACGGTTAAAAAGTCAGACATTGTGCATGCCGTGCTTGTGCGCACGCATAAGGAGACGCGTCGGTCGGATGGAACGTATATTCGTTTTGACGATAATGCTGCGGTCATTATTGATAAAAAATCCAAAGAGCCAAAAGGCACTCGCATTTTTGGACCAGTGGCCCGCGAGTTACGTCTAAAGAAATTTGCAAAGATTATCTCTTTGGCGCCAGAAGTCTTATGATATCTATGTTTAAATTACGCATAAAGCTCGGCGATCAGGTAAAAATTATTGCCGGCAAAGATAAGGGCAAAATAGGAAAAGTGACACAGGTTTTTCCTAAGCTTAGACGCGTGGTGGTCGAAGGTGTCAATCTTGCAAAGCGTCATTTACGCACGCGTCAAACCGGACAACATGGACAGATAGTCGAGTTTTTTATGCCCATAGATAGCTCTAATGTGATGCCTTTAGATTCGACCGGTAAACCAATTCGGCACGCTGTTCACAAGCGTATTGCTGGCGGCTCTATAACCAAGACATAATTTATGACGCTGCAAGAACGATTCATACAGGAGATCGCACCACGCTTGGCTAAAGAGCTTGAGCTGAAAAATTTGTTGGCTGTGCCGCGCATGACTGCCACGACCGTTTCCGTTGGATTATCGGCTGGATTGAAAGATCCAAAATTTTTGGAAGTGGCGGAAAATGTTTTGATGCGTATAACGGGACAGCGTCCTGTGCGGACTAAGGCCAAAAAATCCATTGCTAGCTTCAAGTTGCGTAAAGGCATGATTGTAGGCATGCGCGTGACTTTGCGCGGCGCGCGTATGTGGCACTTTCTGGATAAGCTCATAAATGTGACTTTACCGCGCGTGCGCGACTTTCGTGGCATTCCGCTTTCGCAGGTTGATTCTAGCGGCAGTCTCTCTATCGGATTGCGTGAATTTTTAGCCTTCCCTGAGATTCGTCCTGATGAAGTGGAAAGAGTGCACGGACTGCAAATTACTCTGACCACCAAGTCTGGCAGCCGGGAGCAAGGCATCGCCCTCTTAACAGCCTTGGGCTGCCCCTTCAGTCGATCGAAATAATCTTTATGGCTACCAAAGCTCAAGTCGCCAAAACGCGTCGTCGCCCAAAATTTAGCACGCGGAGTGTCAATCGTTGTTGGCGTTGCGGGCGTCGACACGGTTTTATTCGTTACTTTGGTATTTGTCGCATTTGTTTTCGTGAGCTTGCCAATCGCGGCGAGCTCCCGGGTGTGACAAAATCTAGCTGGTAATTCTATGCATACTGATCCTATTAGTGATTTTCTAACACGTATACGCAATGCGCAACGCGCGCACCATCTCCAAGTGGAGATACCGTTTTCGCGCATGAAATTTGTTGTGGCTCAAGTCTTGACCCGCGAAGGATTTATTGGCACCGTGTCTGAGCGATCAGAAGGCACAAGAAAATTTTTGACGCTACAGTTGAAGTATGATGGCAAAGAACCGATGATTCGTTCTCTTCGTCGAGTCTCTAAACCAGGTCAGCGCGTGTATCGCAAGTCCACTGATCTGCCACGTGTTTTATCCGATATGGGACTCGCCATAGTCTCAACCTCAGCCGGGATACTGACTAATAAAGAGGCGCGCCGGCGCAAGTTGGGAGGCGAGGTTATCTGTGAAGTTTACTAATATGTCTCGTATTGGAAAGAAGCTAATTCTTTTGCCTGCTGGAGTGGTTGCGACTCGTGCCGCACATGGGTTTGAAATTAAAGGACCAAAAGGATCGTTAGATGTCACGTTACATCCAACTGTCTCGGTCGCATCAGGCGTAGACACAAATTCGCTCCAAGTGACCATCAAAGATGAGCACGATCCCAAGCAGCGGGCTCTATGGGGATTGAGTCGGCAGTTGCTGTCGAATGCTGTTCAGGGTGTCCAAAAACCTTTTGAGAAAGCATTAGAATTTGTTGGCGTTGGCTTTAAGGTGGCACTCGTGGGACAGAATACGCTTCAATTAGAGGTTGGGTTCTCTCACCAGGTACAGTTTAAGCTGCCAGCTGGCATTACAGCGACGGTGGACAAGCAGATCCTGACACTCTGCAGTATTGATAAGCAATTAGTCGGTGAGACGGCGGCGCAAATTCGACGTATTCGCCCCCCGGAACCGTATAAAGGTAAGGGGATCAAGTACACGACTGAGGTAGTCCGTCGTAAAGCTGGCAAAGCAGCGATTAAGAGCGCTTAGATAACTTTATGAAACAAGCACAACGACTCCAACAAGCGCGGGCGCGACGTATTCAGCGCGTGCGTGCTAAGCTGTTCGGAACAGGGGTACGGCCGCGTCTGGCAGTTCGTCGTTCATTGGCTCATATCTATGTTCAGCTCGTGGATGATCAGCTTGGTCGCACGTTGGCAGCCGCATCTGACGCAGACATAAAACTGACGAAGTTGCGCAAAACAGAGATCGCGCAGGAAGTTGGTAAGGTTTTGGCAGAGCGCGCGTTGGCGCAGGGGATCAAGGCGGCGGTGTTTGATCGACGAGATAAGAAATATCATGGTCGCGTGAAGGCTTTGGCTGATGGCGCACGTGCCGGTGGACTTAAGTTTTAATTTGTACTGTCTTAAGTTTATGCCTGACGAACCTCTGATAAGTGTGCAAACAGACAAAGTCGTGGCGACTGAGGATAACGCGCCTGTGTCGCAAGTTTCGAATTCGGCAGTTGTATCTGATGTTATAGAGCTTCAGCCTACGCTGGGTAGTGCAGCAGTTGAGGCTCCGTTGGCAGTATCAAATAAGCCAGACAGGCGCGTCGGAGGACGTAACTATGGCGGTAGGATGGGAGGACGACGTGGCCATGGCCGTGGGATTAAGGGAAAAAGCGATATTCCTTTAGAGTCTGATTACGAAGAAAAAAATATTGAAATTGCGCGTGTCACGCGCGTCACTAAAGGCGGTAAGCGTATGCGTTTTCGAGTTTTGACCGTCATCGGCAATCGGAAGGGGCGGGTTGGTTATGGGCTAGCTAAAGGTGCGGACGTGGCTGGTGCTACAGCCAAGGCCACAGCTAAAGCGCGTAAAGCCCTCTTCACCGTGCCTATGGTTAATGAGACCATACCACATCCTATTGAGGCAAAATTTTCAGCTGCGCACATTCTACTCAAACCAGCTCCTAAGGGAACAGGCGTGAAAGCCGGTGGAGCAGTGCGTATTGTGCTTGCGCTAGCCGGCCTACCGAACGTCGTGTCAAAAATTTTGGGTTCGAATAGCAAAATAAACAACGTCAAAGCTACGTTTGTCGCTCTGCGGCAGTTGCGTCTCTCTGGCGCAGCCTTAGCGAACGATGCGTTGTCTCAGGCTAGAGGCAGTAGCAGAGAAGCAGAGAGTAAACTTCAAATTAAGTGATTCCGTAGTTATGACTCTAACCTTACATACCATATCTCCCGCACGAGGAGCACGAACAAAAAAATTTCGCTTGGGACGCGGTAATGCTTCAGGTCGTGGTACTACCGCAGGCCGTGGGACCAAAGGACAACGTGCTCGCACCGGTGGTCGCAAGCGTTTGAAGCTTAAAGGTTTAAAGCAGATGCTATTAGCTTTTCCAAAATTGCGTGGTTTTCGTAGTCGACGTGTTAAGGCGGCTACGGTGACGTTAGCGCGTGTATCACTGGCCTTTCAGTCTGGCGGGCGGGTAGATATTAAAGCACTGAAAACTAAAGGGTTGGTGTCTGATGGTGCGCAACGCGTGAAGTTGGTTGGAAAACAGGGCTTGGACAAGGCGTTGACGTTTGTTGACATTCCAGTTTCTTTTCAGGCGCGGGCCGCGGTGGAGAAGTTGGGTGGGTCATTTATATCGTCTGAAAAGGTTGCGTAACGACAGCATATAGTCAGCTATTTATGTGGGAAAAATTTCAGGCAGTCTGGCGAGTTAAAGAGGTCCGCAACGGTCTGTTGTTTGTCTTAGCCATGATGGTGCTGTTCAGACTGACTGCGCATATTCCATTGCCAGGTATTGATTTGGAAGCCCTGCACCGATTTTTTCAAGCCAACCAAGTTTTGGGCCTATTAAATCTCTTTTCTGGCGGCACCGTACGCAACTTTGCTGTCGTGGCCTTGGGTGTTGCTCCCTACATTACGGCCTCGATCATACTGCAACTGCTCGGCATGATCATTCCACGGCTGGAAGAGATTCGTAAAGACGGTGAGTCAGGTCAGCAGCGTATTACCCAGTGGACACGTCTGCTCACCGTTCCGTTAGCTATCCTGCAGTCTTTCGGTCTGATTCAACTCTTGCGTCAGTCTAATCTTCAGATTTTGACCCAGCATAATACCCTGCATATCGTCACGCTGATTTGTGCTGTAACTGCAGGCACGGTCTTTCTGATGTGGATTGGCGAACTCATTTCTGAGAAAAAAGTCGGTAATGGCGTCTCGTTGCTTATCTTGGCCGGTATCTTAGCCGATCTCCCGCGTGCCGTTGGTCAGCTGGCTGCGACCTATGAGGCGTCACAACTGGTAACCTATATTTTGTATTTGGCTGTGGCTATTGTGACGGTGGTTGGCGTTGTGTGCATCACCGAAGGTCAGCGCAATATTCCCATTCAATATGCGCGACAGGTACGCAGTCATGGAGCAATGACAGGAGGCGTCGCCACGCATCTGCCCTTGCGTGTCAATATGGCCGGGGTTATCCCGATTATCTTTGCCATATCGTTACTGTTGTTTCCTTCTGTCGTGGCTCAATTCTTTATTCATGCGCGTACGCCGTGGCTCGCCAGCGCGGCGCAATGGGTGACGTCAATTATTCAAAATCAGATATTTTATGGCGCGGCTTATTTTCTGCTCGTTTTCTTGTTTACTTATTTTTACACTTCGGTGGTGTTTCATCCCGAGCAGATCGCGGAAAATTTACAAAAACAGGGCGGTTTTATCCCGGGCATTCGTCCTGGTAAACCTACGGCCGAATACTTACAGGCTATTATCAATCGGTTAAATTTAATCGGTGCGAGTTTTTTGGGCGCGATCGCTGTTTTACCTTTGCTTGTCAAGGGCGTTGGAGGGTCGCAGACCTTAGCCATCGGTGGTACATCCCTCTTGATCGTAGTCTCAGTGGTGATTGAGACGGTCAAGCAAGTAGAGGCGCAACTCACCATGCGGCAATACGATGTGTATTGATAAAACACCATTCGCCTATGGAAACGTTTTCATACCATACGTATATTCAGGCCCCTGTGCATCAGATGTCAGATGTGTTACTTCCGGAGGATGTCTATGCTCAGGCCATGAATTCGTTAGTCATAGTTACGGTTGATATCGCCATCTATGATGTATCGCGCAAGACACTGTGGCTAGCTAAACGGCGTGTGCAGCCGACTCCAGATTGGTGGATTATCGGCGGTAGACTCTTTGCCTACGAACGCGAGCAGGCGGGTGTTGTGCGGACGTTCGCGCGTGAGACTAAACTTCAAGTGGCACCCGGCCGATTCCGTTTCATCGGCTTCAATCGCTATTTCCAATCGAAACGACAGCAGCTGCCGCAGTCAAGAGGATGTGACTGTCTGGCCTATACTTTTGCTATAGAATTGACACCTGTAGAGCGCACAGAAGTCACGCAGAATCTAGATTCAAGAGAATACGATGTGCAGTTCGGTCTGCGCGAGTTTAATCGACAGGCCTTGCAAGCGCTCGCGCAGACGGAGGATGAACCACTGGCGGCTCTGTGCCATCTATACGACGATATATTTGAATGATACAGCCCCCCCATCGTCACTGCCAGATTGTCCCCATTGGGTTGACGAGATGGATAAGATAATGTAGATATGTAGTCAGATCAGGTGATCTGAATTTGCTCTTTCCAAACTCCAAAAACCTAAAGGAGGTGTAGCCGTGAAGGGTATTTGTCATGTTTGCGGACAACGCAGAACTATCCACAAAAATCGTAAGACCGACAAAGCCATCTGTCCGAACTGCTATCAGATGGCTCGTTACCGAGACCCTTCCACACACGAGAAATGTTTCGAGTGTAGCGAGGTCAAACGGGTGGCAATGCGCAACGAGAGCGGCAAAGCCATCTGTCAGAACTGCTATCGCAAAGACCCTTCCACACACGAGAAATGTTTCGAGTGTAGCGAGGTCAAACCGGTGGCAACGCGCAACGAGAGCGGCAAAGCCATCTGTCCGAATTGCTATCAGATGGCTCGTTACCGAGACCCTTCCACACACGAGAAATGTTTCGAGTGTAGCGAGGTCAAACCGGTGGCAACGCGCAACGAGAGCGGCAAAGCCATCTGTCCGAATTGCTATCGCAAAGACCCTTCCACACACGAGAAATGTTTCGAGTGTAGCGAGGTCAAACCGGTGGCAATGCGCAACGAGAGCGGCAAAGCCATCTGCTTTGCGTGTTATCAACGGAGCAAGATTGGCAGTTGTATTCAGTGCAAGGAGACGAAAATCATTCAGGCACTTGGACTCTGCCATAGTTGCTACCGACACCAACGGCGCGTCAACATGGCCGCTCGACCCGCGTGAGTATCCTAAAAAGATCCACGCGGGTCTTTTTATCATCTTTATTTATTTTTTTGAATCTATCTACGATCAACGACTGCCAGACTCGACAAGATTAAGATTTTATGGCATCTTGTGTTTGGGTAGTTTACCCAGAAAGGTGAGTGCACTTTGGACAATCAAACGTTACCACCAGTCTGCGAGTTGAGACGTGGCTTCAAACTCACGTCACACACAGGAGGATCTGCTGGGTCTGAGGTAGTTCTTGAGATAGTAGTCCGTACAAATGTTCTGGACACACGCTTGCGTCGAGAGATGCGGAACTACTGGCGTGATGTCGCAGTTCGATGGGAAGCTGAAGTTAGCGGACGAATACCCGATATTTTGGAGCTGGCGAACGCCGTATTAAAGAATGTTAGGCCTTTCAAAGCGCCGGGATCATGTGTACGAATGGATCCAGCCGTGCGCATAGCTAGCTTCCAGTTGTGGCTAGCTCAAGCTCGTTTGGTCCTCTTTTTCCTCCGGTCCCACGGGCTGTCCGCTGAAACAAGAGATGATATGAAAGAGGTAGTTGAACAGATTCGGGACAGGGCCAGAGAGTTTAGACTTAATGGACTCAAGGGTCTCAGTGATGGCTATCAAACCGACTGGGACACGTTGGTGCTGGAGTCAACAAAGTCGTTGGTTAAGGCGCAAGAGAATGTGCGTACTCGCCAAAATGGCGGAACAAAGACAAGCGATTCTGACCCTCCTGCCAGCGGTCATGCCCAGACTCTCCAAAGTCTTCCGCGTCTACTTCTATTGCAACAAGAGAAACGATCAGTGATGATCGTCGGCGGAGATCAGCGTCCTGAAAAGCTGCGGAGCATTCAAGCGCTGACTGGCCTAATTCTTGATTGGCGAGGCGCAAGTCACAAAATGCGTCGTGGACAGTCGGTTATAAAGTTCATTCACAATCAGCGCTTGGCGGGCGTTGTCATTCTGGAGGGTTTGATTGGTCACTCTCACGCCGGGTCTCAAGCGATTGTCGCAGAGTGCAGGAAGTCTGAAATTCCATTTGCTATGGCCGGCACAGGCGGAATCGAAAGTCTGATGCAGGCTCTTAAACAGATCGAAGCAGCGCGTTCAGCGTCACAGTAACTGGCCAGTTTGTTCGTTCCTCTGTTCGTTTCGTCATGGCTCCCACTCCTCGGGAGCTTTTTTAGTAAGCTCTTATCAAGCCTGACGAGAGAAGGTACGCTAGTTGACATGTCATCTAGGTCTGTAGGCAAAAATGCCGCGTGGTTAATGGCGGCCATGACGCTCAACAAACTCATCGCGTTCGTCGCGTTTACGTTGGTTGCGCGGTTCGCGGGTGTGAATATTACGGGCACGTATTTTTTTGGCGTGGCGGTCACGTCCGTGTTCGTGATCATTACAGATTTCGGCATGACACAGGTCGTAATCCGCGCCGTATCCGCGTCGCGAGAAGATGGCTCACGTCTTCTTGGCGCGGCGTTGCGAGTCAAGTTTATTTTGATCCCTGTCGCGATTGTCGCGTCGCTCGGTTATGGTCTCTGGCGCGGCGTTGCGTCGGAGACGTTTACGACGATCGCAGTTGCTTGCGCTGTAATGTCTGCGGATGCAATCCATCTTGTCATGTATGGCGCGCTGCGCGGACGTCAGAATTTGCGTTTTGAAGCAGTCGGAATGTTTTTCGGCCAGGTTTTTACAGCGCTCATCGCGATCTCAATCGCGTTTATTCATCCGACGGCGGCTGGCTTGGTCGCTGCGCTTTTAGTCGGAAGCATCTGGAATGTCGCGTGGGCCGCGACGAAACTGCATGGCGCGCGCATCGCGATCGATCGGCCACGGCGCGCGGATCTTATCCGTCTCGCGACAGAAGCGCTCCCCTTTGGCATCGCGGGGATTGCCGTCAAAATTTACTCGTACGCGGATAGTTTACTCATCGAGATATTCCACGGTCTAAGCGCCGTTGGTCTGTACGCCGTTGCATATAAGATGACGTACGCGCTCCAATTTTTGCCGCTCACGTTCACGGCCGCTCTGTATCCCGCGCTCGCGCAGCAATGGGCGGAGCAGGATCGCGAGAAACTCCGGGCGACCTTTCTCGGATCAATGCGATTTTTAGCGGCTATCGGCTTTCCGATTTCCGCCGGACTCTCAGCCTTGGCGCCGAGGATTATCCCGCTCGCTTATGGCTCGCAATATTCTGGCGCCATTTCAGCGTTTGAAATTCTTCCCTGGGTGCTCTTACCGATTTTTATTGATTTTCCTATCGGCGCGCTTTTGAACGCAACCCATCGCGCGCATCTAAAAACCACGGCCATGGTAGCGACGATGGTATTGAACGTCGCGTTGAACGCTAGTCTAGTCCCGTCACTCGGTCCGGTGGGAGCGGCCTGGGCGAGTGTCGCAAGTTTTTGGACATTAATGTTCATCGGTTTGTTCTTTGTCGTGCAAGATGCTGGCGGCTGGAAAATTCTTGTGAGCTTGTTGGTGCGCGCCATACTTGGCGCCAGCGTATCGTGGATCGCTTGGCGCATGTTTGGAGCTCACATGCCATTCGTTTTCGCCGCGCTCTTTGGCGCCGTGATCGCGATCTTTTTCGCGTGGGTCGCTCGTCTCGTCTCACATGAAGATGTGACGCGGCTCATCCGCTGGACAAGATCACGGCAAACGTCGGATAAAAATTCCCATGCCGATACCTAAGATCGTTCTGATTACGCTTGAATACCCCCCAGAACGCGGGGGTGTTTCACGCTATCTCGGTTCGTTGGTGATGGAATCAAGAGGAGCGATTGAGGTGATCGTGGAATCGCATCAAGCCATGGCTGGGCCTGGTTGCGTACGCCACGCAGTGCTGTTCCGTAACGCTTGGCCGCGCTGGTGGCCATTGGTTCATATTTGTAGACAACAGAGTACAGACAACAGAGTACAGACAACAGATGACGGTTCGATAGTTCTGAGCGCACTGTCGAAGGACAGACGACAGACGATTCTCCTTATCAGTCACATATTGCCCGTCGGAACAGCTGCATTGATCTCACGCATGCTGGGAGGACCTGAATACGCTGTACTTTTTCATGGTCTTGATCTTCGGTTGATTCAAAGCATGTGGAAGCGATGGCTCGTACGGTGCATCGCACGCAGGGCAAAGGCGCTTATCGTAAACAGTCTGGCGACTGAACGAGAGCTGCGTAGAATTATTCCAGAGGCACGGCCAAACATGCTTACGCCTGGAGTGCGTCGGCCGTGGACGGAGATTTTTCCGAAACCAAAAACGGTTCCGCGTGTGATTTCGATCGCGCGACTTGTCAGTCGCAAGGGTCTGGATGTGGCAATTCAGGCCGTCGGGAGCATCCAAAAAGAAACGCAGATCGAATACGTCATCATTGGCGATGGTTCCGACCTCAAACGGCTTGAAGACGTCGCCAGCGCTGCAAACACACGCGTGCGCTGGATTTCTAGACCGTCGGATGAAGAAAAATGGTCCTGGTTGGCATCGTCCGATGTTTTTCTTTTGCCCGTTCGCGATGAAGGAAATGACGTTGAGGGATTTGGGATAGTTTTTTTGGAAGCAGCGTCTGTCGGTGTGCCTTCAATCGCGGGACGGAGCGGCGGAGCCATAGAAGCGGTTGTGGATGGCGAAACGGGGATGGTTGTTGATCCTTTAAACGTCGGAGACATCACATCCGCGCTGCGAAAATTATTGTGCGATGAAAATCTACGCTGCAGGATGGGTGAAAAAGCGCAGCAACGCGTAGAGCGGGATTTTCAGTGGAGTGACCGGTGGGCCAAACTCCAACAGATGCTTGCGGGCTCAGGTTGTCAGGCCCAATTCGATAACGAGAAGCACCGCGTTGCGGTCGTGATACCGTGTTTTAATCACGCCAATAGTTTACGGCGCACGCTGCAGAAGCTGACATGCCAAACTCTCAAACCCACGGAAGTTGTGATTGTTGACGATGGTTCGACGGATGATCCAGCATCTGTCGCCATGGAATTCAGCGCGAGATCGTCCCTACCGATTCGATTCGTTCGCTTCGATATAAATCTCGGTGCGCCGACGGCCCGCAATCACGGTTTTCGGATGACGTCTGCGCCGTTCGTCCTCTTTCTCGACGCGGATGCGGAGCTTGTTCCGCAGGCGCTGGAGACGATGAGGCGCGAACTTCAAGCTCAACCAGAAGCGGATTTTTGCTATGCCAATTTTTGGTGGGGATTGAAATCCATTCGATCTCGCGCCTTCGATCCCGACGCCTTGCAGGAGCGTAATTTCATCCACACATCGTCGCTCATCCGACGTGTGGCGTTTCTGGGGTTTGACGAGACGCTAAAAAAATTTCAGGATTGGGATTTGTGGCTCACGATGGCTGAGCGTGGACGTCACGGCGTCTGGATTGATGACTACCTTTATCGCATCGAGCCGCGGCGAGATGGGTACAGTTTGTGGCTTCCACGGATCGTGTATGCGCTTCCGTGGCCGCTCTTCGGATGGATGCCACAAGCAATCAGAAAGTATCGTACAGCGGAGGATATTATTCGAAAGAAGCATCATCTCTCGTCATGAAAGCCGTCCGCATTGTGATTGTTTCGTGGAATATAGAGCAGCTGCTCGAGAGCTGTTTGCGATCGCTTCCAGATGCCTGTCGTGGATTAGACTGGGAATGCGTGGTCGTTGACAACGCGTCGAAGGATGATTGTGTGGGGGCGAGTCGTCGCCTCGCCCAATCTATTCCGCAGATCCGTGTCATCGCAAACAACGTTAATCTCGGATTTGGCCGCGCATGCAATCAAGGAGCTGAAGGATCAGACTCGCGCTATCTCCTTTTTCTCAATCCAGACACGTATGCTCCACAGGATTCTCTCACGCGGCTCGTGAAGCTCGCGGATAAATGTCCGAGGTCAGGGATCAACGGTCCACGTCTCGTGTATCCGGACGGACGATCCCAAGCCAGCATCAGACGATTTCCGGACGTGTGGAGCCAGGCGGGTATTTTGCTCAAACTTCATCACGTTTGTCCGTGGCTGTGGACTTTCCATCGCTATTTTGCAGACGATGTTGACGCTATGCGAGAACAGAACGTGGAGCAGGTTATGGGTGCGTGTTTTTTAGTGAGACGCGAGTGTTGGGAGGAGATTGGCGGATTTGATGAGCGTTTTTTTCTCTGGTTTGAAGAAGTAGATCGCTGCAAAGCGGCGATCGAAAAAGGATGGAACGTGACGTACCTTCCTCACGTGCAGATCGTCCATCACGGCGGAGAGTCGTTTGCACAGGTCTTGAGCTTAAAGAAGCAGCGTTATTACAACGCAAGTCTGCTAGCTTTTTTTCAAAAGTGGCAGCCTGGCTGGCGAGTGCTGGTGCTCCGGTTGCTGACGTCTCTTGCCTGCTTAGAGTCTTGGGCCATCGAGATGCTGCGACTACCTGTTGTCGCCTGGAGCGCTTTTGTCGTCGCGCTGGAGTTTGTTTCTGCGCTGACGATTTTCAGACCGAGCGTAAATTCGATTGCGACCTTCGTTCTCGGCATTGCCGTAATGCTCCTCGCCTGGAAGCGTCCCGTTGCAGGTCTTGGCATCCTGCTCCTTGAATTGTTGATTGGATCAAAAGGGCAGCTCCTGCAATTCGGCGACTGGCCTGCGACAATCTCGATTCGCATCGTGGTGACAGGGATGTTCTTGCTCGGCTGGGGGATCCATGTCATCCAAAAAAATCGCTGGAAAGAAGTCCGACGATTCTTCCGTGGGCGAATGCAGTACTGCATTCTTACCCCCCTCATTCTCTACGCGTTATTTCGAGGATGGGAGCTCGGAAACGGCGCCTTGGTCACAAAAGATTTTAACGCCTGGCTGGATTGGCTGCTTTTGATTCCGGTGCTCGACGTTGTGGTTGCTTATCGCGCACAAGTTAGGCGCGTGCTTGTCCCAGTTTTTTTTGTAAGCATGTTTTGGTTGGCCTTGAAGACGCTTGGGCTTGAATATCTTTTTTCTCACGGATTTACATCCATCTCGCCAAACGCGTATCTCTGGGTACGTAGAAGTGGAGTTGGTGAGGTGACACACGTCATCGGCAACGCGTTTCGCATTTTCATGCAGTCGTATGTCTACGCGACAGCGGCGTGGATTCTGGCAGCAGCGTGGTGGTTCAATCAAGTTTCAGGTCATTCGCTACGCTCAGGACGACGCATCGCGTGGGGGGTGATGTTCGCCGCGACGTTCGTTTTGGCGATGAGCCTCTCGCGCAGTTTTTGGATTGGGACGGCCGTCGGTTTCATCACATTGATCGTTCTGCTTCGGCGCGCGCGTGTCCCATGGTGGAAACGTCTACTGGGACCGATCTCGGCAAAACTCGCGGCGTTGTTGCTCGTCGGTGCCGTGCTCGCATTCCCTGTTCCACCTGTGAAGATGGCTTCGTTGTTTGATCTTTTTGGATCGCGCACGGATCTCGGCGAAGCAGCGGCCGTGAGCCGATGGCGCCTTCTCCCGATCCTTATCAACAAGATTGGACAACATCCGATTCTCGGTTCTGGATTTGGCGCAACCGTGAGTTATCAGACGAGCGATCCGCGTATTCTTAAAGAACATCCAGATGGCGTATATACGACGTACGCCTTTGAGTGGGGATGGCTCGAACATTGGGTGAAATTTGGGATCTTCGGGATTCCCGTCATGCTCTGGATCCTGCTCTCACTTGGATGGCGACTGTGGAGAGCAGACGAGCCGTTTTGGTTCAGGGCCGGCGTCATCTCGTCGCTCATCGCGCTTGCGACGCTCCACGTTTTCACGCCGTATCTGAATCATCCGCTTGGGTTCTTGTATATTTTTGTTGGGGAGGGGATACTTGCGATGAAAGAGATGAGAGTCGCAGAGGTGTAGAGACGTTGAAGCGCAAGCGTGTCTTTGTCTCAATAAAAACAGAAAGCCACCCTTGCACGAAGCGAGCTTGGCTCCTGTGCGCGGGTGGCGTGAGTATCGCGGTACGAGGTACGGCCTTCGGGAGGCAGCGCTGTAATGTGCTTCAGCGGGTTCATGAAGGTGAATTCGCATGGAAGTCCTTGAGGGCGCGCGCTCGCAGCATTTCTCCTTCATCCGTCAATCTCGGGAAGCTGCGCAGCGTCCGCTCGATGAGACGACGCGTAACCGGAGTGAGGCCGGGTTGTATCAGAATATCTCCCTCTGGCGCATACCTCGTGCGCTCGCCCGCTGTATCGAGGAGTAGACGGAAAATCTCGAGCATCTGTCTACCATCTGGGAAGCATATCGAAGCGAACGGAATGCTGAGCGGAAATTCTTGCGTCATCAGGTAGAACGCGAGAACTGGGGTCACTCCAGAGAAGTAGTGTGGCGGGCTCATAATCCCCAGCACAGGTTGTAGTGGCGTGAACTTGTTTCGGATCGCGGCCCCGACCAGCATACTCATCACCGTCTTTCCTGCTGGTGGCCAAGTCGGATGCAGGGTGAACAGCAGATCTAGCAGTTTGGGATCTACCGGCAGTTCTTCTCGTAGCGTGTCAAGATGGGCACGAAAGGATTGAATGTGCGCTGTACTGATGGACTGACTTTCCATTTTTGAACCTCCAGTTCACCAACTTCAGCAGTATACGCCCACGATGTCAAGATTTAGTGTGGTCGCGGCAAGAACCATATCAACGGCATCGAGGGGTTTTGGAGCTATGCGAAGCATGTGTTGTACAATTACCGCGTGGCGGGGCGCGGGTTTCCAAATATCACTTTCCGATGTATCTTAAAGCAGTGGAGTATCGATTCAATCATCGAAAAGACAATGTGTTCAAATTATTCTTAGCAATCTATTTTGGTTACGTTTCCCACTGATTACCTAGTGGAATCGATGAAAAACGCAACTCGCTCGCTCATAATTGGATGCGATGAATCGCGCCCCTACTCGATATGACAGAAAGAAAATTTGGCGAAGGCGGCGGAGGAGAACGGAATGAGCCACGCATGCGGGATGGAGAATTCTATGACCTCGATTCGCCATTCATCGTCGGCGGCAGAAAATTTACGAGAGTCCAGTGTGAATACAGGGTCACTTATAGGGTTCAGCCCACGTCCCATGAATATGTTGTGCGCGGTATTCCGGAAGGGGGCACAGAACCAGAATCTTTTGTGTTGCGATTCACCAATCGCGGGGTGAAGGTAACTCCGGCACACGAGAAAACTTTCACTGTCGTTGCTCCCACACGGCCGCCATTACGGCTCATCAAGGGTGGAAACGGAAAACCAAATTAGGAAGGACTAGTTTTCATCTTTTTGTCCGGTGCCCAGAACTCCTCGACCGCTTTTTCCAAATGTTCTTTGCGATCCACCCGGCCTATTCGAGGATCATTCTCGCGACAAGGTGAGGTGAGCTCTCAGAAGAACTCAATGATCACTTTTAGTGATTATTGCCATGCATGACCTCGCAAGAACTCCTCGCCAGTCATCACGCCCGCGCCCTCTAATTGCAATCGTTCAATCATGAGGGCAGTACCGCCGCCGCATACAATATGAGGCAATCCAGCTTGAACGAATCGATCTTCTGGGAGCTGGCCCAGCGCCTTCTCCGCCGGAGGTGGATCTGCCTCAGGCATGAGCGTGAATGACATAAGATGCGGGGCGGGAATGATAGATGCTACGCGTGCTGCAAGGATTTTGAGGCGCTTGTCCTCCATGGCGTGCCATGTCCCCGGCCATGGATCATACGCTCGAATCACACGCTCGATCTCTGTTGCATTTTTCGTGAAATCGAGTCGTCCGTCCTCGCGCGTAAGAAGCTTGCAATAGGTCGCGTGCGCGTGATTCTGTTCCACAGGTTGGATGTTACTCGCGAGATAATTTGTGATGACGTCGGGAAGTATTTTCGCGCCGAGGATCGCGAGTCGGTCATGCAGCGATCCGCCGGTGTCATTGGAGCGGATCAGCTCCTCTTGCTGTGCGAGGATAGGTCCATGATCCATCTCGGCATCAAGTTGCATGATGGTGACGCCCGTCACGGCATCTCCCGCAGCAATCGCGGCTTGAATTGGTGACGGACCTCGCCATCTTGGCAAGAGAGAACCGTGGACGTTCACAACGCCTTGCTTCGGAAGATCGAGTAGCCATTGCGGCAAGATTTTTCCGTATGATACGACGACGAATGCGTCGCACGTCGGTCCGATAGCACGGATCCACGAGGCGAACGGTTCGTCTTTCAATTTTTCGGGTTGGTGTATTGGAATATCCAGTCGGGGGAACACGGGCCGTGCCCCGCCACCCCCTTGTTG
>OBEQ010625608.1_pt1 | contig 31357 bp, 26 predicted proteins | sample 1670901 | NCBI WGS metagenome assembly OBEQ01 (sample SAMEA104232315, study PRJEB22302) | groundwater metagenome | biome: forest; feature: aquifer; material: groundwater | place: USA | collected 2011-08-07 | depth 5.4 m | reverse complement strand
TATCTCGTATTGTGATAGTCGCTCAATCCCCTCTACAATCGTTTTGGCACCGATGGCATTGGCTAAGGTTACAATGGTTTGAACAATCTCTCTGTCTTTGAGGTTATCTTCGATTTGCTGAATAAAACTGATATCGATCTTTAAAAAATCGATTTCAAAGTGTTTGAGATATGCCAACGATGAAAATCCGGTTCCGAAATCATCAATAGCGATTCGAATTCCCATCTCTCTAAGTGCGTAGAGGTATTCAGAGGTGAGTTCCATATTTTTCATCATGACGTGTTCGGTAATCTCAACCACCAAATGATTTTTCAGTGCGGGAGTGGCTTCCAACAGTGCGCGCATATTATCGATTAGGTGGATATCTCCGAACTGATTGCCTGAAAAATTGACGTTTATAAATATTGCTTCGTCTAAGGGGTGTTTTTGCAAAAAATCGACAGTTAAGCTGAGAATATGAGAATCGATTTTTTTCTCAACTCCTAATTTTTCAGCCAATGCAAAAAAGATATCGGGTCGAACATTGTTAAAGGTTAAGTTTAGCCATCGTGCCAACACTTCCCCGCCTACGACTTTGGAAGTTTGCATATCGATAATAGGCTGTATTCGTATAAAGAACTCTTCTCCCCCCACGGCGTTCAAGAGCTCAGTTCGAATCGATTTATCTTTGGCTTTGTCGATAACAAAATCTTTTGCCATAAAAACACGGCTGGAATGGGACGATTTTTTCGCCTCGTACATGGCGGCATCGGCACGTTCTATCAGTTCAGACATTTTTTTGGCATCTCGCGGGGCGATAGCAATGCCGATACTTGCCGAGGTAAAATCGATAATTTGTTCATCTACTTCATAGGGGCGGCTAAGGGCTTCATCGATTTTTTGCGCTATTGCTTTTGCCGACTCCTCATTGATCCGTTCCAGCAGAATCAGAAACTCATCTCCGCCGTAGCGACCGATCATATCGTTGGAACGTAAGATTTTTTTGATTCGGTTGGCGGCTTTGGATAAAACCAAATCTCCGTATTGATGACCGTAGGTATCGTTTACCTGCTTGAACTTGTTGAGATCGATAAAGAGGAGGGCGATTTGATTATCTTCACTTGAGACATCGATTTTGATCTCTAAGACGTTTAAAAACGATTCTCGATTGTACACACCGGTTAAGGGGTCTTTAAAGGAGGTGGATAAGAGTTTATTTCGTAAAAATTTGAGTTCCGTGATGTCTTCGATTATTCCGACGTAATTCGTTATGTCTTTGTAGTCATTTTGGAGGGGAAAAATGGTGGAACGAACCTGTATAAGCTCGCCACTTTTTGTCCGATCAACGAGCTCATCATGAAAAATTCCTTTTTCATGGATATCAGCGTGCATCTTTTTATAAAAATCGACACCCTGTTTACCCGATTTTAAGATGGAGGGCATTCGACCGATCACATCTTCGGCATCGAATCCGGTCATTTTTTTAAAGGCCGTATTCACCTCTATGATTTTGTAATCCCTATCGGTGATCAGAACACCGGCATTGAAATGTTCGAGAAGTAGATGCAGTTTTGAGTTAAGTGCATTGTAACGCTCTTTGTAAAAGTCGGGGAAAATGATAATCATAAAAAAGGGCTTATCTCCCTCAAAGCGGTGTCCTATGAGCCTACTTTCACCTATATCATCTAATTTTAGATCGACTTGGGCATAAAATTGTTGTGACAATTGCGATTTAAAGTTAAGAAGCATCGGGAGAAAAACGGGTTTAAAATGATTTTCGAGATAGTTGGGCTGAAAATCATTGACTTGGCAGACTGATTTTGCTTTTTCATTGATGCGTAGGACTTTCAAATCTTGATCGGTGATGATAACGGGGACGGGCAATGGGAGCATCCATTGCTCAAACCATGTTGAAACTTCTTTTAATAGAGTCGAATCTTGCATCAGCGTATAATCAACTTACAATCATCGTCATTAATCTGGAAGGTACCACGGTATATCTCTTCTAGGAACCCTTTGAAGACGTGGAATGTATCATCTAATAAATAGGTTTGCCCCGACGGATCAACTACTGCGGATTCACACTTCATAATCTCTTGGCATAGCAACTCACTCCCCGGATGGGTGATGTTTAGAACAATAGTACCCTCTTCTTTTTTGACTTCTACTTGCAATTTCATATTTTTGAGTTGCGCGCTTTGAGCTACCCGAACAAAAAACATCATCCACAGCAAGCTCAATTGGTGAAATTGCCCTGTTTTATCAAGATAGGTGGCATCTTGATCCCCTATCACTTCGATCTCAATCGGAAATGTTTTGGACTGTGTCAGCAAGAGCCCGATCTTTTCGGTCGCTCCGAAGGTATTGATCAACTCCTCTTTTTGAGGAATAAAAAATTCTTTTAGAAACTGGATGTCGTTGAGAACATTCTCTTTTTCGATTTGAAACTGCTGAATATAATGGTGATGATCACTGCTATCAGGGATGTTTTCGACGATCTGATGATACAAATGATTGATCGAGTTGAGTGGTCGTTTCATCTGTTCCATCAGTTGCCGTACAAAAACATCAACCCCTAACACCGTAGAGAATTGATGAATGACTCGTGAACTGCTCACTTTGTACTGTATCTCATCGGTGAGGGCTTGTCTGAGCTTTTCTTTGGCTTCATCGATAGCGGAAATATCGGTTAACGTGACGACATATAGAGCCTCATCGTTATCCAACGCATTGGCAATAATATGAAAGGTTCGCAATTCATTATTACGTTTGATTTTAACTTTTAGGTCAGTACGTGCTGTATGCAAAATGAGTTGTAGCCAGTTGGAACCGCTCTTTTTATCGTAAATAAAACCGTCTTCATCAATTTTCTCAAAAAAGTCACAAATGCAGGCATGCTCTTTTTTGAAATCTTCCAACGACGCGTATTCGCTGAAAAGGTGTAAGAACGCTTGATTGGCAGAGTTAAGTTCTTTGCCGTCCGTCACGATCACAATATTGCTCTCAGTATCAAGGATTTGTTTGATAAACTGATACTGTACCTCAAGCTCATCACGCAATGCGTTGAGTTCATCGGCTTTGTCAGCTAAATGATTTTTTTGGATGTTTTGTTTTTCATACAATGCCCGTATTTCGGAGTAGGCGGTTTGGAGCTCTTCGTTAGTCGATTGCAACTCTTCATTAGTCGTTTCTAACTCTTCATTGGAGGCTTGAAGCTCCTCATTAGACGCTTGCAACTCCTCATTGGAGGCTTGAAGCTCTTCATTTGAGGTTTCGAGCTCTTCAACGACGGTTTGTAAGTGTTCACGTGTCGCAATCAGCTCTTGTTCCAGATAGATAATACGGGTATTGGTCGCCTCTACCGCATCGAGAACAACCTCATTTTTTCTCGCTTCCTGTAGCTCAAAAGAGAGTAAGAACATCAAATAATTACCACGATACCCCTCTAGAGGAGAGAGTTTTAGACGGATGGTACTATCTCCCTCGGTTCTCTCAGCGATGACCGGAAAAACGAGATTTGTCTCTTCTTTATTCGCTTTATAAACCAGTGAACGTATCTCTAAACTAATCCCGTCGGGCAACATTTTGAGGATATTATTCTGAACCATTCCGCTTGGAAATTTAAGCAGATCGTTTAGATTTCCTTTGATGTAATGGATGTTGAAATCGTTGTCGATAACCACACATTTGTCTTCATAAAAATCAAACAGCGTTTGGCGTATCGCATCTTCAATCGTTCCCAGTTGTCGTTTGGGGGTAATTTGGGTCGGTTTGAGATATTTTGGACGATTAATCATCTGAGGATAGAGCATTTTGCGTGATTCGGCGGTGGTTCGGGCTTGGAATATTTTGCTTTTGGTATCAATCGTCGCAAAATAATCGCTCGATGCGCTCACGGTTTCGGATTTGCCCAAAAACATCGTAGCATGTGATTTGAGTGCGTAGGCAAAGGTGGTAAATATTCTTTTTTGGAGATCATTTTCAAAATAGATCAAAAGATTACGGCACGAGATGAGATCGAGATTGACAAACGGCGGATCAACCATGATGTTGTGGCGTGAAAAAATGACCCGCTCTTTGAGGAACGGTTTGACCTCAAACTCATTCCCTTTTTGGTTAAAGTAGCGTTTTAACCGTGCTTCGGAGAGGTTGCCGACTAAGACCTCCGGGTACACCCCCTCACGCGCTTTTTTAATCGCCTCTTCATCGATATCGGTTGCAAAGATTTTGATATGCACTGCACTGTGTGTTCCGATGATTTCATCGAGTAAAATAGCAATCGTATACGCCTCTTCTCCTGTAGCACATGCGGTTATCCAAACGCGAAAGGTATCGGTGATGGGTTGTGTTCGAATGTACTCTTGTATATGGGTGCTTAGTGCTTCAAAGGCTTCATGATCTCTGAAAAATGCGGTTACGCCGATGAGCATATCACGGTACAACAGCTCGATCTCTTCAGGATTCTCTTGGAGATAGCGGGTGTAATCTTCGAGGGTAGAGGATTTGATTGCTGCCATCCGCCGCTCTATACGACGGGTAATAGTGCTTTTTTTGTATTGGCTAAAATCAACACCGATCCGCTCTTGCAAAATGTCGAAAATAGTAAAGAGCTCGTTTTCTTCCTCTTTTTCAACCCGTAGCGATTTTGGAAAACGCAAGAGATGGATAATCTCTTTTGCCATATCTTCGGCAGAGAGGATGTAATCGACCCCTTTGGTTTGAATCGCCGACATCGGCATCCCATCAAACTTTGCCTCTTCCGGTTTTTGCGCTATGGTTATTCCACCCTCAGCGCGGATAGCACGGATTCCCTGCGAACCATCCGATCCCGTCCCTGATAAGATGACACCGACGGCGTGTTCCCCTTGTTCTTGGGCGAGGGAGATAAAAAATTTATCAATAGAGGGTTTCGGCCCGATACGATTTTCAGGCGGTTTTTCCAAATGAAAGAGACCGTTGGAGATAAATACATCGCGATCCGGCGGAGTGATATAAATAGTGTTTGGTTTTGGGAGGAGACCGCTTTTGACTTCCATCACTTCAAACGGTGTTTCACGAGAGAGGAGTTCGAGCATCATACTTTTATGATTGGGGCTTAGGTGCTGTACTACGACGTAAGCAATATCCCCTTTTTCTGCGGGAACATTTGAGAGAAAGAGTCGCAGTGCTTCTAATCCGCCGGCACTTGAGCCTAGTCCTACAATGATAAGAGGCTTTTTGGATTCTATTTTCATAACATTGCTCGTCTATGCTTAAATTTCATACAATACGTTTGATCAAAAAATATCGTGTGAATACTTTTAGTAGTATAGTGTTTTTTTACTAATTTTAACTGAAATTGACAGAATAGTCATTTGTAAAGCCAATATTAAGAGGGTAGAACAGTGTATCTTAACTAAAAGTATTTGCGCCAGCACGGCGCAAGTTTTAACCCTCTTTTTAACCCTAAATTACGAACTTCTCTTTTTAACCTTGATTGACATTGACTCAAACTTAGTGCTATAATTTTTAACAAATAACTAACCATAATTTTAATAGGATTAAAAGATGTCAAAAAGTTTATACACTACCCTGGAAATTGCACCCGGTGCGAGCGAAGCGGAAATTAAAAAAGCGTATCGAAAATTAGCGCGTCAGTATCATCCTGATGTGAACAAAGATCCCAAAGCCGAAGAGAAATTCAAAGAGATTAATGCAGCCTATGAAGTTTTGAGTGATAAAGAGAAACGAGCCAAGTACGATCAGTTCGGCGACTCGATGTTCGGGGGGCAAAACTTCCATGATTTCGCTCGTGGTCAAGGGGGCGGAAATGTTGATTTGGACGATATATTACGCAATATTTTCGGTCAGGGCGGCGGTGGATTCGGCGGCGGCTTTGGAGGTGCAGGGGGCTTTGGAGGCGGATTCGGCGGCGGTGTGAATTTGGACATAGATGCCAATGTAACCATCCCTTTTAGTGTCGGGGTACTTGGCGGCAAACACTCTATCAGTCTTAGCGGAGAGAGTTTCGATATAAAAATTCCCGCAGGGATAAAAAATGGTGAAAAACTTCGTGTACGCGGAAAAGGGAAACGTGCGGGGGGGCAAGTCGGAGATCTGTATCTTCGTATTGAAATTTCTCCGAATCCCGAATATGAGCGTGAGGGGGATACGTTGATTAAAATTTTTAATGTACCTCTTTATTCAGCCCTGTTCGGCGGTAAAGTGAGTGTTCAAACCTTGGATAAAGAGGTAACGCTTAAAGTTCCGGAAAATACCAAAAACGGTCAGCGTTTCCGTCTCAAAGAGATGGGAGCGATGAACCGCCAGAGCAGTGTTCGCGGTGACTTGTACTTGAAAGCAAACATTGTCCTCCCTCCTGTCGATAAAATCGATGCGGATTTGGTCGAACAAATGAAAAAATCATTGCCGCAGGAGTAGGGTATGCACCATTTTGACGAACCGGTTTACATGATCAGTATTGTTGCCAAGATTTTGGATATCCATCCTCAGACCCTTCGTCAATATGAGCGGGAAAACTTGATCGCTCCCTCACGCTCGGACGGGCGGATTCGTCTTTATTCTCAACGGGACATCGAAAAGATCAAAATGATTTTGCGATTAACTCGTGAAGTGGGCGTCAATCTCGCCGGAGTTGATGTGGTGATCCGTCTCAAAGATAAAATGGAAGCAATGGAGCAAGAGATGATGGAGTTACGCTCAGAAATAGCTCGAATGCGAAGTTCAAGCGGTGTTCCTCCCGAAAAATCACTTGTGACCAAACGAAGTATTTACGAAATGGTCATTTTTGATGACGATATTCTCAAATAATGGCACTTCATCCCGTTATACATGAGAGTTGGAGAGAGGTGTTAAAGGGTGAATTTGCTCACCCCTATATGGAAGAACTCAAAGCCTTTTTGGTTGAAGAGAAAAAAAATTATACGATATTTCCGAAGGGAAACAATATCTTCAATGCGTTCAACTCCACCCCGTTTGAGAGTGTCAAAGTGGTTATTTTGGGTCAAGATCCGTATCATGGAGAAGGGCAGGCGCATGGTCTCTCTTTTTCGGTACAGCAGGGTATAAAATTTCCCCCTTCACTTCAAAATATTTTTAAAGAATTGGTTGATGATATCGGATGTGAGTATCCCCAAAGCGGTGTTCTAAGCCACTGGGCACATGAGGGGGTATTACTCCTCAACACCCTTCTCACTGTCCGTTCCGGTGAGCCGTTTTCGCATAAAGACCGTGGATGGGAGCGGTTTACCGATCAGGTGATCCGTACCCTCAGTGAAGAGCGGGAACATATTGTCTTTATCCTATGGGGGGCACCTGCCGGAAAAAAATCAGCTTTGATTGATGAACGAAAACATTTGATACTTAAAGCCCCTCACCCCTCGCCCCTCTCTTCGTATCGAGGTTTTTTTGGATCAAAACCGTTCAGTCAGACAAATACTTATTTACACGATTGGGGTATTGAACCGGTCGAGTGGTGTCTCTGAGCCGTTTAAGGGCTTTGTTTTGTTGTTTTAAAAGCTCTTTTAGACTGGAAGAGGGGTGGCTCTGATAGAGTTTTTCGATCCACTCTACTTGATTGAGGGCATCTTGAACGGCTCCTAAATCATTTTGCAATTGTTTGCAATGTTGAATAATTTTTTTGCATTTGTGTATATTGGAAACTTCTAAGAATTCAAAGCCGTATCGTGCATCTTTAAAGCCGATCCGAAGACGGTGAAGGGCCTTTGGTTTGGCATCCTCTTTGAGTGTTTGATACGCAGTTAAGCAGTGTTGATAGTGGGTTAGAACACGCTCAACCAATATTTCTGGGATGACATCTGGATTGGTTTGAGAGATCAGGTCGTAGTATTCATCCAACAACGAAAAAGTGTGTTCTATAAATTCGGTAGAAAAGAGCGTGTTAACACTGTCTTTGCGGATTTTGGAGAGCTGTTTGAACAGTTTCGGGTACTCGGAAGAGGAGATGGAACTCATAAGTACATCCAACTCACGGATCGGATTGGTTGCTTTTAGTACTGTTTTTAGAGGTGCAGGAAACGGTATCGAATCGTTCATAAAAAGTTTGATCAGTGAACGAGTCTGGCGCAGTGCAATCCGGAATTCGTGAAGATGCTCTATCTTTTTATTTTCCATAAAAGAGTAGAGGGCAAGACGTGCTTGATAAAGCTGATAGGTAATATATTTGCTTAATGGTGAAAGCTTCATGGAGCCATTATAGCCTGTTATCAATTTATTCTGAATACCGCACAAATAGGGAGATGATCCGAATATCCCTCTCCTAAATGATGCTTAGGGTATTTACGGCTTTGCTGCCAACGATAAATTTTTCCCTCACGAAAGAGATAATCGGGCGTTACACGTGCAAAGCTTCCTCTCACATACTCGATCCCTTTTCCATCCGCTAATGACGGAGCAATAATGATATTATCCAATGCTTCGCCATGCCCTCTAAATTCATGGCTCCAACGGGTATCCTCGGGGAGATCATACCAGAGATTATAGAGATAACTTTTCGACGATTTTAGGGTGAAGAGGGTGATGGGATTTTGATTTTCGTCGATGGTTTGAAGAATGTGATTAATTCCGGTAATCCCCTCGGTATCATTGAGACGGCGGCTTCGGACAAAGGTGCGATACTCTTCGTAATGGGAGTTAAAATCCCCTAAAAGGACAAAAGGCTCATCGGAAGATAGGGTATTGAGCCGATTCTTTAGAACTTTCGCACTAAGGATGCGCATACTTTCAGGGCCGCTTTTGGATTTCCAGTGGTTGACGAATATCCGCAAACTTTTCCCCTCAATATCGACTTTTACTTCCATGATATCGCGAAATTCACGGCTGGCACTGACCGAGTGATTGGTCACACTTTTGATCGGATAGCGGCTGAGTAATGCGACGGAAATGGAGGTGTTTTTGGATCGTGAAAAGGCGTAGTACTGATAATAAAGTCCTTGGCGATTCAACTCGGCTTTGAGATCTTTGAGTGCGGTTTCGGACTCGATCTCTTCGAGCCCGATAATATCGGCACCGATATCGTGGATCACGTGTGCGGTATGTTGAAGTTTGGTGCGGTACATCGCATCATTCCACCCCCATGAGGTGTTGGGAATGTACTCTTCGTATTCACTGCCGTCGTCATTCATGTCAAAAAGATTTTCGACGTTGTAGGTTGCTATTTTCACTTCGGTTCCTCCCCATAGTGTTGCGCTAATGAGCAATAGCCAAATAAAGCGCATTAGTCGATACCGTTGAGCCGGAGAAGGTTTTTGGTTTCACACTCACGTCCCATCATTTCGACAAAGAGCTCCTGCATGCTTTGGCTCCCCCCTTTGGCCAATATGACTTCTTTGTATTTATGTGCCAGTTCGGAACCGAAAATCCCCTCATCCACGATGGCGTAATAGGCATCGGCACTGAGCACTTCTGCCCATTTGTAGCTGTAATATCCCGCGCTGTAGCCTCCGCTAAAGATATGCGAAAAACCGTTTTGAAATTTATTATATTTTGGCGGCTTGATGAAGGCGGTACGTTCCCGTATCTCATCAAGAAGGGTTTGGATCTCCTCCCCCTGATAGAGACGGGAGTGGAGCATAAAGTCAAACAGTGAAAATTCGAGCTGGCGGAGCATAAAAAGCCCGCTTTGGAAATTCTTTGCGCGGATGAGTTTTTCGATCATCTCATCACTGAGAACCGCTCCGGTTTCATGATGTTTGGCGAAGAGTTTCAGTACTTTGGGCTCATAGGCGAAGTTCTCCAAAAACTGTGAAGGAAACTCGACTGCATCCCACTCGACTCCGTTGACTCCGCTTACCCCATGCTCTTTTACCTTGCTCAAAAGATGGTGGATCGTATGTCCCATCTCATGAAAGAGGGTAACAACATCATCGTGTCTTAGCAGGGATGGGGAATTTTCAGAAGAGGGGGGAAAGTTGCAGACGACAAATGCGCTGGAGAGGTGGTTACATCCTTGTGTATCTTCGCAGTGTGTCTGGAAATTGTGCATCCATGCGCCGCCCCGTTTGTCTTTGCGTGCTTCAAGATCAAAATAGACCCGGGCAAGAAGTTTTTCCCCTTCATAAATATCATACGCGAGCGCTTTTTCATCCCATAATTCAAGGGCCAATTGCTCAAATCGGATACCGAGAAGCTGTCCTAAAAAGTCGAACAACCCGTTTATTACCCCGTGTTGTTCAAAATAGGGGCGATACTCCTCTTCGTCAATATCGTATTGTGCTTTTTTAAGAATTTCGCCGTAATAAGCGGTATCGTAGCTTTGGAGATCGATATCTCCGGCGATTGCACGGACTTCGCTGATTTCACGTTCTGCTTGTTTCCGGGAGGTTTCGACGAGCTCATTCAGAAATTTAAGGACACTGTCGGTATCGGGGGCCATTTTCGAAGCGAGGGAGTACTCCGAGTAGTTTTTATACCCCAGCAATGCGGCACTCTCTTGGCGCAAACGCATCAGCTCATCAATTATATCTGCGTTTTGAGGGGCACGGGTCGTATACGCGCGGTAAAGTTCTTCTCGGATGGAACGGTTGGGCCCATAGGTCATATAGGCGATGTACGAGGGCATTTGAAGGGTAAAACGGTATTTGATAACCCCTTCTTCTTCAAAGCGGGCATCCTCTAAATCCCCTTCGGGAACACCCTCGACATCGGCAATATCGGTAATGATTTTTTCATAGGCGTTGGTTGCATTGAGGAGATTTTGGGAGAAGTCGTTGGTAAGAACACTTTTACGCTGATCAATCTGGGCCAAACGCTCTTTGGAAGCTTCATCCAGATGGGCACCTGCAAGTTCAAAGTGGAGAATGTTCAGATCCAAGATACGTCTTTGTTCGCTGTTTAATGTATTGTATTCATTGGCTTTAATGTGTTTGAAGGCATCATAGATAGCGAGATTCTGACCGATAAACGTGGAATATTCGGTGAGGATCGGTAAGGCATCCGCATACACTTTTTGAGATTCCGGAGAATTTTTGATCGCATTGATATGAGAGAGCGGTGTGAAAAGTAACTCCATATCCTCTTCCATAAAATCAAAAGGGCGGACAAAATTGGCGTAGCTTTTATCCGGTATGGCCAGTAAGTGTTCAATGGTACGATGATTGTTTTCGATGAGGAGATTTAAATCCCCAATAAAGGTCTCTAAATTCAGTTTAAAATCGGCAAAAGGTTGCATGCTAACTCCTATAGTTGCGTTATTGTAGTTAAGTGTTTCAAAAAGTATTCTATAATATGGCAACTTGTCATAATAAAAAGGTTTTTTCATGAGTTCAAAAATTAAATTATTACTCCGTTATATTTTTGTCGGGGCATTGTCCCTGTTTCCTTTGATTTTGGTTATTGTCGTCGTCAATTATCTAAAAAACTTGGGTGTCAGCGCTTATTCGTCTTTGCATCATTATACCGATTCATTTGAGGTGACATTGGCATTAATGGCAGGTGTTATCGGGATTTTTGCACTGCTTGGATTTTCGATTGAGAAATACGGGCGTTCAATTTTTATCTCAATGATTGACAGTACGTTTGAAAAAATTCCGGCTATCCGTTCGGTCTATTCGGTCTCAAAAAAACTCGCAGCCATGCTTTCGGGCGGTGAAGACGGGACGAAAAAAGAGGTTGTCCTTATTGAATATCCCAAAGAAGGGTTATGGGTACCGGCATACCTGCTGAATCGTCATGAAAATATCTGCGTCGTATTTGTTCCGACCTCTCCGAACCCTACGAGCGGATATACGGTTCTTGTGGATGAAGTCCGGATCAAAAAGACGACGCTTACCCTTCAGGAGGCCTCCTCTTTTATTATCAGTATGGGTGCCGATTTTCCTCAAAAAGAGGAAGTGTCAGCACTTATTCAAACTCATCAAACTTCGGTTCCAGCGCTTTAAACTCTTGAATAAGCAGCTCGTGATAGTGGGGTGAGCCCTCGTACAGTTGGCGTAAAGCACTTAAACCGTAGGGTTCGGTTAGCGATGAATCGACGACGATATAGGAGAGAAAAACGGTATTCTCATTAATGGAAAATTGTAAATTCTTTAATGCACTGTTTTCATGCAACAAATAATCATACAGCGGTTCAATATTCTCTTGGGGGATGCGGCAGAGTGCCGAATCGGCAATGACGATACCGTTGTCGTAATAGTTGATATCGATTCGAGTAGTGGGTGTTTCAAATCGCCAGCTTCGCTGACTTCGGCGAGAGAGGGTTACATTGATACCGAGGCTTCCCATTATTTTTTCGACCAAGGCAACAACGCCTGATGGTTTGTACCCTTCACGGCGACGTTTGGCAACGTCGAGTTTAACACCGCATTTTGGACAGTAGTCATTTTGAATGGTCGGCTCTTGGATGAGATTTTTACACGATATGCAGCGGATGATATCGCCATCATGCAGCGCAAGAAACTGCTCTAAAGCCTCTTGAAGGGTATAATAGGGGAGGGCAAAGCCCAGATTGTTTGAATTTTGGATGATGAAGGTATTGACCCCGATCACTTCCCCCTCTTCATTAAGAAGCGGACCTCCGCTGTTCCCTGGATTGATAGCTGCATCAAATTGGATGTATTCGACTTCCCCCTGCATCCGTGATGCTCTGGAGATGATCCCCTCCGTGGTAGAATAATTAAGTCCGTAAGGGTGACCGATCGCGATAACACCGTCTCCGTCGTTTATTGGCGAGGTAGAGAGCTTTAAGGGTATATTCGCACCGATAGGCTCAGGGGAGCGGATAAAGGCCAGATCGTAGGCCGCATCATCGTAAACGACATTGCCGATCGATTTTGGGAGCGTTTTCGTACTGATCAAAACTTCTTTGAGCCCACTTACAACATGGGAGTTGGTAACAATTAAATCCCCGATTAAAAACCCGCTTCCACTTCCGTATGGGGTTGTGATCTGGACAATACTTTCGATATTCTTTTCGACTATTTTTTGAGTAGACGCGGTCATTTTTACGCCTCCGTATAATCGAGATTTTTGATTTGCAGATAAAAGCTTTGGCTAAAATGTTCCAAGTCACTGTAGTTGAGCTCATCGGCAAAATTTTTAAGCCCTTTATAGCGATCGGCATAGGGCTCAATGGCAGAAGCAATCCGCTCTTGCATGCTGTTTTTTTGAAATGTTTTAGTCTGCGGATCATAAAGGCGAGTCTCCCCTTCCGCTTCGAAAAAATCACCGGCATAGACTTCAACGTGCAGGTGCAGCAGTGCTCGAAGCGAGGGGTGCAAACCATAGTTGTAGAGAATATACAAAGAGATATAGCGGTAAATCACGCTGATAACGTAGTTGGAATGACTGTTTTTGTACCAGCGCACTTTTGCGAGCGATTCGTCGATAAAGGTAGCAATATCATCGTGCATAGCTTGCTCATAAGGGGAAAAAGTGGATGTCGAATCGTACAATTGGGTAACAAAATGCTCATAACTCATGGTTTCGAGTTCGAAGAGAAAGGTCTCTAAATCGGCATTTTTATCTTCGGTTAGTTTTTCATCATCTAAAAAGTAGCCGTTGATTTTTTCACTGATATTTTTAGCCATTTTTTTATGGGGGAGAATGAGGTAATCAATTTGGAGCAAGAGGGCAAGATAGCTAAAGGATACCATACCGGTATTATCGTTCGAAAGGAGTCCGAGCAGACTCTCTTTGGTTTGGACAATCCACGTTTGCATCGCCGTATAAAGCCGACGTGCACGTTCCTCTTTAATGGGGAGAATATGATCGTATTCAAGCAGTACCGATTCGTCGAATTCACTGGCAATAAACTCTTTTTCAAAATCGGCATTAAGGGCTATTTCTCGGAGTGGAAAAAATATTTTTTGGGGGGTGATCGTAGTGTTGTCCAGTCGGACAGAGAGTTTAATAACCCCGTTCTCTTCGCTGAAATGGCAATAGGTAAGCTGAAAATTACGTTCTAAAAAGCGGCGTTTGATGGCTACGTGCAAAGAAGCACTTTGGGCGATATCCGCATGCGCTTCGAGATATTCTGAGGTTATGTACGCTTTGACGATGGCACTTCCCTGAATCAGTTCGAAACGAAGAGCTCCCTCTTCGGGGATAATTTTGAGGTGATGGGGCAAATGAGAAATTTCAGAGTGAACCAAGGAGGCTAAAAAGGATTTGTACCCCTCAAGGACATCACCGCGTATAAAGGCAGATGAAGCATCATCAAAGAGCTCTTTTTCTCGGGGGTTAGGTAGGGCGTGGATACCTCGTCCGAAAACTATTACCCTCTCTTTCGGTTTTTGTTTCAGCCATGATAGAGCCAGATCGAATAGATTCACCACATAATCCCCTGTATGTCATAGGTTGTAGTGTAATCAAAGCAACCTTAAAGCGACGATAAAGTATAATACCTGTCAATAACAAGAGGGGGTTGTATGGGCTATAAACGTGTTTTGGTTAAGTTCTCGGGAGAGGCTTTGGCCGGTGAAAACGGTCACGGTATCGATACAAAAATCCTCAAGTTTATTGCAACCGAGATCAAAACCCTTGTAGATGCGGGTATAGAAGTCGGAATCGTTATCGGTGGCGGCAATATTATCCGTGGGGTTACTGCAGCGCAAGACGGAATTATCCGTCGAACGTCAGGGGATTACATGGGAATGTTGGCAACGGTAATTAATGCGATTGCGATTCAAGAAGCCTGTGAACACGAAGGGATGCTTGTCCGTGTCCAAAGTGCCATCAAAATGGAACAAATCGCGGAAGCATTTATCGTCCGACGTGCTATGCGACATTTGGAACGGGGCCGGGTTGTGGTATTTGCCGCCGGCACCGGTAACCCGTTTTTTACTACCGATACAGCTGCGACTTTGCGTGCAGTTGAGATCGGAGCAGAGGTTATTATCAAAGCGACAAAAGTGGATGGCGTATACGACAAAGATCCGAAAAAATTTGCTGATGCGATCAAACTTCCTGTTTTGGGGTATGAACAAGCTCTTCAAGATCATATCAAAGTCATGGACGATACCTCTATCGCCTTGGCTAAAGAGAACAAATTGCCGATCATTGTTTGCGATATGTTTACTGCCGGCAACCTCCTTGAGATCATTCAAGGTAATTTTGAGCGCTGCTCAATCGTACAATAAATTTAACAAAGGGTATTACCATGAGACTAGAACAACTCACCGCAAAAGCGCTTGAAACCGCAAATGTTGATCGTTATGTATTGGCACTTGCTGTCGCTAAGCGCTCCGAAGAGCTTCAAAACGGTGCACCGTCAAAAATCAACATTGATATGAAAAAAGCAAAAGCTGCCGATGTTGCTTTGATGGAGATTGCTGAGGGGCATATCACTATCAAAGGTTTTGTTGACAAAGCCTAATAGCTTACAAAGTCGCATCATTGAACACCGTCGATATCGAAAAAATTACCCGCATCAGTGATGTCGAAGGTGCTATTTCGCACCTTTACTCCCTAATCTCCCCTTCTCACGCCATAAAGACAGCTCTCAGTTTTGCCCAAGAGGCACACGCAGAGCAGTTTCGTAAAAGCGGTGAACCGTATATTGTCCATCCTGTTTTGGTTGCTTCCATTGTCGCGGCCATTACGGGAGATGAAGCGATGGTCATTGCTGCATTGCTGCACGATGTAGTCGAAGACACCCATATTACAATTGATGATGTTTCACGCGATTACGGTGCCGATGTTGCTCATCTGGTCGAGGGGCTTACCAAAATTGATTCGATCCGCGATGCACAGCTGATCCCCTCTAATTCGGATGAAAAGTTGGTCGTATCGGCACTTTCATTTCGTAAAATGCTGGTTGCTTCGATTGAGGATGTTCGGGTATTGGTCGTTAAGCTGTGCGATAGGCTTCACAATATGCTCACTCTCGGAGCGCTTAGTGAGGCGAAGCAACACCGTATCGCCGAAGAGACGCTTGTCGTATATGCCCCGATTGCGCATCGTTTAGGTATCTCGTTTCTCAAAAACTTATTAGAAGATTTGAGTTTTCAGTATCTATTTACCGAAGATAAACATGCTATCGATGTGTATTTTGAGGAAAATTACCGCTCTATAGCCGCACGGCTCAGTAACTTTTGCGACAAACTGACCACAATGATGTTGGAAAACGGCTTTTGTCAGGAAGATTTTGAGATATTAAGCCGTGTCAAACACCATTACTCTATTTATTTAAAAATGCAGCGTAAAGGGATCAGTATCGATGAGATACTGGATCTTTTGGCTGTCCGTATTTTGATCAAAAAACCGATCGATTGCTATCGTGTTTTCGGTATGGTGCACCTCAATTTTCAGCCATTAAGCTCGCGCTTTAAAGACTATATTGCTATCCCCAAAGAGAATGGATATCAAACGCTTCATACGACCGTATTCTATGACAGTGCGATTTTTGAAGTCCAAATTCGCACCCTTGAGATGCATGCAACGGCTGAGCTAGGAGTTGCGGCACATTGGAAATATAAAAACGGCGGTAATAACCCCATTAGCCTTGACTGGCTCCATAATCTTCAGTATCAAAGCGAATCGGTCGAAGCGTTTTATGAGTTGATTAAAAATGATCTGTTCAGTGATGATATCAGTGTTTTTTCTCCGGTAGGGAAACCTTTTACTCTGCCGCGCGGTGCAGTAGCGTTGGATTTTGCTTATGCGGTTCATACTCAGGTCGGAGACAGTGCGGAGGGGTGTTTGATTAATAAAGAGAAAGCGTCCCTTCTCAGTGAACTGCATAACGGTGATATTGTTAAAATTATTACGGCTGCCAATAATAAAAAAATCACCCGTTGTAGTTGGATTGATGCGGTTAAAACCTCACGTGCCAAGGCAAGTATGCGGGCCAATTGCAATCAGCGTATCCGTTCGATTGATACCATAAGCGGTATTAATATCCTCTCCGGAGTTTTTCGCCTTAGTGAGGATAAAATTACGGAGTTGTTGGAATCGGAGCATTTGGAAGATCAGGTCTATCGGTTGCCGCGTGAGCTTGATTTTCTAAAAGAATCAATCCACCGTTTAGGTGAAGAGATGCAGGCGAGCAATCGTTTTAGTGCATTTTTGAGCCGTAACCGCTTTAAGCTCAAGCCTTATCTGTTTGCATCCTTAGAGGTCCTTTCTGCACAAAATATTTCGGATGCGGTATTTGATTATTGCTGCCACCCGAAGTCCGGTGATGAAATCGTCGCTTTTTTACAAGATTCAAAAGCACATGTTCACCATAAAATGTGTAAAAATGCCGCCTCGATGATCGAAAGGCATGAACCGATGGTCTATGTTCGATGGAGAGCACAAACTTATTATCGCTATCATTTGATTATCAGCATGCAAAGTGCCCAAGGCTCATTGGCGGATCTACTCACCTATATGGCAAAAATGGGTGCCGATATCAACAGTATTGAACTCGGAAAAGAGCGCTCCGAGCACACCAAATACTGCGAAATGGAGTTCCAAGCCCTAGAAAACGATATCAATCGACTTCGCTCCAAGTTAGAGAAAAAAGGGAAAATAATACAATTTTTTCGGACCGACGACGCGTACCGAAGCCAAGGATAAACATGATAAACGAAGCATTACGAGAAATTAGACGCGGATGCGCTGAAATTATCGACGAAGCACGACTCGAAGTTCTCCTCAAAAACTATTTTGAAAAAGGGGAGACCTATACGGTTAAAGCGGGATTCGATCCTACCGCACCTGATTTGCATTTAGGACATACGGTATTGTTGCATAAGCTGGCAACCTTTCAAAAATACGGTGGACGTATTCAGTTCTTGATCGGCGATTTTACAGCACAGATCGGTGATCCGACCGGTAAAAGTGAAACACGTAAAATACTCCTTCCGGCTCAAATTCAGGAAAATGCACAGAGTTATAAAGCACAGGTTTTTAAAATTCTTGATCCCGAAAAAACCAGCGTTGTTTTCAATGCGGAGTGGATTAATCCTTTGGGTGCGGCGGGGATGCTGGAACTGACTACGACGTTCAATGTGGCGCGTATGTTGGAACGGGACGATTTTGATAAACGCTACAAAGGGGGAATCTCCATCTCCATCAGCGAGTTTTTGTATCCGTTGCTGCAAGGGTATGACAGCGTACACCTCAAAAGCGATATCGAGATCGGAGGGACCGATCAGAAGTTCAATCTCCTGATGGGTCGCCATTTGCAACGTGCGTATGAGATCGGAAAAGAGCAAGCCGTTCTTATGATGCCGATCTTGGAAGGGTTAGACGGCGTTCAAAAAATGTCGAAGAGTTTGGGCAATTATATTGCCGTTGCCGATGCTCCCAATGATATGTTCGGAAAAATCCTGAGCATCAGTGATACCCTTATGTGGCGCTATTATGAACTTCTCAGCGCTCAATCGCTTGATCAGATTGAAGCTCTGAAAGCAGGGGTTGAGAACGGGACATTTCATCCGAAAAAAGTGAAAGAGGCCTTGGCACTTGAAATCACGGCACGATTTCATTCGCAAGAAGCGGCCGTTGAAGCGAGCGCCGAATTTGAACGGGTACATGCACAGAGTGAAATTCCTACTGAGATGGATGAATTTACCCTTCAAGGGCCTATTTGGGTTGCAAAAGCACTCGTAGATTGTGCGTTGAGCCCTTCTACTTCACAATCACGTCGGGAGATTAAGCAAGGCTCTGTTAAAATCGATCAACAAAAAATAAGCGATGAGCAATATCAACTGGAAGCGGGTGAGTACGTTTTGCAAGTTGGAAAACGGAAATTTGCGCGATTAAAGGTAATTTTATGAGTTTTAAACCACTTCAAATCGGCAACTATACACTGAAATTCCCTATCGTACAGGGGGGAATGGGTGTCGGTATTAGCTGGGATAAATTGGCGGGGACCGTTTCGGCGGAAGGCGGATTAGGGGTCATTAGTTCCGTAGGAACGGGATATTATGAAGATAAAGTTTATGCTGATCGTCTTGTGGCGAATCGTCCGTTGGACGCAGAGAACTTTTATTCAAAAAAAGGGCTTAATGCCATTGTAGAGAATGCCCGTAAAATCTGCGGTGATGCACCGCTAGCGTGTAATATCTTATATGCCATCAATGATTACGGTCGAGTAGTACGTGATGCGTGCGAAGCAGGAATCGATATCATTATTACCGGTGCCGGATTACCGACCAATATGCCTGAATTTACTGCAGATTTCCCGGATGTTGCCTTGGTTCCGATTGTATCATCGCCAAAAGCCCTTTCTATTATTTGCAAACGATGGCAGAAACGGTATAACCGTCTTCCCGATGCAGTCATTTTAGAAGGACCTAAAAGCGGCGGACATCAAGGTTTTACGTATGAACAATGTGAAATGGATGAATATCAGCTTGAGAACTTGGTAAAACCCGTCGTCGAAGAGGCTGCATTGTGGGGTAATATCCCTGTTATCGCTGCCGGAGGAATCTGGGATAAAAACGATATTGAAGAGATGATGGCCTTGGGTGCAAGCGGCGGACAAATGGGGACCCGATTCATTGGTACATTCGAATGTGATGCCCATGAAAACTTTAAACAGGTTTTGATTGATGCGAAAGAAGAGGATATTACTCTGATGAAATCGCCGGTCGGATATCCGGCTCGCGGTGTACGGACAAATTTACGCAATCTTGTCGATACCCGTACCGGACCTTCGATTAAATGTATCTCTAACTGCGTTGCTCCGTGTAATCGCGGCGTTGAAGCAAAAGAGGTTGGATTTTGTATTGCGGATCGCCTAAGTGATGCTTATGCGGGCAATTTGGAACTGGGACTCTTTTTCTCAGGGACTAACGGTTATCGCATCGACAAAGTTATCTCCGTCAAAGAGTTGATGGAAAAACTGACTCTTGGGGAGTAGCTTTTTCTGTGCTTAAGCGTCTTTTTTTACTCAGTTTATTAATCGTTTCCCTATCCGTATGGGGTGCGGACGACGGTGCACGATTGGCTTCTGCAAAAAAAGCGCTGCAAAGCAATGATGAGATTGAGCAGTTTCGCGGCTATAATGAATGTAAGACTATCTACTTGCGGGCCAGCTTGGATAAAAATAGTTCTTTGCTGCGTGAATCGCTTGAGGGAATTGTTGATGGGGGCGAAAAATTAGGGATCGATGTCTCAAAATATCAGGCCGATCTTGCTAAATTAGTTCCTTCGGTGAAAAATGCCGATAAAATCACTGCTATCGATAAAGCGATTGAAGTAGCTGCCAAACCGGCGCCAGTTCTTAAATTTCCCTCATCCCTAGCTGCAAAACCTGCTGAAATCCCGTCTAAATTTTTAACACCAACCCCTGAAGTGCTTAATGCTTCTTCACCTAAAACGGTGGATGAAATTTCGATGACGATGCGCCACCGTCTGCTTGATACAAAGTGGAAAGATGCGGGGATCGAATTGGTATTCGATACTCCGATAAAAGCCAATGAAATCAAAATGACAAAAATTATAGAATCCGATAAGCAGCGATTCCGCTACATTATCGACATCGATTCTTCAACCCTTTCAAAAAGTCAAACGTTAGAGCATAAAGAGATTAATCGTATACGGATGGCACAGTTTGATGCCAAAACACTTCGTCTCGTTATTGAGCATACCCAGGCTATTTCGATTAAATACGCTCCGAAAGGCTCTTCGGTTTATATCGATCTCTCTTTGGAACCTCCGAAAGCGACAGCCCCGTTAGCCACCTTTTCGACTCAGCCGATTGTCCAAGAGCCGCCGTTGGTTGCGGCACTCCCCCCGCTTGTAACAGTAACCCCGCGTGATCGGAGTAAAAAAGTGATCGTGATCGATGCGGGTCACGGAGGCAAAGACAGCGGTGCTGTCGGGAACGGCTTTATGGAAAAAGAGATTGTTATTCAAATTGCCGCTCAACTGACAGAGAGTCTTCGTGCTGTGGGGTATACTGTCCATATGACGCGTGGAAACGATACGTTTGTCGAATTAAAAGACCGTACGAAATTTGCCAATGATAAGCAAGCGGATTTATTTATTTCGATCCACGCCAACTCAATTCCTAAAACCAGTGATCCGGCTCTTGCGCAGGGGATAGAAACCTATTTTCTTTCTCCTGCGAGGAGCGAGCGCTCTATGCGGGTAGCTGCACTGGAGAACTCCGAGGATATGGAAGAGATGGGTCAATACGGAAAACTGAGTTTTTTGAGTTTTATGAATAAAGAAAAGATTATTGCATCCAACAAACTGGCCATCGATATTCAAAAAGGGATGCTTTCAAATTTGCACAAACAGTTTCCGAATGTTCATGACAACGGTGTTAGAGAAGCCCCGTTCTGGGTCTTAGTCGGTGCTCAAATGCCGGCTGTTTTGGTTGAAGTCGGATATATTTCTCATCCTGAAGAATCGGCTCGTATCGCAGATGAAAAATATCAAAAATGGATGGTTGAGGGATTGGTCGAAGGGGTAAGCCGTTATTTTACTAATAACGGTTAAGCTTTTTTATTTACTTTTTTCATAAAAGTAGTTTGTCGCTTCGACGAACCCTTCGACGCTTCCGCAGTCAAAGCGTTTCCCTTTAAACTTATAGGCCAAAACCATACCCGCCATCGCTTGCGTCATTAGTGCATCGGTAATTTGAATCTCCCCCCCCTTACCGGCAGGGGTGTTTTCAAGGATCCGAAAAATATCAGGGGTCAGGATGTAACGGCCGATGATGGCAAGGTTACTCGGAGCAACTGCGGGGTCAGGTTTCTCAACCATGTTACTAATCATATAAACCCCCTCTTCGATCTCTTTCCCCTCGATGATCCCATAGCGATTGGTTTGGCTCGGATCGATCTCTTCGATAGCAACAATGGAACATTTATATTTATTGTACAGTTCAACCATTTGGGATAATATCCCCTTACCGTTACTGTCGCATAAGTCATCGGCGAGAATCACGGCAAACGGTTCATTCCCGATCAATGTTTCTCCTGTGAGGATGGCGTGCCCTAATCCTTTCATCTCATTTTGGCGAGTATAGGAAAAGGTACACTGATCGATTAGTGAACGTATTTCTGTGAGGTAGTGCTCTTTATCGGACCCTTTTATCTGATGTTCGAGTTCATAGCTTATGTCAAAATGATCTTCCAATGCCCGTTTTCCCCGCCCGGTTACGATAGCCATCGTATGCATTCCCGCTTCGACCGCCTCTTCGACACCGTATTGGATAAGCGGTTTAGTGAGCACCGGTAACATCTCTTTAGGCATTGCTTTGGTGGCGGGTAAAAAACGGGTACCGTATCCGGCTGCCGGGAAAAGGCACTTTTTGATCATTAAGACTCCTTGAATATGAACGTTATTTTATCACAATAGTCAATCTGAATCCATCTAAAAAAAGGTCATGCCGACCCCCATGATCGTTAAAATGGATTAAATATCTTCTAATATGCGTATGGATGAAGGGTTTTCTCGGAGATAGTGCCGTGCTTCATCCATTATTGGACGATTTGTTGCGTAATAACGTATACATGAGCGTCCTTTAAACATCGGATTGTTATCAACATAGACACTGCATTCGGCAATAAAGAGTTTGATATCAATCTTTTTGATCTCTTTAAGTTTTTCTTCACACCGTATCAATAACAACTCTTTTTCTTTTATACCGATCAGATCGATTCCCTCCGCTTTGGAAGTTTCAGTAATGTTATATCCGTTTGTTTTGAAGTATTCGGCAACTTTATGGTGATAATTATTAGTAGACTCATTTTTGTCTGTGGGTGGAATATCTGAGGAAGAAGGAGCTTCAGTTTTGAGGATAGATTGTATCTCTTGTAGAAGTTGTTCTTTTTGCTGCAGCTCTTTTTCGAGTAATTCACGCTGTTTACGAGAAATAATCTTTACGATTAAAAAAGCTATGGCAATGAGAAAAATGAGAGAGAGAATATTCACCATGATTAATCCTCATTATTTTGGGTACATTATACAAAATAATAGGGTATATAAGAGTTTTATAGGTTGAAAAAAAGAGAATCTATTAGTCGAGGAGGAGTTAATCCTAACTCAATATCTAAACCTCACTACAAGCGAAGCTTCCAAGGTGTTTTTGCACAATCTTCACTTATTTTTGCTTTTGTGTATGGCACTATACGAACACAAAAATTATTTTATAATCAAGTGCATGGGTATTGAGTGTTTAGAAGTCGAGTCGAAGTCCACAGTAGAATGCCTCATTGTAGGTAACATTGTGACTGTTAACCGGGTGACTTATAAGATCGGGGTCAATATTGCGATATCCCACTTCAATGTGTCCATTATGGATTATCTCTGCGTCAAGGTAAGTACGGACTTCCAAGTATTTATCACCGTCATGAAATGTCAAGTCGGAAGGGGCATAATACAAAGCTCCGCCAACATGCAATGGAAACGGAGTTGACAATGGCAATTTCATCTTCGCTTCTAATCCTAAAGGGATAGCGGAATAACGGGCACCGTCAAATTTGGTATATACCCCTTTAATTCCAAGACCTAAAGACAAACCTTCGACACTCTCTACCGGACGCATTAGCATAAATGATACTTCTTTAAATTGACTGATATTTACGATTTGATCGCTGTTTCTCTCATTACCATTTAATATCCGTGCTCCGGCGTAAGCTCCCTCTAGCGGAACCCCCATTTTTGACAGATCAAAAAGCACTTGTCCTTCAACTTCTTTGTCGTTAAAATTGAACTCTGCTTGATGTGCTGCAAACATAGAAGTGGCGATTGAAGCGCTGAGAATAATTGTTTTCATCATAATATTTCCTTGTATCTATAAATACATGTATTTGCGATATAAGTATTTCTGCTCTAAGCTTATTGCTAAGGTTGTGATTTCCAGCGGGTAAATTCGATCCAAAAAGGTTAATAGGGGATTTTGTGGCGGACGAGGAGAGATTCGAACTCTCGGTACCGTTGCCAGTACGTCTCCTTAGCAGGGAGGTGGATTCAGCCGCTTTCCTACTCGTCCAGTTATGTTAAAGAGGGCGTAATTATAAGCATGTGTACATAACAAGCACCTTAAATCGGTGCTTGCATAGGCTTAAATCGCCGGAGAATTTTTAGGTGTGGCGACAATTTGATCTAAAAGGGCTTGTAATTGGTCGGCAAGTGCGTCATTGGTAGCTTTTGCTTCCGCAATTTTCTCTTTGAGTTTGACAACAAGCTCGATTTTTTCTAAAAATTTCATGAAGGCTCCTCGCAAATATTTGCTCTGTTTAAGCAAGGAGTATTCCAATTGAGTTGTTTTAGATAGAAGGTAAAAGTTGGAGTTCGCTTTTAATAGCGTAGGCATTGGTGCGTAAACGGTTGATCCGTTCATATCCGATATCATTATAGGTAGCGGTTATAGTATCAAAATAGTTTTTGTGATTATCCAGGTAAGTAAAGAGTGGTTTTTCGATAGTAGCGTCTAGATAGAGCTCGCTAATGATGCCACGAATCCGTGCATGCTCCGTTTCATAGGCCATTTTAGCGGTATCTGTCGGTTCTTTAACATAGTTTTTACGCATCAAATCCAGATTGTGATAGGCAGATTTCAGTTCATACAGACCGATTTGGTCGATGGAAACGATGAAAGGTTCTTCATGTGACTGCTCAAATTGATCATATTGATGCAGGCGGCTTAAGAGAGGGGTAAACTTTGCGCTTAGAAGGGTAGAATCTTCTTGGTAAAGTGAGAGGATGTTTTCAAGATTGGTGGTTCCAAATCCTTGCTTTTTATAGGCTGCGAGTTTTGTTTCCATGGTCTCTAACGAGGTACGCAACAAGAGAACCGATTTCTCATCGCCGTGCCAAACAATTTGACGGAGAGAGTGCTCGCTCTGTGCAAAAAGTTCTCGCTCTCCCATAGGTATTTGTAGTGTAGAGTGTTGAACACTTTTAGGGGGACTCTTCTCGGTAGTAACCCAAAAAATACCTGTCGCGGCTAAAAGTCCCATCGGGATAAGCAGTAAGAACTTTTTCATCACAGACCTCCTTTTTTGGAAGTCTAATCAAAAAAAATTACCTTTTTATTACGGATAAATTAGAGATTTTTTAGGATTTTTTCCACCACTAGCGCCGGATTTTCTGCTTTATAGATCGGACGTCCTACGACGATAAAATCCACCTTTTCAGTATGGGCGGTTTCGATAGTGGCAACACGTTCCTGATCTCCGGCATCTTCACCGAAAGGGCGTATTCCTGGGGTAAGAGTGATAAAAGAATTTGCGGTAAGTGATTTAATGGAGGCACTTTCATAGGCACTGCAAACGACACCGTCTAATCCTGATTCATGAGCATCTTGCGCAAAGCGGTCAGCTTTTGATGCGATGGTTTCTCCATAGACGTGGCTGAATTCACCCTCTTCGAATGAGGTGAGGGCCGTTACGGCGAGGACAAGAGGTCGGTTTTCATACGGTTCAAGCCGTTTCATTACTTCACGCATTGCTTTACGCCCAGCAGAAGCATGTACATTAAACATATCGACTCCGAGGCTCATGATTGATTCAGCGGCATCGGCCATCGTATTGGGGATATCATAAAGTTTGAGATCAAGGAAAATTTTAAATTCAGGATTGATCGTTTTGATCGCATCGATGAAAGGTTTGCCATCGCGGATATACGAGCGTAAACCTACTTTGAGCCACACGGGGTAATTTTTTATTTTTTCAATAAGGGCTAGATTCTCTTCTTGTGAGGGGAGATCGAGAGCGACACATAACTGCATATAAGGCCTTTAAAGGGAGTACAAAAGTATAACAAAGCTTAAATTTATTGCTCATTATTTTTGTGTTAATAATTCATTGAGAAAAACACCATACAATGTTCACATATTAACTCCTTAAAGGATATTTCATGAAGAAGAATTTTATAGCTACGGTATTAGCCGGATTATTGATTGGTTCAAGTTGTGCATCAGCGGCAGTATTTAAAGTTGATCCTGCGCATACGACGGTCGGATTTAATGTCAAGCATATGATGATTAGTACGGTAAGCGGAAAGTTTGGAGAATTTACTGGAACATATGATTTGGACAAAGGGTTGTTTAAATCGCTTAGCGGCCAAATAAAAACAGCTTCAGTTGATACCGGAATTGCAAAACGCGATGATCATTTACGGAGTGCTGATTTCTTTGATGCCGCAAACTTCGGGGAGATTACGTTTACAATGACAAGTGCTACCAAGACGAAAATGACAGGTAACTTGACCATTCGTGGAATAACGAAAAAAGTGGTGCTTAACATCGATATGGGGGGAGTTGTAACGGATCCATGGGGCAATGTTCGTTCAGGTTTTGTCCTTACCGGCTCGGTTAGTCGTAAAGATTTCGGTTTGAATTGGAATAAAGCGATTGAAGCGGGTGGTGTTGTTGTCGGAGATGAGGTAAAACTGATCGTGGAAATTGAGGGGATAGAGAGTTAAAGCATCCGTATAAATCCGTCCCTTTTGGGGCGGAATCCCTGCAAATCATCTATACTCAGCCCTTGATGTTTTCCAAAGAAGAAGAGATATTTACATTTATACATTTTTGCATAATCGCCTAAATAATCAACCATTTCTCGGCTGAGGTGCTCATATCCCACATCTGCCACAAAATCATCCACGATAAGATACCGTCCAAACTCTAAGTTCTCACGTATACTTACTCCTGCGTAGATACGCAGTTCTCCGCGTTCATAGGCACCGATCGGACGATAATCTTTTGGATATTGGGAGGTGATAAATGTCTCAAATTGATCGGATGTGAGTTCAATACGGAGGGTTGTGAGGAGGGTATACCCCTCATTCAGCTCGGAAGATGAGAGCTCCCGAAATTGCATTTTAGTTCCCTAATGCGCCGAGTTGAGCGTCAATTTTGGATATTTTATCCTCTGCATCGGCTAAACCTTCACGGTTTTGGATAATAACCGATTCAGGGGCATTGGCGACGAAACGTTCATTGGAGAGCATTCCTTTCAGTTTATCCGCCTCTTTTTGAAGTTTTTCACGCTGTTTACTCAATCGATCGATGATCGGGCTGAGATCGATGGCATCGGTCGGAAGATAAACTTCGACCGACTCTCCGATATCGCTGATCGCATTGTCAATTTTAGTCTCGGTAAAGTGGAGGGTTTCCACTTTAGCTAAACGGGCAATAAACGGAGCCATCATAGATTGATTACCGCCACATTTTAGGTATGCGAGGTCGATTTTTTGATTTCCCAAATCGACGAGAGTTTTAGCACGGCGAATGGTGACAATCGCATCCATGATAATCGCAAATTCTGCTTCGATAGCTTCATCGACTGTAACATTTTCCGGATACGACATGACCATGATGGAATTGCCTTCTTCAAGAGTCGTTCCAGAAAGCTCATGGTAGAGATATTCGGTGATGAACGGCATAAATGGATGGAGGAGCTTCATCGACTCTTTGAAGATACTTCCCAGCTCGTTGACGCTCTCTTTAGACGCTTTGCCCAGCTCGATACCCCAGTCACAGAACTCATTCCACAAGAAGCGGTAAAGGACGGTTGCCGCATCGTTAAAGCGGTATTCGTCCAAGAACGCTCTCGTCTCTGCCGTCGCACGATGGAAACGAGAGAGTATATAGCGACCTAACGGAGTGCTGACCTCTTGATCCGCTAAGTCTTTAAATGTTGCTACATTCATTTGCAAGAATTTTGAGGCATTGAAGAGCTTGTTAGTAAAATTACGGCTTTGCTCAAGACGATCATTACTGAGACGGATATCACGTCCTTGAACCGCAAGGACGGCTAACGTAAAGCGGAGTGCGTCGGTACTGTATTTTTCGATCATATCGAGGGGGTCGATGACGTTCCCTTTGGATTTTGACATTTTTTGCCCGTGTTCATCGCGTACCAATGCGTGGAGATAGATATGTTTAAACGGCAATTCGCCCGTAAAACTTTCTCCCATCATCATCATACGTGCAACCCAAAAGAAGAGGATATCAAAACCGGTGATAAGGAGGGTATTGGGATAAAATTTCGCCATGTCTTCACTTTGGAAGAGTTGATCGAGCGCCGTATCACCGTTACCCCATCCGAGAGTTGAAAACGGCCAGAGAGCAGAACTGAACCACGTATCGAGGACATCAGGGTCTTGAATGAAGTTTTTACTCACACAATGAGGACAACTCTCAGGTTGTTCATCCAAGCTTGCCCACTCATGGTTGCAATCATCACAGTAAAATACCGGAATACGGTGCCCCCACCAAAGTTGGCGTGAGATGCACCAGTCGCGTAACTCTCCCATCCACGAGTTATAGCTGTTGATCCAGTGGGGAGGGAAAAATTGGGTAAGTCCGTCATTGGTTTTATCGATGGAACCGCGCGCTACCTCTTTGCGGACAAACCACTGCTTGGAGATATATGGCTCTACGATATTTTTACAGCGGTAACAATGTCCCACTTGATGAGTATGTTCTTCGATCTTTTCGATAAATCCGGCTTCTTCAAGACGTTTGACGATCACGGCGCGCGCTTCGAGACGTTCTAATCCCTCAAATTCGCCGGCATGGTGATTCAGTATCCCTTTTTCATCGAATACGGTGATGAATTCAAGATCGTGACGTTTGCCCACTTCATAGTCGTTTGTGTCGTGTGCAGGAGTAACTTTGACGACACCCGTTCCAAATTCACGATCGACGTGGCTGTCGGCAATGATTTTGATATCACGGTTGATGAGAGGGAGGGTGATACTTTTACCGATGAGATGAAGATAACGCTCATCATCCGGGTGAACCATGATCGCCGTATCTCCAAAATAAGTTTCAGGACGGGTCGTTGCGACAATGATATGACCACTTCCGTCACTAAACGGGTAGCGCATATGGTAGAAGTTGCCTTGGTGCTCTTCGTGTTCTACTTCAATATCGCTGAGTGCACCGTCATGGGTACACCAGTTGACCATGTAGTTGCCGCGTACGATCAGGTTTTGGTTATAGAGGTGGACAAAGGCTTCTTTGACAGAGGATTTAAGCCCCTCATCCATCGTGAAGCGCTCACGGCTCCATGCAGGGGAAACACCGAGCTTTCGGAGTTGTCCTACCATGATACCGCCACTCTCTTCTTTCCACTCCCAGACACGCTTTAAAAAAGCTTCGCGACCAAGTTCCTCTTTGGTTGAGCCTTCGGAAAGGAGTTGTTTTTCAACAACGTTTTGTGTTGCGATACCGGCATGGTCAGTCCCCGGTTGCCAGAGAGTTGCATAACCGTCCATTCGTTTGTAGCGGACAATAATATCTTGCAGGGTAAAGGTAAGGGCATGCCCGATATGCAAACGTCCCGTAACATTGGGAGGGGGCATCATGATGGCAAAATGTTTTCCCTCTTTGGCAATGGCTTTGTTACCGTCTACTTCAAAATAGCCCCGGTTTTCCCAGATAGGGTAAAAGCTCTCTTCGATATTTTTGGGGTCATAGTGGGTAGCGGACATGAATAAGCCTTAATCGGAAAATATTCGCGAATTATACCAAAAGAGTTCCAAGTATAGATAAACGCCCTAGAATAGGCACTTTATAGAACAAAAATTAAACTAAAAGTCGGTCACTGACAAACCGAAAACGTACAAATATGGCAACGGTGGCAGAAAGGGGTTGCCAACCATATACTTTTCTTAACTTACTACTTCTGAAAACTGCCTCTGTAACGATGTTTCAAGATATTCATTAAAACAAATGTTTTATGTATTTTGTAATTTCAGGTCTTTTAGGTTGCCACACCGTGCCATTTACAACATAAACTGAGTGCTTTTACTCCCCATGTTTATCGGCTTTAATTGGTATCATGACTGAAATGCTATGCAATCAAACGCTTTCAATTGTTTTTTATCTACATGGTGCGGATGAAAGGATGATCATTGCTCGTCTACAAATAACTATAATAACCACATAAAATCGAACTTTCTGTGAATCTGTCAATTCCTCATTTTCTTTCTTATTTATCTTGTTTGGTCACAGTTGAGACACGATTTATATCTTTTAGGCACAATTGTTGATAAAACAGAACCCTCTATTTTAGATAATAAATATTATACTATTTGTGTTTAAATAAGTTTTTAAACTACACATGTCACAAAACTCGAAATATTAACAGTCTTTAAAGTGGAGCCTAATTATGAGTATATTATTTCGAAGATCGATACGTATTGGTAAATTTACAAAAATTAATCTTTCGAAAAATGGTTTGTCTAGCGTTAGTTTTGGAGTGCATGGTGCAAGAATAGGAATTAATAGTCGAGGTACATATGTTGGAACGTCAATACCCGGTACTGGTTTATCTGCACAACATTATTTAAAGTCAGGATCTCGAAATAATTCAGGCTACCAAGCTACCATAGAAAATACCTATCTTGGAATCCAAAAAGTCATCAAAGGTGCAACCGAGGACGAGGTACACGAAAAAGCCGCAAAACAAATTGAAATTTGGGAGCGCAAAGAGGAACGAGGGCGGAAGAAAGACGCGATTATTGATCTACAAAAACAATTTGAAGAAGCGTCATCCGACCTTGAAAAGCAAATTGCTTCTTACACTAATATCTTAAAACATACACTTTCGATAGATGATAAAATCGATTGGGAAGGTAATAAGATACCTGAACAATTTACAAAAATTTTATACAAAGAAAACTATTTTTATAACGTTCCAAAAGAGTCATTTTTAGACTCTATTTTCTTTTGGCGGAAAAGCAAACGTCTAAAAATGCTTGCTAATGCGGAGCAAGAATTTGCTAAAGCACAATTTGAGTTTGATAAAGAAAAAACTGATTATGAATATGAAGCTAAAATATACAACCAAGAGCTTCTTGAATTCAAAAAAGCTTTTGAATCAGGTGAAGAAGAAGCTATTGTTGAATATGTTACAAAAGTCTTGAATGATTCTGAATATTTACCTGACATGGTAAGAGACTTTGAAATCAACTACAACAAAGACTCCAAATCACTGCTGATTGATTATTCCCTTCCTGCACCAGACGATGTGCCAAATACTAAAGAACTGAAATTTGTTAAAACAGCAAAAGAGATTCGCGATGTCTCTTTCAAAAAAGGTGAATTCGAATCTTTCTATAATGGCATTATCTCCCAAATCGCACTACGTACTATGCATGAGGTCTTTGAGTCGGTCTACACAAATGCTATAGATACGATCATTTTTAATGGTATGACAAGCACGACAGATAAAACAACTGGTCAAACGATTGAACCGTACATATTGTCTGTTCTAACAAATAGAGAACAGTTTGAGGCTATTAATTTGAGCAAAATTGATCCAATTGCATGCCTTAATGCTCTTGAAGTAAAAATGGTTCTGCCATTCACAAAATTAGGCGTAATGAAAAAAACGAGAGGCTGAAACCCTTTAGAAACTTCGCTACCATGCGGGTTTGAAAAGGATTATCTAAAATGAGTTTTAAAAAAGCGGTAAAAAATGTCCAGAGTGTAAAAGTTTAGACGTAAAAAAGAACG
>OBEQ010404532.1_pt1 | contig 31360 bp, 27 predicted proteins | sample 1670901 | NCBI WGS metagenome assembly OBEQ01 (sample SAMEA104232315, study PRJEB22302) | groundwater metagenome | biome: forest; feature: aquifer; material: groundwater | place: USA | collected 2011-08-07 | depth 5.4 m | reverse complement strand
CGCAGGTCTCTTCCCAAGGCATCGGCACCCCCTTTTGGATGCCCTTAGCCTAACCTGTCACCTATGTATCCGGTCTGATCTGTTACCCAGCTTACCGGTCCGTACATCACCCCGACCCTCTCCCGCCAGCGGGAGAGGGAGTTTTCACACAGCCTGTTTCGCGGGAATGACGAGTGAGGGAGGGGCAGCGCCGAGGGAACGACATCGGCCGCAGCGCTGCACCAGACGTGACCGCCTTATCTCGGTCCAGGCAGCGGCGTGTTCGGACCGGGGTACGGATCGGGGCCGGGGACATGGGCGGGGCCAGGGCCTGGGCCAGGGCCTGGACCGGGGCCGCGTGGCGGGCAGGCGGCCAGGGGCAGGGCGGCCAGAAGAACCAGAATGAGACGTTTGATCATCGGAAATATTCCTTTTTCACAGTGATTATGGTTAATCGCGCGCCTTGAGGTCGAAGAAATCCGATCCGGCGAAGTGGTAGGTCGGCTCCTGCTTATGGTCGGGCGCCACCTGGCGCGCCGCTTCCGGAACCTTGGCCTTGGTGTAGCGGGCCAGTTCGTAGACGTTCACCTTGCCGTCGCGGTCTCCCGAGACTTGCAGGTCGGCATCGCCTTGCAGGGCTTTCAGGACGACGCTGGTGAAGACGCCATTGCCCTGGAGGCCGTCCAGCGCTTCCTGCTCGTTGGTGGTGCCGGCCAGGGTGAACCGGCCGGAGGAGCGCGACAGGGATTCGACCCAGGTCTCGTCGCGCGCCTTGCGGGCGATGTCGCCTACGTCGATGGAGCCGGCGAAACAGGTATCGACCATCAGGCCGACCCGGGACGCCTTCAGCCGGCCGAGCATTTCGGACAATTGCTGCTGGCTGAAACCGTGCCGGGCAATGGCCTCGCCGCTCTGCTGCGGCAGGTCGTGGGGGATGAAATAATAGCGGCCGTCCAGGGCGATGCCGTGGCCGGCGAAGAACACCAGCACCGTGTCGGCGGGCGCCACATCCTTGGCCAGGCGGCTGAAGGCGGTGGCGATGCCGGCGTTGGTGGCGTCCTGATCAGTCAGGGTGGTGATGATCGCCTCGCGGTACAGCTTGTGTTTGGTGTCAATCATCAGCTTGGCGATGGCGCGGGCGTCATTGGCGGCGTTGACCAGCGTCAGATCGGCCAGATGGTAATTGCTGATGCCGATGGCCAGCACATGCAGCCGCGGCAGCCGGGAGTCGTCGGCCGCCAGCCGGATACGGACGGTCAACTGTTCCAGGGCATTGGTCTCGATCTGGCCGCTGGCGTTGGTGGTCGACAGGATCACCTCGTTGTCGCCGGGCTGGAGCGCCAACCGGACCTCGTCGATGCTACCATCCTTGGTCGGCACCGAGCGGGTTTCGCCGGCCGCCGCCACATTGGCGCCATTGCGCCGGACGATCAGTTGACCGACGCCGCCGCCGCGGTCCTGGCGCTTGATGCGGAGCACCACATCGGGCGCTCTGGTCTCGATGGAGCGGGTGACCTTGGCGTTGCCGCGGGTGATGGCGCCTTCGTCGAGCGGCCGGCAGTCGGTGCCGACGCAGTATTCCAGCACGTCGATGATCGGCGGCAGGCCGCGGGCGAGCACGCCCCGGACGTCGCCGATCTTGGCCACCTGCGCGGCAATGTCCCGCTCGAAGGTACCCTGGAATTTCTTGACCACCAGATCGCGGCGGAAGAACGGGCCGTACAGTTGGGCGGCATCAATGAATTCGCTCTCGCGGTTCTTGGCCCGGTTGAGCAGGTAGCCGAACAGCGACTCGCCGCCGGCCGAGTGATCGAAAAAGCCCTCGGGAGTCCAGCCGATCCAGCGCTTGCCGTCGGCATGGGCGAACAGGGCGAGCCGTTCGCGGCCGTCCTTCAGGCCATACCAGCGCAAGGTGCCGTCGCCCATGCCGGCCACGGCGACACCGCCGTCAGGGGCCAGATTGACCGCCCAGGCGGCGGCCGGTACGGCCACCTTCCACAGCAGTCGGTCGCCGTCATAGGCGCGCAGATAGAAATCCGTGCCGAGCAGCCATAGCGTACCGCTTGGGGCCACCGCGACGCTGCGCGCCACCTCGTTGTCCTCCAGGCGGATCGGCCGGCCGTTGAGCTTGGGCTCGCGGCCGTTCTGCCAGCCGCTCGGCTTGAGCGTGGGGCTTTCCTGCTGGGCCGGGCTGCCGCTGCCGTTGCCCGCCGTCAGGGTGCGCAGCATCAGGCTGAAGGTCAGCGGCTTGCGCCCGCCCTGTTGCAGGCCGAAGCTGATGGTGGCGCCGTCGCGCGACAGCAGGAACGACTCGCGATAGCCGTCGCGCAGGTCGGCGAAGCCGCGCTGATGGCGCTGCCGGATCTGGCCGCCGGCGTCGATCAGGCCCCAGGCCGGTTCGGCGGTGGCGAAGGCGATGCCGCCGCCGGGCAGCGGCCGCAGGTCGACCACCGTGTCGGTACCGACCGCGATGTCCTGCGCCTTTCCCGTGCTGAGCTGCCAGCGCAGCACAGAGCGCACGCCGGCGGCGCTGCCCAGCGTGCCGCCGGCATACAGGGCGCCATCGGCGAAGGTGACGACGCTGAGATTGCCGGTCTTGCCGGTGGGGCCGGTGAACTCGCCGCGTGGCGCCAGATCGCGCCCGCCATGCAGGGTGACGCGGGCGGCATCGAGATAGCCGACCGCGACCGTTGCCCCGTCGCCCGAGAACGCCACCGAAAACGGCTGCTTGCCGGCGGTCCTGGTGACGGACAGCGGCTTGAAGTCGGGGCCGTAGAGCTTGACCGTGCCATCCAGCGCGGTCACCGCCAGCCGGTCGTCGGCGGCGAAGTCGGCCCAGGTAACGGCATCCTTGAAACCGTCATCCTGGAACACCTGACGGTTGGCCTTGAGATCGTACACCTTCAGGCCGACTTTGCCGGCAAAGGCGACTGCCAGCAGCCGGCCGTCGTCGGAAAAAGCCAGGTGGTTGATGGTGCTGGGAAAAGGCCCGACGCGGCCGACCACGCGGGAGGTCGTGCGGTCGATCAGGTAGAAGAAGCTGCCGCCGTCCCATTCGACGCCGGTCCAGCCCGCCGCGACCACCAGCTTGCCATGCGGCTGCATCGCTACCGCATAGAGCTTGCCCTCATTGCCGGAGCCGCCCGGCACCCGCACCGTTGCCGTCAGGTCGCCATCGCTCAGCCGCCACAGACGGACTGTCTTGTCATCGGCAACGGTGGCCAGCATGTCGGCCGACAGGTCGATGCGGTTGATGGCGGCGCCGTGCATCCCGGTCTCGACCGCCGGAAACGGCGTGGTCGGAAACTCACCGGCGGCGGCAGGGGTGGCCAGACCGGCCAGCAGCACGAGGAGGACAAGGCGGTACAACATCATGACCTTCATCTCAAAAGACTTCGCCCGCTGAAGAGGCGGGCGAGTGAGGAGGCGTACCGGAAATGAATGAAGCATTTTCAATGCGCCATAGTCATCACCCGTCATTCCCGCGAAAGCGGGAATCCATGCCGGCCGCGGAGTCCAGGCGGCGCCATGGCCCCCCGCTTTCGCGGGGGTGACGAACGATGCGCTTGAATCGCTTATTTTATTTCCGGACAACCTCTTAGTTAAAACTCAGCCGACCGGCAGTGACAGAACGCACAGGCCGTTCAGATACGCATGCACCGTGGTCGCGGGCAGCGATACCGAGCCGGACAGGTCGAACTCGGCCTGGTCGGCCTTGGCCAGTTGGACCTCCTGGGTGAAGCTGGCCTGCTTGACCTGATTGGTGCTGGTCAACTGCGCCACGCCTTCGGCCGTCTGCGGCGTGGTCGCCGGGTCGACGGTCTTCGCCGTGGTGGTCTTGCCGGAAGTGGTCTTGGTGGTGGTCGTCTTGGTCGTGGTGGTCTTGGTGGTGGTCTGGGCGGTGGTGGTGGTCGCTGCCGGCGTTCCACCGTCCATCTTGGTCAGCTCGTCGCTGGCGGAGCGATAGCCGGCACCGCGCTCGGCCATCTTGCCGCTGATCGACTCGGCCACCTGGATGTCGGACTGGTACTGCTGCCACAGCGAATACAGCTTGGCCTTGGCCTGTTCACGGGTCAGACGACCGGCCTTGAAGTCGGCCTTGACCAGGGCGGCATGATGGGTGCGGCAGGCGCGGACCTTGGCGAAGGTGGTGGCGACGCGGTCGATTTCGCCGATTTCGCGGACCAGATCTCCATGAATGGTCCGTGCCAGGGCGAAGCGGTCATGGGCGTCGCGCTGGCGGGCCTGCCAATAGGCCATGCTGCCGCCGGCCACCGCGCCGGAGGCCGCACCCGCGGCGATGGCGCCGCCGCGGCCGCCGCTCAGGAGGGCACCGGTCAGGCCGCCGAGAATGGCGCCGGTGACCGCGCCCTTGACGACTTCCTCGGCGAAATAATTCTGGGAGTTCGCCAGCTCACGATGTTCGGCGTAGCAGACGTCCTGCGAGACGTCGCCCGCGCCATACTGGCTCGGCGCCGCCGTCTGGCAGCCGGACAGCACGATGGATGCCGCCAGGACGGACGCGACGCCCATCGACAGACGTCTGGTGTGAAGCGCTTGATTGAGCATCTGACCCCCTTATGCCGCGGCATGATGCCGCTAGACCAATGGTGTTGGTGATTGTCATCCATTGGGCCGGAGGATTCAATCGGCGCCCGTCTCCGTCTTATGTCGGGGAGGTGACAAAAAGAAGCGCCAGACCCGGTAACCCGGGTCTGGCGAAGGTGGCTTTGCTAAATGCGGGTGAAGCGGCCAGACTTCCGGTCGACGGAAAAGCGGTCGACCAGCGCCTTATCCACGGTGACGATCTCGGCGATGATGGTGGCGGAATCCTGTTCCGTCACCGCGCCCAGGGTCAGCCGGGGATTTCCGCCCATGGCGAGTCGGGCGGACAACATGGTTCTCACGGAGGTGACGCTCAGCCGGCGATCCACGGTCGCCCCAGGCGTTGCCGAGCCGCCCATCCCGGTGCTCAGGGCCAGGGCCAGCGCGGCGCCCTGATCGGCTCCGGGCGACGGCTGCAAGCCGCAGGCGGTGCCCGGATTGGGCCGCGCAGTCGGGCCGCTGGCCTGGGTGCAACTGCCGGGACCACCGCGGCTGAAGGCGCCGGCCAGACCGGCAACGGCCATCAGTATGGCGAACCCGCCCAGAACGATCGGTGCGAAACGGGACATGCTGTGCGTTCATCCTCTGCCAGGAACTTAAACAGGCCGCTGTAACCGGACCATGTCAACCACACCGGCATTTGGTAACGCAGTGTAACAGATGGCGCGGTTGTCATCAGCGGTTGCCAGATTGACCGAGCGGCCAGGACTCTGTCGGCTTATGATGATCGCATCGGCCGGAGAATGGGGAGACGGAATGGAAACTTCGCCGCACATATTGGTGGTCGACGACGATCGGGAGATCCGCGATCTGTTGGCCAAATTCCTGACCAAGCACGGTTACCGCGTCACCACGGCGCGCGATGGCGAGGAGATGTTCAAGGCGCTCGACGGTTGGCGCATTGATCTGGTGGTGCTGGACCTGATGCTGCCCGGTGAGGACGGCTTGTCCCTGTGCCGACGGCTGCGCGCCCATGCCAAGACCCCGGTGATCATGCTGACCGCCATGGGTGAGGAAACCGATCGCATCATCGGCTTGGAAATGGGCGCCGATGATTATATGCCCAAGCCGTTCAACCCGCGTGAACTGCTGGCGCGCATCAAGGCGGTGTTGCGCCGCGCCCAGTCGCTGCCGGAGACCCAGGTCGAGCGCTCGCCGGCCATCCGCTTCGCCGGCTGGACCCTGGACGTGGCGACGCGCCGGCTCGAGTCGCCGGAGGGGGTGGTGGTCGACCTGTCGTCGGGGGAGCATGACATGCTGATGGCCTTCCTTGATCACCCGCGGCGGGTGCTGTCGCGCGACCAGTTGCTGGATCTGTCCCGCGGTCGCGCCGCCGCACCGTTCGACCGCGCGGTCGATGTCCAGGTCGGCCGGCTGCGCCGCAAGATCGAAAAGGACGCCAAGGAGCCGCAGATCATCATCACCGTGCGCGGCGGCGGCTACATGTTCGCGCCAGAGGTCAAGCGATGAGGCTTCTCCCCGACTCCCTGGTCGGCCGCACGGTGGTGGTTCTGCTGGTCGGACTGGTGCTGTCGCAGTCGGTGGCGCTGGGGATCTATTCAGGCAACCGGCTCGATACGCTGATCAGCGTCGGGGGACAGGCGGCGGCCGAGCGGGTGGCTTCGATCGTGCAACTGGTGGCCAATGCTCCGGCCTCGGAACGCTCGCACATGCTGCGCAACCTGGATGCGCCGGGGGTGCGCTCCGCCTGGTCGTCCGAGCCGCTGGTCGAGGAGCAGGGCGATGATCCGGTCGCCGAGCAGCTCCGCGGCCTGGTGCGCCAGCGTCTGCAAGTGCATGAGGTGCGCGTCGCCATCGGCCGGCGCGGCGATGGCGGCGGTTTCGTGCGCGGCGAGGGCGGGGGCTTTGCCCGCAACGAAGGGGGTGGGGCCGGTCGCGGCGGTTCGGGGGGCGGCATGGGGCAGCACCGCGTCCCCGTCCCCGCCCCATCCGGGGCCGATGGGACACCGCCGCAGGTTCAGCATATGAGCCCCGGGTTCAATCGCATGTGGCACGGCGTGCCGTTCGATGAGGTGGTGCGCATCGCCGTCAAGCTGGACGACCATAGCTGGATCAACTTTGTCGCACCGCTGGATGCGGCGGAGTCGCTGTGGGCGCCGCGCTTCGTTCTGTCGCTGACGGTGATGGCGGTGCTGACGGCCGTGCTGCTGGTGCTGGCATTGCGTCGGGTCGCCCGGCCGTTCGCCACCTTCGCCGCGGCGGCCGAGCGGCTGGGCGTCGATGTCAACGCGCCGCCGCTGGCCGAGAAGGGCCCGCGCGAGGTGCGCGGTGCCGCCCATGCCTTCAACGTCATGCAGGACCGGCTGCGCCGTTTCGTCGAGGACCGGACGCAGATGCTGGCGGCCATCTCGCATGACCTGCGGACGCCGATCACCCGCATGCGGCTGCGGGCCGAGTTCGTCGAGGACGACGAGCAGCGCGACAAGATGCTCGCCGATCTGGCCGAGATGGAGGCGATGATTTCCGCCACCCTGGCCTTCGCCCGCGACGATGCCGCCCAGGAACCGCGCCGCGCCGTCGACATCGCGGCGATTCTGCAAGGTCTGGCCGACGACTTCAGCGCCTCGGGGGCGACGGTCAGCTATGACGGTCCCGACCATCTGTCGCTGCCGGCCAAGCCCTCGGCGCTCAAGCGGGCGTTGAGCAATCTGGTCGACAACGCCGTCAAATATGGCGGATGCGCCGAAATCCGCCTGCGCCGCGCCGATCGCCGGGTCATCGCCGAGATCATCGACGACGGTCCCGGCATCCCGCCGGAAGAACGCGAGAAGGTCTTCCAACCCTTCTACCGCCTGGAACGCTCGCGCAGCCGCGACACCGGCGGCACCGGCCTCGGCCTCGCCATCGCCCGCACCGCCATCCGCGGCCAGGGCGGCGATGTGGAAATGGACAACCGGCCGGAAGGCGGTCTGGTGGCGCGGGTGGTGTTGCCGGGGTGAGGGGCGTGGTTGCGGAAGGAGCACACGTTTCCGTCTTGTCGATGTTGACAGGTGCACAGGAAAAGGGGAGAACATATCGGGATATGTCTTCTCGCCTGATTCAACGGCACGATCAGTTCTTCAAGCGGTTGCTCGATAAGCCGGGGGCCGCTGGTGCGCTGTTGCGCGAGCGGCTGCCGCCCGAAGTCGCCGCGCTGCTGACCGACGAGCCGCCAGACCTCATGTCCGGGTCTTTCGTGGCGCCGGAGTTGCGCGAATACCGCACCGACCGGCTTTATCGCGCCCGTACCACCACCGGCCGGCCAGTGTTCATCCACGCCGTTATCGAACACAAATCAGCGCCTGATCCCCGTGTCGCGCTGCAATTGCTCGGCTATAAGGTCCGCATCCTCGAATGGTGGGAGCGAACTGCGGGGCGGGATGCTGCTGGTGGCCTGCAACCGTTGCCGGCCGTCCTGTCGATGGTCGTCTATCACGGCAAGGCACCGTGGCGGATACCGCCGACGCTGGCGGAAGCGGTTGATGCCGGCAAAGACCTGTACCCCTACCTCGCCGACTTTCGCTATGTCCTGGTCGATCTGGGGCGCATCGACGACGTTGATCTGTCGCGCAACGAGGTGTTGCGCACCGGCTTCTTGATCCTGAAATATGGTTCGCGGGAGGGTGACCTGCGCGAGACGTTGCGCACTCTGGGACGGGCGGCGTTGGCGCTGGGACTGGATGATCTGGTGGCCCTGGTCTGCTATATGCTGGCGGAACCGAACGAGGTGGAGGCGCAGGTGCTACGCGAGGTGCTGAGCGAAATCGTGCCGGGACAGGAGGAGCGGATCATGTCGATTGCCGCAGAGCAATGGAAGGCGGAGGGCATCGCCCTGGGCATGGAGAAGGGGCTGCGTGAAGGTCTGCGTGAAGGTCTGCGTGAAGGGCAGGCCCGAGCGGTATTGCGTCAACTGGAACGGCGCTTCGGTCCGGTCTCCGAGTCGGTCCGGGGGGTGGTGACTGCTGCTGACATCACGGCGCTGGACCTGTGGCTCGACCGCGTATTGGACGCGCCTACTCTGGACGCGGTGTTCGCCGAAGATCACACGCATTGACCGCCCAGCGGCGTTCGCATGGGCGGACGAGGGCAACATCAGGTCTGCGTTGAGGGAAATTGGATATCCGTCAAAAAGGCCGCCTGTGGCGGCCTTTCAACGGTCAACCGCGTCTCACCCCGCCGCCAAGCGGCGCTCGACCGGGGTGGACATGGGGAAGGTGGCGGTGTCGACGCCCGACGGGCTCCAGGTCCAGGCCGAGTCGTCGGCGAACAGGGCTTGCAGCAGGCGGTTGTTCAGGGCGTGGCCGGAGCGGACGCCGTGGAAATGGCCGACGATCGGGGCGCCGGCAAGGTACAGGTCGCCGACCGCGTCCAACACCTTGTGACGGACGAACTCGTCGTCGTAGCGCAGGCCGTCTTCATTGAGGATGCTGCTGTCGCGGCCGATCACCACGGCATTGTCCAGGGAGCCGCCGCGGGCCAGGCCGGCGGCGCGCAGGGCCTCGACCTCATGCTCGAAGCCGAAGGTGCGGGCGCGGCCGACTTCGCGCTTGAAAGTCCCGTCGCGCAGATGCACCAGGCATTCCTGGCGAGCAATGGCCGGGCTGGCGAAATCAATTTCGAAGCGGACCGAGAAGCCATTGAAAGCCGGGGTCAGAGCCGCCACTTTCTCACCATCGCGCACTTCGACGCGCTTGAGAATGCGGACGGCGCGGCGCGGTGCGGCGAGGTCGATGGTGCCGGCGCAGTCGATCAGGAACAGGAACGGGCTGGCGCTGCCATCCATCACCGGTACTTCGGGGCCGTCGATGTCGATCAGCGCATTGTCGATACCCGAGCCGGCCAAGGCCGCCATCAGATGCTCGATGGTGCGGATGGCGACGCCGTCGTCGTTGGCGATGCAGGTGTTCAGGCGGGTGTCGCTGACCGCGTCCCAACGGGCGGCGATCAAGGGCCGGCCGCGCAGATCGACGCGGCGGAAAAGGATGCCGCTGTCGGCGGCACCGGGGTGCAGGGTGATGTTGACGCGGGTTCCGGAATGCAGACCGACGCCCTTGCAGCTGATGCTGCTTTTCAGGGTCCGTTGGCGCGTCCAGGACAGAGCCGTACCGTTGGCGGGAATGGTGTCGGCATAGCTGCGGGCAGCGCTAGAAACCTCGAACATGGACCGACCCCACCTTTCTCAAGCCCCATCTCTCAGGGTTACATTTAACGCCGTGCTCTAAATCCCTCAAATCAATCATTGTTACGAATTGCTACGCATTTGCGAAAAGAGTGATGAAACGGGTGTGTGTCGACTCCGGTCCGCCGCCATACCCCTCATCCCGGGCAAGGATGAGGGGTGTGCGGAGGTCTTGGCGGCGCGGACGGTCAGTTCGCCTGACGGCGCAGAAATGCCGGAATATCCAGCAGATCATCTTCATGAGACGAGGTCGTCGCGCGGTCTTCCCGGTCGGCACCCTGAAGGCGGGGCTCGCCGGCGGCTTGCGGGGCCGGGGCAGGCTCATCGGCTGGTTTGGCCGGCGCGGCGGGGCGGCGGCCGCCCAGCAGCGAACCGAACAGGGTCGATCCGGTGCGACGGGTCTCGGGCTGCGGTGCCGGAGCGGTCGGCGGGGCGACGCGCTGCGGGGCAACCGGAGCCTGGGCGGTCGGGCGCACGGTCGGGGTGTTGACCCGCAGGTCCGCCGGGCGGACGGTGATTTCCGGCTCCTGGGCCGGCTCGATCGCCAGAGCGGTAGCGGTCTGGGCGCTGGCAACCGGAGGCATCGTCAATTCCGGCTGAGTCGTATACTTGGCGGCGGTGGCGGCCTGGGAGTGCATCGGCATGGCGACATGCTGATGCGCAACCGCGGCGGCCGGAGCGCGCAGCGGCGGGGCCACCGGGCGTTCGCTGGTGATATTGGGCAGGGCGCGACGCACCGGAGCTACCGGCTGCGGGGCCGGCTGCGGGGCGATGGCCGGCTTCATCTCGGGCAGCGGCATCGGCCGGGGATGGGCCATGGCTTCGGCTTCGATGCCGGTGGCCACCACGGACACCCGCATGCGGCCTTCCAGCTTCTCGTCGAAGGTCGAACCGAAGATGATGTTGGCGTCGGGATCGACTTCGTCGCGAATCCGGTTCGCCGCCTCGTCGACCTCGAACAGAGTCATGTCCGGGCCGCCGGTGATGTTGATCAGCACGCCGCGGGCACCCTTCATCGAGGTGTCGTCGAGCAGCGGGTTGCTGATGGCCGCTTCGGCGGCATCGAGCGCGCGCTTGTCGCCCTCGGCCTCGCCGGTGCCCATCATCGCCTTGCCCATCTCGCTCATCACGGTACGGATGTCGGCGAAGTCCAGGTTGATCAGGCCAGGCATGATCATCAGGTCGGTGACGCCGCGCACACCGGAATGCAGCACGTCGTCAGCCATCTTGAAGGCATCGGCGAAGGTGGTCTTTTCGCTGGCGATGCGGAACAGATTCTGGTTCGGAATGATGATCAGCGTGTCGACATACTGCTGCAATTCGTCGATACCCGCCTCCGCCGTTTTCATGCGGTGACGGCCTTCGAAGTGAAACGGTTTGGTAACCACTCCGACCGTAAGAATGCCGTGCTCGCGGGCAGCCCGGGCGATGACGGGAGCAGCGCCGGTCCCCGTGCCGCCTCCCATGCCCGCGGTGATGAAGACCATGTTGGACCCCTGGAGCTGCACCAGGATTTCCTCAAGGCTCTCCTCTGCGGCGGCCCGGCCGATGTCGGGACGCGAGCCGGCACCCAGACCCTGGGTGGTGGTCATGCCCAGCTGAATACGACGATCGGTCTTGGCCTGCTGCAAAGCTTGTGCATCAGTATTGGCGACGATGAACTCGACGCCTTCCAGATGCGATTGAATCATGTTGTTGACCGCGTTCCCACCGGCGCCACCGACGCCGATCACGGTTATCCGCGGCTTGAGCTCGTGCCCGTGGGGGGGCCTGAAGGTGATGTTGCCCATTATGTTAAGACCTCCGGTGTAACATACTATACCACTGATATATCCCGAGCACCCGCTGCGACGGGCTCCCGGTGCCCAAAATTCAAAAATTTCTGCGGAACCACGCCCCCAGCCAGCCCATTGAGCCGGCTGGGACATCGTCGCGGGCCGCCTTGGCGGACATCTCGACGGTGTTGAGGACCGCGTATCGCAACAACCCGGCGCAAGTGGCGAAAGCCGGCCCGCCAGTGGCGTCGGTCAGGCCTTGAAGCCCGGCCGGCCGGCCCATCCGCACCTGCTTGTCGAGCACCATTCCCGCCAGTTCGCGCACGCCCTGAAGCTGACTGGCACCGCCGGTCAGCACGGCGCGGCGGCCGGCAATCTTGTCGAATCCGGTTTCTTCCAGCCGGCTCCGCACCAGCTCGAAGGTTTCTTCCAGGCGCGGCTGGATGATCTGCACCAGCATCGAGCGCGCCACCTGATTCGATGCCTCTTCTTCTTCCTCGCCGACCAGCGGCACCTTCAGAATCTCGCGGTCGTCGGACGGCGAGGCCAGGGCGCTACCATAGAGGGTTTTCAGGCGTTCTGCCTGGATTACAGGGGTGGACAGGCCGCGGGCAATGTCATTGGTCACATGCATGCCGCCCACCGGAACTACATCTGTATGCACAAGATGGCCATCAAGGAATACCGCCAGCGAGGTGGTGCCGCCGCCCATGTCGATGCAGATCGCCCCCAGGTCTTTCTCGTCGTCGACCAGGCAGGCCAGACCCGAGGCATACGGACTGACGACGCGGGACTCGATCTCCAAATGGCCACGGTGCACCACTTTTGCCAAATTGCGAACAGGACCACTGTTTGCGGTAATCTGATGCACGGTGACGCCGAGGCGTTCACCGTACATGCCGCGGGGATCGTTGATGCCTTCGTTGCCGTCGATCGTATATCCCAGAGGAATGGAATGGATCAGCTCGCGTTCGGGGCTGAGGCCGTGCTGTCGGCAATGGTCGAACATGCGGCGCAGATCGCTGTCGCTGACCGCATGGCCGTTGATCGCCACCTCGACCTTCAGATTCGACGACTGCGGCTGTCCGCCCGACAGGTTGACCACCACGCCGGAGACACGCTCGCCAGCCATCTGCTCGGCGGCATCGACCGCGGCCCGGATCGAGGTTTCCGCCTCGTCCATGTCGATCACTGCACCGTTGCGCAGCCCGCGCGACAGCTGATGGCCGATGCCGATCACGCGGGGATCGGCACCGTCCTGGGCGCGCGCGATGAAGCAGCACACCTTGGTGGTGCCTACGTCGAGGGCGGCGATCAGTCCGTTGCGCTTAGGTGTAGCCACAGTGTTACTCGATTCCTTCCGGATTGTTACACTCTCTCCCGCTGGCGGGATAGGGGGATAGATTGCGCTCACGCATCCTTGCCATTCCCCCGCTTCCGCGGCTTGTCCGACTTCTCCGAGGTGTGGTCCACTTCCTTGCGCACCACCAGACGGTCAGGCAGGCGCAGGTCGACGGAGACGATCTTGCGCTCCAGCAGGCGTTGTTCCCGCTCCAGACGGGCCAGCCGCTTCCAGGCCAGGGCTGGATTGTCCTCGGGCAGGCGAATGGCGATGCCGCCTTCCAGCCGGTCCATCACCAGATTCCAGCGTCGTCCCGATACCCATACGGCCGCCTTGACCCTGCGCATGAGATCGGGCTCGGTATTCAGCATGGCGACCAGATCGTTGGTATGGGCAGGGGCATCTTCGCCGACCACCAGCGGTAACCCGGCGACTCCGCCGACGTCGTCGCCGATGGCGTTGCCCTTGGGGTCGACCAGCAGGAAGCGGCCATCGTTCTGCCAGATGGCGATCGGCCAGCGCTCGACGATGGTCACCAGAATCTGCCCGGGCAAGCGGCGTTCGATAGCCGCTTCAGTGATCCACGGCAGGGCTTCGACCCGGGTCTTCGCGGCGGCCAGATCGTAGCCGAGGATGGCGTCACCGCGCTGGATGTGCAGGGCGCCGAGAATCTGCTCGGGCGTGGTGCGCTGACGGCCGTCCACATAGATGTCGTCGACCCGCAGGCCGGCGGCGGCGGTCAGTTCGACGGTACGCTCGATTGCATGCTGGGTCAGTTGGGCGCCGATGCCGCTGAGCCACAGCCAGCCGGGCAGGGCGGAAATGCCGCTCAAGGCGAAGGTCATGCCGAAGACCTTCAGCATGCGGCGATGGGTCGTGGTCAGCCGGCGCGGGCGGCGGCGCGTCCGGGCTTCGACGACGAGTGTCGGAGTGGGCTTCACGGATCGCATGCGGCGTTCTCCACCATCCAGGCGACCAGCTCGGAGAAGGCGATCCCCAGATGGCTGGCAATGTCGGGAACCAGCGAGGTGGCGGTCATGCCCGGTTGGGTGTTGATCTCCAGCAGATAGAAGCGGGCCGGCTCGCCCGGTCGGGTATCGTCGTAGCGCAGGTCGGCGCGCGACACGCCACGGCAGCCCAACGTCTGGTGAGCCAGCAGGGCCAGGCGCAGGGCCTCGTCATAATCGGCCGGCGGCAGCGGTGCCGGCCAGACATGCAGCGAGCCGCCCGGAGCATATTTGGCCTCGTAGTCATAGAAACCGCGGTCGCTGGTGATCTCCAGCGCGCCCAGGGCCCGGTCGCCCATGATGGCAACGGTGATCTCGCGGCCGGGAATGAACTGTTCCACCAGTACGCTGTCGGCTTCGTAAGGCCAGGCGCCCCCGGCACAGGGATAGGCGTGGACGCCCTCGCGCATGATGTACACGCCGACCGACGAGCCCTCGTTGATCGGCTTGATCACATAGGGTCGGGCCATCGGCTCGCCGGTCACCAGTTCGTCGCGATGGAACACCCGGCCCATCGGTACCGGAATGCCGGCCTGAACGAACAGGCGTTTGGCGGTCGGCTTGTCCATCGCCATTGCCGACGAGAGCAGGCCGGAATGGGTGTAGGGAATGCCCATGATGTCGAGCAGCCCCTGAAGGCAGCCGTCTTCGCCCCAGCGGCCGTGCAGGGCGTTGAACACCACGTCGGGCGCCGGAGTCAGGGCGGCGATCAGGGCGGGGATGTCGCGCGAGACGTCGATCTCGGTGACCTGATAGCCGCCCTCGCGCAGGCCGCGCGCCACCGCGGCGCCCGAGTTCAGCGACACCTCGCGCTCGGCCGACCAGCCACCCATCAGGACTGCCACATGCTTGGCCATCACTTGCCCTCCTCGGCACCGCCGATGCGGCGCATTTCGCCGACACCGATCCGGCGGATTTCCCACTCCAGCGTTACGCCGCTGGTCTCCAGAACGCGGCGCCGCACCTCTTCGCCCAGCGCCTCGATGTCGGCGGCCGTGGCGTCGGCGACGTTGATCAGGAAATTGCAGTGCTTGTCCGACATCATCGCCCCGCCGATGCGCAGGCCGCGGCAGCCGGCCCGGTCGATCAGTTCCCAGGCGCGGGCGCCGGGCGGATTGGCGAAGGTCGAGCCACCCGTGCGGGTCCGCACCGGCTGGCTGGCCTCGCGCTGGGCCTTGATCTCGTCCATACGGCGGGCGATCTCGGCCGGCTCGGCCGCAGTGCCGCGCAGCCGTGCCCCGGTGAACAGCCAGTCCCCCGGAACCGCGCAGTGGCGATAGGTGAAGCCCAGCGCGGCAGTGTCCAGAGTATGGGCGGCACCGGCACCGTCCAGCGCCTCGACCGACACGACGATGTCCTTGAACTCGCGGCCATAGGCGCCGGCATTCATGCGCAAGCCGCCGCCGACGGTGCCCGGCACGCCCGACAGGAATTCCATGCCGCCGATCCCGGCATCCCGCGCCACCAGCGCAACATTGCCATCCAGCGCCGCGGCGCCGCACACCACGTCGCCCTCTTCGGCACGGATGCCGGCAAAGGCCCGACCCAGGCGGATGACGATGCCCGGCACCCCGCCGTCACGCACCAGCAGGTTCGATGCCACCCCCAGCACGGTCACCGGCACGCCGGCCGGCTTTCCTGCCAGCAGGGTGGCCAGATCGTCGGCATCGGCCGGCTTGAACAGCACCTCGGCCGGACCGCCGACTCCGAACCACGTCATGCCGGCCAGCGGCGCGTTCGGCGTCAGCCGTCCGCGCACCGGCGGCAACCGGTCGATCAGGGGCGTGGGGCGGGCGAGGGCGGTCATGTTATTCCTTTGCCTCCCCTGCGATCTGCTCCAGCTCACCGGGCAGGGCGTGGGCCCAGTTGGTGATGCTGCCGGCACCCAGGCACACCACCAGATCGCTCGGACGAGCCAATTCATGGACCAGCGTCGCCAACTCCTCGGGGCCGGACAACGGCAGTACGCGGCGATGGCCGTGGGCCTGGAGCCCGGACACCAGGGCGTCACGGTGGACACCTTCGATGGGGGCCTCGCCGGCCGGATAGACATCGGCCACCACCACCACGTCGGCATCGTTGAAGCAGGTACAGAACTCCTCGAACAGGCTGGCGAGACGGCTGTAGCGGTGCGGCTGGACCACGGCGATGACGCTGCCGGTGCAGGCCGAGCGCGCTGCCCGCAGCACTGCTCCAATTTCTACCGGATGGTGGCCGTAGTCATCGATCACCGTCACACCATGCCACTCGCCGGTCTTGGTGAAGCGCCGCTTGACGCCCTCGAAGCCGGCCAGCGCCTGACGGACCACATCGTCGGACAGGGACATCTGGCTGGCAATGGCGATGGCCGCCAGCGAGTTCTGTACATTGTGCTCGCCATACATGGGCAGGCGCAGATCAGCGATGGTGCGGCCCTCGCCGGTCTGGCGGTCGGCGATGACCACATCGTAGCGGGCGCCGCCAGGGCCGATTCGGACATTGGTGGCGCGCACATCGGCCTGAGGGTTGAAGCCGTAGGTGATGATCTTGCGGTCGGGCACGCGCGGAATCAGTGCCTGAACCTCGGGATGGTCGGTGCACAGCACGGCGAAGCCGTAGAACGGGATGTTTTCCACATAGGTGCGGAACGCGTCGCGCAGCTTTTCGAACGTGCCGTAATGGTCCATGTGCTCGGGGTCCATGTTGGTGACCACGGCAATGGTGGCGGGCAGCTTGGTAAAGGTGCCGTCCGACTCGTCGGCCTCGACCACCATCCACTCGCCGGACCCCAGACGGGCATTGGTGCCATAGGCGTTGATGATGCCGCCGTTGATCACGGTGGCGTCCATGTTGGCGGCGTCCAGCATGGCGGCGACCAGACTGGTGGTGGTGGTCTTGCCATGGGTGCCGCCGACGGCGATGGCCCATTTCAGGCGCATCAGCTCGGCCAGCATCTCGGCGCGGCGCACCACCGGCACCAGCCGCGAACGCGCGGCCTGGACTTCCGGGTTGTCGGCCTTGACCGCCGAGGAGATGACCACGACGCGGGCCTCGCCGATATTCTCGGCGCGATGACCGACCTCGATGGCGATGCCCAGGGCGCGCAGGCGCTTGACGTTGGCGCTTTCGGCAATGTCCGAGCCCCGCACCGAATAGCCGAGATTATGCAGAATCTCGGCGATGCCGCTCATGCCGATACCGCCGATGCCGACGAAATGGATGGTGCCGATGGTCAGCGGCATGGATCTCATGAAATCACCTCTTTGGTCTTGGCGCCGGCCAGTTCGGCGATCAGATCAGCCAGCCGGGCGGCGGCCTGGGGATGTCCAGTCGCCAGGGCCCGCGCCGCCATGTCGGCCAGGGCGCCGGGATCGGTCAGCAGGCTCGCCAGCCGAGCCGCCAGGGCCTCGGGGGTAAAGCCGGATTGCGGCATCAGGATGGCGCCGCCAGCAGCGGCGAGAGCCTCGGCATTGGCGGTCTGATGGTTGTCGATGGCGTGCGGATAGGGCACCAGCAGGGCAGGGCGGCCGACGGTGGTCAGCTCGGCCATGGTCGAGGCGCCGGAGCGGCAGATCACCAGATGAGCATCGGCCAGCCGTTCGGGCACGTCCGAGAAGAAGCTCTCCAGCTCGGCATCAATGCCGGTCCCGGCATAAGCGGCGCGCACCGCCTCCAGGTCTTCGGGCCGGCACTGCTGCGCCACATGCAGGCGCTCGCGCAGATCCGCGGGCAGGCGGGCGAGGGCGGCGGGGATGACCTCGGACAGGATGCGCGCCCCTTGGCTGCCGCCCAGCACCAGCAGGCGGAGCGGCCCGCCGGCCAGCGGCGCCTGATAGGCATGCGACCGCATGGCGGCGACGGCGGGGCGGACCGGCATGCCGGTCAACGTCGCCCGGTGGCTGAGGGCGTCGAGGAAGCGCACCGTTGGATAGGAGGTGGCGACGCGGCGGCAGCCCTTGGCCACGGCGCGGTTGGCGCGGCCGAGCACGGCATTCTGTTCATGCAGGGCGGCGGGGATGCGCAGGCGCTGAGCGGCGGTGACGGTGGGGAAGGCGGCATAACCGCCGAAGCCGATGACCGCCGCCGGTTGCAGACGCTTGAGCAGGCTGCGTGCCTGGAACAGTCCGACCAGCAGGTCGAGTCCGCCCTTGATCAGCCCGACGATGCCGCGTCCGGCCAGTCCACCGGCGCGGATGCGATAGGTGGTCAGCTCGCCCAGGGTGCCGCCATAGGCCTTGCCGCGCCGGTCGGTGACCAGCGCCAGACGATAGCCGCGCCGCAGCAGTTCAGCGGCCAGGGCCTCGGCCGGAAACACATGTCCGCCGGTACCACCGGCGGCGAGGACGATGAGGGTGCCGCTAGTCATCGAGACCTCCCACCCGGCGCCGGGTCAGCGCCAGCACCATGCCCATGCCCAGCGCCAGGCCGATCATCGACGAGCCGCCGTAGGAAATGAACGGCAGGGTCATGCCCTTGGTCGGCATCAGATGCAGGGTCGAGGCCATATTGATCAGGGCTTGCAGCCCGAATTGCACCAGCAGGCCCGCAGTGGCCAGCAGGACGAACAGGTTGTCCTCCTGCAGCATGCGCGAAAAGCCGCGCAGCACCACGAAACCGAACAGGCCGACGACGATCAGGCAGACGATCAGGCCGAATTCCTCGCCGGCCACCGCCAGAATGAAATCCGTATGGGCGTCGGGCAGGATCATCTTGATCTTGCCCTCGCCCGGGCCACGCCCCATCAGCCCGCCGTCGGCGAAGGCGCGCAAGGCCGTGGTGATCTGGTAGCTGTCGCCTGACGACGGATCAAGGAAGCGGTCGACGCGGCTGGCCACATGCGGGAAGACGAAATAGGCGCCGACCAGGGCCGACAGACCGCCGAACACGAACAGCACCACCCAGAACAGGTGCAGCCCGGCCAGGAAGAACTCGACCCCCCACACCGCCGAGACCACCAGGGTCATGCCGACATCCGGTTGCAGCACCAGCAGGCCGATGGTGATGCCGAACAGCAGGATGGACACGGCATAGCCGGGAAAGCCGATATTCAGGCGCTGCGCCGCGAACATCCAGGCGGCGACCACGGCGAAGGACGGCTTGACGAACTCGGACGGCTGGATGGTGATGCCGGCGATGCTGATCCAGCGGGTGGCGCCCTTGACCTGCGGGCCGGCCACCAGCACCAGCGCCATCAGCAGCAGCGAGCCCAGGAACACCAGCGCCGCCATGCGCCGCACCTGACGCGGCTGCAGCAGCGACACGGCGAACATCACCGCCACCGACAGGGGCAGGAACACGAAGTGGCGCCGCACGAAGTGGAAGCTGTCGGCGCCGATGCGCTCGGCTACCGCCGGGCTGGCGGCCATGGTCAGGATGATGCCGATGCCGATCAGCAGCGACAGGGCCAGGATGGTCCAGCGGTCGACGGTCCACCACCATCTTGCGATCGTCGACCGATCGGTGCGGGTGAGTGTGGTCATGTCAGCGCTCCCCGGCCAGGGCTTCGACCAGACGGCGGAATTCGTCGCCGCGATGCTCGAAGCTCTTGAACTGGTCCCACGAGGCACAGGCCGGCGACAGCAGCACCACCGCGCCGGGCTCGGCCATGGCAGCGGCGCGGCGCACGGCGACATCAAGCGTGCCGCATTGGGTACAGGGCACCTTGCCGTCCAGGGTGCGGGCAAAGGCGTCGGCCGCTTCCCCGATCAGGAAGGCGTGGCGGATGCGCGAAAAGTGCGGCGCCAGGGACTCAATGCCGCCTTCCTTGGCCTGACCGCCGAGAATCCAGTAGATGGCGTCGTAGCACACCAGGGCCTTTTCGACGGCGTCGGCATTGGTCGCCTTGCTGTCGTTGACGAAGGCCACGCCACCGATCTCGGCGACGCGCTGCTGACGATGGGCCAGGCCCGGATAGCTGCGGATGGCGTCGCACACCACATCCTCGGCGACGCCGGCGGCCCGCGCCGCGGCGAAGGCGGCGGCGGCGTTCTGGCCGTTGTGGCGGCCCGGCAGGGTAACGATGCCGCGCAGGTCCATCACCGCGCGGGCCTCGCCGCTGGTGTCGTCGATCAGGATGCCGTCCAGCACATAGACCCCGCCGGCCACCGGGCGTTCCGCCGAGATACGGACGACACGGCCGGTCAAGGTGGCGGCCATGGCTCGGCTCGGCTCGTCGTCCATACCGATGACCGCGGTGCCGCCGGCCTTCAGGTGCAGGAAGATCCGGCGCTTGGCCTCGATATAACCCTCCATGCCGCCATGACGGGCGAGGTGATCGGGGGTAATATTCAGTAGAACGGCGACATCGAATTCAATCTTGTCGATCAACTCTAATTGATAAGACGACAACTCCAGAACATAAGTCCCATCCGCGTCCAGAGGCGTCAGATCCAGCGCCGGAATGCCCAGGTTCCCACCAATGTCCATGGGCGACTTATTCTTTTGAATAATATGCCCGAGCAAGGATGTCGTCGTAGACTTGCCATTCGTTCCGGTAACAGCCATGTACCGGGCAGCAGGGCAGCTAAGCCCCAACAGTTCGATATCGCAGATCAGCTTGCGACCGGAGGCGCGTGTCTTTTCGGCGAGTGGATGCGGCTGAGGATAGGTATGAGGAATGCCTGGGCTCCACAGAACCAGATCGGCGGTGGACAGGTCCGAAGAGTCGGCGGCGAGCGTTACCCCTTCGGCCGCCGCGGCGGCTCGTGCCGCGGCGTTGTCGTCCCAGGCCAGCACGCGTGCCCCGCTGGCCGACAGGGCGCGCGCCGTCGCCGTCCCGGATTTCCCGAGACCGATGACCGCGATCGTCCTGTTGGCGAGGAAGGGCAGGCGGATCATTGGCTTACCTCAGCTTCAGGGTGGACAGGCCGGCCAGCGCCAGGATGGTGGCGATGATCCAGAAGCGGATGACGATGGTCGGCTCGGCCCAGCCCTTCTTTTCAAAGTGATGATGCAGCGGCGCCATGCGGAACACCCGCTTGCCGGTCAGCTTGAACGAAGCCACCTGGACGATCACCGACACGGTTTCCAGCACGAACAGCCCGCCGACAATGGCCAGCACCATCTCATGCTTGGTGGCGACGCTGACCACGCCCAGCGCTCCGCCCATGGCCAGTGAGCCGGTATCGCCCATGAACACCATGGCCGGCGGCGCGTTGAACCACAGGAAGCCCAGCCCGGCGCCGACCAGGGCGCCGCAGAACACCGCCAGTTCACCGACGCCCGGCACATGGTGGAGTTGCAGGTAATTGGCGAACACCATATTGCCGACCAGATAGGCGATCAGCGCGAACACTCCGGCGGCGATCATCACCGGCACGGTGGCCAGCCCGTCGAGGCCGTCGGTCAGGTTGACGGCGTTGGAGGCGCCGACCATGACGAACACCGCCACCGGCAGATAGAACAAGCCCAGGTCGAGCAGCACATTCTTGAAGAACGGCACCGCCAGCGACGAGTCCAGCTCCGGTGAGGTCAGGCGATAGATGACCAGCGCCGCTGCTCCGCCGATGATGACCTGACCGGCCAGCTTGGCGCGGCCGTTCAGGCCCTTGGGGTTGGTCTTGGTGACCTTCAGGAAGTCGTCGGCGAAGCCGATCATGCCGTAGCCGCCGGTCACCAGCAGGGCGACCCACACGAAGCCGTTGGTCAGATCGGCCCACAGCAGGGTCGCCACCGTCAGCGCCAGCAGAATCAGCACACCGCCCATGGTCGGCGTGCCCTTCTTGGTCAGCAGATGCGACTCCGGCCCGTCCAGCCGAATCGGCTGGCCATGCTTCTGCTTGCTGCGCAGCCAGCGGATCAGCCCAGGCCCGGCGACGAAGGCGACGATCAACGCGGTCATGATCGCTCCGCCGGTACGGAACGTCAGATATTTGAACAGGTTGAAAAAGCTGACCTGATCCGCAAGCGGGAAGAGCAGGTTGTACAACATGACCGGGCGTGCCCCCTAACGATCCACACCGGCCGCGGCATCCGCGGCCTGACTCAAATCCAGCAGGGCCTGGACCACCACGTTCATGCGGCTGCCGGCAGACCCCTTGATCACCACGACGTCGCCCGGCCGGATCGCCGCGACCACCTGAGCCACCAGATCTGCCGAGCATACGGCGTGACCGGCCTGCATAATGTGCGGCAGCGCGTCGCGCAAGGCCGCCATATGGATGCCGGCGGTGAACACCAGATCAATGCCGCGGTCTACCAGGGTTTCCGCCAGATCGGCATGCAGCGCATCGGCCTGTGGTCCCAATTCGCGCATATCGCCGAGGACGGCGATACGCCGGGCCCCCTTGGCCGGACGGGCCTGGGCCAGACTGGCGACGGCGGCGCGCATCGACACCGGACTGGCATTATAGCTTTCATCAATGAGCTGGAAATTACCGCCCTGGTAGCGGACCAGATGGCGGGCGCCGCGCCCCTTGGGCGGCACCAGTCCGGCCAGGGCCTTGGCCGCGGTCTCCAGGTCGGCACCGGCCGCCTGGACCGCCAGCAGCACACCCAGCGAGTTCATCGCCCATTGCACCCCCTGGACCCCCAGGGTGTAGGCCAGGGCCCGGTCGCCGAACAGGGCGAAGACGCAGGACCGGCCGGGGTCGCAGGCGCAGTCGAGCAACCTTGCGTCCGAATCGATATGGCTGCCGAAGCCGCGGATATCGGTGATGCCGTTGGCCCGGGCGGCGGCGCTGAGCCGGGCGAAATGGCGGTTGTCGCGGTTGAGGATGGCGATGCCGCCGGGAGCCATGGCGCCGAAGATTTCCGCCTTGGCGTCGGCGATGACCTCGACGGACGGGAAGAATTCCAGATGCACCGCCTCGACCGTGGTGACGATCGCCACATGCGGGCGGACCAGCGGCACCAGCTCGGCGATTTCGCCGGTATGGTTCATGCCGATCTCGAACACCCCGTAGGCGGTGTCGCGCGGCATGCGGGCCAACGACAGCGGGACGCCCCAGTGGTTGTTGAAGCTGCCGATACTGGCATGGGTCGAGCCCTGGCCTTCCAGGGCCAGTTTGAGCATTTCCTTGGTGCCGGTCTTGCCGACGCTGCCGGTCACGGCGATGACCCGTCCGGTCATCCGCGCCCGTGCCGCGGCGCCCAGCGCCCGCAGCCCCAGCATGGTGTTGGCGACGACCAGCAGCGGCGCCTCGGCGCTCAGCCCGGCCGGCCGGGTGTGGACCATGGCGGCGGCGGCGCCGGCGGCCAGCGCCGTCGCGACGTGGTCATGGCCGTCGTGATTGGGTCCGGCCAGGGCGATGAACAGGTCACCCGGCTGTACCGTGCGGCTGTCGATCGACACGCCCGAGGCGACCCAGTCCCGGCTGGTGCGGCCCTGGGTGGCGGCGGCGGCTTCGGCGGCGGTCCACAATGCGGTCATCGCTCGCCCCCCAGCGCTTCGACCACCTGACGGCAGACATCGGCGTCATCGAACGGATGCACCACGCCCTGGACGATCTGGCCCTGCTCGTGGCCCTTGCCGGCGACCACCAGCACATCGCCGGGCATCAGTTCGGCAATGGCCGCGGCGATGGCGGCGGTGCGGTCGCCGATCTCCACCGCCTTGGGGCAGGCGGTCAGGATCTGGCCGCGGATCAGGTCGGGGTCTTCGCTGCGCGGATTGTCGTCGGTGACCACCACCTCGTCGGCCAGTTCCTCGGCGACGGCACCCATCTGCGGCCGCTTGCCGGGGTCGCGATCACCACCGCAGCCGAACACCACGAACAGGCGGCGCGCCACATGCGGGCGCAGGGCGGTCAGCACGGTGGCCAGCGCGTCGGGGGTGTGGGCGTAGTCGACCAGGATGGGGGCCTCGTTGTACTCGGCAACCGCCTGAAGCCGGCCGGGCACACCCTCCAGGCTCTCCAGCGCGGCGACCGCTGCGTCGGCCGGAGCGCCGCAGCCGATCGCCAGACCGAGGGCGCACAGGGCGTTGGACGCCTGAAAGGCGCCGGCCAGCGGCAGCCGGACCGTGCAGGGCCGCCCGAACACGCTGATAGTCAGGGTCTGGCTGTCGGCCCCGGCGATGCGGTCAACCAGGGTCAGTTCCTTGCCAGTCAAACCATAACCAATGATCTGGTGGCCTCGGATATCACAAACCTCGTAGAATCGGTTGTACCATTCGGAGTCAGCGTTGAGCACGGCGGGCGAGCCGGCCGGCAGCAGGTCGCGGAACAGTCTCAGCTTGGCCTGGGCATACGCCTCCATGTCGAGGTGGTAGTCCAGGTGGTCGCGGGTCAGGTTGGTAAAGGCGCCGGCCGACAGAGCCAAACCGTCCAGCCGGTACTGGTCGAGCCCGTGCGACGAGGCTTCCAGGCAGGCATGGGTGACGCCGTCGCCGGTCAGTTCGGCGAGGATGCGATGCAGCTCGACCGGATCAGGGGTGGTCAGGCCGGCGGGGTACTGGCGCTTGGCCGACGTCACCCCGACGGTGCCCAGGCTGGCGGCGTTCAGGCCCAGCCGGGTCCATAGCTGACGGGTGAAGTTGGCCACCGAGGTCTTGCCGTTGGTGCCGGTGACCGCGGCCAGCACGGATGGCTGAGCGTCGTAGAAGCCGGCGGCCATGCGCGCCAGCATGCGGCGCGGTTCGGCGGCGGTGATCAGCAGGGCCTCGCCGGCGCTTTCGGTTCCTTCCGGTGCGACCACGGCCACGGCGCCGTTGCGGACAGCAGCCGGAATAAAGGCGCGACCATCCGTCTTGCAGCCCGGCAGGGCGGCAAAGATGAAGCCAGGGGCGACCTTCCGGGAGTCGGAGGTCAGCCCCAGGATCTCGGGATCCCGATCCAGCGCGAAGCCGGTGATGTCACTCAGTTTCACCAATGTCCACGTCTTCCCTGACCATGACCGCATCTTGAATCCGGCCGTCGGCCGCTGCCGGGCGGAGACCCAGCATCGGCGCGATCTGTGCCACGACCCGGCCGACCACTGGCGCGGCGGTCCAACCGCCGGTGGCATAGCCGTATGTTTCCCTGGTCCCCTGCGGCTCGTCGATCCAGGCGACGACGGCGTAGCGGGGGCTGCTCATCGGGAACGCCCCGACAAAGGATGACAGCAGCGACTTCTTGCGATATCCGCCGCTGGTGCCCAGCTTTTCGGCGGTGCCCGTTTTACCGCCGATCTCGTAGCCGGCCACCTCGGCCTTCGAGCCGGTTCCCTGAGTCACCACCATGCGCATCAGCCGCCGCATGTTCTCAGAGGTTTGCGGCTTGAGCACCTGGGCGGACGGCAATTCGACACCGGCCTGACGCTTGATCAGGGTGGGGCGGATGTAACTGCCGCCATTGATCAAGGCGGCCATGCCGGTCACCACTTGCAGCGGGGTAACGGCGATGCCGTGGCCATAGGCGATGGTCATGGTATTGATTTCACGCCACGGGCTCGGCACCAGCGGCGCCCCCACCTCAGGCAGTTCCACCGCGGTCGGACGGAGCATGCCGAACCGGCCCATATACTGCTTCTGCGTCTCGCCGCCGAAATCCACCGCCATCCTGGCCGAGCCGATATTGGAGGAATGGATCAGGATTTCCGGCACGCTCAAGGCCCGGTGCATATTGTGATAGTCGGTGATGGTGAAGCGCGAAATATGGATCGGCGCCGATGCGTCATACATCGACGTCATGCTGGCCTTGCCGCTGTCCAGGGCGATCGCCGTATTGAACAGCTTGAAGGTTGAGCCCATCTCGTAGACGCCAAGCGTCGCGCGGTTGAACATGGCTTCAGAGGTTGTCGTTGCCGGGGCATTAGGATCAAAGTCCGGCAGCGATACCATTGCGATGATTTCGCCGGTGTTAACGTCGAACACCATGCCGACGCCACCGATGGCGCGGAACTGGGCGATCGCCACGGTGAGTTCATTGCGCAGGATATCCTGCACCCGCAGATCGACGGACAGCCGCACCGGCTGGTGCTCGCCCGACAACTGGCCGTCGAAGGTCTTCTCGATTCCGGCGATGCCTTTGTTATCCCAGTCGGTCAGGCCGACCACATGGGACACCAGTGAGCCCTGGGGATAGACGCGGCGTTCGGAGTCCTCGAAATACAGGCCGGGAATCCCCAGGTCGTTGACCTCCTGCTGCTGCCGGGGGGTCAGGTGGCGGCGCAGGTAAACGAAGCCGCGATCACCCGACAGGCGGGTCCGCAGTTCGGCCTGGTTGCTGTCGCGCATGACCTTGGCCAGCTTGGCGGCGGCCTCGTCGGCGTCGATGATCTCGTTGGGCTTGGCGTAGAGCGACACCGTCGGCAGCGAGGTGGCCAGCAGCACGCCGTTGCGGTCGGTGATGTCGGCGCGGCGCACCACCGCGTCGGTCGCCCGCTGGGCGCGTGGCCGGCTGGCGCCTTCACCGGCGCCGGACAATACGGTCAGGTCGACCAGCCGCAGGCCGACCACCACGAAGGCCAGCAGGAACAGGCCGGCGGTGACGATCAGGCGGTTACGGCCGACATCAATCGCCCGCTTCTTGACGCCCTCCAGGCGCAGGGCGCCCGGCTTCTGGATATCCTCGCCGGGATAGAAGGCCGGCTCGGGGCGGCGGCGCTTGAAGATGGACATCAGCGTTGCCCCCGCGCGGCGGCCTCGGCGGCGATCAGCGCCGGGGACTTGATGACCATGACGTCGGCGCTCGGGCTCGAGGTGACGACTCCTCCGGTCGGCAGCCGTGCCGGCTGGGTGGTGCGGGCGCTGTAGCTGGGCGGCGGTGCCGGCGTCGGCGTGGTGACCACCGGCCGCGGATTGGCCGGCTTGGCCGAGGCGAAGGCCGACCGCAATTCCTCGGAACGGACCGGCTCGGTCTTGCTGACGATCGGCTTGGGCGTGGTCTCGGTCTTGAGCGGCATCGGCTTGACCGGCACCGCGGCCACCACGGTGCGCGGCGGCTCGATCCTGGCGGGAGCCGGGGCCGGGGCGGGCGTCCTGGCCGTGGTGGTCGCCGGGGGCTCGGCGGGCTTGAGATGCAGGCCGCGGGTCAGCGGCGCCGGCTGGGTCGGGGTGGCTTCGACCATCACGCGGCTCTCGGGCTCGGGCTGCGGCTCGGCATCGGGGCGCGGCGGGGCGATCGCCAGATCGGCGATCTGCACGATCTGCTCGCCACGGAACGACTTCATCGCCAGATGGCGCTCGGTCAGGTCGCGCAGCCGCTCGGGGTCGTTCAGATAGCTCCACTCGGCCTTGAGCACATGGATCGATTCCTGATGGCCGCGGATGTCGCGATTGACCTGATGGAGCTGACCCTCAAGCGCTTTCACCTGATATTTCAGCAGGAACAGGCCGATGCCGATGATCACCGCCAGCACTGTCCACAGGATGGTCATGCCTCGCATCATCGGGCAGCCTCCTTGTCCCTGGCCCATGCGGGATGATTGGTCCGCACGGCGGCGCGCAACTTGGCGGAGCGGGCGCGGGAATTGGCCGCGGCCTCGGCCTGGGACGGGGCGATGGCACGGCGCGATTGCAGATCGAAGGTGGGCTGGGGACCGCTGAAGCTGGCCGGGGCGTGGCGCGACGGGCGCGGCGCGCTGCCCGAACGCTCCTTGAAGAAGCTTTTGACCTCGCGGTCTTCCAGGGAATGGAAGGTGACGACGGCCAGCCGGCCGCCGGGGACGATCAGCCGTTCCGCCGCCTCCAGGCCGCGGCGCAGTTCGCCCAGCTCGTCGTTGACGTGGATACGCAGGCCCTGGAAGGTGCGGGTGGCGGGGTCGATGCCGTCGCCCGAGCGCGGCACCACCTTGCGCACCAGCTCGGCCAGTTCGCCGGTGCGCTCGAAATGCTTGATCCTGCGGGCGGCGACGATGGCCTTGGCGATTCGGCGCGACAGCCGTTCCTCGCCGAAGCGCCACAGGATATGGGCCAGATCGACCTCGTCGAGCAGATTGACCAGATCGGCGGCGCTGGGACCGGACTGCTCCATGCGCATGTCGAGCGGTCCGTCGCGCATGAAGGAAAAGCCGCGCGCGGAGTCGTCGATCTGCATGGACGAGACGCCGATATCCAGCGCCACCCCGTCGACCGCGGTCACCCCGGAGTCGCCCAGCAAGGCCTCCATGTCGCCGTAGCGGCCATGGATCAGCCGCAGCCGGCCGCCATAGGCCTGGGCCATCTCGTGACCGCGGGCGATGGCGTCGGGATCGCGGTCGATGCCCCATACCGTGCAGTCGGCAGCTTCCAGCAGGGCACGGCTGTAGCCACCAGCACCGAACGTGCCGTCGACATAGACGGCACCGTCGCGCGGGGCGATGGCGGCAATGACCTCGGTCAGCAGGACGGGGATATGGCCGAAGGTCACGACTCGCCTCCTCCGCGCCGCAGCGGAAAGGTCGGGCGCTCACGCATGGCGCGCTGACGCAAGGCCTCGGTGGCCTCGCGGAAGGCTTGGGGTTCCCAGATCTGGAAGGTCTTGCCCTTGCCGACGAAGGCGGCGGCTTCGGTGATACGGGCGTGGGTCAGCATGTCTTCGGGCAGGATGACGCGGCCCTCGCCATCCCAGGAAAGCTGGCGGGCATCGGCAAAGATCAGCGACGTAATATCGTCCTGCTCCGGCGAAAAAGCGTCGAATTGGTCGACCGTATCGGAAAGACGTTCCAGGCGGTCCATGCCACAACCTTCAATAGCTTCAGCCGTAAATGAACGATAGCAAACGATGCCCTGAAAACTCTGCTGGGACAGGGCGGCACGAAAGCTCGCCGGGACAGAGACCCGTCCTTTCCTGTCTATCTTGTTCACGTATGTGGACAGGAAGAGCGCCATTCCTTGCCCGCGTGTGCCCGACCACCTCTGAAAGCCCGAACGCCCCCCTTCACAGTGGGGAAGAATGGGTTTTCATGGGATATCATGGGCATTCCCGCCGGTCAATGGAAACCCATAGTAAAAACAGGGGGTGCTCCTCTCTCGCATAGTTTACATTGCATTTTATGATAATAGTTTGGGGTTGGCCGCATATACTGCGAGCGGCACACGCGGCGGAAGGGGGAACGCCAGGGCAGGTGGAGACTGTGCTCCTCTTGCGTTCAAGCTGTGCATAACTCGCTGCGGTATAGGGGGAGAATCGCCGGAAAACCGGGGTGTGGCGCAAAGGACGCCGGGATTCGAGGCGGCTGGAACGCTGTCGCTATCGTTCCGAGTCGCACCTTTGACGGGCGCGCGGCCCGCCGAAGGCGGGGCGACGACCGATGTCATCGACTTCCAGAGGTTGTATGCCAGACGGCCTGTAAGCCGGGTTCTGTCCCCACCCTTACGGGTGTTGGACGGCCATTCATCTGGGGCGTCCGTTACCGGACGCCTCGGCGCGACCGACCCGGACGGTGGTGCGGAAAAGCACCTGGGCCGCTTTTTCAGGCCCGACCATCCCTACTTGGTCTTGCTCCCGGTGGGGTTTACCGTGCCCCCTCCGTTGCCGGAGGAGCGGTGCGCTCTTACCGCACCCTTTCACCCTTACCCACAGCCGTTGCCGGGTGTGGGCGGTTTGCTTTCTGTGGCACTTTCCCTGGGGTTGCCCCCGCCGGACGTTATCCGGCACCGTCTTTCCGTGGAGCCCGGACTTTCCTCCCCGCGAGAAATCCCGCAGGGCGGCCGTCCAGCCGTCTGGCGGACGAGAAGATAAGCGCTTTGCCGGCGCCGTCAAGCCGCTTATCGAGATGCGGCCCGAACAAGTTTCAGCCTGCGGGACTGTTGGGCCAATACTCTTGATTTCTTTGGACCGATTCTGGCGGAGAAGCGTTGGCTTCTACGGTCCACAGACGATTCGCAACAGCCGACAGGAGAAACAGCCATGGTGAAGCTCGTCGTCATCGTCGTGTGCGTGGCGGGCCTGACGGCCTGCTCTTATACTCAGCGGGATGTTGCGCTGGTTCCGGTGGAGCGCCCGGTGATCACCACCGTTCCCGCACCCCAGGCACCGGCCGGAACGACAATTTATCGCTATGAGGAGTATAAGGCTGATCCCTGGCTGCCATACTGACAGAAACGGCCCTCGCCGGGCGTGCTCCGCGCTTGGCCGCCGCCGCCGCAATGGCGGCTGCTCCCCCTCTCCCCTGGGGGAGAGGGGGGTTGCGCAGACGTGTTACTTCGTCATGCCGCCGGCGCTGAGCCAGGTGACCACCACCATCATGATGGCGGTGCCAAGCAGGCCGTAGTACAGCAGGTAGGCGAACGGAGTGACATGCGGAACGGACGCTCCGGCGCCCGTGAGGGCGACGCTGACGGAGGCCGACAGGTACAGAACGATAACCAGCACCGCGGCCAGCACCGTCACAATGGTCTTCACACCAACGGACACGGCTTATCTCCCCAAAGCAAAGCTCTTACAGGGCATAGGGCCTTTATCGGCGGAAGTCAACGGGCAACGGGGGGTGTGCGGTCTTGTCGCGGCTGACCGCCGCTGCCTGAATTTTGTGCTTCAAAGCCATGTGCCTGCTGTGTAACCATCTGCCCGTTTCGCTGTGGGAGAGCCGGGAATGGCCAGATTGGTGCGTTTGATGCCGCGTTATGATGCCAACTGGCATGTCCAGGCGACCAGTGCCGGCGAGCGGATGAAGGCGCTGGTGACCCGGCCGGGCGTTCTGACGGCGGAGGAGCGGAGCGAGCTGCTGGATCTGCAACGCGCTATGGATGCCGCCCTGGCCAGCCGCTTCCGAACGACCGCCGATTACCGGGATCATTATGTGGAGCGGGCGCGCTCGCTGCTGGAGGCGGAGGGAATCCATATGGACCTGCCGCCGATCGCCGATGACGCCACCGTCGAGGAGATTGACGAGGTGCTGGCGATGGCGTTGCGAGCGGTCGAAGTGACCAATTCGGAGACCTTCTGATGGTGTCGGCCGTGCAGTCGGCGGCGATCACCGACCCCATCCTGTGTTTCGAGGGCGATCACGCCTTTCTGTCCAACTTCTATCCGGCACCCATCGACTGGCAGGGGCTGCTGTTTCCCACGGTCGAACACGCCTTTCAGGCCGCCAAATGCCGGGATGCCGTCGAGCGGCGGCGCTTCATCTGCGGCGTTGCCGCCGACGTCAAGCAACTGGGCCAGACCGTGTCGTTGCGGCCGGACTGGGACGAGGTCAAGCCGGGCCTGATGCTCGATCTGGTGCGCCGCAAATTCGAAATCCCCGCCCTGGCCCGCCGTCTGCTCGCCACCGGCCGCGCCGATCTGGTCGAGGGCAATCTGTGGGGCGATCGCTATTGGGGCGTCTGCGGCGGGGTCGGACGCAATGAACTCGGCAAGATCCTGATGCGGGTGCGGGAGGAGTTGGCGGTCGCTTCGGGCTGAACGAAAAGAAGCCCGCCGGGGGGGATGGCGGGCTTCTCGATCTCCTGCCGAAAGGTGGGATGGGGGGGAATTCGGCAGGTTCGTTAAGACAGAGTGTGCCTCACGTTCCTTCCGGGCGCCACGGTGCAAAGGCATGTAGCGGGCTTCCGGCGGGATGGGGGGCCTACTGCTTTCGTTGGGTATCGGAGGGGTTGGAGCGGTATCCGACGTGGTCGGAAACCGCTCCAGCCGCCGTTGAGGCGGCACCT